>Ga0208244_100120_pt1 | contig 108556 bp, 106 predicted proteins | sample SubbioCR12Aug_5A_FD_184828 | JGI IMG/M metagenome (GOLD analysis project Ga0208244, IMG submission 184828) | Serpentinite rock and fluid subsurface biosphere microbial communities from McLaughlin Reserve, California, USA - CR12Aug_5A (SPAdes) | ecosystem: Environmental > Terrestrial > Deep... | reverse complement strand
CCTGCAATAGCAGGTTAAGCGTAGCGGCCAAAGCCATAGTATGCGGTATACAGCGAAGTTGCGAATTTGCTTTAAGCAGGCATTTGCGCATAGCGCAAAGCTCGCACAACGAAGTTGCGGTGCAGACATAACCTTCAGGTTATGTCGGAACCAAAAAACCGCGCAACACGGCAATTCGCCCGCGTAGCCATTTAATCAGTGTTTCCCTGACGTAATTGCTGTCGCATCACTTGCAGTTAGTAACAAGTAAAAAGCCCGCGGTTGCGGGCTTTTTACTATCAATGTCATTGATCAGAGCTTAGTATTTCTTTACCAGCTCAGGATCATAAGGCTCAAGTACACAACGCACATCCAGCACTTTCACTTGCATATCGGTTGTCCCCGGGGTTGCTTCAAATTTGACGACGTCCTTGGCGTAACTTGTCCAGACCATGCCATTAGCCGCATGCAGACGCTGGCTGAATCGATGCAATCTATCCGAGCATTCCACCAAGTCGTTATTGACGGATGTTTTAAGCAGGTAATGATTTTTGTTGTTATCGAAGATTGCGACAACCGTGGACCACTGTCCGGGTTTGGGGTCGTAATTGCCTGAGGTGTCGGCAAGTGCTGATGCCGAGAAGGCCAGAAGACCAGCCGTCAGTATCACTTTAATTCGAGTCATGACTTTCCTTTCGTTAATTGCCTGAACTTGTCCGACAACATCACGACTGGAAAGTTGACTTTTAATTTGACCGGTCTACAGAGGTTCGAATTTAAGCGCGGCAGAATTGATGCAGTAACGCAGGCCGGTCGGCTGTGGGCCGTCATTGAAGACATGGCCCAGATGCGCATCGCAGACATTGCAGATGACTTCGGTACGTATCATGTGATGCGAACTGTCGATCTTCTCGCGCACATTGTCTACATCAATCGGTTTGAAATAGCTGGGCCAGCCGCAGCCGGAATCAAACTTGGCATCCGATTCGAATAACGGCGTGCCGCAACAGACGCAGGTATAGGTTCCGGTCGCCTTGTGATAGGTGTATTCGCCGGTTCCCGCTCTCTCGGTCGCCGACTTGCGTGTCACTTCGTACTGGATCGGGCTGAGCTGTGCCCGCCACTCATCATCGCTCTTGATCACTTTCGCCATGCTCTTCTCCTTGCATTACCTGCGGCTACAGGCAATGACTACCGCCCTCTGGTTTACCTGAATGTTCAGGTGCGGGGCTTTTTGAAACTATCAATCAATAATAATACGACACCACAACTGATGGCGGAATCTGCCACATTGAATGCCGGCCAATACCAACCCTGATAATGGAACAAGAGAAAATCCACCACATAACCCAGGGTCAGCCGGTCATACAGATTGCCGAGAGCGCCGCCTAAAATTAGGGCCAACGCGAAACAGAAAAGTTTCTCTGCCTTGTGTTTTCTCAGCAAATAAACAATCACAACTGACGCGACGATGGCAATGGCACTGAAGAAAATACGTTGCCAGCCGCCGGCACCTGCCAGGAAACTGAAGGCTGCGCCTTCGTTGTGATAGCGCACCAGATCGAAGAAGCTGGTGACATAGAGATGCTCGCTAAAAGCGAAGGCCTGCAGCACCAGATGCTTGGTGTAAAGATCGAGCGCGATGACGACCGCGCTGAGTCCCAGCCACTTAAGCATAATTTCTTGGCTCACCACTACCGAACAAGTTGCTCACGCAACGTCCGCAGATGGTCGGATGCGCAGTATCGGCACCAACATCGGCGCGGTAGTGCCAGCAGCGGTCACATTTGGCATGCGGACTAGGCGTGACTTCAATGCGCACATCGCCATCTGACATCTCATGCAAGGTCGCGCGCGAAACGATGAGCACAAAGCGCAGGTCGTTGCCTAACCGGGCAAGCGCCTGATGGGTCGCTCCTGATGCATGAATATCCAGCTCCGACTGCAGGGAAGAACCGACCAGGCCTTGAGCACGCTGCTCCTCGATCGCCTTGTTAGCGAGCGCTCGCACCTCAAGAACCGCCTGCCATTGCGCGATTTCGGCTTCGCTGAGACCGCTGGCAGGCAGCTCATACCAGACATCCTCGAATACGGTCGCTTCTGCATCCATCCCCAGCGTCTGCCAGATCTCGTCTGCCGTGAAACTGAGGATAGGCGCCATCAGGCGCATCATGGCCTGCGTGATGTGATGCAACGCGCTCTGTGCGGCACGGCGTGCATGGGAGCTTTCACCGCTGGTGTAAAGCCGATCCTTGAGGATATCCAGATAGAAACCGCCGAGATCTTCGGAACAGAAGCTGACGAACTTCTGCACGGCCAGGTGGAACTCGTAGCGGTCGTAGTCGGCCAGAATCCTGGCTTGCAGATCCTGCGTCAACACCAGCGCATAACGGTCGATTTCCAGCCATTGGTCTACTGGCAACAAATCTTTTTTGGCATCGAAATCAGCCAGATTGGCGAGCAGGAAGCGCAAAGTGTTGCGGATACGGCGGTAGCCTTCGGCCACGCGCTTGAGAATCTCGTCGGAAATGGTCAGTTCGCCGGAATAATCGGTCGAAGCCACCCACAGGCGCAGGATGTCCGCACCATAGGTATCCATCACCTTCTGCGGCGCGACGACGTTGCCCTTGGATTTGCTCATCTTGTGGCCGGAACCGTCGACGACAAAACCATGCGTCAGCAGCGCATCGTAAGGCGCACGGCCGTCGATGGCGCAACCGGTCAGCAATGAGGACTGGAACCAGCCACGATGCTGGTCGGAACCTTCCAGATACAAATCAGCGGGATGCTTGAGGTCGACGCGGCGCTTAAGCACGGCGGCATGCGTCGCACCGGAATCGAACCAGACATCCAATGTATCGGTAACCTTCTTGTATTGCACCGCATTGTCAGGCGCATGCTGGGCGAGGAATGCCGCGCCATCCAGCGAAAACCAGGCCTCAATACCTTGCTGTTCGACTTGTAGCGCGACCTTCTCCAACAATTCCAGCGTCTGCGCATGCGGCTCGCCGGTCTCTTTATGCACAAAGAACGGCATTGGCACGCCCCAATTGCGCTGGCGGGAGACACACCAGTCCGGGCGGTTTTTGATCATGGCTTCCAGGCGCGCGCGGCCCCAGCTTGGGAAGAACTCAGTATCATCAACTGCCTTGTTCGCATGTTCACGCAGACTCTCTCCAGATGCATCTTGCGAATTCATGCCGATAAACCATTGGTGCGTCGCCAGTTGCATCAGCGGCGTCTTGTGACGCCAGCAATGCGGGAAGCTATGTTGTAAGCGTGCACTCGCCAACAAGGTACCATTTTCCTGCATCACGGACAGAATCACCTTGTTTGCTTCCTGACGCGTAAGGCCGCGAATCGCTTCAAGTTCCACCAGATTGCTGGTGAAGAACTTGCCATCACCACCGATCAATACACGCGGCTTTTCTTCCGGATAATTGGCACGCATAACAAGCCAGTCATCATTACCGTGTGCGGCTGCGGTGTGCACCAAGCCAGTACCGGCATCGGTGGTCACGTGTTCGCCTGTAATGACAGGCACCTGACGGTTATCGAATGGGTGTTGCAGTAGCAGGCCCTTGAGTGCAGCACCTTTGCAGGAGCCGAACACCTTTGTTTCCTCTTCGCCGTAGCGATTGAGTGTAGCTTCGACCAGTTCATGCACCAACACCAGCAAACCCTTGCTGGTTTGAACCAGATCATAATCCAGCTCAGGATGTACGCTAACTGCCTGATTAGCTGGCAGCGTCCACGGGGTCGTCGTCCAGATCACGGCATAAGCGTCACCTTTGACTTCAACTCCAAACGCCCTACTCAACGCTGCGTTATCAGCAACCTTGAACCCCACATCAATCGCAGGGGAATTCACATCCTCGTATTCAACTTCCGCTTCCGCCAGCGCGGAACCGCAGTCCACGCACCAGTGCACCGGCTTGGAGCCCTGATACAGGTAGCCGTTTTTGTAGATGTCGCCGAGCGCACGCATGATGTCGGCCTCGGTCCTGAAATCCATGGTCAGGTAGGGATGATCCCAGTCGCCCAGCACGCCGAGACGAATGAAATCCTTTTTCTGTCTTTCCACCTGCTCAGCGGCATAGGCGCGGCAAAGCTCGCGGAATTTCGCTGGATCGATGTTCTTGCCGTGATTCTTTTCCACCACCAGTTCAATCGGCAGGCCATGGCAATCCCAGCCCGGCACATAGGGAGCGTCGAAGCCCGACAGGGTCTTGGACTTGATGATGATGTCCTTGAGGATCTTGTTGACCGCATGACCGATGTGAATATCGCCATTGGCATAAGGCGGGCCATCGTGCAGCACAAATTTTGGCGCACCCTTGCGCGCTGTGCGAATGCGCTCATACAGCTTTTTCTGCTGCCATGCCTGTAGCCACAGCGGCTCACGCTTGGCCAGATCGCCACGCATGGGGAAAGCAGTTTCAGGTAAATTCAGTTTGTACTTGGCGTTTTTATCGTCTGTCATGTGTCGTACTTAAAGTATTCGCGCGCTTTTTGCGCGTCGCTGGCTATCCAGGTTTTCAGGGTTTCAATGTCGGCAAATTTCATTTCGTCGCGGATCTTGTGCAGGAAGTGCACGCGTACATGCTTGCCATAAATGTCCTGTTCAAAATCAAACAGGTGTACTTCCAATGTAGGCTTGCCGCCTTGTTTTACGGTGGGTCTCACACCGAGGCTGGCAACTCCGGGCAGTAGCGGTTCTGCCAAACCTTCCAATTTTACCGCATAGACCCCGAAAAGCGGCGGCCTATCGTGCAACATATGGATATTTGCCGTCGGATAACCCCAGGTTCGCCCTACTTTGTCGCCATGCACCACCTTGCCGCTAATGGTGTAGGTGCGTCCAAGCAATTTTTCCGCACGTGCAAGATCGCCTTTTGCCAAAGCCTCGCGCACCGCCGTGCTGGAAACACGGCACTGATCCAGCATGACATCCGGCAGACTGATGATCTGGAAACCGGCACTGACAAAATCCACCTGTGTACCGCGCCGACTCGCGCCAAACCTGAAGTCTTCTCCGACCAGCACTGCCTTGACGTTTATCGCCTGGCGCAGGATACGTTGCATGAAATCTTCGGCACTGACCTCGGCAAAACGCTGGTTGAAATGGCAGACATAGGCATATTCCACACCAGCCTCGACAAACAGTTCAAGTTTCTCACGCAAGGAACTCAGACGTGTCGGCGCATTGCCCGGCGTAAAAAATTCGCGCGGATGCGGCTCGAAGGTCATCACTGCGGATTTCAGACCCTGCTTTTGAGCAGCCTCGGTCAACTTGGCCATCATGGCCTGATGCCCGAGATGCATGCCGTCGAAATTGCCGATGGCAAGCGCCAGAGGGCAGCCGTCAGCCTGGTGAAAATGGCGGAATATACGCATATCAGATCTGTGTACGACGCATGAAATCTTTCAAGCGTATACCCATCAACCATAGACTAATGAAATAGACGGACGCGCCGAGCACCACCAATCCCATTAGATGGCTGAATTTATGCAAGGCGGCATAACCCAGCCATGCCGCATCAGTACCGCTGGCAAAATAAAGCGCCGACGACATGGCCAGCAGGGCTAGCAGCAGCTTGCTCATGAACCCCATCCAGCCGGCCTGCGGCTTGTAAACATCGGCCTTGCGCAGATGATAATAGAGCAGCCCGGCATTGATACAGGCGCCTAAACCAATCGCCAGCGCCAATCCGGCATGCCGCAGATCAAGACCGAACACAAACAGCAGATTCATGAACTGGGTCGCCACCAGCGTGAACACCGCGATCTTCACCGGCGTCTTGATGTTCTGTCGCGAGTAAAAGGCCGGCGCCAACACCTTGACCAGAATCAGGCCAAGCAGACCCAGGCTGTAGGCAATCAGCGCCTGACGTGTCATCCAGACGTCATGGTCGGTAAAAGCGCCGTAATGGAACAGGCTGGTGATTAAGGGAACGGACAGCACCGCCAGCGCCACGGCGGCAGGCAATGCCAAAATAAAGGTCAGACGCAAACCCCAATCCAGCAACTGTGAGTACTCGCCATCCGATTTTTCTGCGAACGACTTCGATAGACTGGGCAGCAGGATGGTGCCCAAAGCCACGCCCAGCAAGCCGGTAGGAAACTCCATCAGGCGGTCGGCGTAATAAAGCCATGAAACGCTGCCCGCCACCAGGAAGGAGGCGAAGATCGTGTTGATCAACAGCGAAATCTGCGCAATCGAAACCCCGAACACTGCGGGGCCCATCAGTTTCAGAATGCGCCAGACCCCTTCATCCTGCAAATTGAGGCTGAAGCGCGGCAACATGCCGATCTTGATCAGGAATGGAATCTGGAACGTCAGCTGCAGTATGCCACCGACAAACACTGCCCAGGCCAGCACCCGCACCGGGGGATTAAAGCCATCGGCAAAAAGGAGTGTAGCCACGATGAACGCCACATTCAGCCATACCGGCGTAAAGGCCGGCACGGTGAAATTTCCGTAAGTGTTGAGCAGGCCGCCCGCGAGCGACACCAGGGAAATGAACAGGATATATGGGAAAATGATGCGCAGCAGATCGACGGTCAGACCAAACTTTTCCGGGTCGCCGGCGAATCCCGGCGCGCTGATATAGACGATCAGGGGAGCGGTAACAATGCCGATCAGCGTCACCACGACCAGTGCCAGGCCCAGCAGTGTCGCGACATGATTGACCAGTGATTGCGTATCATCATGCCCGCGCCGGTTCTTGTATTCCGCCAGAATCGGCACAAAAGCCTGAGAGAATGCACCTTCAGCGAACAGACGACGCAGCAGATTGGGAATCTTGAATGCCACAAAGAAGGCATCGGTATAGATACCCGCACCAAACACCCGGGCAATGAGCAGATCGCGCACTAAACCCAATATGCGCGATAAAAATGTCATACTGCCGACCGCAGCGAGCGCTTTCAGCAGATTCATACGGCCGTTATCTTCAAGAATTGCATTGAGGCTTGATTCGATTGAATTTTAAGAATGCGGGATTTTAGCATGCCCATCCGCCTGCCCTCTATTTCGCCTTGCAATGTGCAATAAAAAAAGATAAGATGCACGGCTTCGTATTTTGATACCTCAGTTAGCGCTGAATTTCAGTCGACTGGTCACTGAATTAACTGGAAACTAGGAACAATTATGGCAAATACCGCACAAGCAAGAAAACGTGCCCGTCAAGCAGTAGCAGTAAATGCGCACAACTCGAGCCTGCGCTCTACACTACGCACAGCGATCAAGAAGGTCGTGAAGGCAGTTGAAGCTGGCGATAAAGCAGCTGCAACCGCAGCATTTGCTGCGAATGTCAGCGTCATTGACCGTATCGCTGACAAGAAGATCATTCACAAAAACAAGGCTTCTCGTCATAAGAGCCGCCTGAGCGCTGCCATCAAGGCAATGGCTTAAGCCAACCAACTCTAGTAGTAAAAAGTCAGCAATAAAAAAGCCGAATATGATGTTCGGCTTTTTTATTGCCATTGACAGTGCAAACGATCAGAATGCCGGCTTGACTTTGGCCTTGTTGAATCTTTCCACGCCGGAGAGAATTTCCTTGCAGGCCTCGTCTATGCCTTCCCAGCCGTCGATCTTGACCCATTTGCCCTTGTCTAGATCCTTGTAGTGCTCAAAGAAGTGGGCAATGATGTTAAGGCGCCATTCCGAGACGTCCTTATAAGTCTTGAGGTGGTTATACAGTCCGCAAACCTTCTCGACCGGCACGGCAAAAACCTTGGCATCCGGACCAGCCTCATCCGTCATTTTCAGAACGCCAAGCGGACGGCAGCGCACAACGACACCAGGCAGCAATGGGACAGGAGTCAGCACCAGCACATCAACCGGGTCACCATCTTCAGACAGCGTGTGCGGGATATAACCATAGTTGGTCGGATACTGCATCGCAGTACCCATGAAACGATCGACAAAAATCGCGCCGCTATCCTTGTCCACTTCATATTTAACGGGATCGCCCTGCATGGGGATTTCGATAATGACGTTGAAATCATCCGGCAGGGATTTGCCGGAAGGCACCAAATTGAGTGACATATTGCTGTTTCCTGCGAAAAATACGTGATTATACGCGAATCAAACGCGCAAAATCAGGCAATTAGGGGCTCGAACTTGAGATTGTCCGCATTATAGGCAAGCATCTCGCCGCTGACGATATCGAAATACCAGCCATGCAGCTTGAGCTGATTTTGCTGCATGCGCTTCTGTATGAACGGAAAAGTGCGCAGGTTTTCGAGCGACACCAGAATGCCTGCCATCTCGCAATTGCACAAATTTTCATCATCACTTGCCTGAGAGTGTTCTGAACGCACACGCTCGGCCGCACGTTTGGCCATGTTGACCCAAGGTTTAATAAACTCGCCGTCCATCCCCTCCGGCACACCTTCAAACAAGGCCCGGATACCGCCACACTGACGATGCCCCTGCACGATGATGTCTTCCACGCCCAAAGCACAGACGGCAAACTCCAGTGCCGCGCTGACGCCGTGATAGCCGCCGCCTTTTTCATAAGGAGGCACCAGATTCGCCACATTACGCACAACAAACAGGTCGCCGGGTTTGCAATCCATCACAAGTGCCGGATCCACGCGCGAATCCGAACAGGCAATCACCAGGGTACTAGGACGCTGACCCATAGCCAGCTCGGCAAACAGCTGCCGCCCCTCTGCTGCAAAATAGTGATCATGAAAACGCCGATAACCATCGACCAGTTTTTGCATATCGCTCATAGCTCACTGCTTTCCTTGACTTGCGCCCTGCATTCCTCAATCAGCGTCTCAGGTATGATTTTCAGCGCTAAATATATCAATCCGGGCACCACAATCAAATCATCTAGCTGACCTATAACCGGAATGAAGTCCGGAATCAGATCAAATGGCAGCAGTAAATAGGCTACTGCCAGCCATAACAGCACTTTGGCCATTTTCGGGGTATGTGGATGGCGCAACACACACTGGTAGAGCACCAGCTCTGACTTCAGGTGCTGCGCAATTTGTTGCAGTCGCGGATGCAATTTCAATCTGGAGTGAATTCGGCCCCTGTCAGCTTCAAGAAGGCCTCACGATATTTCTCGCTGGTTTTCTCAGCCACCTCTGCCGGCAACTCCGGGCCTGGTGGCGTCTTGTCCCAGCCGGTGGATTCCAGCCAGTCACGCACATACTGCTTGTCATAACTGGGCGGGTTCTTGCCGACCGTATACTGGTCTGCGGGCCAGAAGCGTGAGGAATCCGGGGTCAGCACTTCATCGATCAGATAGAGCTGGCCGCTGTCATCCAGACCGAACTCGAACTTGGTATCGGCAATGATAATACCCCTGGTCAAGGCGTATTGCGCCGCTTCCTTGTAAAGCCGGATACTGACATTCGCCACAGTTTTGGCCAAGTCCTTACCCAGCAAGTCAGCCATCTGCTGATGCGTGATATTGATATCGTGATCTCCGACCCCGGCCTTGCTCGACGGGGTGAATATCGGCTCCGGCAACACGGAAGCTTCCTGCAGGCCGGCCGGCAAGGGAATGCCACAGACCGTGCCGCTGGCCTTGTATTCCTTCCAGCCGGAACCAACCAGATAGCCGCGTACGATGGCTTCAATTGGCAAAGGCTTCAGCTTTTTCACAACGATCGCACGTTTGCCGAGCTGGGCTTTTTCAGTAGCATCCTGCACCAAAGATTGCGGATCTATCCCGGTCAGATGATTCGGCACAATATGGCTCAGTTTTTCGAACCAGAAATTGGCAATCTGGGTCAGGATGGCACCCTTGTCCTTGATCGGTGTCGGCAGTACCACATCGAAGGCAGAAAGCCGGTCTGTTGCTACCAGCAGCATGGTGCGCGTATCGACATCATAGATGTCTCGCACCTTGCCCTGATTCAAGAGTTTGAGGCTGGGAATATGGCTTTTGAGTAAAGGCTGCATGGATTTACTGGTCTCACTTAGGGTGGCATATTTTATTGCACAATGGCCCCAACTCATACCTTTTTTATCACCATTTCGGCACGCGCGTTCAGGCAACCTTGATGATACGCATGGTATTGGTATCCCCCGCCTCGCCAATCGGCTCACCAAAAGTCAGCAGCACCAGGTCGCCCTGCTGAATCACGGCATTTCGTAACAGCGTATTCTCCATCTCGTGCAATATCATGTCCCTATCCTTGTCGGACTGATCGATCGGGAAAGGATAAACACCGCGATACAGCGTCAGTTTGCGTCTGGCGGTTTTCTCCGGCGACAGGGCGTAAATCGGCACTTCAGCATCACCGCGCGACAGCCACTGGGCCGATGCGCCTGACTGCGTCAATGCCGCAATCGCCTTGACCTTGAGGTGTCTGGCTGTATAAATGGCTGCCATCGCGATGGCTTCATCCACGCGCTGGAAATCCACATGATTGCGCTGTGAATTATCCTGGGCGAGGTACTCCTGCTCCGCCTCGAGACAGACGCGATGCATGGCCGAGACCGCCTGTAGCGGATATTGCCCGATGGCACTTTCAGCCGACAGCATCACTGCATCGGTGCCGTCCAGCACGGCATTGGCCACATCCGAAACCTCAGCTCGGGTTGGAATCGGGTTATTGATCATGGATTCCATCATCTGGGTCGCCGTGATCACCACCTTGTTCCGCGCCCGCGCCATGCGAATCATGCGCTTCTGCAAACCCGGCACAGCGGCATCGCCGACTTCCACACCCAGATCCCCGCGTGCTACCATGATCACATCGGAGGCATCAATAATCTCTTCCAGCGCCTCTATCGCTTCTGCACGCTCGATCTTGGCGACGATGCTGGCAGTACCGCCCGCTTTCTTGACCAGCTTCCTGGCATCCATCACATCCTTGCCGCAGCGCGGAAAGGAAAGCGCGATGAAGTCCGCATCCAGTGCCACTGCGGTCTTGATATCCTGCCTGTCCTTGTCGGTTAGCGCCGCTGCCGAAAGTCCGCCGCCCTGCCGGTTGATGCCCTTGTTGTTGGACAGCACGCCACCGGTAATAACCGTACAGTAAACACAGGACTTCTCCACCTTGTCCACCGACATGACCACGCGGCCGTCGTCCAGCAGCAGTACAGCTCCGGGCTCAACTTCCTGCGGCAGCGTCTTGTAGTCGAGACCGACGCGCAGCTGGTTGCCCAAAGCGCATTCAGAATCCAGTATGAATCTATCGCCTGTCTGCAAACTGATACTGCCCAATTCAAATTTGCCGATACGTATTTTCGGACCCTGCAGATCACACAGCACGCCGACCGGCCGACCCAGCTTGACGGCTATCGACCGCACCAATTCCGCACGTTGTATATGCTCTTCGGCAGTGCCGTGCGAGAAGTTGAGGCGCACGACATCGACGCCGGCCACAATCATGCGCGCGATGATTTCCTCACTGCTGGATGCCGGGCCGAGTGTCGCGACAATTTTGGTTTTACGTATGCTCAAGTGATTTCCTGACGCCAATAGATGATAAAAAAGGGGCTCAGGCGAGCCCCTTCGACTTTCGACTTAGCCTTGAGCGCGTTGCTCCAAAATTTCAACAGCCGGCAATTTCTTGCCTTCCAGAAATTCGAGGAATGCACCCCCTGCTGTAGAAATATAGGACACCTGGTCATAAATGTCATATTTCTGGATCGCTGCAATCGTGTCGCCACCACCTGCCAGCGTAAACGCACTGGTTTTGGCAATGGCTTCTGCGATTGTTCTGGTGCCGGCACCAAACTGATCAAACTCAAAAACACCGACCGGACCATTCCAGACCACTGTACCAGCTCGCATGATGATATCCGCTAATTCTTTAGCAGATTTCGGGCCAATATCGAAAATCATGTCATCCGCTGCTACGTCTGCGGCGTCCTTCAAGACCGCCGGCTCATTGGCGTCGAACTGTTTGCCACAAACCACATCAACCGCAATCGGCACCGCTGCACCACGTTTGGACATTTTTTCCATCAGCATCTTCGCCGTCGGCACCAGATCGTCTTCACACAAGGACTTACCGACTTCATGCCCGGCCGCCTTGAGGAAAGTATTGGCGATACCGCCACCAACCACCAGTTGATCAACCTTCTCTGCCAGGCTTTCCAGCACGGTCAGCTTGGTCGAAACCTTGCTGCCGCCGACAATCGCCACCATGGGACGGGCGGGATTGAGCAAGGCCTTGGTCAGTGCATCCAGCTCTTCCACCAGCAGCATACCCGCTGCCGCCACCGTGGCAAATCTGGCAATACCATGGGTCGAAGCCTCGGCACGATGAGCTGTGCCGAAAGCATCCATGACAAAAACATCACACAGCCTGGCGTATTTCTGTGACGTTTCATCGATGCTCTTTTTTTCGCCTTTATTGAATCGGCAGTTTTCCAGCAACACCAGCTCACCTTCAGCCACATCGAAACCGCCATCCACCCAGTCTCTGACCAGGCGTACCGGTTTGCCCAGTTTGGCTGACATCACATCGGCCACCGGCTGCAACGAATTTTCCGCAGAGAACACGCCTTCTTCCGGACGGCCAAGATGCGATGTCACCATGACCTTTGCCCCAGCCTTGAGGGCAAACTGAATGGTCGGCAGGGATGCCGTAATACGGGCATCGGATGTGACCTTGCCATCCTTGACCGGAACGTTAAGATCGGAACGGATAAACACGCGCTTGCCTCGCAAATCGAGGTCAGTCATTTTGATTATGGACATCTCTACTCCCTAAATGAATTCATATGCCAAGCTCGATCTGAGTTGGCAAGCGAGCGGGATGAAACGCACGGCGCGCCAAGCGCACAAAACGAGACAGTACATTCAGTACGGCGAGTTTTGGAGCATTAGCACAACACCGCGATTCGCCCGCGCAGTTGCCAAATCAGGCGATGTGCTCAACCAGACGCATCATATTGCAGGTATACCCATACTCATTGTCATACCAGGCAACGACTTTGACGAAGGTCGGGTCAAGCTGGATACCGGCACCGGCGTCAAAAATGGATGGACAAGTTTCGCCGCGGAAATCGGTGGAAACCACCTTCTCATCGGTGAAGCCCAGCACACCCTTCAACGGACCACTTTCCGAGGCTGCTTTCATCGCAACGACAATCTGCTCGTAAGTAGTCTCCTTGTTCAATTCACAAGTCAGATCAACCACGGAAACATCTGAAGTCGGAATACGGAATGCCATGCCGGTCAGCTTCTTGTTCAACGATGGAATCACCTTGCCCACCGCCTTGGCTGCGCCGGTAGAGGATGGAATGATATTTTCCAGAATGCCGCGTCCACCGCGCCAATCCTTGTTGGATGGGCCATCGACGGTTTTCTGGGTGGCAGTGGCAGCATGCACCGTCGTCATCAGGCCGCGCTTGATGCCGAAGTTATCATGCAACACCTTGGCGACCGGCGCCAGACCATTAGTGGTACAGGAGGCTGCAGAAACAATAGCCTCGCCCTTGTAAGTATCGTGATTGACGCCATAGACGAACATCGGCGTATCGTCTTTGGATGGCGCCGATTGCACGACTTTCTTTGCACCGGCTGCAATATGCTTCTGGCAGGTTTCTTCGGTCAGGAAAAACCCGGTACATTCGACCACCACATCGACGCCGACTTCATCCCATTTGAGATTGGCGGGATCTTTTTCCGCCGTCAGGCGGATACGTTTGCCGTTCACTACGAGAGCATTGCCGTCAACCTCAACCTCACCTTTGAAACGTCCGTGCACAGAATCATACTTCAGCATATAAGCCAGATAGTCAGGCTCCAGCAAGTCGTTGATAGCGACCACTTCAATACCCTTGAAATCCTTGACCGCAGCACGGAAAGCCATGCGGCCAATACGTCCAAACCCGTTGATACCCACTCTGATTGCCATGTGTACTTCCTCTCATCACAAACAAAAAGGGAGCCAGATTACGGCTCCCTTTCAGACTAACTACACCAAATTACAACACCGACTTAACGGTCTTCACTACATTTTGGCTCCGGCCGCGCGCCAGCGCGCGCTTAACGTTCGCAACGCTCACGTTAGCCTGTACCGAAATGTGGATAGCGCCATTCATTACAGGACGCTCTTTACCGTGTTGACCACATTTTCAACAGTGAAACCGAAGTGCTTCATCAGCACGCCGCCTGGAGCGGATTCGCCGAAGGTATCGATACCGACGACTGCACCTTCCAGACCGACATACTTGCGCCAGAAGTCAGGGTGCGCAGCTTCAACCGCCACACGCTTGACACCCGGGGTCAGCACGCTGTCGCGGTAAGCCTGATCCTGTGCGTCGAACACGTTGGTGGATGGCATGGAAACCACGCGCACCTTGGTGCCAGCGGCATTCAATTCAGCAGCAGCCTTGACCGCCAGATCCAGCTCGGAGCCGTTAGCGATGATGATGACATCAGCCTTGCCAGCCACGTCGGAGAACACATAACCACCCTTGCGGATCAGGTCGAAGTGCGCAGTGTCATGCTTGATGCCCGGCAGGTTCTGACGGGACAGCACCAGGCTGGTCGGGCCATCATTGCGCTCAACTGCAGCAACCCAGGCCACGGCAGTTTCAGTTGCACTGCCTGGTCGCCATACGTTCATGCGCGGGATGTAACGCAGACCGGAGGTGTTTTCCACTGGTTGGTGAGTCGGACCGTCTTCGCCCTGACCGATGGAGTCGTGGGTCAATACGTAAACCACACGTTGCTTCATCAGCGCGGACATGCGCATGCCGTTCTTCATGTAGTCGGAGAACATGTGGAAAGTACCGCCGAATGGTAGCAGACCGCCATGCAGCGCCATGCCGTTCATGATGGCAGCCATACCGAATTCACGTACACCATAGGAGATGTAGTTACCCGGCTTCTTGCCGTCAACGTGCGTGAAGCTGCTGCAGCTGGTCAGGTTGGAACCGGTCAGGTCAGCGGAACCGCCGAGGAATTCCGGCAGGGTCGGTGCCAGAGCACCGATGACGTTCTGTGAAGCTTTACGGCTGGCAACGCCTTCTGCCTTTTCATTGGTTGCAGTGATCATTGCATCGGTCACTTGCTTCCAGTTGGCTGGCAGTTCGCCGGCCATACGACGCTTGAATTCTGCAGCTTCATCCGGGAACGCTTTGGCATAAGCGTCGAACTTCGCATTCCATTCAGCTTCAACCTTGGCACCCTTGGCCTTGGCATCCCAACCTTCATAAACGTCAGCAGGAATAACGAATGGCTCGTGGTTCCAGCCGATGTTGGCGCGGGTTGCGGCAACTTCGTCATCACCCAGTGCAGAACCGTGGCAATCGTGAGAACCGCATTTATTCGGAGAACCCTTGCCGATAATGGTCTTGCAGCAGATCAGGGATGGCTTGTCGGTGACCTTCTTGGCAGCATCGACCGCAGCCTGGATAGCAGCGGCGTCGTGACCATCAACGGATTGAACGTGCCAGCCATAGGCTTCGAAACGCTTGGCCGTGTCGTCTGTGTACCAGCCTTCAATGTGACCGTCGATGGAGATGCCATTGTCATCCCAGAATGCAACCAGCTTGCCCAGACCCCAAGTACCGGCCAGCGCACAGGCTTCGTGGGAAACGCCTTCCATCATACAGCCGTCGCCGAGGAACACGTAAGTGTAGTGGTCGACAATGTCATGGCCCGGCTTGTTGAACTGGCTTGCCAGCAGCTTTTCTGCCATGGCAAAACCAACGCCGTTGGCAATACCTTGGCCCAGCGGACCGGTCGTGGTTTCTACGCCTGGAGCATAGCTGTATTCAGGGTGACCTGCGCACTTGGAATGCAGTTGACGGAAAGTCTTGATATCGTCGATTGAGACATCATAGCCGGTCAGGTGCAGCAGGGAGTAGATCAGCATGGAGCCATGACCGTTGGACAGAACGAAACGGTCACGGTTAGCCCATTGCGGGTTCTTCGGGTTGTGGCTCAGGTTATGGTTCCACACCACTTCGGCAATTTCTGCCATGCCCATAGGGGCGCCTGGGTGGCCAGAATTTGCTTTCTGGACCGCATCCATGGACAGTGCACGGATGGCATTACATAAATCGGTACGAGTTGCCATTTCAATCTCCCTCATCTTTCAAACCGGGTTTATAGAGAAAAGGCAGGCTGCCGGCACATGTGCCAGACAGTCAGCCCCGCTCAAATTCTTGGATTTCCCCCTTCAGTACAGAATTACCGACCTTGATGCCCGGTCGCTATTGCTTTGTTATTGTAGGGGTATAAGGCGTAATTATTGCCTAGTTAGCGAATTTCAGCAACTGAGGAGGAGCGGCCGCATGCGCTGAAAGCTCCGAATCAGGCGGCATCTTCGCGCCATTTAATGGAGCAGCCGATGGACGAAATCTGTTCACGCGGACCCTGACCGGTTTCCGCTATCAGCTTCATGGCCTTGAACAGATCACGGGTAGGATTCGGGTTCGGCGTCATCTCACGGCGCTGATCATCGAAGCGGCCGCGATACTGCAGCTCCATATCCGCATTGAAGCCGAAAAAGTCCGGCGTACACACCGCGCCATAAGCCTTGGCCACTTCCTGCGTTTCATCCAGCACATAAGGGAAAGAGAAGCTGAACTCCTTCGCCATGGCCTGCATGTTTTCATAGGAATCTTCCGGATAATTGACCCAGTCGTTCGAAGAGATGGCAATGGCGTTGATACCCAGCCCCTTGAGCTCAAGCAGGTCAGCCACCAGACGCTCACGGATCGCCTTTACATACGGACAATGATTGCAGATGAACATCACCAGCGTGCCCTTGGGGCCACGGATATCCTGCAGCGTCCAGTATTTGCCATCGACACCGAGCAGCCTGAATTCAGGCGCTTTCCAGCCAAAATCACAAATCGGTGGATTAAGACTTGCCATCTGAACGACTCCTTCAATTAGAATTAACCATCATTTTAACACTGCCGCCTAGCTTGAAAAGCTTGGCCATACATCCCCATGCCCCGATTTTACTCAGCTGAAAAACTCGCACCCGGCGCCCTCATCAGACTTTCGGACGGTGCCGCCGTGCACGCCAGCCGCGCATTACGCATGAAAGTGGGCGACAGCGCCGTGTTGTTTAACGGCGACGGCAACGACTATCTGTGCGAATTGACATATATGAGCAAGAGCGAGGTCAGCGCCAAGGTGAAGTCCGTCAGCGCCAACACCTGCGAATCACCGCTGAACATCACGCTGATTCAAGCCATCTCGTCCGGCGACCGTATGGATTTCACGATACAGAAGGCCGTGGAACTGGGCGTCACCGTCATTCAGCCCATCTCCAGCCAGCGCAGCGTGGTCAAACTCTCTGGCGAGCGCGCCGAGAAGCGGCGAGAACACTGGCAGAACGTGGTCATTTCGGCCTGCGAACAATGCGGACGTGCCATCGTGCCGGAAGTCAGGCCAGCCACCTTACTGGCGCAGTGGCTGGGACAATCCGAGACCGGTGCACTCAGAATCCTGCTATCGCCAACCGCCGCACAGAATCTGAACGACCTGCCAAAACCGGCAGGCACCATCCAATTATTGATCGGTGCGGAAGGTGGACTGACGCCGGAGGAAATCAGCCTCGCCACCGACCACGAATTCACCCCAATCCGGCTCGGTAACCGCATTCTACGCACTGAAACTGCTGCGCTCACTGCAATATCATCCCTGCAAACCCTGTGGGGAGATTTTAATTAATTGCAATTTTAATAACTTTATATAAAAATGTGCTTTTAATGCATATTTTATTGACCTATGTCTATCGGAAACGCAATTCGCAAGCGGCGCAAGACGCTGGGACTCACCTTGCAGACACTCGCCCAACAGGTTGATACCGACAGCGGCAACCTTTCTCGCATTGAGCGAGGCGTACAGGGCGTTTCCGAAGCCATGCTGAGACGGCTTTGTAGCGCCCTCGACTGCACTCCCGCTTTTCTCTATTCGCAGTCGGAAGCAGCCAGCGCCCCCGCCAGCCAGGCATCGACTGAGATACAGCTGCAAAGGCCGCAGGAATTCGTGCGCTGGTTCCGTTCCGCCGCACCCTACATCCATGCCTTTGGCGGCCGAACCTTCGTCATCGCCTTTGGTGGCGAGGTAGTCGAAGACGGCCAGTTTGTGGCGCTATCCCACGACCTCAACCTGCTCGCCAGTCTGGAAGTCCGGCTGGTGCTGGTGCATGGTTCTCGCCCGCAAATCGAGTCGCGCCTGAAAAAAACCAGAAGCGAAACCAGAATGGTGGATGGTCTGCGCGTCACCGATAACGAAGCCATGCAGGCTGTGAAAGAGGCCAATGGCGCCGTACGCGTCGAAATCGAAGCACTGCTTTCCATGGGCCTGGTCAATTCGCCCATGGCCGGCTCGGACATCCGCGTAGCCAGCGGCAACTTTGTCACGGCAAAACCCCTGGGCGTGCTCAATGGCGTTGATTTGCAGCACACCGGCACGGTGCGCCGGGTGGATGCAACAGGTATCCAGAAAAGACTGGATGACGGCGAACTGGTACTGCTCTCCCCCATGGGTTATTCACCGACAGGCGAAGTGTTCAACCTGTCGCTGGAAGATGTGGCCGCGAACGCGGCGATTGCGCTGGACGCAGACAAACTGATCTTCCTGATCGACACGCCAGGCGTGCATAACGCACGCGGCGAGTTACTGCGGGAAATGACTGCCCACAAGGCGAAAAATCTGCTACGGCATATCAAGGATAAAGGCGACCAGAACATTACCGAAGATGAAAAATATTTCCTGCCTGCCGCCATCAAGGCCTCGGACAACGGCGTCGCGCGCACGCATCTAATCAGCCGCCATGTCGATGGCGCCATCCTGCAGGAACTGTTCACCCACGACGGTATCGGCACCATGATTACCGAAGAGCCGCTGGAATCCATGCGACAGGCCGAGATTGGCGATGTCGGCGGAATCCTGCAACTGATAGAACCGCTGGAAGCCGAAGGTGTACTGGTTCGGCGCGAGCGCGAGCGGCTGGAAATGGAGATCAGCCATTTCCATGTCATGGAGCATGACGGCCGTATCATCGGTTGCGCCGCGCTCTATCCGTTTCCGCAGCAAAAAACTGCCGAACTTGCCTGCATGGCAGTGCACCCGGGATTCCGCCGCGGCGGACGGGGCGACCGGCTGCTGAAATATTGCGAACAGGAAGCCAAGGCATCCGGCCTGCAATCCATCTTTGTACTCACCACCCGCACCGAGCACTGGTTTCTGGAACGCGGTTTTGTTGAACGGGATGTCAGCAGCCTGCCGCCACAGCGGCAAAATCTCTATAACCTGCAGCGCCGCTCCAAGGTGTTCTGGAAGAAAATCTAGCGACATATCAGAAAATTTCCCCCAAGGGGCTTCCAAGCCCCTTGAATTTTTTCAGTCTTGCCCAATCTTGGAATCAGGTAGCTTGCTGAGTTCTGAACACCCTTTAGCAGCATCATGTCGAATAAAGCAGGCAAGTTAAGCAAGCAAGGTTTTTCGTAGTCCTGAATTCAACTGACTTGATTGAAAGGAAATACAGATGGCCAACATCACCCGCAATGACCCGTTCAGCGTTACAAACTTCGACCCGTTTGATGAAGTATTCCGCGGGTTCTTCCGTCCGGTTCGCATTGAAAACAGCGCTCAACCGCAGATGAAAATCGACGTCGAAGAGCACGAGCAGAATTACACCGTCCATGCCGAGATTCCCGGCGTGGCCAAGGAAAACATCCACGTCACGATCGATGGCAACCAGGTCAGCATCAGTGCTGAAGTCCGCAAGGAAAGTGAAGTGAAGGAAGGCACTCGAGTGCTGCGTAGCGAGCGTTATTTCGGCAGCGTATCACGCAGCTTTGCACTGGAAAACGAGATTGACGAAGCCAAAGCTGAAGCGCAATACATGGATGGCGTTCTGGAATTGGTACTACCGAAAAAGACCGTCAGCTCCGCAAAGAAACTCACCATCAAATAACCACAGTTCCTCCTCGTTTAGCGGCCGCAAGGCCGCTTTTTTTACATCATTCAGCCAAATCTTTCATCCACGAGTAAGTATCTGTCTGCATGGCAAAAGGCTTTAATAAAGACCGCTGACCCGCCCTTCATCATCGATGTCGATGCGTGTGGCGCAGGGCACTTTCGGCAAGCCCGGCATGGTCATGATGTCGTCGCAGATCATGACGATAAATTCCGCCCCTGCGCACAGGCGCACAGCCCGTATCGTGATCACATGCCCTTGCACGGCACCTCTGGCACTGGCATCGGTCGAGAACGAATACTGCGTCTTCGCCACACAGATCGGGTAATGACCGTAGCCGTCGGCCTGCAACTGGTCGATCTGCACGCGCAATCTTCTTGGCGCATGCACATCCGCCGCCCCGTAGATCCGGGTAGCGACCTTGCGTACTTTTTCCCATAACTGGTCGCTATCTTCGTAGACGAACTGCATGCGACTCTTGTCGCTCTCGACCAGACGAACCACTTCATGCGCCAAATCCTCAGCACCTGCCCCGCCTTTGGCCCAATGTTCGGCAAGCACGACATTGACGCCCAGTTCCGCCAGACGCTTGCGCACCAGCGCGATCTCGGCATCGGTATCCGCATTGAAGCGATTGATGGCCACCACGCAGGACAAACCATAATGCTGCGTGACGTTCTCCACATGCTTGCGCAGATTGGCCAGACCCTGCTCCAACGCCGCCAGATTCTCGATCTCCAGTTCCGGCACCTCGACGCCACCGTGATATTTCAAGGCGCGGATGGTCGCCACCACGACGCAGGCATTCGGCCGCAAACCGGATTTGCGGCATTTGATATCGATGAATTTTTCTGCCCCGAGATCGGCGCCGAAACCGGCTTCGGTCACGACATAATCCGCCAGCTTGAGGCCAAGCTTGGTGGCGATCACCGAGTTGCAGCCATGCGCGATATTGGCGAAAGGCCCTCCATGAATAATCGCCGGCGTATGCTCCAGCGTCTGTACCAGATTGGGCCGGATCGCATCCTTCAGCAACACGGCCATGGCTCCATGCGCCTTCAGGTCGCGCGCCTGCACCGGCTTGCCGTCGTAGGTATAACCGATGACGATATTGCCCAAGCGTTGCTTGAGGTCTTTCAGCGATTCCGCCAGACAGAAAATCGCCATCACTTCGGAGGCGACGACGATATCGAAACCATCTTCCCGCGCCTGGCCGTTGACCTTGCCGCCGAGGCCGACGACGATTTGCCGTAGCGCGCGGTCGTTCATGTCCATCACACGCTTCCACGTGACCTGACGCGGGTCGATCTGCAGTTCATTGCCCTGATGGATGTGATTATCGATGAGCGCGGCGAGCAGATTGTGCGCCAGCGCGATGGCGGCGAAATCGCCGGTGAAATGCAGATTGATATCTTCCATCGGCACCACCTGCGCGTGACCGCCACCGGCAGCGCCGCCCTTCATGCCGAACACCGGGCCCATGGAAGGTTCGCGCAGGCAGACAACCGCTTTCTTGCCGATGCGGTTCAGTGCGTCGCCCAGACCTACCGTTGTCGTGGTTTTGCCTTCGCCCGGCGGGCTGGGGCTGATCGCCGTGACTAGAATCAGTTTGCCGTCCTGCCGGTGCTGCAAATGCGGATTGAGCCGGATGTCGATCTTGGCCTTGAATCGCCCGTAGAGTTCGACCGACTCCTCAACCAGTCCAAGTTCGGATGCAATCTCGCTGACTTTTTTCAGCTGGGCCTTCTGGGCTATTTCGATATCGGTCGGCATGGCTTCCTCTTTCGTGAATTGGGCATCGCGACTTGAACAGCTTCATGCATTAAAACTTAGCACAATTTCTGCACCGCCTCAGGCTTTTTTTCAAGGTAAAATGATCCCTGTTCATGCACCCCTCAGAGAGAGATTAATGCTCACTAAAACCACTGCCGCCCAGAAGGCGAAAACCCTCGCCGAAGCTCTGCCCTACATCAAGCGCTTCTTCGACAAGACCATCGTCATCAAATACGGCGGCAACGCCATGACCGATCCGGCCCTGCAGGACTGTTTCGCGCGCGATGTCGTGCTACTGAAACTGGTCGGCATGAACCCGGTCGTCGTGCATGGCGGCGGCCCGCAGATCAACGAGTTGCTCGACCGCCTCGGCAAGAAGGGTACCTTTATCCAGGGCATGCGCGTCACTGACGAGGAAACCATGGATGTGGTGGAAATGGTGCTGGGCGGCCAGGTCAACAAGGACATCGTCAACCTGATCAACCGCCACGGCGGCAAGGCCGTCGGCCTGACCGGTCAGGATGGCAATTTCATCCGCGCCAGAAAACTGCTGATGGAGAACAAGGAACTGCCGGGTGAATACATCGACATCGGCAGCGTCGGCGACATCACCGCCATCGACCCCAGCCTGATCTCCTTCCTCGACACCGGCGACTTCATCCCGGTCATCGCGCCGATCGGCGTCGGCCCGGATGGCGAGACTTACAACATCAACGCCGACGTCGTCGCCGGCAAGCTGGCCGAGATCCTCGGCGCGGAAAAACTCGTCCTGCTGACCAACACGCCGGGCGTGCTGGACAAGGACGGCAACCTGCTGACCGGCCTGACACCGAAGCAGGTGGATGAAATGGTCGAGGACGGCACGCTGTCCGGCGGCATGCTGCCCAAAATCAGCTCGGCGCTGGATGCCGCCCGCAGCGGTGTCAAATCCGTGCACATCATCGACGGCCGTGTCGAACATGCGCTGCTGCTGGAAGTCCTGACCGACGAAGGCGTAGGCACGCTGATCAAGGCCAAATAATTCCAGTCTCCATTTCATCGGCGATACTGCGTTGACTTCCTCGCTCCCTCCTTGCCGTGCTACAGCACTGTCCGCGTCGGTCGCTCGTCGTCGCCTTGTCTCGCCATCGAACTGGAGCTGAAAAAGGTGAGTCGCGTCTGGGTGTTCGATCTGGACAACACCCTGCACGATGCCGACACGCACATCTTCCCGGTGATGAATCAGTCCATGACGCAATACATCATGGACCACCTGGAACTGGACGAAGAAGACTCCCATGCACTGCGCCGCCATTACTGGCACATCTACGGCGCCACGCTGAAAGGCCTGACCCGCCATCACGGCGTCAACCCGCATCATTTCCTCAGCGAGACCCACCAGTTTCCAGAACTGCCGCAGATGGTGGTGCAGCGCAAACGCCTGCGCCACTGGCTGCAGCGCCTGCCCGGACGCAAGGTGGTCTTTACCAACGCCCCGCAGCATTATGCTTTCCGCGTGCTGTATCTGCTCGGTGTCGATGACCTGTTCGAAGAAGTGTTCAGCGTAGAATCCAGCCGCTTTCACCCCAAGCCCTCGGTGCGCGGATTTGCCCGCATGTTGCGCAGCATCAAGGCAAAAGGTAGCGACTGCGTCATGCTGGAGGACAGCCTGCCGGCACTGCGCACGGCAAAACGCATGGGCATGAAAACCGTCTGGATCAGTCGCAGGCTGCACAAGCCAAACTACGTCAATTACCGCATCCCGAGCGTGTTAGCCCTTACTCACGTTCGGTTATAATCCTGAAAAAAGATTACCAAGCACAAGAGCAACAAACACAAGATCAACAAGCACCAGATCAACAAGCACAAGCAACAAAGGAAATCATTATGGCAGGCGAACGCAAACAGCAAATTCTCGAAACTCTGGCCAAGATGCTGGAAAACCCCAAGCGCGAAAAGATCACCACGGCTGCACTCGCAGCCAAACTGGATGTTTCAGAAGCTGCGCTCTATCGCCACTTCGCCGGCAAGGCGCAGATGTTCGAAAGCCTCATCGACTTCATCGAGCAGACGCTATTCGGCCTCATCAACAAAATCACCACGGAAGAAACCGATGGCAGCGCCCAGATGCGCCGCACGGTCGGCGTGCTGCTGATGTTTGCTGAGAAAAACCCGGGCATGACCCGCGTGCTGATCGGCGATGCACTGGTCAATGAAAACGAAGCCCTGCAACAACGCGTGAACCAACTGCTGGACCGGCTGGAAATCACCATCAAGCAAAGCCTGAAGATCGCCGTGACCGATTCCGGCAAAAAGATACTGCCCGAAGCGCAGGCCAACCTCATCATGTGCTTCGTCATCGGCCGCTGGCACCAATACGCCAAGAGCGGCTTCAAGCGCAAACCGATGGAGTTTGCACAGTTACAGTTGGGAATGTTCTGCTAAGACGCTTTATGCAAGCAAAAAACAAAAGCCCCAGCTGCAATAGCCGGGGCTTTTTTAACATGGTGGGCGGTACTGGGTTCGAACCAGTGACCCCTGCCGTGTGAAGGCAGTGCTCTACCACTGAGCTAACCGCCCTTGTGAGAGGCGCGTATTGAATCACAAATCTTCAAAAACGCAAAGATGCAACTCACATGAACGGAACTCCGTCCCGTATTATTTCCCATAAGATGTAGTGTTTTTTGCTGTCACCTCAATGCGATTGATTGTTAGGCAGATGAAACGCCATTACTGTACATACTTAAAATTCACACCTAATTGTGACATGAGACGCCCCAATTGCTTGATGGTCGTTTCGTAATTCTTATGTGCCTCCATGTATATATTTCTGTACTTTAGTGGAACAAAGAAGTCGTTACCCTGTGGATGCTTCGGGGTCATTGCAAAGAGGTATCGCTTAGCACTTGTCTTGTAAGGTGCCAGTTTCTCGAATTTATCCCACAAGCCCTTTGTGTAGATGTATTCCATTACCTTCGTGCATAGATCAGGAACTGTTGTTGCCGAAATCCTATCATCATCAAGTTCAACCTCTGCCCCCCGTTCACGGGGAGCCCTAACAACTACAGATTGAAAAGTAGATTTTTCACTACCAGGCTTCGCCATCTCACCCATTGATCCGCCGTCCAACAACCTACGAATTACATCTTCAGGTTCCCGGTCCTCAAATGGCCTTGCCAGCGATTCAAGTCGGGAATAAACCTCATCTGAGACAACTATAGTCTTAACCATGGATATTCTCCTCTTCCAATCCGAGAAAGAAGAATAACAAAGTAAATTGTATTTGTAAACAAGAAATATGTATTTAATAAGATAATTGTATTTACATACCCAACCCAGGGCTTAAACGCCTGCACCGCTAAGAATCGCGCTAAGGGTCAGGCCTAGCATCGTAGCATTCAGGCTGAAAAATATTGAAAAATGCTATTTTGCTAGACTTAGCCCCATGCATGCTTAGACAGCTAACGATAGAAGTTAGCGACTTGAAAATTATTCTTCACATCGAAGTTGATGCCTTCTCGGATAGTGCTGAATAGCTCTTCACCGATCCGTGTCCTTTCTTGGGAAGGAAGTACGTGATACTTTTCATCTGGAACAGCTTTGATCAGAACCTTAAATGGGATGCTTGAAAAAATTGGGCTTTCACCTAGATTGGGGGCTTCTACATTCAAATCTAAATCAGACGTTAATGAGTGCTTTGACAATGATCGCAAAAAGTATGGAGCGAGTACGGCGTCGAATAGGTTGTCAATTTTTTCATAGAAGAATGAATCTTCTTTGGTAATCATGACTTGGGGCATTAAATCTAGCTGCGGGATGACATGCCTGAATGAGCGAAATATTTGTACAGCAATGACTGCCGCTTGCATTAGATCCACTTGATTTGCAAGGAATGGATTACCGCCGAACGCTGTTTTTTGAAAGACAAGCGGTGTGTCATTTGTTCTGTCGTGAAATAGTTCGTTTCTGTATCGCTTGAACTCTTCTAGCTTTTGAAGTGTTCCAGAATAGAAAGGAGTTCTATTGATCTCAAGCGTGTCAAATAGTGTCTTTATGCGTGGATCCAGATCTTTTTTCTTGATGTCGTCAAACGACAAACTTTTTGCAAGGCAGGAAATTCGAAGAATAGAGTTTATGTAGGATTCTATTGACATGAACCAGAGGCCGACTGCATTTTGTATTGAATTGCCTTGATTGATGTGTGTTGTCGATGTTTCGAGTTGCTCGATCTGTTGCGCGCTGTAATAAAAAGCCAGATGAACAAACTGCATATATGTGAGGCGTGTCATTGCCTCCGGCCCATTTCCTAGTGCTGGAATCCAAACCGAGGTCGTACCAATGTCGTTCTCTCTGAATTGCTCGAGTCGCATAAGAATTTCTAACGTAAAAGTAACCAGCGCTGCGCGGCCTTACCACGCAGCGTCCCTGTTGGCTGCCGAGTTATACGCAATTCATAGGTGACCATGAATTTCGAGTGCACTCATGAGTGCACTGTTTGCGTGGGTGAAATTGCCAAGCTGACCACGAATGCCGTATGCCCACTTTACCCCATGAAAAAGGTTATTGCGTAGGCGATAAACGATGATGAGTAAAGCAGAGACACCATCTGCCGGATTGGTGTTCTCTCCTCGGAGCACGGCTTCTACCAAGGATGGGTTATCGTTATTGCGAAGGCTCAACCCCTGAAAATTCTGTGTGGCCGTTCCGTCTTTGAAGTAACGGGCTTTGAAATAGTCCAAACTTTCCGCGAAGGCGGCAACGTTCAACCGATCTTGATTGGCCCACTTGTGAACGACCGCAAGAATGGCCGCAGCAGAGGCATTTGTCTTGAGAGCCTCTGCTTCAAAAAAACTCCAAAGCAACGAAAAGTGCATGATCGCTTGGCGATCCTCTTCGGGTAGCTCATTGAAGCCGGGTGCTTTGGCGCACAACCAGTCGATAGGGTTCATTGCGTATAACTAATAAGTAGCCATCCAAAAACGGCAGTGAAATGGAGCAATGATGTTTTCATTTTTCTTTTAACCTCAGCGAATTAACCAAATATCAGGAGGCGCAATACTCAAGGTCAACAACACAAGTTAAAGAACCAAGCAAAGACAGTTTTGTTTTTGCTTGCAGACAGTTAAATAGCCAGACTCCTGACCGCCGCCACCCGCGCCAGAAACACCGCTTCCCTGATCTTTTCCGGCTCCTGATACTGCTTTGCCACCGCCCCTGCATCGACCTGCATTACAGCATCCAGCAGCTTCAACCAAACTTCTGTATGCGGAATGGGCTTATCCTCAAAGCCGGTTCTGCCGCGAAAATCGCATTCGCAGGCGCGCAGGAACTCCTTGAAGCGTTCCGGCTGGCGGATGGCATCGGTATCCACCAAGAACTGCACCTTGGTGGCCGAGCGCATTTCGTCGACGCGGTAGACCTTGCCGTGGAACTTGGCGACGACGTACGCGAGCTCCTTGCAGTCGTTGGGCACACGTAAGCGCTTGCACACGCCATTGAGCAGATGCACGCTGCGTTCTTCGTGGCCGATATGGCGCGGTAGAACGTCCTTCGGCGTGGTGCCCTTGCCAAGATCGTGCGTCAGGGCGGCGAAGCGCACGGGCAGCGAATAGCTCTGCGCGGCGGCATAATCGACGACCATCATGACGTGCACGCCGGTGTCGATCTCCGGATGGTGTTGCGGCGGTTGCGGCACGCCCCACAGGCGGTCGAGTTCCGGCATGATGCGTTTCAGCGCGCCGCACGCGCGCAGCACTTCGAACATGCGTGAGGGTTTGGCTTCCATCAGGCCCTTGGCCAGCTCTTGCCAGACGCGTTCCGGCACCAGGGCGTCTACTTCACCATCTTCGACCATGTGCTGCATGAGCTGCATGGTTTCCGGCGCAACGGTGAATTCGGTAAATCTGGCGGCAAATCTGGCGGCACGCAGGATGCGCACCGGGTCTTCAATAAAGGCATCGCTGACGTGGCGCAGGATTCTGTTCTGGATATCGGCCTGGCCGTGATAAGGGTCGATCAGCGCCCCATGCTCATTTTTGGCGATGGCATTAATGGTGAGGTCGCGCCGGGCGAGGTCTTCTTCCAGCGTGACATCGGGCGAGGCGAACACCTGAAAACCTTTATAGCCTTTTGCCGTCTTGCGCTCGGTGCGAGCGAGCGCATACTCTTCCTGCGATTCGGGATGGAGAAAAACCGGGAAATCCTTGCCGACCGGGCGGTAGCCCTGGGCCACCATCTGCTCCGGCGTGGCGCCAACCACGACGAAATCGCGGTCCTTGACCGGCAGTCCGAGCAGGGCGTCGCGCACCGCACCGCCTACCTGATAGATCTGCATGTTCAGCCCCGGCAGCCCGTCAAACCAGCCATGCCTGACTAACGGCCTGCCATACCCCGGAAGCGGTCATAGGCTGCTCGCGGCGTGTCATTGGCGAGATATTCAGGAACGATGGCCTCGATGGCCATTGGCTTGATACCAAGCTCTTTGGCCATAGGGCCCTGACAGACGCTGTCGACTTCCATGGAATGCACGTTGTCGCGTGTCATCAGCTTGATCGGCATTTTTTCCATAGCATAAGCCTGCCAGTAGGAAAGCGTGTCATTCAGACCGACGATCTTGCGCTTTTTACCGAGGACAAAGATGACGAACTCGACCAGCTCGCGCAGGGTATAGACTCTGGGGCCGCCGAGTTGATAGGTCTTGCCGTAGGTTTCCACATTGCCCAGGCTGTTAACGAAAGCCTCTGCCACGTCTTCCACCCAGATCGGCTGGAACTTGGCATCCGGTTTGGCCAGCGCCACCACCGGCATGATTTTGACGATGGTCGCCAGCAGGTTGAGAAAGCTGTCGCCACGTCCAAAGACGATGGAAGGCTGGAAAATGGTGATATGGATATTGGCCGCATGCGCCAGCACTGCAGCCTCGCCCGCCGCCTTGGAGCGCAGATAAGCACTGGGCGCCTCGGCGCTGGTCTGCAGGGCGCTCATATGCAGCAGACGCTTGATTCCGAGTTTCCCGCACAAGGCGGCGACACGCGCCGGCAATTGGTGATGCATGGCATCGAAGCTGATTTGCTTGCCCTCGTGCAGGATGCCGATCAGGTTGATGACAGCATCGCAGCTTTGCATGTGCATGCTGAGCTCAGCATCGCTCAGCACATCGCATTCGGCCACCTGCACGTTGGGCAACAGGGTCAAATGTTTGGCGCGCTCACGCTGACGGCTCAGCACCTTGACCGCATAACCTGCTGCACTCAGCTTGTGCACGATGGCACTGCCGACGAAACCTGAACCCCCTAATACGCATACTTGATTGATCAACATCGATATCCTCAGTCGTTTTTATTTGCTTCAACCGCTGCTGCGCCGCCGTTGGCTGGCACCGTACCCAAGCGTTCGGTCAACGGCAGATTGCGATGCCCCATTTGCTGCGCGTAATAATAGGCGTTGGCCATTACTTTTTTCACATAATCCCGCGTTTCAGTGAACGGGATGGTATCCGCATATATCGGGCCTTCCAGCGCCTCCTGCCCGGCCCAGCGTTTGGGCCGACTCGGTCCTGCATTATAAGCCGCTGTCGCCATCAGTGCCTGCCCGTCCATGCGGTCCAGCGTGTAGCGCATGTAATGGGTGCCGAACTTCATGTTGGTATCCAGTTCGGTGATCATGCCGGGCTGATATCCGGTCATGCCGAGGCGCTTGGCGATCCATTTGGCGGTAGCCGGCATCACCTGCATCAGGCCCGACGCCCCGGCACTGGATCTGGCCACGCCTATGAAGCGGCTTTCCTGCCGGATCAGGCCATAAACCCAGGCTTCGTCCAGTGCATTTTCCTTGACGTAAGCCTGCATCATATCGCGATACGGTGTCGGGAAACGCAAAGCGAAATCATGCGTCAACCGGGTCTTTTCCGAAGTATTGATGGCGACATCGATCCAGTCATTGCGGAAGGCGACTTCAGCAGCGGCGATCAACTGCCTGTCGTCCAGGTCACGCGTAGCCGCCGCCCATTCGGCCCTCGCCTCCCAGCGGAAACCCTGATTATTCAGCGCCAGTGCGCGCTGAATGGCAGACCGGCTTTCCATCTCTTTCAGCTCATCCTTACTGGCCTTGTAAGCGATTCCGGGCGTCATCATGACATCGCCCAGCTCTTCGGCCGCGAGCAGTCCGTAATAGTTGTGCTCGAGTGACAGCGGCACAAAGATGGCATTGGCCTGCGGAACCTGGTTCATTTCCTTCAATGCGCGCCCCTTCCAGTAACGCCAGGCAGCCACCTGTTGTTCGGCCTGCGGCATGGCCTCGATGCCGTACAGCACCTCCCGCCAGTTCTTCACGCGCAATGCGGTGCGCACACGCCAGGCCATCTGCTCATTGTCGAGCTGGGTGCCTTCGGCCAACAACCACCATTTTGCGGCTTGCGGATCATGCCGGCGCGCGGCATGCAATGCCAGACGGCCCCACATGTAAGCCTGTTCCTGTTCGTTGAATTGCGCGCGATTGGCGTTCCAGACATCCAGCGCCATCGGCGGCTGTGTCCGCGCCACGCGGTCTATGGCGTAGATGTTCAACGCACGGCCAAAACGCGACTTGTAGGAAATGGACTGTTTTTGCAACACCTGCTGGGGATTGTTGTAGACGCGGTCGATCAGGCCGATATTGTTGGCATCAATTGGCTTGATATAACGGCTTACCGCCTTGGCAACGCTGATCTTGCCATCCTGCATCGCCAGTCTGAAACGGCCCCAGGCATCTTCTTCGGTCAGTTTGCCGGATTGGAACATCTCGTCGAACAGCAGCGTGCAGTTGCTAGGCAGATCGGCGGAGACCAGCCAGAAATTGCGCAAGCGATCGGCATCGATACCGAAGCCCATATTGACCTGCCCCTGCATGGTGTAGCAACTGACAGCGGCATCATCGCGCTTGAAGTTGGGCAACTCGGCAAAATAGGTCTGCCATTCCTTGTTCTTGCCCAGCTTCTTCAGCCATTCGCCGCGTACGCGGTCAGCAAAAGGGAACTCGTCGTAGCGCTGGAGGAAGTTTTGCACGTCCTGATTTCTGGCAGTGGAAAGTTGCAGCAGCATGATCCAGTAATCGGCATAAGGCGCAAGAATATCTCCCTGCGCCTTCATCTGCTGCGCATGCGCCTGCAGACGCGGCAGATCCTGCTTGTTATAGGCAGCCTGTGCTGCAGCCAGCAAACTGCCGACCGGCTGTGCATGCGCTTTGCTGCTGATCAGCAGAAACAGGGTCAGCAACATCCAGAAGAATTTCATTGATTTACTCATTTGCATCCATGTCGACACCAAAAGTCGGAGAGAGTGCCGATAGTGCAAGAATACACCGCAGCCTACAGCTTATAAAAGGATAATGCGGCCAGCAGCAAAAAGTACGGCCGCTACAAAAACTACAACGACTGTGAACTTGATGATCTGCCAGGAAAAACGTAGATAGCGCTTATCGCCGGTTAAGAAATAGATACCCAACGAAACCACAATAGCGATGAAAGCGAGCACCAGCAATAAGCGTAAAACCAGCATCGCAGGCGCTCAATTCATCATACGTATTGCAGCACCGGCGCTACGGGTATCTGCAACTGGAATGCACCCGGCGCTTCTTCGATATTATCGAATGTCGTAAACTCCCAGGCCTCTGCATCCGCCAGCAAAGTTCGCAGCAACTGATTGTTGAGCGCATGACCGGACTTGTAGGCGCTGAACGCACCGATCAGCGGATGGCCAAGCACATAGAGGTCGCCGATAGCATCCAATACCTTATGCTTGGCGAACTCGTCCTCGTAACGCAAACCATCGCCGTTCAGTACACGGTATTCATCCAGCACAATGGCGTTATCCAGACTGCCGCCACGCGCCAGACCATTGGAACGCAGATATTCGACCTCATGCATGAAACCGAAAGTACGGGCGCGGCTGATCTCGCGTATATAGGAGTTATCGGCGAAATCGATCATCACCCGCTTGCCGCTATGCTCAAACACGGGATGATTGAAATCGATGGTGAAATCAATCTTGAAACCGAAATAGGGTTCGAAACGCACCCACTTGTCGCCATCGACCACTTCGATCTTCTTCTTGATCTTGATGAACTTCTTCGCAGCCGCTTGCTCGACAATTCCTGCGGACTGGAGCAGATAAACAAAGGGCCCGGAACTGCCATCCATGATCGGCACTTCGCTCGCGTCCATGCTGATCAGGATGTTGTCGATACCCAGGCCGGCGAGGGCCGAGAGCAGATGTTCTACTGTGGCAACACGCGCGCCGTTGTCCTCCAGGGCGGAGCACAGGCGCGTGTCGTTGACGAGGTCGGGCCGGACTTTGATTTCCGGAGATCCGGGCAGATCGGTACGCCGGAAAACAATGCCGGTGTCAGGCGCGGCCGGGCTCAAGGTCAGGGTAACTTTGTCGCCGGTATGCAGCCCGACACCAGTGGTGCTGATAGCTTTCTTTAATGTACGTTGCTTTACCACTTTTTCCAACCTCGTAAAATTGCTGTAAATATTAGCACATCCGCCGTATTTCCCCTAGCCGGCGCCACACCGATATCGCAATTAAGCAATTGACTATATTGAGAATATTCTCCCAGTGATTACTTTCTAGTCAGCCTGTTTGCGCAGGAACGCCGGGATGTCATATTCCTCCACACCGGATTGCTTCATCGCTTCCACCGTCGCACGGCGACCGTTGGAGGAGAACACGGCTGGCGTATCGTCGTCGGATACCGCCATATTGACACCACTGCCGCCAAGAAACACAGCCTGACCGGTCGTGCCGTCACGCACCTGGCTCATCACGCGCAGTTCAGGCTTCTGCTGGCGACGGCCGGCAATGCCGTTAAGACCGGTAGCCACCATGGTCACACGCAATCCATCACCGATGGATTCGTCAAAGACGTTACCGACGATCACGGTCGCGTCATCCGCAGTGAAAGCCTTGATGGTGTTCATGACGTCGTAGTATTCCTTCATCTTGAACGAGGTGCTGGCAGTGATGTTGACCAGAACGCCACGCGCATTGGCCAGGTTGACGTCTTCCAGCAGTGGACTTGCCACTGCCTGCTCTGCCGCGATGCGGGCACGGTCGGCACCGGTTGCCATGGCGGAACCCATCATCGCCATGCCCATCTCGGACATGACGGTACGCACGTCGGCAAAGTCGACGTTGACCAAGCCTGGGCAATTGATGATTTCAGCGATACCGGAAACGGCGTTGTGCAACACGTCATTGGCAGCTTCGAACGCCTGCAGGAACGGTACGTCTTCGCCCAGCACTTCCATCAACTTCTCGTTCGGGATGATGATGAGAGAATCGACATGCTTGGAAAGTTCTTCCAGACCTTCGACTGCCACCTTGGTGCGCTTGCCTTCAAATGCGAATGGCTTGGTGACGACAGCAACTGTCAGGATACCCATTTCCTTTGCCACTTCGGCGATGATCGGCGCAGCACCGGTACCGGTACCGCCGCCCATGCCGGCCGTGATGAACAGCATGTCGGCGCCGTCGATGACCTCGGCGATACGTTCACGGTCTTCCAGTGCGGCTTCACGACCGATTTCCGGACGCGCACCTGCACCCAGACCCTTGGTAATGTCCGTGCCGATCTGCAGCACGGTCTTGGCCTGACTCTTCTTCAGCGCCTGCATGTCGGTGTTGGCGCAGATGAATTCCACGCCGCCGACGTTCTTTTCAATCATGTGCGCGACTGCGTTACCACCGCAACCACCCACGCCTATCACTTTAATTACGGCCTCTTGCGAGTCCCTGTCCATAATTTCAAACATTGCTTTTCTCCTTGTCGATGTTACTAACTACTTCTGCCCAAACAACTTCATTAACCTGCCGGATCGCTCCGGCAGAACCTTAAAAATTCCCTTTGAACCAGCTCTTCATGCGGCTCAGGATGTCGGCGAACGAGCCCGACTCCATCTGGTTCTGCAAATGCCGCTCCACCTGCTGCTTGCCCATCAGCACCAGACCGACACCGGTCGCATAGCGCGGATTGCCGACTACCTCTGACAAGCCGCCGACATAACGCGGCATGCCCAGACGTACCGGCATATGGAATATCTCTTCACCCAGTTCCACCATGCCGCGCATCATGGATGAGCCGCCGGTGATGACGATGCCGGAAGCGATCATCTCTTCCATGCCGCTTCGGCGCAGTTCGCTCAACACCAGTTCATAAAGTTCGACGATGCGCGGCTCGATCACCTCGGCCAGCGTCTGTACCGAAAGCTGGCGTGGTTCACGGCCGTCGACACCCGGCACCTCTACCACTTCGCGTGGGTCAGCCAGCTGACGCAATGCACAGCCGTGCTTGATCTTGATCTCCTCCGCTGCTTGCGTTGGTGTACGGAAAGCGACGGCGATGTCATTGGTGACCTGATCGCCGGCGATCGGCACCACCGCCGTGTGTCGGATGGCGCCCTGCTTGAAGACGGCGATATCGGTCGTACCACCGCCGATGTCGACCAGGCAGACGCCCAGCTCCTTTTCATCCTCGGTCAGCACTGCCATGCTGGACGCCAGCGGTTGCAGAATCAGGTCCGACACCTCCAGCCCGCAGCGTCTGATGCACTTGACAATGTTCTGCGCAGCCGCGACTGCGCCGGTGACGATATGCACCTTCACTTCCAGCTTCATGCCGCTCATGCCCAACGGTTCGCGCACATCTTCCTGCCCGTCGATGATGAATTCCTGGGTGAGGATATGCAGGATCTGCTGATCCGACGGCAAGGCGATCGCACGCGCAGTATCCACCACACGATCGACATCGGCCTGCATCACCTCGGCATCCTTGATCTTCACCATGCCGTGCGAATTCAGGCTCTTGATGTGACTGCCGGCAATACCGGTAAACACCGCGCTGATCTTGCAATCCGCCATCAGCTCTGCTTCTTCCAGCGCACGCTGGATGGCCTGCATGGTCGAGTCGATGTTGATCACCACGCCCTTCTTCAGGCCGCGTGAAGTGTGCTGACCGAGGCCGATGACCTTCAGTGTCCCCTCGGGCTGCAGTTCGGCAACAATCGCGACGATCTTCGACGTGCCGATATCCAGGCCCACTATCAGATTTTTATCTTCTCTAACTTTACTCATACCTCTCTCCATTCATCCCCTGCAGTCGCACCTTGCATCAGGCGGCGCCTGTTTTACCTGCCGTTGCCCGCACCGGCCGCCTGACGGCAAAACCGTTCGGGTATCTCAAATCCGCGTAGGCAAATGACACGCCCAGCTTGCTCAAGGTCTGCTGATAAACACCGGCAAACTTGGCGAGCCTTGATTCCATATCCTCTCGCCCCAACTCAATGACGATGCCGTTATCCGTCTGTATCTGCCATGCGCGTCTCGGCGTCAGCACCAGTTGAGTCACTTTCATGCCCGTCCCGGCCAGCAAGGCGCTGTACTCCCCGTATTTTTTCGCCACCTCAGCCACTCCTTCGCCCGGACCGTAGAACACCGGCAAATCCTCATCAGAAGCCGCATGGAACAACTCGCCATAGGTGTTGACCAGCGCGATATTGCCCCAGCGCGCCAGCTCCTGATGCTCATCCACCACCACTTCCAGCCGGTCCGGCCAGCGACGGCGCAAACTGACGCTTCGTGCCCAAGGCAGCTTCTCGAATGCATCACGGGCCTTCACCAGATCCAGCGTGAAGAAATTGCCTTGCAGATGCCGGCTCACAATCAGCTTCAGCTGCTCACGCGTCACATGGTTCAGGCTGCCTTCCACCCGCACTTCGCGCAGCGGGAAGATCGGCAGATGCACGACCACATAGATCACGCCGTAGAGCATCAACACGGTAGCCAGCCCGAACAGCAGGTTGGCGATCCAGTTGAGAACCTGTGGCTTATCCCACATCCGCATCTCCGTCAGAACCTGCTGCGCGAACGATCTGCTGCGTCACGTCCTCGTTCGCGCCTCGTCTATCTACCAGATATGCTTCGTTGCTCACTGCGGGGCTCCTTGCATCTCATTCTGCTCGCTATGGTCCTGCCAGGAGATGCAAGCCATCTCCAGTATCTCCAGCACCAACTGATCAAAACTGATGCCTTTGGCTTTCGCCGCCATCGGCACCAGACTGTGGTCGGTCATGCCGGGCGAAGTGTTCACTTCCAGAAAGTAATGCCTGCCTGCTTCATCCATCAGAAAGTCCACACGCCCCCAGCCCCGGCCGCCGATCGTGCGGAATGCCTGCAAGGCTTCAGCCTGGATCTGCGCTTCCTTCTCCGGCGCCAGACCGCACGGGCACAGATACTGCGTGTCGTCGCGCAGATACTTGGCCTCATAGTCGTAAAACTCGTTGGCAGGCACGATACGGATCACCGGCAACGCCTTATCGCCGAGGATGCCGACCGTATATTCACCGCCGCCGACGAACTGTTCGGCAATCACCAGCGGGTCGGACTTTGCCGCCAATTCATAAGCCTGCTGCAATTGCCCTGCCTGCTTGACCTTGCTGATGCCGATGCTGGAACCTTCATTTGCCGGCTTGACGAATAAGGGCAGACCCAGCTGGCGTTCGACCGCAGCAAAATCGCTGGCCGCATCGATCAGGACAAAATCCGGCGTCGGCAAACCGGCTGCGCGCCACAACAATTTGGTACGCCATTTGTCCATACCGACACTGGACGCCATGACGCCGCTGCCGGTGTAGGGAATGTCCATCAGCTCGAGCGCGCCCTGAATCGTGCCATCTTCGCCGTAGCGTCCGTGCAGCGCGATAAACACCCGGTCATAGCCCTGCAACTCGTGCAGCGGGCGCTCGGCCGGGTCGAAGGCGTGCGCATCGACACCGCCCCGCAACAAAGCCGCCAATACGGCGCCGCCGCTGTTCAGCGAAACCTCGCGTTCGCCGGAGCGACCGCCGAGCAACACTGCGACTTTTCCAAACTCAGTCATTTCATTCCTTAAGTTAAGGGGGAAGGGTCAAGGGTGATGCCCCTCCCCAACCCTCCCCCTGCCGGGGGAGGGAGAGAGGTTTTTACCCTTCCCCCTTTTCACTTCACCCTTCACGTTTATCTCCAATAATCCTGACTTCCCGCTGCAGCGCGATACCGTGTTCGCGTTGCACCGTTTCCTGCATATGAGCGATCAGCCGCTCGATGTCGTCCGCCGTCGCATCGCCGAGATTGACGATGAAGTTGGCATGTTTCTCCGATACCTGCGCACCACCAATGCGATACCCCTTCAACCCGCTCGCCTCGATCAGCCGCGCGGCAAAATCGCCGGGCGGATTGCGAAAGGTCGAACCGGCATTGGGCTGGTTCAAGGGCTGCGTCGCCAACCGCTTTGCCAGCAGACTCTTGATCTTCTGCTCTGCTTCGCTGGCTTCGCCTGCGGGCAGCTCAAACCAGGCGGCAACAAACCACTCTTCGCCTGCCGGCAGTTCGACATGCCGGTAGCCGGTGACGAACTCTTCCCTGTTACGCAGGTGCAATGCACCGCGCCGGTCTATGGTCTGCACCCGCTTCACCACATCCCAGGTCTCGCCGCCGTGGCAGCCGGCGTTCATCGCCAGTGCACCGCCTACCGTGCCCGGAATGCCCGCCATGAATTCGGCGCCATGCCGGTGCTGACGTGCGGTGAATCTGGCCAGCTTGGCGCAGGTCACGCCGGCCTCGGCATAAACCAGTTCCCCATCCATATTGAGTCCGGTCAGCACGTTATGCATCAGTACGACGCTGCCGCGCACTCCGCCATCGCGTACCAGCAGATTGGAGCCGAGGCCAATGAAATGTACCGGCTCGTCCTCCGGCAGACCGCTCAAATAGTCGCGCAGGTCGTCGAGCCCGGCCGGAATGTAAAACCGCTCTGCCCGACCGCCGACACGCCAGCTGGTGTAGCGGGCCATCGGTTCGTCCCGCAGCAGGCGTCCTTGTGTCTGCATCTGCGCCATCACCCTGCCAGCTCCCGGGTATTGGCCGCCACCTGACCGATGGAACCGGCACCCATGACAATGACCACGTCACCTCCATGCGCCATGGCGAGAATCGCTTCCGGCAAATCGGCCGGCGATTCGACGAAACGCGGCTCGACCTTGTCGGCCACGCGTACCGCCCTCACCAGCGAACGGCCGTCTGCCGCAACGATGGGAGGTTCCCCGGCCGGATAGACTTCCGTCAGGATCAGCGCATCGACCGACGACAGCACCTCAACAAAATCCTCGAAGCAGTCGCGCGTGCGGGTATAGCGGTGCGGCTGAAAAGCCAGTACCAGCCTCCGCCCGGGAAATGCCCCGCGGGCAGCAGCAATGACCGCCTTCATTTCCACCGGGTGATGGCCATAGTCGTCGATCAGGGTGAAACGGCCGCCATCTCTGGCTGGAATCTCGCCGTAGCGTTCGAAACGGCGACCGACACCCTTGAACTCGGCCAGCGCCTTGACGATGGCGACATCCGGCACGTTGAGCTCGCTCGCCACGGCGATCGCCGCCAGCGCGTTCTGCACGTAATGACGGCCGGGCAGGTTTAGGGTGACGTCGAACGTCGTCGTCACACCGTTGATGCGTGTCACCTTGAAATGCATGCGCGCACCGTCGGCGACGACGTCGGTGGCGCGAATACGCGCATCCTCGGAAAAACCGTAGGGCATGATGGGCTTGGAAACCTGCGGCAGAATCGCGCGCACATTGGGATCGTCAATGCAGACCACAGCCATGCCGTAGAACGGCAGTTGCTGCAGGAACTCGACAAACGCGCCTTTCAGCTTCTCGAAATCATGGCCGTAGGTGTCCATGTGATCGGCGTCGATATTGGTCACCACCGAAATCACCGGCGTCAGGTGCAGGAAGGAGGCATCCGATTCGTCGGCTTCCGCCACGATGTATTCACCGGCTCCGAGCCGCGCATTGGTGTTAGCCGATTCCAGCTTGCCGCCGATGACATAGGTCGGATCCATACCGGCCTCGGCCAGGATGCTGGCGATCAGGCTGGTGGTGGTAGTCTTGCCGTGCGTCCCGGCCACCGCGATGCCCTGGCGGAAACGCATCAGTTCGGCCAGCATGACGGCACGCGGCACTACCGGGATGGTGCGGCTGCGTGCTTCCATCACCTCGGGATTGCTCTCATTGACGGCGGAGGAGACAACGACGACGTCGGCCTCTTCCAGATTCTCTCTGGCATGTCCCTGAAATATCATGGCGCCGAGCTTCTTCAGTCGCTGCGTCACGCTGTTGCTGGAAAGATCGGAGCCGCTGACGCTGAAACCCAGATTCAGCAGCACCTCGGCAATGCCGCACATGCCGGAACCGCCGATGCCGACAAAATGTACGTTCTTCACTCGATGTTTCATGATCGGTCTCCTGCTTCTGCCGGTAGTGCGATTGCCTCGAGGTGGTCGGCAATCGCGGCTGTCGCATGCGGCTTGCCCAGCTTGCGTGCTGCCTGCGCCAGTTCCAGCAGACGCTCACGCGTTAACTGCTGCAACAATTCGGCAAGCTTCTGTGGTGTCATCCCGGCCTGCGGCAGATGAATCGCAGCACCATGTGCCGCCATCCACTGCGCGTTATCACGCTGATGCGATGTAGTGGAAACCATCAGCGGTACCAGTATGCTGGCGACACCGGCCACGGCGATCTCGCTGACGGTAATGGCACCGGCGCGGCACACCAGCACGTCGGCATCGGCGTAAGCCGCTGCCATGTCTTCAATAAACGGCAACACGCTGGCCTCGACACCCGCTGTCTTGTAAGCTGCCTGCAAGGTTTCAATGTGCTGCGCACCGGACTGATGCACCACTACCGGCCTTGCCGCTTCCGTAATCAAGGCCAGGGCTGCCGGCAAGGTTTCGTTCAGCGGCCGCGCACCGAGGCTGCCACCGACGACCAGCAGACGTAAAGCACCGCTGCGCTGGCGATAACGCGATTCCGGCGGCTCGACCGCCGCAATCTCCTTGCGAATCGGATTGCCGGTCACCACGGATTTTTCTGTCAGGGCGCCCAGTCTCTGCGCTTCGCCTTCAAAACCGAACATAATGCGATCGGCCACTCGCGCCAGCGCGCGGTTCGACATCAGCAAAGCGGTATCAGCGTTGACCAGCGCCAGTGGCAGGCGACGCAGACGTGCCGCCCAGCCGCCGGGCACCGTGACGTAACCACCCATGCCAAGTACCACCGACGGGCGCAAGTGTCCCATCAATCGCCAGGCTTTGTAGGTCGCTGCCATTAACTTGAACACCCCGGCCGCACTGTGCAGCACACCCTTGCCGCGCAATCCGGAGAAATTCAACCGGGTCATCGGGATGCCGCTGGACGGCACCAGATGGTTTTCCATGCCATGCCGGGTCGCCAGCCAGTGCACATCCCAGCCCCGGCTACGCATGGCTTCGGCCACGGCCAGCCCCGGCATGACATGCCCGCCGGTACCTGCTGCCATGATGAGTAAGGTTCTGCTCATACTGGCAAGCCCTTTTGAATCCGGCGATTTTGGCTATGGCGTAACCTGCTACGCAGGTTAGCCTCCACCGAAACAGTACCCTCAAAAAACTTCTGCATCTCTGTGCGGTTTTGGCTACGGCGTAACCTGCTGCGCAGGTTAGCCTCCACCGAAATCGCCGGATACCAATACATGCCTAAGTCAACGAAGTGTGTGATTCCACTCATACTGGCAAGCCCTTTTGAATCCGGCGATTTTCAAAATCAATCCGCATCAGCACGGCGAGGGCGATGCAGTTGGCGAGTATGCCGCTGCCGCCGAAGGACAGCAGCGGTAAAGTCAGCCCCTTGGTCGGCAACAGACCCATGTTGACCCCGATATTGATGATGGCTTGCACGCCGATCCAGACCCCGATGCCTTGCGCTAGCAAGGCCGAGAAGTAGCGCTCGTTGCCGATGGCTTCCCGGCCGATAGCGAAGGCTCGTATGACCAGCCAGGAAAACAGGCCGATGATGGTCAGCACGCCGACGAAACCCAATTCCTCGGCAATGACGGCCAACAGGAAGTCGGTATGCGCTTCCGGTAGATACAAGAGCTTCTCGACACTTGCGCCGAGGCCGACGCCGAACCATTCGCCGCGGCCGAAAGCGATGAGGGCATGCGACAGCTGGTAGCCCTTGCCGTATGGGTCAGCCCAAGGATCCATGAAACCGATGATGCGCTGCAGCCGGTACGGCGAGCTCCAGATCAGTAAGACGAACCCCACCACCAGTAGCGCAATCATGCCGACGAAGATGCGGATATTGATGCCGCCCAGCCAGAGGATGGAGATGGTGATGCTGGCAATGACGGCAAATGCGCCAAAATCCGGCTCCATCAGCAGCAAACTGCCGACGACGAACATGACCAGCAGCATGGGGAAAAAACCCTTGGCGAAACTGTCCATTACCGCAGCTTTGCGCAAGGTGTAATCCGCCACATAGACCGCCACCAGCAGCTTCATGAATTCGGATGGTTGCACGGTGACGACGAACAGCGAAATCCAGCGCCGGCTGCCGTTCACCTCGCGGCCTATGCCAGGAATCAGTACCAGCGCCAGCGTCACCATGCCGATGAGGAACAGATAGGGCGCCATCTTCTGCCACAGCTGCGTCGGAATCTGGAAAGTAACAGCCGCAGCTGACAGACTGATTACCAGATAGATGCTGTGACGGATCAGGTAATACGTGGACTGATGCCCGGTAGCGCGATCCGCTTCGGCCAAGGCGATGGAAGACGAATAGACCATGACCAGTCCCAAGCCGAGCAATATCAGCGTGACCCAGAGCAGGCCCTGGTCATAGGCTGGGGTGTTGTGGCGCATGCGACTGCTTAGCGTCTGCATCACTTGGCTGCCTCCTGCCTATTGCCGGCGAGTGCATGCACGGCGGCGCAGAACACCTCTGCCCGGTGCACATAATTGCGGAACATGTCGAAACTGGCGCAGGCGGGTGACAGCAATACGGCATCGCCCGCTTGCGCGGCTGCAAACGCCTTGCTGACCGCCTGCTCCATTGTCTCGGCGTAGAGCATGGTGACGCCGGTGCCGGCCAGCGCATCAGCGATCAACTGCGCATCGCGGCCGATCAGCACGACACTGCGGGCATTTTGCTGCACGGCCACGGCCAATTGTGCGAAATCCTGGCCCTTGCCATCTCCGCCGGCAATCAACACGACCGGTTGCGGCAAACCAATGAGTGCTGCGCAGGTCGCGCCGATATTGGTGCCTTTGGAATCGTCATAGAAAGCGACCCCGTCGATATCGGCCACCCATTCGACTCGGTGCGGCAAGCCCTTGAAACTGCGCAGCGTGCTCAGCAATGGCGTGTAGTCAAGGCCGATGGCGCGACACAGGGCCAATGCTGCCAGCGCATTCACTGCGTTGTGCAAACCGGCGATCTTCAATTCACCGGCCTCGATCAGACGCGTTGCACCTTGCATCAACCAGGTCTTGCCACCCTCGTGTTGCAAACCGTAATCCGCATCGCCCGGTGCTTCATCACTGCCGAAAGTCACAACCGGATGCCCGGTCAGCGCCATACCGGCACTCCATTCATCCTGACGATTCAGTATCTGTACACCGCCAGACTGGAATATACGCGCCTTGGCTGCAGCATAATCCGCCATGCCGTTGTAACGGTCCATGTGATCTTCACTCAGGTTGAGCACAGTTGCGGCATCCGCCTTGAGTGTGTGTGTGGTCTCCAGTTGGAAACTGGAAAGTTCCAGCACGTAAACATCCGGAGCCCCACCAGCCAGCGTGTCCAGCACTGGCACACCGATATTGCCGGCCACCACCGTACTAAGTCCGGCTGCTCTGCACATCTCGCCCACCAGTGTAGTGACCGTGCTCTTGCCATTGGCGCCAGTGACCGCCAGCAATTTGCTGTCGGCAGGACGATAGCGCGCGAACAGTTCGACATCTCCAATCGCTTCTACACCGTCTGCCATCGCCTGCTGAATCGCCGGGTCAGCCAGCGGCACACCGGGGCTGAGCACCAGCAAGTCCTGGTTTGCCAGCAAGGCTGCATCCAGAGCACCGAGATGCACCGCGACCTCAGGCATCTGCTCCATGACTAACGACCGCGATGGCGGCGCCTCACGTGTATCGGCGACGGACAGCACAGCGCCCTGGCCTCGCAGCCAGCGCAATGCCGAAAGACCGGTAACACCCAGTCCCAGCACCAGCACCTTTTTGTCCTTGACCGCCAATGGCATCTTTATCTTTTATCCTTACCTGATTTTCAGCGTTGCCAAGCCGACCAACACCAACATCATCGTGATGATCCAGAAACGCACGACTACCTGCGTTTCTTTCCAGCCCTTCAGTTCGTAGTGATGGTGCAACGGCGCCATGCGGAAGATGCGCTTACCGGTGAGCTTGAATGAAGCGACCTGTAGCATCACCGAAACCGTTTCCATGACGAATACGCCACCCATGATGAACAGAACGATCTCCTGCCGCACGATGACAGCCACCACACCGAGCGCCGCGCCCAGTGCCAGCGCACCGACATCACCCATGAACACTTCAGCCGGATAGGCGTTGAACCAGAGAAACCCGAGGCCGGCGCCGCCGATGGCGGCACAGAACACGGCCAGTTCACCGGCGCCCGGCACATAGGGCACGCCCAGGTACTTGGAGAAATAGAGGTGACCGGCAACGTAAGCGAAGATGGCCAGCGCGCTGGCGACCATCACGGTCGGCATGATGGCCAGCCCATCGAGGCCATCGGTCAGGTTGACCGCGTTACTGGTGCCGACGACGACGAAGTAGGTCAGCACAATGAAACTGACCGCACCCAGCGGCAGTACCAGATTCTTGAAGAACGGCACGATCAGTTCAGTCTCGGCTGGCACAGTCGCAGTATTGAACAGATAAATGGCAACACCGAAACCGATCAGCGATTGCCAGAAATATTTCTCGCGTGCAGCCAGCCCCTTGGGATTGCGGTGCACGACCTTGCGCCAGTCATCGACCCAGCCGATGATGCCGAAACCCAGCGTGGTGAGCAGCACGACCCAGACAAAGCGGTTGCTCAGATCCGCCCATAACAGTGTAGAAACAGCAATAGCAACCAGAATCAAGGCGCCACCCATGGTCGGCGTGCCGGCCTTGATCAGATGTGTCTGCGGACCGTCGTCACGCACGGACTGGCCGACCTTGTATTCAGTCAGCTTGCGGATCAACCGCGGCCCCACGACGAAGGAAATGATAAGTGAGGTCAGCGTCGCCAGCACAGCGCGTAAGGTAATGTAATTGAACACATTGAATGCGCGTATGTCCTGTGCCAGCCATTGTGCGAGCTCAAGCAGCATGGGGATCTCCTCCGGAATTATTCTCTGTGATCAAATCGACAACCCGCTCCATACGCATGAAACGTGAGCCTTTTACCAGTACGGTGCTGCTTTCGTGCATGCTTTTTTCCAGGATCTGGCAAAGTGCAGCGGGAGTTTCAAAATGCCGTGCACCCGCACCAAACGACTTCACCATCTCCAGGCTCAATTCACCCAGTACATAGAGCGCGTTGACGCCGGCCTTTTTGGCGTAGGCACCGATCTCAGCATGCAATGCGTCGGCATCGCCGCCCAGTTCTCCCATGTCGCCGAGCACCAGAAACTTTTCGCCGGGTCTTGCAACCAGGACATCGATGGCAGCTTTGACTGATGCCGGATTGGCGTTATACGTATCATCGATCACCAGCGCGCCGTTGATACCACGCCGCTGCTGCAGCCTGCCCTTGACGCCGGCAAACGACTGCAATCCCGCAACGATGTACGGAAGCGTTACACCCATGGCAACCGCAGCAGCCGTTGCTGCCAGGGCATTGGCTACATTGTGTTTACCGGCGACCGGCAAATCGACAGCCGCTTCACCCAGTGGAGTTTTCAGTTGCAACTCACTGTTGCCGGTGTCTAGTTTGAAGCTCGCGCTGATATCGGCGTCCTTGCTCAGACCAAAACTCAAAATCGGGCGACTGCCCGCCAGCGATCTCCAGAGCGGAGCAAATGCATCATCCGCATTGATCACAGCGGTACCGCTTGCCGCCAACCCTTCAAATATCTCGCCCTTGGCTCTGGCGATACCATCAACCGAACCGAGCCCGCCGAGGTGAGCCGCCGCTGCATTGTTGATCAGCGCCACGGTAGGCCGACCTATTCGGGTCAGGTAGCTGATCTCGCCAAAATGGTTCATGCCCATCTCGGCAACCGCATAGCGATGTTGCTGGCGCAATTTCAGCAGTGTTAATGGCAGACCGATATCGTTGTTGAAGTTGCCTTCAGTAGCCAGCACCATGTCATGGCTGCCAGCCGCTGCGCGCAATATGCCGGCCAGCATTTCTTTCACTGTGGTCTTGCCGTTACTGCCAGTAATCGCCGCCAGCGGAATAGTATATTTACCGCGCCAGTGAGCAGCCAGATCACCCAGCGCCCGGCGCGTATCCTTGACCAGCAAGGCAGAAGCCAGGCCGTCTACCGCATGCGAGATCATCGCTGCCGCAGCGCCATTCTCGATCGCTGATGCAGCGAAATCGTGGCCGTCAACATGCTCGCCGCGCAATGCAACGAACAGTTGCCCGGCATTGTCGCCGCGACTGTCTGTGGTCACGCAGGTGAATTGCACATCCTCGCCATGGACCTGGCCTTTGGTCGCTACTGCTGCTTCTGACAAGCGCATCATGACTGCCACTCCCTCAACTTTTCGCTAACCACGGACTGATCGCTGAACGCATGTCTCACACCGGCAATCTCCTGATAATCCTCATGGCCCTTGCCAGCCACCAGCACCATGTCTCCGGCACCTGCCTGCATGATGGCCATGGCAATCGCCTGCGCCCGGTCCGGCTCGATCTCGTAATCACCGTGCATGCCCGCCTCGATCGCCTTGATGATGGCTTGCGGCGCTTCATCGCGCGGGTTATCGGAGGTCACGATCACTTTGTCCGCAAGTCGGGATGCGACCTCACCCATCAGCGGCCGCTTGCCCGCATCACGATTGCCACCGCAACCGAACACACAAAACAGTCTGCCAGTAGATTGAGTGCGCAGCGCATGCAGGACTTTTTCCAGCGCATCCGGGGTGTGGGCATAATCAATCACCACCAGCGGCTTGCTGCCGCCACCCATCTGCTGCATGCGCCCGGCTACAGGTTTGATCTGGGCAATGGCCGCCACCGCATCGTGCAGCTGCACACCAGAGCTGAGCAGTGTCGCCAGCACGGCCAGCAGATTGGAGGCGTTGAAGCGTCCCACCGCTGCGGCGGACATCGAAGCGTGGCCGGACGACGTTGCCACCTGCATGCTCAAACCCTGCGATGTAAAACTGAGTTCATAACCGCGCACCATGGCATCCTCGGCAAAGCCATAAGTCAACAGCGGCCTACCGGCAATCATCAGTTCATGCGCCAATTGCAGGCCGAAGGCATCATCCACATTCAGCACCGAGCAACTCAGGCCTTCCCAATCGAACAGCTTCTTCTTGGCTGCGGCATACGCCTGCATATCGCCGTGATAATCCAGATGATCGCGAGAGAGATTGGTCAGCACCGCTACATCGAAATGCACGCCGCCGACCCGCCCCTGCTCCAATCCATGCGAGGAAACTTCCATGGCAACCGCCTGCGCGCCATGCTGCAAATAATCTGCCAGCATGCCGTGCAACAGGATCGGATCCGGAGTCGTGTTGATGGCATGCGAAAGCACACCAAGGAAACCGTTGCCCAGAGTACCCACCAGCGCCGTCTTGCGACCAAGCAGGCTCAAGGTCTGCGCCAGCCAGTGACTGCAGGAGGTTTTGCCGTTGGTGCCGGTAACGCCAATCATCCAGAGTTTTTCCGAGGGGCGTCCGTAAAAGCTGTCGGCGATAGTTCCGCATTGCTCGCGCAACTGCCTGACTGGAAAATTGGGTACCTGCCAGTCTGCATCCCAGTCAAAACCTTCGCTCTCCCAAGCCACGGCGGCGGCACCTTGCGCCAAGGCCTGACTGATGAAAGCACGACCGTCATGCCTTTCGCCCGGGTAAGCCAGAAACAGGCTGCCGGCCTGCACCTTGCGGCTGTCTGCCGTGATGTTATCGGGATGAACGCCTTGCGCATGAAGTAATGAGAGTATGTCGCTCATACCATCTCCTGCACTTCCGGCGCCTGTTCCGGTGGAATCACGATATTGTCATTGGGGGCATCCTGCGGGATCGCCAGCATACGCAATGCGCCGGAAATCACGGCGCTGAATACCGGCGCCGCCACTGCACCACCATAGTACTGGCCGGCCGTCGGCTCATCGATCATTACCGCCATGATCAAACGCGGATCAGATGCCGGAGCCATGCCAACGAAGGAAGACACATATTTATCCGCCTGATATCCGCCAACACCCAGCTTATGCGCAGTGCCGGTCTTGCCAGCGACGCGGTATCCCGCGATCTGCGCACGCGGTGCCGTACCCCCGGGCTGGACTGCCAGCTCCATCATATGTAGCAGATCCCTCGCCGTTTGGGCCGAGAACACCTGCTGGCCAACCTGCAAGTCCTTCTGTTTAAGTAGCGAAACCGGACGCACTTCACCGTCGTTGGCGAACACGGTATAAGCCCTTGCCAGCTGCAGCAGCGTCATGCTGATACCGTGACCATAGGACATGGTGGCCTGTTCGATCGGACGCCAGGTCTTGTAATCGCGCAATCTGCCCGACGCCTCACCGGGAAAGCCGATGTTCGCCAGTTGGCCGAAACCGACCTGGTTAAACACATTCCATAGATACTTTGGCTCCAGACCCAGCGCCATCTTGGCCGAGCCCACATTGGATGATTTCTGTATCACGGTCGCGGCATCGATCGTGCCCTGCGGATGCACATCGCGCACGGTGGCATTACCCACCCTGAACCAGCCCGGCGAAGTGTGGATCTGTGTATGCGTGGTAACGGTACCTGACTCCAGTGCGGCGGCGACGGTAAACGGCTTCAACGTCGAACCCGGCTCGAATATATCGACAATCGCGCGATTGCGGGCGCGCCCGGCCAGATTGACGGGATTGTTCGGGTTGTAACTGGGCACATTGGTCATCGCCAGCACTTCGCCGCTTTTTGCATCCAGCACCACCACTGCTCCGGCCTTGGCCTTGTGCATTTCGACCGCCTTCACCAGTTCCCGATGCGCCAGATACTGCACCCGCCGGTCGATGGCAAGCACCAGGTCTTTGCCATCCTGCGGCACTTTCACCGCCTCCAGATCCTCGACGATGCGCCCCTGCCGGTCCTTGATGACACGACGGCTACCTTCCTTGCCGGATAACAATTCCTGCGCAGCCAGTTCAAAACCTTCGCGCCCGATCTCATCGACACCGGTGAAACCGACCAGATGTGCAGCGATTTCCCCGGCGGGGTAATAGCGCCGGTACTCGCGCTGCATGTAGATGCCGGGTATTTTCAGGCTCATGACTTGCCTTGCCAGTTCTGGCGGAATACGGCGCTTCAGATAGACGAATTCGCGCGGATTGTTTTCCAGCTTCTTGGTGATGCCGTCCGCTTTCAGATCAAGAAGTTTGGCAAGCTTCTGTGTCTGCTCCTGATTCATTTCCAGATTGGGTGGGTTGGCCCAGATTGATTCCACCGGCGTGCTGATTGCCAGCGGTTCGCCGTTCCGGTCCGTGATCATGCCGCGATGCGCCGGCAGCGTCAGCGTGCGGCTGTAGCGGGCATCGCCCTTCTGCTGCAGAAACTGCTTGTGCGTGCTCTGCAGATAAACACTGCGACCGATCAGCACAGAGAATCCGGCCAGCACCAGCGCCAGCAGCAGGCGACGGCGCCATACCGGCAGCTGAATCGTCTGCTGACGACCCGCAGGCGGACGATTCACTGTGACCCTATTAATCACTACGCGCACCTCCAGCCGGCAACGCATTCACCTGACGCTGCAGCGGCACAACCTGGATTCTCTTATTATCCGGCACTTCCATATTCAGATGCTTGCTCGCGATACTCTCTATTCTCGAATGCATGGCCCAGGTGCTCTGTTCCAGCTGCAACTGACCCCACTCGATCTCATACTGTTTGGCCGCGTCCTGTGCCTGCTGCAATTCAAAATACAGCTTGCGTGCCTGATGCTGCGCACTGACCACGCCCAATGCCGTCATCATCAACACTGCGAACAGGATGAGATTGAGTCTGGTCATTGCACTGCCGTTCTTTCCGCTACGCGCAAAACCGCACTGCGCGAGCGCGGATTGCGTTTCACTTCTGCGACGCCCGGTTTGATTGCCTTACCCACCGCCTTCATCCTCGGTTGCGGCAGGTCTTTCGCACGTACCGGAAAATTGGCCGGCAGATCGTCGCGATCCTGCTCGCCACGGATGAATCGCTTGACGATGCGATCCTCCAGCGAATGAAAACTGATGACGGCAAGCCGCCCATCAGCTCTCAACAAATCCCGGCATTGCGGCAGGGCTAGCGACAACTCCTCAAGCTCCTGATTGACGAAAATCCGTAGAGCCTGAAATGTGCGCGTCGCCGGGTCTTGGCCAGGCTCGATTTTTGGAACCGCCCCTGCCACGATCTTGGCAAGCTGTCCGGTAGTGGCGATGGCGAGCCCCCCAGTGCGTGCTGCAACAATCGCCCTTGCAATCTGCTTAGCAAACCGTTCTTCACCATAATCCTTTATTACCCCCGTAAGTTGTTGCTCTGTTGCTTCCGCGATGAACTCTGCCGCTGTTCGGCCGCGACTTTGGTCCATGCGCATATCGAGCGGACCATCGAACCTGAAACTGAAACCACGCTCACCGACGTCAATCTGCGGCGAGGAAATACCAATGTCGAGCAGGATGCCGTCCACCTGCTGCACCCCCGCATCTTCCAATGCCTGCTTGATTGCCGAGAAATGGCTGTGAATAATCTGAAATCGCGCATCCCGAATCGCGGCTGCCGCAGCGATCGCTGCCAGATCACGATCCAGCGCAATCAGACGACCTTCCGCCCCGAGTCGCTCCAGTATCTTGCGGCTGTGCCCACCGCGACCGAAAGTACCGTCGACATAGACGCCGGATGGCTTGATGGCAAGCGCATCGACGGCTTCCTCGAGCAGAACCGTGATATGGGTATTGGTATTCAAGTCCGTAACCTGTGGAGGCGATTCGGGTGGCAGGGAGGCTGAGAATTTGGGAGGCTGGCGCTGGCCAACGCTCACAGCGAAAAGCCCTCCAGCTCGGTGGGTAGCGACATCTCGTCGCCGGACATCACGCGTTCCAGCTGGGCGCGCCATGCTTCTATATTCCATAACTCGAAGTGACTGCCCTGACCGACCAGCATGGCTTGCTTCTCCAGGCCAGCGAAGTCACGCAGCGCCGGAGAAACCAGCAGACGCCCGGCGCTGTCCATCTCCAGATCTTCGGCATAACCGACCAGCAGGCGCTGCAGCGCACTGGACTGCTTGTCGAAACTGGAAAGTGACATAACCTTGGACTGGATGGGCTCCCAGGCAGGTTGAGGGTATAACAACAGGCAACGATGAGGATGCGCGGTCAACACCAGATGACCGGCGCACTGCGACTGCAAGGCATCACGATGCTTGCTCGGCACAGCTAGCCTGCCCTTGGCATCCAGATTCAATGATGTTGCACCGCGAAACATGAAGTTCGCTACCCCTCTTATTAAAGCGTGGGAAGTTACCGGCCAGACAACTGAAGCATTAATGCCAAACTAAAACGTCATGAGATGAGCACGACAGATAGATGGCAACTTCCCACAAAAACCCACTTTTCTCCACTGCTACCCACTATAGATAAAAAAAATGGGCGATGCAAGCCCTTTTTTGTGATTTTTCCTTTACAGGACAATGACTTAGCGGATTTTTGTGATAAAAAATAATCCCTTAATAATTAACAACATAGAAAATTAAGTGAATGTGCTTTATCAGGACTCTTGGGGATGTGCTTGAATTTGACTTTATGCCAGTCGCAGCGAAACTGACCGATATTTGAAGGGATTTGGTTGGTCTGGATTGGAAAGCGTAGCATAAGGAAGCTCTCCGACTAATTGCAAGGACCTTAACCTAAAAAGATTTATTGAGACTGACAGAAAGCCCGCAATAACCGCAAGGGTCATCACCATTTAACTAAAATCAGTAAACTGACAAGTTAAATGCGAAGGGCTTCCCCTATTTGCTAAGCCCTCGAGCCCGTAAAGAGCTTCACCGCTCCACCAAGTAGCAAGCTACAAAGTGGAAGCGCGACGGCAAGCAAAGAGTGAAGAGTGAAGCTGGCCGATAAGCCGGGTTCTGTTCCCACCTTGCGGCGGGTGACAGTCATTCATCTAGGCATGCGGTTGCCCGCACACTCAAGCAGCCTACCCGGCAGCAGCGCGAGCCACGCTATTGCTGCCCTATTTGGCCTTGCTCCGGATGGAGGTTGCCGCGTTTCACGTCCACCTTGCGGTTTACTCGTCTCTGTGGCCCTATTCCTCGCCTCACGGCGTACGGCCGTTAGCCGTCATCCTGCTCTGCGGAGCCCGGACTTTCCTCCCCTCACTGACGTGAGCGGCGACTGTCTGGCCAGCTTCAGGTGTGATTCTATCACGCCAGCTTCCAGCCCACTTCCTGCCCGGCACGCAAAGGTACCAGTTCGCCATCGCCCATAGGCAGGCTGTCCGGCACTTGCCAGCTCTCTTTTAGCAAAGTGATGCGTTCCTGGTTACGTGGCAATCCATAGAAATCAGCGCCATGAAAACTGGCAAAGGCCTCCAGCCTGTCCAGCGCGCCAGCAGCCTCGAACACTTCCGCATAGAACTCGATTGCCGCATGCGCCGTATACATGCCGGCGCAGCCGCAGGCAGCCTCCTTGGCCGATTTCAGGTGTGGTGCACTATCTGTGCCAAGGAAGAACTTCGGATTGCCAGAAATCGCAGCCTGCACCAGCGCCTGCCTATGTTCTTCACGTTTAAGCACGGGCAAACAGTAATGATGAGGTCTGATTCCGCCGCTAAACATGGCATTACGGTTCATCAACAAATGATGTGCGGTAATGGTCGCGCCAATATGCGCGGGTGCCGCCGCGACGAAATCGGCTGCGTCCTTGGTCGTAATATGCTCAAACACCACACGCAAGGCAGGAAAGCGCTGCAATAGAGGAATCATGTTGCGTTCAATGAAGACCTTCTCGCGGTCGAAGACATCCACATCCGCATCCGTCACCTCGGCATGCACCAGCAACGGCATGCCGCATTTTTCCATGGCTTCCAGCGCCTGGACACAATGTCCGAGGTTGGTCACGCCGGAATCCGAATTGGTGGTAGCACCGGCCGGATAGAGTTTGACGCCGTGCACAATACCGCTTGCCTTGGCGCTGAGGATATCCTCGGCCGAGGTGTTATCGGTCAGGTACAAAGTCATCAGCGGCTCGAATCGCATGCGGGCAGGCAAGGCATCCAGTATGCGCTGGCGATAAGCCTCGGCCATTTCAGTCGTCGTCACCGGCGGCCGCAGGTTAGGCATTACGATGGCCCGTGCAAACTGCCGGGCTGTATCAGGTAAAACTGCCTCCAGCGCCTCGCCATCTCTCAGGTGCAGATGCCAGTCGTCCGGGCGGGTAATGTTCAAGGTTTGTGTCATGATTGCCTTTAATTCCTGGTTGCCTTTAACCCGGATAATCCATTAGGCGGCTCTTCGAGCCTACGCGAGTGCTGGCGGTCAGCTTGCGGCCATTTTGGCCGCTTGCTCGGCGTCCATAGGCCTGGCTATGGACTTCTCCCAACCAACAAAACTGTCTCGCAACCTGCCTCGCCATCATCTCGCGTCCTAATGGATTATCCGGGTTTAATTCTAAAGGTTATCTTTGATTTTCAAGCCATATTCATAGAGCGCGTTCTTCTTCTCGCCGCTGATTTCCGCTGCCAATTTTACTGCCTGCTTGAGCGGCAGCTCCACCATCAACAGCCTGAGTATGCGGTCGACGTCAGGAGCGATTTCGGCTGAGTCCACTTCAGGCAAGGGCTCAATCAACAGGACAAACTCACCGCGCTGCTGATTGGGGTCAGATTTCAGCCAAGCACCTGCCTCGCCCAGACTGCAGCGATGAAAGGTCTCGAAAGTCTTGGTCAACTCACGGGCGATTGTCAGCTTGCGCTCAGCGCCAAGCACCAATGCCATATCCTCAACACTTTCCACCACCCGATGCGGCGCCTCATAAAAGACCAATGTGGTCTTTTGCTCTTTCAACGATTCAAGCATCTTGCGCCGCTGACTGCCGCTGGCCGGCAAAAAGCCGATGAAACTGAAGCCGTTCTGACGTATGCCGGATACTGACAATGCAGCAATCACCGCACTGGCACCGGGCACCGGCACTACGGTAATTCCGGCCTGACGCACGATATCGACCACAACCGCACCCGGGTCGCTGATACCAGGCGTGCCGGCATCCGTCACCAGCGCCACCGATTCACCCGCTCGCAGACGCGAAAGCAACTGCTCGGCCGATTGATGTTCATTGTGCTCGTGTACGGCCACCAGCTTTTTGCGAATGGCGTAATGTGAAAGCAGCCCCGAGGTATGGCGCGTATCTTCCGCAGCAATCACATCAACTGCCTTCAACACATCAAGAGCTCGCAGTGTAATATCCTGAAGGTTTCCAATCGGCGTGGCTACAACATATAATGTGCCGCTATGATTCAACGTCTATCGTCCTCTTTTTTCTGGTTGCTCTGTCTGCCATGCATCATCTGCCTCAGCGCGACCCAGGCTGTCGCAGCGACCGGCAACACCACTGAAACCTCTTTCATTCAAGGCATCAACTGCCTGAAGCAGGAAGATGTCACCTGTGCAAAAGTCGCGCTGTTGAGAATTCCGGCACAGGAGGCCTATGCCAAGATACTCGAAGGCGCCATCGCCGCCGCCGAGAAGGACGCGGACAAGACCTTTCGTCTACTGCTGCCCATACAGGTCAGCGGATCAGCAACAGACGCTTCCCTGCTACCAGCGGCAGTTGCAAGTTTACACGCAAGCCTCGCCCTGGCATATGATTGGCAGGCAGATCCGCTGCGCGCACTTGAACAACGCATCCTCGCAGAGAACCACTGGCTGACGGCCGCTGAAGTCGATGCCAAACAGCTCCGGCAGAACCAGCAAGCCATCTGGCAATCATTGACCACCCTCGACAGATTACAGTTGATCGAGATGCGAGGCGAAAGCTTCAACACCAGCATACAGGGCTGGATAGACTTGGCACTCACCCTTCAAAGCAGCACAGATCCGGCCGCCAGCATCGCCGACTGGCAAAAGGTCTATCCCGGCCACAATGCCTATACCGATCTGATTCTGGAACACGCCCCTGTGCCCGCATCGCCTCTGGCAGATGATACAGCGACGGCCGACAACAACAGTAAACACAAGGTAGCCCTGTTGCTGCCATTTGGCAGTCCGGACTTCTACCCGGCCGCTGATGCCATCCAGCAAGGCTTCATGGCAGCCAGGAGCGCCGCCAATGATGCGAGCGAGGTCATCATTTACCCGACCACCGGCAACAAGGACATGATCAGCGCCGTCTACGAGCAAGCCGTCAGCGATGGTGCGGACTTCATCGTCGGCCCGCTGGCACGCGATGAAGTGACTGCACTGACCACCGGCAAGCTCAGCGTGCCGACACTGGCGCTGAATCAGGCAGATTCCGGTTTCGACCTGAAAAACCTCTACAGCCTGGGGCTTTCGATCGAGACCGAAGCTGCACAGATCGCAAAAATGACGCGCGACGCAGGCATGCAAAGAGCCGTCATCATTACTGACGGAAGCGGCATCGGCGAGCGCATTAGTGAATCCTTCGCAGCTGCCTGGCAGGCAGAAGGCGGTCAACTCGTGCAACGGATAAGCATCGACGAGAATACGGCACCAGAAGACCTGCAGGCACAACTGCCGGCACATTCAACGGATATGATACTGCTGGCCATCGACCCGGAACTGGCCCGCCAGATACGCGGCCATCTGGACATCACCATTCCGGCCTATGGCTTTTCCCACATCTACACCGGCGTCAATTACGAGCCGGAAGATGCCGCGCTGCTGGCTGTCAGATTCATTGATCTGCCCTGGATACTGAACATGGAAGATGCAAACTTCAGCCCCTACACAATCACTGCGGCCAATCTGCCGGAAGGCATGATGCAGCGCTGGTTCGCACTCGGGGTCGATGCCTATCAGGTGCTGGCTGCGATCGCCGCCAAACCGGGACAGCCCGTATCCATACGCGGCCTCACCGGCAGGATTCAGATCGGCGCCAATGGCGAAATTTCTCGCACCCTGGCCGTCGGCCGTTTCACTGGCGATGGCGTGGTGCTGGAGCTTAACCCTTGAACACACTGGGCAGTGAAGCCGAACATATCGCTGCCATCTACCTGCAACAAAAAGGTCTGAAACTGCTGGAAAGGAACTATCAATCCCGCTACGGCGAGATCGATCTCGTCATGCAGGATGGCAAGACCCTGGTGTTTGTCGAGGTTCGCTTGCGTAGCAGTGCCAGCTTTGGCGGCGCTGCCATGAGCATCACCCCGGCCAAGCAGCAAAAGATCATCAGGACGGCAGCGCAGTATCTGCAGCAACATGGCAGTCGCGGCTGCCGCTTTGATGTTATCTTGATGAGCAAACCCAGCGAAGATGTCGTTGAATGGATACCGAACGCATTTGATGCCAGCTGACAGACAGAGACACTACATGAGCATGACACTGCGAAGCAGAATCAGCACGCATTTTGAAGAAAGCGGTCAGTTCAAGCTGGAATTGGCCGGATTGCTGGCCGCGCCCATTGCCAACGCGGCAGAAACAATCGTCGATGCATTGTTGAAAGAACAGAAGATACTGGCCTGCGGCAACGGCGGTTCAGCAGCAAGCGCCCAGTATTTTGCCTCACTGATGCTCAACCGCTTCGAAATGGAGCGGCCAGGATTGGCCGCTATCGCACTCTGCGCCGACAATACGACGCTGACCTCCATCGCAGACGAGAACCATTTCGAACAAGTCTATTCAAAGCAGATATCCGCACTCGGCATGGAAGGCGATGTGCTGCTGGCGATCTGTGCACGCGGCACTTCCGCCAACATCGTCAAAGCTATAAGCGCCGCGCAGGAACGCGGCCTGCGCATCATCGCCATGACCGGTGGCGATGGTGGCCAAGTCATAGAGACTTTAGGGGAGCATGATATTCATATTGGAGTACCTCACGACAGCACCTCCAGAATTCAGGAGGCTTATGTCCTGATATTGCATTGCCTGTGCGATGCTGTCGATTGTCTTTTACTAGGAGTTAACGAATGAACAAGCCCAATCTACCCTCAAGTGCCAAACTGATCGCTGCCGCCCTGCTTTCCATGCAACTGGCGGCCTGCGTCCCGGTTATTGCCGGCGGCGTTGCTACCGGCGGCGTCATGGCGGCCGATCGCCGCACCAGCGGCATCTTCGTCGAGGATCAGGCAATCGAACTGAAAGCCAAGAAAATGATTGTCGACAATATCGGCGCTGCCAATATCAATGTCAGTGTCACCAGCTTCAATCTCAATGTGCTGCTGACCGGTGAAGCCATCAGCGAAGAAATCCGGGCCAAGGCCGAACGCGCCGCACTCAGTGTCGAAAATGTCAAAACCGTGACAAACGAACTTGCCATCAGTGAGAAAAGCGGGCTCGGCACCAGCGCAAACGACACCTATATCACTTCCAAGGTCAAATCCATGATGATCAAGGAAAACCGCTTCCCGTCCAACTACGTCAAGGTAGTCACAGAGAACTCCATCGTTTACCTGATGGGCATGGTGACACGGGAAGAAGCCGAGGATGCAGTCGATATAGCGCGTAGCATCCGCGGTGTGGAAAAAGTGGTGAAGGTTTTCGAATACATCAACTAGGCATTCGGCATGCATATTGCCTGAATGCTATAATTTCTTCACTACTTTACATCAACAGGGTATATGATCGCCGACACCAAAAACAGCACCAGCAATGAAATTATCATTGAAGGCTTGACCCGCGCCGGCAAGCCATTCCGCCCCAGCGACTGGGTGGATCGCATGTGTAGCACCTATGCCAGTTTCGGTCCGGACAAGAAGTTGCGCTATTCGCCTTACCTCAAACCAAGAGTGCTGAATGGCGTACGCTGCCTGGCTGTGAATCTGAAACTCAAGGATGTGAATCCGGAGGGCTATGCGCAGCTCATGCATTTTGCCGAAGAAAACCAGCTCAATGTACTGGATGCAGCCGGCAACAGCATTCCCACGCCAAACTGAATGCTATCGAGGAGCGACTAGCGGGCCGCCCCTGCCATCAGCTCCTCGATGTACTGTCTGGTGATCAGGCCACGCCTGATTCTTACCAACTGCCCTTGCGGATCGAAGATGTATGTAGTCGGCAATACCGCCGCCGAGCCGACCACGCTGACAATTCGCTCATTACCCGGCACAACTGGATATGACATCAACATGTCATCCACAAACTTCTCGACCTCTTCCAGGTTTTTATATTCAAACACCACACCGAACACCATCAGGTCTCGATCTTTGCGACTATCGTAGAGGTTCACCAGATCCGGCACCTCTTCCAGGCAAGGGGGACACCAGGTCGCCCAGTAATTCACTACCACCCACTTGCCATGATAATCAGCCAGACGATGATTGACGCCATTGAGATCAGTCAACACAAAAGACTTGTCTGCCTGCGCCACGGAAGCAAACAGCAGAACCCCGAGCAAAACCCATAGCTTTAATAGTCGAATCAACACATCGCCCCTTGAGCATCACGATAAAGATAACCAACTGCCTGTTGCACAGATATGCACTCAAGTCTATCGTGACAAACTACGCAAGAGTTATTAACATCTCTGCATTACGTACGGAGTAGTTTGAATGCTTCCAAATCTTACAGTTCCGGCCCTCGAAGATAAACCGCTGATCAACGCAGAAACGCGCCCGCAGAAGATCCTCGATTTTCTGGCCAAGCTACCATCAGCTCCGCTGGAAGCCGCATCCGTGCTGCATGACGAGATGGAGATTCTGAATCGTCAAAAAGTCTCCGCCGAGCAGCGCTTCAAGGCATTGGAAATCTACCGGGATCATGTCATTCATCTGGCAGACACCCTCGCCAACACTTACGGCAATGCCTCATTACCGCTGTCAAAAGAAGCCAAAACCTATGCGGCCGCAGCCGAATCGCTCTGGCTGGAACTCTCGTACGGCTACAAACTGACCTTCACCGATCAACTGAATCAGCTGTTCAGCCCCAGCGACAAATCCGTCGCACTTACCATTTATCGCGCCATGGAAGCCCTGCGCCAGCTCTCCATGGTTTATTACGAAACCTATTTCAGCGTGCCCGGCAGCATCTGGCGCGACTGGCATCAGCTGTATTTCCATGCGGCACAAGAATCATTGCACGAAATCGAGCTGCAAACCGATGAGCAATCCACCAACATCAACCTGCTGTACAAACAGATATTACTGATGTCGCTTGCCGACCCGCAACATCTGGCGCCACAGGATATGGAACTCGTCGCGGACTATATCGCACGCTTTGCCAACCACACCCAACTGCAGGGGCTTGGCATTCTGGAAAACCCGGCCGGCATTTTCGTCATTGCTCTCGACTCCGGCAAACCACCCGTACCTTACGTCAAGAATATCGAACAGACCGACGATAGCACCGACATCCTCTTTATCACGGTCGATCTTGCGCGTCTGGTGCATCAACACCTTCAGATGCTGCAATCAGGCAACATCTCCAGAAACTCCGGACTGCCAGAGGCCGTGCTTGATTCCAAATACCAGGACATGCTGGTTTACCTGATCAAACATTGGGGGGTCTCTCCCAAGCGTGTCCACAAACGCTCAAACAAGAGCAGCCGCTCGCAACTGGGCGTCGGCCTCATTGCAGCGCATTACTTCATCAACAACGAACAGCATTACATCAACAACGAACAGCATTACCAAGCACCGGAATCGGCTGAAGACTCAGGCCTGATGGAACGCGTCCCTGTAGCCAAGCCGCCGATCAAGGCCTCGAACTGGCAGGTCATCAATGTCAGCGCCAATGGCACAGCATTGAGAAAGCTTCCATCCGTTTCCGCACAGGTGCGAATTGGCGACCTGTTGAGCATCAGGAGTGATGCTGAAAAGAACTGGTCAGTCGCAGCATTACGCTGGGCGAACAACGGCGAACAGGATCGCCTCGATATCGGAACGCAACTGATTGCACCCAGCGCCAAAGCGGCTGGCGCACGTATTGTGAACAGCGGCATGTACGAACCAGTACTCATATTGCCGGCCATGCCCGCCATTGATCAGCCTGCCTCCATCATCACGCGATGCGGCATGTATGCACCGGCTCGCGTTCTCGAACTGGACGAGAACGGCAGCATTTCACGCGTCATGATCACCAAACTGGTAGAACGCACCAGAAGTTTCGAGCGCTTTCAGTTCAGCGTACTCTAATGCCATTAACTGCCGGATTGGACTTTCACGGTTACCGGCCGTCAACCCGTATTGCGAAACTTGAGCTTTGTAGTATATGAAGCTTCACTCAAAGCGCATTTTTCGCTAGGATAGCGAAATAGTAATTTCCACCACCTAAATTCCGTATCAATTTCACAGAGGTTCACATGAGCGAACATATTACCCACATCAGCGATGACGCGTTCGAGCAGGAAGTCCTGCAATCACAAATCCCGGTTCTGGTTGACTACTGGGCAGAGTGGTGCGGTCCCTGCAAAATGATTGCCCCCATCCTTGATGAGATCTCCAAGGAATACGCCGGTCGCCTGAAAGTCGCCAAGCTGAATATCGACGAGAACCAGAACACTCCGCCAAAATATGGAATTCGTGGTATCCCGACCCTGATGTTGTTCAAAAACGGCAATGTCGAAGCCACCAAGGTAGGCGCTCTGTCCAAATCACAACTTACCGCATTCATTGACAGCAATATCTAATCCAGTTACTGTTTGACCTGATTCTTTCGTTTTCGCAGAACCAATAACAAAACAGAGAATCAGGCACTAATCTTCAAGCCTTTCCCTTTCCCGATGCAGTTTCGATTTTCAGCGAGCTTTTCCCTATGCATTTATCCGATTTAAAGCACCTCCCCGTGACCGAACTGGTTGAAATGGCGATTTCCAACGAAATCGAAAATGCCAGCCGCATGCGCAAACAGGATCTCATCTTTGCCCTGCTCAAGAACAAGGCAAAAAAAGGGGACAGCATCTTCGGCGACGGAACGCTGGAAGTACTGCAGGACGGTTTCGGATTTCTGCGTTCACCCGACACTTCTTATCTGGCCGGCCCCGATGACATCTATGTATCGCCTTCCCAGATCAGGCGCTTCAACCTGCACACCGGCGACAGCATACAGGGCGAAATCAGGACACCGAAAGAAGGCGAACGTTATTTTGCCCTGGTCAAAGTCGATAGCGTCAACGGCGAACTGCCGGAAAACACCAAGCACAAGATTCTGTTTGAAAACCTGACCCCGCTTTTCCCTACCGAGCCCCTAATCCTTGAACGTGATATCCGTGGCGAGGAAAACATCACCGGCCGCGTCATCGACATGATTGCCCCCATCGGCAAAGGCCAGCGCGGCCTGTTGGTTGCCAGCCCGAAAAGCGGCAAGACAGTCATGATGCAACATATCGCACATGCCATCACCTCCAATCACCCGGATGTCGTGTTGATAGTACTGCTGATCGACGAGCGTCCTGAAGAAGTGACGGAAATGACCCGCTCGGTGAAGGGCGAAGTCGTCGCCTCTACCTTCGACGAACCAGCCACACGCCATGTACAGGTTGCCGAAATGGTGCTGGAAAAGGCCAAACGTCTGGTTGAACATAAAAAAGATGTCGTCATCCTGCTCGACTCCATCACCCGACTGGCGCGCGCCTACAACACCGTGGTACCTGCATCAGGCAAAGTGCTGACCGGCGGTGTCGACGCCAACGCGCTGCAGCGCCCAAAACGCTTCTTCGGCGCCGCGCGCAACATCGAGGAAGGCGGTTCGCTGACCATCATCGCCACCGCTCTGATAGACACCGGTTCGCGTATGGATGACGTCATTTATGAAGAATTCAAGGGCACCGGCAACATGGAAATCCATCTCGACCGCCGCATGGCCGAGAAGCGTATCTACCCGGCCATCAATGTCAACAAGTCGGGCACACGCCGTGAAGAACTGCTGATTCCGAAAGATATCCTGCAGAAGATCTGGGTGCTTCGAAAATTGCTATACCCGATGGACGACCTCGAAGCGATGGAATTCCTGCTGGATAAGATTAAATCCACCAAGAACAACGCCGAATTCTTCGACGCCATGCGACGCGGCTAGTCCGCAGTGGCTTCGAGGTCGAGGCCGGATTCCCGCACCGGCGCTCACGCGCACCGCGTCACCGACCTCACCCCTCAGCGATGGAATTCCTGCTGGATAAGATTAAATCCACCAAGAACAACGCCGAATTCTTCGACGCCATGCGACGCGGCTAGTCCGACGTGGCTTCGAGACTAAGGCGACACTTCCGCAATAAGCAGCATTGAAAATCATCACTAACATTAATTAGTTGTTGAAAAACTCGTTCATTTCATTGATAATCACGGGTTTTCTGCGACAGCATTTGAAAGAGACATCAGCATGAAGGCCGATATCCATCCGAATTACCCTGAAGTAAACGTAACTTGCAGCTGCGGCAACAAGTTCAAGACGCGTACAACCATTGGCAAAGACTTCAACGTTGAAGTCTGCTCCCTGTGCCATCCGTTCTACACCGGCAAGCAGAAGATTCTGGACACTGCTGGTCGCGTTGAGAAATTCCGTCAAAAATACGGCATGTAATTGTCGGTACGTTTTTGATAAAAAGGCAGCTCTGGCTGCCTTTTTGTTTTTACAATATCGAATAACCGTTGATCAACAATAACGGATAAAAATGGCTTTTGATCTCGAACATGACTGGCAGGGCAATCTGGCAACGCCGCGCGCGCGCATTGGCGAACGTGCGAAAACCCGCCTGCTTATTGTACTGAGCATCATCTGGATCTGCATGGGCCTGATTGGTCATGAGCCTTGGAAACCGGATGAATCACAAAGCGTTAGCATCATCAAATCCATGTTGCAAGGTGAAAACCTGCTGACACCCATCGCTGCAGGTCAGCAGCACATGGAAAATCCACCACTTTATTATCTAACTGCTGCCGGCACGGCCAAAGCACTTTCCCCCATACTCAATACGCATGATGCCGCGCGCCTGGTTACCGGCTTATGGATGGCCATCACACTACTCATGGTGGGCATGATAGGTCGCGAACTATGGGGCTATGGCACCGGCCGCCAGACTACTTTCATCTTTTTAGGTTCACTGGGCCTGGTACTGACGGCGCACTTGCTGAAACCCGAGGTTGCCGGGCTCGCCGGCTCCGCCATGGGTTTTTATGCGCTGGCGCTGGCAAAAAGACGACCCTACCGCGCTTCCGTGCTGCTTGGCAGCGGTATCGGCATCAGCTTTCTTGCCATCGGGCTGATACCTGCCCTCGTACTAGCAGTAACAACGGCTGTTCTACCCCTGCTGTTCTCGGCCTGGCGCAACAAGAGTTTTCTGATCGTGGTTGCTATCGCCAGCCTGTTCTCAGTTCCCTGGCTGCTCGTCTGGCCAGTTTTAAGCTGGGTCTTCGCGCCGGAAATTCTGCTCAACTGGTGGCAAAGTAGCATCGCCGACATCAACGGAGCCAATTACTGGTATTACCTAAAAACCTTGAGTTGGTATGCCCTGCCAGCGCTGCCTCTGGCCATGTGGGGCTTGTGGTACTACCGTAAAAATCTGCTGACCGACCCGAAATTCCAGCTGCCTGTCACGTTCTTCCTCGTCAGTCTTTTACTGATCGGCAGCAGCGATAACACCAACGAAACCAATACACTGGTCTTTTTGTTACCACTCGCCGCCATTGCAGGGGGCAGTGTCGAAACCCTGAAACGCGGTGCCGCAGGCCTGCTGAACTGGTTCGGCCTCATGCTGTTCGGCACCATGGCTTTTCTGATCTGGCTTGGCTGGTTCGCAATGCAATCCGGCTGGCCGGCCAAACTCAACGAACGCATGCAATTCCTTTCCGGCGTCAGTGAACCGGTATTCGGTTGGGTTGGGTTTGTTTTCGCCATCGCCATTACCATCATCTGGCTACTGGTCATCAACAATTCGCGGCATTCCAACCGCGCCGCAGTGACCGATTGGGCGGTCGGTTGCACCATGGTCTGGAGCCTGCTGATGTGCCTGTGGCTGCCCTGGATCGATTCCGCCAGAAGTTACGCCAGCGTCATGCGCGGCATTGCTGCTGCAGTTCCCGCCAGCTATGACTGCCTGCAAAGCCCCAATCTCGGCAGCGCGCAGACTGCACTGCTTGATTACTACACCGATATTCAGTTGCACACGCCAAAACGCGGAATTGAGTGCAGCCTCTATCTGCTGCAGAATGAACGAGGCAAGCCCGACATAGAACCGGGTGATGACTGGCGCCTGATCTGGGAAGGCAAACGCGCAGCTGAGCGGCGCGAAAGCTTCCGACTGTATCAACGCAACAGCTGACGGATCGCTACTCCCTTACGATCCGGCCTTGGTGCAAATGCCATTTGACCATGCCCGGCAGCGCGATCAATTCCGGGTCGTGCGTGGCAATGACGACGCAATGATTGTTGTCGCACATCTGACGAATCAGATGCACCACCTGCAACCTCGCAGCTTCATCCAGACTGGCCGTCGGTTCGTCCAGCAGCAATATATCCGGGTTGAGCACCTTGGCCCGGGCCAGCGCCACACGCTGCCTTTCGCCGCCTGACAACTTTTGCGGCGCGACATGGGAAGCATGCTCGACCCCTGCCCAAGCCAAGGCCTCCTTGATCAACTGCTTCTGCCTGTCATGCGACACACCCTGGGCTTTCAGGCCAAAACCGATATTAGAGGCTACAGAAGTATTGAACAGATAGGGATGCTGATGCAGATAAATCACGCGCGGAGCCAGATTCTGTGCGATCTCATCTGTCGGCACCGGCACACCATCAAAGCTGAATGTCCGCAACTCGGCCGATTCCAGACCTGCCAGAACACGTAGCAGGGTCGTTTTGCCCACACCATTGCTGCCGGTAATCAGATAAGTACGGCCCCGCTCCAATTCGAGCGAATCGATTTCCAGTATCAGGCGTGAACCATAATATTTTCTTAAAGCTTGCAAGCTAAGCAGCACCTGACTGGAACTCATTGCTGCCCTCCGCGGCCCTGCATCAGCGCAAGACCAAAATTGATTCCAAGCGCTACTATCACCAGCACTATGCCCAACGCAATGCCCTGCACAAATTCGCCCTTGCTGGTTTCGAGCGCAATAGCTGTTGTGATGTTGCGCGTGACATTGGCGATATTACCGCCGACCATCATGGCGCAACCGATCTCGGAAATAACACGGCCGAAACCGCTGACCATGGCCGCCATGACAGCAAAGCGCACTTCCAGCAGCATGGTCAGCATCGTGCGCCATCTGTCCGCTCCCAGTGTGCGTGCAGTTTCCGACACACGCTGATCCACACCTTGCACTGCAGACAGCGTCAGTGCCGCGAGTATAGGAAAAGCCAGAATGGCCTGGCCGATGATCATGGCTTCCTGCGTGAACAGCAGATGCATGCCACCGAATGGCCCCTGCCTTGATAAAAGCATATAGAGAATGAGGCCGATCACCACGGTCGGCAGCGCCAGCAGCGTCTGCACCAGCACAATCAGAATTCGCCGGCCCGGAAACCTGAAACTGCCCAGCACAAAACCCAGCAGCACGGCCGGTGGCGTTGCCAGTACCAGCGCCAGGAAGCAGACTTTGACCGAGATCCAGATAATGCCCCACAGCGTCCGGTCGCCGCTCCATAGCAGGCGCAATGCGGCATAAGTCGTTTCCAGCAATTCCATCTGCTACAGCTTTCTTTCTATTTCCGGGCCGATGGCATGAACAATTGCTCGCCGTTGACGCGGAACGAAGCAATCATCCGTTGCCCCTGAGCGGAAGTGATCCAGGTGATCAACTGCATGGCCCCGGCATGATTGATATCCGGATATTTCTTCGGGCTGACGGCGATGATGCCGTAGGGATTGAACATGCGCTCGTCGCCCTTGACCAGAATCGGCAGACCAATGCGCTCGCGGTAACTGATATAGGTACCGCGGTCGGTCAATGTATAGGCGCGCATCTCACCCGCCATCATCAGGACCTCGCCCATGCCCTGTCCTGCGGAAACATACCACTTGGCCTTGCTGATCTCCGCCAGAGAGATACCCGCCTGTGCCCAGTAGGATTTTTCCATCTGTTCAGTGCCGGAATTGTCGCCGCGCGAAACAAACCTTGTACGGCTACCCGCAATCCTTTTCATGGCCGCGACAATGTCCTTGCTGCCTGCCACACGGGACGGATCCTGCTCCGGCCCGATCAGGACAAAGTCGTTGTACATGACATCACGCCGTTCGACGCCATGTCCGGCCGCAACAAAAGCATCCTCCAACTCGCGTGCATGCACCAGCACGACGTCCACATTGCCATCCTCACCCAACTTGAGGGCCTTGCCGGTCCCGACCGATATCACATGCACCTTGCAACTGCACTGACGCTCAAATTGAGGCAGGAGATAATCGAGCAAACCCGAATTGGCGGTGCTGGTCGTCGTTGCCAGACGTACTACCGCACCATCGGCTGCCTGAACCGGCAGCACCAGCAAAACCAGCAGGAACCAGAACAGGAATTTCCCCGCGGATGGATAAATTGCTATCCAGCCTGTCCCATGAAGCTTCAGTACCACTTTTTGCTCGTCCTTTTCACTGTTGAATCCGGAATATTCGGCGCAGACGTTCTACATCTGCATATATAGCGATATTAGACCAAACAAAATAATGATTTCGATATATTTTTCGAGATATAACAATCGTCATATTTACAGCATCACGCCAGTCGGCATCACCCGCTTCACCAGCATGTCATTTACGGTCGCACTGAAGGAATATTGCAGAAGGAAACAAAATAAAGATTGAACGGCGCATTGCCATCGCCAACCAGATAGGCGACTTCTTTGGAATCCTATCCTGATGTCGAATTGGCCAAGAGAAAAGTATCGCTGCCCATATCAAAATTTCCGGGCCCTGAAAATGCGGCAGCAACTGGTCGCCTACGTGCTGGAAAAACAGGGTAGCGGATTACACGCCATGGTCACTGAAGCCATCAGGGAACATCAGGCTACGCTCACCTGAACTCAGGCCGCCAGCCAGCTGGCAGCGACTAGACAAGATTCAAACGCTTGGATTTGCGGTAAATTGTCGCCCGACTGATGCCGAGCTGGCGGGCGGCGGCCGTCATATTGCCATGATGTGCAACCAGTGCCTGCCGGATCAGTGCAGCTTCGGTCTCCGACAAACTGGCTTCCGCCAGCTCTGCAGAAGGCGGCTTTGCAGAAGCCAACTTTGGTTGCGCATCACCATCATCCAGCTCTTCAAAGAAGTCTTCCGGCAGATGCTCGATCCCCAGCATGTGGTCTTCCATGAAAACCAGTGCCGAGCGCAACACATTGAACAACTGCCGCACATTGCCGCGCCAGGGGTGACGCTGCATCAGTTGCAACACTTCAGGCTGCAGCACGATGTCTTTTCGTCCCATATCTTCATGCAATATGCGCTCGATCAGCGCTTGTAGGTCGCTGCGTTCACGCAATGGTGGCAGTGTCAGGCGCAGACCGTTGAGCCGGTAGTACAGATCCTCCCGAAATTCGCCCTGCTGCACGCATTCACGCAACCTCTGATTGGTTGCGGCGATGATGGAGATATCGACCTCGATGCGCTTATTGCTGCCGAGCGGTACGATCTCACGTTCTTGAATCACGCGCAGCAAACGGGCTTGTAAGGCCAGCGGCATTTCGCCCACCTCATCGAGGAACAGCGTACCACCATGGGCCTGCTGGATCCGTCCGACCGCACCGCGACGGCGTGCACCGGTAAACGCGCCCTCTTCGTGGCCAAACAGTTCTGATTCAATCAAGCCCTCCGGTATCGAGGCACAATTGATGGCGACAAAAGCGCCCTGCTTGCGTTGGCCAGACTCGTGAATCGCCTTGGCCAGCAGCTCCTTGCCCGTGCCGGTCTCGCCCTCGATCAATACCGGAATATCATGTCCGAGTGCCTTGCGTGCCCTCGCCAGCGTCTTGCGTAGCATGCTGTCCCCGGTATCCAGCTTGTCGAGCGGTGTCTCCGCCGCGTGCAGTTGTTCCGTAGCCGACTGGTATCTGTCCTGTCCGCTGCTTGGCATCGAGATCGCTGTCGCCAAGGTATGCATACCTGGATCGGCCTTGGCGTGCAAACGCAGACCGTTTTTCAGCACCAGCATGGATTTACTGGTCAGTGAACGCCTGACCACATCTAGAAATTTCGACAGCCCGAACTCAAACAGACTTTCGAATTCGGTGCCGGCCGCTTTCTGCTCATCCAACCCGAGCTGGAAAGCACCGGTGCGATTGATGACCAGCAGCTTGCCGTCCGGCGAAAACACCGCGATCCCTTCCCACAGGGTGCCGATGAACTCCGGCCGCGTGTGAAAGCGTATGGTGATATCGGTGGCAAAGCCGGCATTGAACAGACGGTTTTCGATCATTAGTGCCGACATGCGTACCAGCGCCATGGTGTGTTCCTGCGGCTGCCGGTGATCGCCAGAGAGGTCGAGCACGCCGATGATGCTGCCGTGCGGATCGAGGATCGGAGAGGCGGAACAGTTGAGAAAGGCATTCTGCTCAAAATAGTGTTCGCCGCCCATGACGAACACCGGATTCTTCTCGATCAGCGCAGTACCGATGGCATTGGTGCCGGAGATGTCCTCGCGCCAGGAGACACCGGGTTGCAGCGCCACACGCTGGGCCTTGCTCATGAAATCCTGATCACCCAAGGCATGCAGAATGGTGCCGTCGGCATCACTCAGGATGACCATGCTATGCGTGCCGGCAATATGCGAATAGAGACTTTCCATCTCCGGCTGCGCTTGCATCAGCAGACGCGAGTTGCGTTCCCGCAGTTCGCTCAACTGTTGCAGGGCGGCAGGCTCGGTTTCCGGCCGCAGATTAACCGCCAGACCGGTTTCGATACAGCGCTCCCACGAGCGCTGGATGGACTCCGGCAGCACGCCTTCCGGCAACTGGCCGCCATCCAGCAGCTGCTCGCGCGCAGTTCGTATCTGATACAGATAATTAGATCGGTTCATGACTGTCTCAACTGTCTCAACTGTCTCATTCTGAGCGGCGAAAGTGTTTCATTCTGCACGCCGGATCGATCAAACACAATGACATCGAAAAAATAATGCAATTATTCAGTCACTAAGCAGTCACATATTTCAGGCATACAAACTGCTATGGTTAGTCCACGCTAATCAAACCACCTTTCAAGTGGTCGAAGTCGTTAATCCAAATTTTGAGGAGTGAAGTAATGAGTCTGGAAAGCCTGAAAGATCTTGGCGTTGCCATCCCGTTCAAACCAAAGTACGACAACTATATCGGTGGCAAATGGGTCGCCCCGGTCGATGGTCAATACTTCGACAACATCAGCCCGGTCACCGGCAAGGTGTTCTGTCAGGTTGCACGCTCCAACGAGAAGGATGTCAATCTGGCACTGGATGCCGCGCATGCAGCAAGGGAAGCATGGGGCAAGACATCGACCACGGCGCGCGCCAACATACTGCTGAAGATCGCCGACATCATGGAAGCGAATCTGGAGCTGATCGCCACCGCCGAAACCATCGACAACGGCAAGCCTATCCGCGAAACCATGAATGCCGACATCCCGTTGGCAATCGACCATTTCCGCTATTTCGCCGGCGCCATCCGCGCACAGGAGGGCGGCATCAGCGAGATTGACCATGAGACCATGGCCTACCATTTCCATGAACCGCTGGGCGTCGTCGGCCAGATCATTCCCTGGAATTTCCCGATCCTGATGGCCGCCTGGAAGCTGGCCCCGGCGCTGGCTGCGGGTAACGTCATCGTCATGAAGCCGGCCGAGCAGACCCCGGCCTCCATTCTGGTCGTGATGGAATTGATTGGTCACTTGCTGCCACCCGGTGTACTCAATATCGTCAATGGCCACGGCGTGGAAGCCGGCAAGCCGCTAGCCACCAGCACACGCATTGCCAAGATTGCCTTCACCGGCTCCACCTCGGTCGGTCGCCTGATCATGCAATACGCATCACAGAACCTCATCCCATCCACGTTGGAACTGGGTGGCAAATCGCCCAACATCTTCTTCGAAGACATCATGGACGCCGACGATGCCTACTTCGACAAGTGTCTGGAAGGTTTCGCGCTATTCGCGCTGAATCAGGGTGAAGTCTGTACCTGCCCGAGCCGCGCCCTGATCCAGGAATCCATCTACGACAAGTTCATGGAGCGCGCTCTGAAGCGCGTGAAGGCTATCAAGCAAGGCAACCCGCTGGACAGCTCAACCATGATCGGCGCCCAGGCTTCGAGCGAGCAGGTCGAGATCATCATGTCCTACATCAATCTGGGCAAGGAAGAAGGTGCACAACTGCTGACCGGCGGCGTGCAATCGAAACTGGCAGGCCCGTTGAGTGAGGGCTACTACATCGAGCCGACCGTGTTCAAGGGTCACAACAAGATGCGTATCTTCCAGGAAGAAATCTTCGGCCCGGTATTGTCCGTGACCACCTTCAAGGACGAAGCCGAAGCGCTGACGATCGCCAACGACACCATGTACGGCCTCGGCGCCGGCGTCTGGAGCCGTGACGGTGCCCGTGCCTTCCGCATGGGTCGTGGCATCCAGGCCGGTCGCGTCTGGACCAACTGCTACCACCTGTATCCGGCACACGCTGCTTTCGGCGGCTACAAGCAATCGGGTATCGGTCGCGAAAACCACCGCATGATGCTCGATCATTACCAACAGACCAAGAACCTGCTGGTGAGTTACAGCCCGAATGCACTGGGCTTTTTCTAGCCCGGATGTTTCATGAATTCGCGTGATGATCGCGCAGGATGTTGGTTTTCCAGTGCTTTTTATGAAGGAGCGGTGTAGTTATTCATACACCCGACTGAAGAAAAAGTGCTGGTAAAGTAATAGACAAGCGAGGGCGCGTGAAATTTCTGAAATATTCGGGCTAGGCAACCCGCAGGCGGGGCGGGGCCGGCAAATCACAATACAGCGTGATTGCCTGCCGCCAACCAAAACAGGTTCATTGACAAATTTAACCTGCCAGTTCAGGTTACATGGGTGGACGCGATGGATTGGTCAACAACCTCGCGTCCTTTTTTTCATCCGTCGCGCGGGGACTGACGCGTGCTAGTCTTTGAGAGGTATCAAATGCCGGTCTCACGCATTGTGGCGACACCTGCAGCAGAAGCATTGATTGACGAACTCAGGGCCAGACATGGCGACCTCATGTTCCACCAGTCCGGCGGTTGCTGCGAAGGTAGCGCGCCCATGTGCCTGAAAGCGGGGGAAATGCTGGTAGGGGCAGCGGATGTCAAGTTGGGCGTAGTGCATGGCGTACCCTTTTACATGGCCAAGTTCCAGTTCGAGTACTGGGAGCACACTCACCTGACACTGGATGCGATTGCCGGACACGGCGGCCAATTCTCGCTGGAACAGGGCACGGGGCGGCATTTCATCATCCGCTCGCGCTTGTTCACCGACGAGGAATCGGAGCAACTGCCTCCAGTGGAAGATTGCGGCTGATACTGTGAAGTATCAACAGCAGTGAGCAGTTACTGACGAGACGCCAAAAGCCCGGTCAATGTCTTCAACTCGCTCTCGACGGCCTGATAGGATTTGAGTTCAATCTCGCGATAGCGCCGCAATATCTCATGCCCGAACTCCGTCATCTGCGCACCTCCGCCGTGACTGCCGCCAGTCGCCGTATGCACCAAAGGTTCGCGGAAGCTTTTGTTCATGGTATCGACCAGATCCCAGGCGCGTTTGTAGGACATGCCCATCCGTCGTGCCGCCGCTGAAATCGAACCGCTTTCTGCAATCGCTTCAAGCAAATCGGCCTTGCCCGGGCCGATTGCCGACACCTTGCCATAAGGCAGGTGAATTTTGATGTTCTTTGCTGTCATATACTCAATTACCGGCTTCAGAGGATTATTACTATAACCCTACTACGGGCAGCATTGTTAATGCCCGGCGAAAGACTTAAAATCGAAATTCTTGGGAAAGTGTTGATTAAATGAGTGAGCGGGATGAAGTGCAACCGCAAGGGTCGTGTCCGTCAAGACGGCTGCCAAGGCAGCTCGGCTTGACGCCACAACCGCTGGGGTTGTGTCCGTGGAATATATGCGCTGAAGCGCATTATTCACACGCCAAAGGCGCACGGAACGCAACAGCCGAGATAGTATGCGTTATACAGCGAGGTTGTGAGTACCGCGCAACGCAGCAATTCGCCCGCGTAGCCATTTAATCAGCGCTTTCTTAGCTAATTACTGCGCCAACTGGCGCAAGGTCACCCAACTTTCCAATGTCAGCCACAGCCCATTCACAACCTGCACTGCATGACCAGTACGGTCGAAAAGTCGATTACATTCGCCTTTCGATTACCGATCGTTGCGACTTCCGCTGCGTCTATTGCATGTCGGAAAACATGACCTTTCTGCCGCGCGACGAAGTGCTGTCGCTGGAAGAATGCGCAAGGCTGGTAAAAGTCTTTGTAGATCTGGGCGTCAACAAAGTCCGCATCACTGGTGGCGAACCGCTGGTCAGGAAGAACGCCTTGTGGCTGTTTGAGCAGATCGGCCAGCTTCAGGGATTGCGTGAGCTAGTGGTCACTACCAATGGATCGCAACTGGAATCACAGGCTGAGGCTTTGAAAAACGCCGGCGTCAAGCGCATCAACATCAGCCTCGACAGCCTCGATGCCGAACGTTTCCGCAAGATCACCCGCGTCGGCGAGCTGGAGAAAGTACTGCGCGGGATTGCGGCGGCAAAGCAGGCCGGCTTTGAAAACATCAAACTCAATACGGTACTGATGCGCGGCATCAATGATGACGAAGCCCTGTCATTGCTGGAGTTTGCCATAGCACAGCAACTGGATATTGCCTACATCGAGGAAATGCCGCTGGGTGAAGTCAATCACCAGCGCGATGCAACCTATGTCAGCAACGATGCCACCCTCAAGCTGCTGCAACAGCAGCACACCCTGATCAGCAGCGCAGAAACCACCGGCGGGCCGGCAAAATACTGGCGTATCCCGCAGACAAAAACCAGGGTCGGCTTCATTTCTCCGCATAGCCACAATTTCTGCGAATCCTGCAATCGCGTGCGCATCAGCTGCAAGGGCGAGCTTTTCCTCTGCCTCGGCCATGAGGACAAAATCGACCTGATGCCACTGCTGAGGGCACACCCGGATGACGATGCGCCATTGATCCAGGCCATTCTGGATGCCATGCAGATCAAGCCCAAAGGCCATGATTTCGACCTGCGACGGGCCGAACCTGCAGTGGTACGATTCATGTCGCACACTGGCGGCTAGTCGTCCCTCCGCACCGGCATTCACCATGACATTCCAACGCCCCATCACTTCACAAGCCTCACGTCCGCTGACCTTTGGCGTCACGGCAATCAATGAACACGGCGAGCAGGTGGAAACCGAAATCGCCGGTGAAGCGCCGCTGACGTTGTATGTCGACAAGCAGGAAATCGTCACACTGATGACGCTGGGCGCCGCACCCGAAGCCTTGGCCATCGGCTATTTGCGCAACCAGCGCCTGATCGGCAGCATTGAGGAGATCGCGAAAGTTCATGTGGACTGGGAAGTCGATGCCGTGGCAGTCACCACGCGTCACGGCCTGCAGCCCACTGAACGTCTGGGCAAGCGCACCGTCACCACCGGCTGCGGACAGGGCACCGTGTTCGGTGACCTGATGGAAGACATCGACAACATCCACCTGCCGCAAGGTGCCGTGCTGCAGGAATCGACGTTGCATGCACTGCTTGACAATGTACGTCTCTACGACAGCCTCTACAAAAAAGCCGGTGCGCTGCATGGCTGTGCACTGGCCAAAGGCAGCGAGATTCTCTACTACGTCGAGGATGTCGGCCGCCATAATGCTGTGGATGCGATTGCCGGCATGATGTGGCTGGACAACGTCGTGGGCGATGACAAAATTTTCTACACCACCGGCCGCCTCACCAGCGAAATGGTGATCAAGGCGGCGCAGATGCGCGTGCCCTTCCTGGTCTCGCGCTCCGGCCTGACGCGCATGGGCTGGGAGATCGCCAACAAGATCGGCATGACCATGATAGGCCGCTCGCAAGGCAAACACTTCCTGATTTTCACTGGTGCCGAGCGCTTCCGATTTTCCGGCGAGGCCAGCGCATGAGCATCAGCGGAGTCGTACTGGCAGGCGGCCTGGGGCGCAGGATGGGCGGTGCCGACAAGGGACTGATACCGTTTGCCGGCAAGCCGATGGTAGCGCATGTGCTGGAAAGGCTCAGCCCGCAGGTCGATGAAATCCTGATCAACGCCAATCGCGAGATCGAGCAATATGCCGCCTTTGGTTATCCGGTGATTCCGGACGAAATCGAGGGTTTCGCCGGGCCACTGGCGGGGTTGCATCGAGGCATGTGCGCGACAAATCATCCATTCGTCCTGACCGTACCATGTGACTCACCATTCCTGCCGGCAGATCTTGCCAGCAGACTGCTGCAGGCACTGCAGCAAGCCGATGCCGACTTGGCCGTTGCAAAAACCGGCACGCAGGCACACCCCGTGTTCTGCCTGTGCCGTACCAGTCTGAAAAATCACCTGCAGGATTACCTGCAAGGCGGCGGGCGTAAAATTGATGCCTGGTATGGCACGCTCAAGGTGGCGGAAGTGGCCTTCGACGACCAGCCGCAGGCTTTCGCCAACATCAACACTATTGAAGAACTCGAATCACTGCAGGATCAGAACAGGTAAAACATTGGCAGCCAACAGACAAATCACCAGCAAAGTGCCCTTACTGGGTTTTTGCGCCTATGGTAGCGGCATCGGCAAAACCACCCTGCTGACCAGCCTGATTCCCTTACTCAATGCGCGCGGCTTGCGCATATCGGTCATCAAGCACGCCCATCACAGCTTTGATATCGACCATCCGGGCAAGGACAGCTATCGTCTGCGCGAATCCGGCGCGGTGCAGATGCTGCTTGGCTCACGCCATCGCTGGGCCTTGATGACCGAGCTTTCGCGCATCCGCGACCAACAACCGGACGAACCCGGCTTGGCCGAACTGCTGCCACATATCGACGCCAATCTGGTGGATCTGATCCTGGTAGAAGGTTTCAAAAGCGAACCCATCCCGAAAATCGAAATCCATCGCCCGGACATGAACAAACCGCTGCTCTCGGCACACGACAATCACGTCATTGCCGTCGCCAGCGATGCTGCAGTTGCCACTCACCTGCCGGTGCTGGATCTGAACAAACCGGAAGAAATCGCCAGCTTCATTCTGAACTGGCTGGAAAACAGACCAAAACTTGCATCCATCTGAGTTAAGACCATGAATGAAAAATCCCTTTCCGACCTGATCAACAACCCCAGCTGCCTGGACGATTACGACCCGAATTCGATGGCCGTCGTGCAGGCACGCAAATACATCAAGGAATTTCTCAAACCGGTCACCACCAGGGAAAGCGTGCCGATACGCAGCTCATTGGGCCGTGTGCTGGCCGAGGATATCCACTCCCCTTGCAACGTCCCCAACCACAACAACTCCGCCATGGACGGCTATGCGTTCAACGCCGACGACATGGCCGGCACGGGCGAAACCACGTTAAAAATCATCGGCACCGCCTTCGCCGGTAAAGCCTATGAAGGCAGCATCAAAAAAGGCCAATGCGTACGCATCATGACCGGCGCTGTCATGCCTGAGGGTGCCGACACGGTAGTGGTGCAGGAACGGGTCACGGCTGAAGGCGACAACATACGGTTCGCGGATGGCCCCAAACGCGGCATGAATATGCGCTATGCCGGCGAGGATCTGAAGCAGGGTCAGGTCGTATTGCCGGACGGACACCTGATGCGCGCCGCTGACCTTGGCCTGATTGCCTCGCTCGGCGTCGGCGAAATCAAAGTTTACCGCAAGTTGCGCGTCGCCTTCTTCTCCACCGGCGACGAACTCGCCAGCATCGGACAGGAGCTGCAGGCCGGGCAGGTCTATGACAGCAACCGCTACACCCTCTATGGCATGCTCACCCGTCTCGGCGTCGAGGTCATCGACATGGGCGTCGTGCGTGATGTCCCCGAACTGCTCGAGCAGGCCTTGATCGAGGCATCTTCCAGTGCCGATGTCATCCTCACCAGCGGCGGTGTTTCCGTCGGTGAAGCCGATTTCATGAAGCAACTGCTGGAAAAACTGGGCCAGGTCGTCTTCTGGAAAATCGCCATGAAGCCCGGACGCCCCCTGGCCTACGGCAAGGTCGGCAATGCCCACTACTTCGGCTTGCCCGGCAACCCGGTCTCGGTCATGGTGACCTTCTATCAGTTCGTACGTGAGGCGCTGCTGGTTCTGATGGGGCAACCGGCACCGGCACCATCCCCTCTGCTGAAAGCCATATGCACAGACAGCATCAAGAAGCTGCCCGGACGTACCGAATTCCAGCGTGGCACCCTGTATCTCGATCAGGATGGCGAATGGAAGGTCAGGCCCACCGGCAACCAGGGCTCCGGCATCCTGCGCTCGATGTCAGAAGCCAATTGCTTCATCGTGCTTGATGAAAGCGTCGGTAACGTCGAAGCTGGCATGCCGGTGCGCGTGCAAGTGCTGGAAGGTGTGATTTGATATAGCCCGGATATTTCATGAATTCGCGTGATGATCGCGCAGGATATTGGTTTTCCAGTGCTTTTTATGAAGGAGCGGTGTAGTTATTCATACACCCGACTGAAGAAAAAGTGCTGGTAAAGCAATAGACAAGCGAGGGCGCGTGCAATTTATGAAATATCCGGGCTAAGTCAATCTTCACGAAATATCATGAAAATCATGATGTTCATTCTGCACAAGTAAGACTATTGTTCAACTCATCTTTAAAAAACCAAGAAACCATCCATCATGAACCATTCATTTACTTTCCGGACCCTGCCCAGTCAACTGTTGCTGGCGGGTTGCATCAGCCTTGGATTTTCGTCTTTCGCAATTGCAGAAATTAAATTCAGCGCCGAAGAAATCGAACTGCATAACGCCCTTCGCCTGGCCCCTGTCGTCGTCACCGGCACCCGCGTCGAACAGAACAGTTTTGATTTGCCCATGTCGATCGATTCAGTAGATGGCGAAACCATCCGCGAGGGACAATTGCAGGTCAACCTGTCGGAATCTGCCGCGCGCGTACCTGGTGTCGTCGTCAACAACCGCAACAACCCGGCGCAGGACCTGGCCATCCAAATCCGCGGTTTCGGCGCGCGTTCCGCCTTCGGTGTACGCGGTGTCAGACTCTATCAAGATGGCATCCCTCTGACCATGCCGGACGGCCAAGGCCAGACCGGCACCTTCAATCTGGATACGGCAAAACGCGTTGAATACCTGCGCGGACCTTTCTCGGCGCTTTATGGCAACTCCTCAGGTGGTGTCGTGCAAATTTTCACGCAGGATGGGCCTGATGACCCCACGCTGACGGGCGGCATCACCTTCGGCAGCTATGACACACGTCGCGGCAGCATCAGTTTCGGCGGCGACAACGACGGATTCAACTATATCGTCAACGCCAATACCTATCGCAGTGATGGCTACCGTGACCAATCCGAAACCCGCCGCGACACCTTCCACGGCAAATTCAGTTTCGATCTCGGTGAAGCCACCAAGCTGACCGTGGTCGCCACAGCGCTGGATCAGCCGGATAACGAAGACCCGCAGGGTTTGAATGCGCAACTGCTGAAAGAGAACCGCAAGCAGGCCAACCCAAATGCTCTGATATTCGATACCCGCGTCAGCCGCAGCCACGAGCAGATTGGCGCTACGCTGGAACACATGCTGACAGAGAACGACACTCTGCGCTTCATGACCTATTACGGTCAGCGCGATAACGAACAGTATCAGTCCATCTCGGTTAACGGCCAACGTAACGACTTGTCAGGCGGTGGCGTCGCCACGATAGACCGCGACTTCGGTGGTATTGATCTGCGCTGGACACACAAGGGCCTGCTCGCAGACATGCCATACAATTTCACGGTCGGCACCAATTACGACCGCATGAAGGACGACCGCAAGGGCTATGAGAATTTTGTCGCAAACGCGGCACTGGGCTCAGTGCCAGCCAATACCAATTGTGGCGACATCGTAGGCGGCCAGGCTGTAATTTGCGGAGTCAAAGGCAATCTGCGTCGTAATGAGACCAACAAGGTCAACAACTTCGACCAGTACATGCAGGCCGCCATCGACCTCACGCAACATTGGAATTTGAGCGCCGGCGTACGCCACAGCAAGGTTAAATTCGAAAATGATGACAAATTCCTGCTGAACTCCGCCTACCCGAACATCAACCCTGACGACAGCGGGAAAGTCACCTTTCGGGAAACCACACCGGTCATCGGTGCCATCTTCAAGGCGACCGATACCCTGAATCTGTACGCCAATGCAGGACAAAGCTTCGAAACACCGACCTTCGTTGAAATGGCCTATACCAGCACCGGCGGCTTCAACCTCGATCTCAAGCCCGCGAAAAGCGATCAGTATGAAGTCGGTGCAAAATGGATGGTTGGCAACTCCACACTGATCAACGGTTCGTTCTTCTTCATCGACACCAAGGATGAAATCGTTGTTCTGCAACAATCCGGGGGACGCACGGTTTATCAGAACGTCAAGGACAGCGAACGCAAGGGTTTTGAACTCTCCATCGATAGCCAGCTGGCGCATGGATTCAACGCCTATCTGGCTTACACTTACCTGGACGCGGAATTCACTTCGGAATTCGAAGCCTGCCGGCCGTTCAGTACCGGCCAGGTACTCTGCAACCCGGCAGCCGCACCCAGCGGAAGCAACTCAGGCGTTGAGACCATCGGTTCCGGTGCCGACATCCCCGGCACCTACAAACACACGATGTTCGGCGAGTTATCCTGGCGTCATCAGCCCAGCGGTTTTTCTACTGCGATTGAGGTCAGGGCCAACAACAAGACCAATGTCGCATTCAAACCGGAATATGGCAAAGCCGGCGGCTATGCCATCGCGTCATGGCGTGGCGGCTTCAATCAGAAGATGGGTGACTGGAAATTCAGCGAATTCGTCCGCGTGGAAAACCTGTTCGACAAGGAATATGTCGGCTCAGTGCGCGTCGGCGACCTCAACGGCAACTACTACGAACCTGCCCCCACCCGCAACTGGCTACTCGGACTCAACGCCAGCTATCAGTTCTAATCTATAAAGCATGAAATTGAATGTTGTGTGCGTGCAAAGTCGCACACAACATTCAATTAAGATTAAAATCATTTCAAATTTAGGTAGTTGGTTCATGTTCGAACTGACGAACTTATATCCGCTTTTCCCGTCAATATCAATTATCAGCAAGCCGCAGCAATGCCTTGCAAACATTGAGGAGAACATCATGTTGCAATCCATATCGAAAACAAGTTATCTGGCGCTGGCTGGCTTGATGTTGTCCTTTAGCGGCAACGCGCTGGCCGAAGCCGATCCCAATATCTGGCCTGTGATCAAGGAGGCGTTCTTCGCCGATCGTAAGATTGAAGAGGTCGACTTTATCCAGTTGGCTGCCCCCAAGCGTGCTGAAAGTGGCGCTCAGGTGCCTTTCAGCATTGCCCTCGATCAGGATAAGGGCCATGCCAAGGCCGTCAAGAAAATCTACGTGATTGTCGACGCCAACCCGATACAACTGGCAGCCACCTACAATCTGTCCGAGGAACTGGGCAAGTTCAATCTCTCCACCCGCATCCGTCTTGAAACAGACTCTTTCGTACGCGCAGTGGGCGAAACTGCTGATGGCAAACTTTATATGGCCGCTATTCCCATTCGCGCTGCTGGCGGTTGCGGCGGCATCATTGATGCGGATGAATCGGAAGTGCGCGCATCAGCTGGCAAAATCAAGATGAACGTGGAATCACCGGTCAAATTCGGCGCATCTACCCCAGCCACCTTTATTATCAAGCATCCGATGCGCACCGGCCTGCAGCGCGACCTCGTTTCACAGGGTTTTCTGCCCGCCTTTTTCATCAACAAGGCAACTTTCACCTACAACGACAAGACGGTTTTTGACGTCGATCTGAATGTGGGGACCAGTGAAGATCCATATCTGAAGTTCGATTTTGTCCCCAAGCAGCCGGGCATGCTGAAGGTCAAGGCAACCGACAATGAAGGTAAATCATTCACGCATGAAATAGATGTAAAAAGCTAAAAACAAAGGGGCTATATGCCCCTTTGTTTTTAAACCCGGTTTTTATACATCAGCTTAATGCAGCGACATCCGCTTCATGGTTTCATCCTTGTTAATGAACTTATGCTTAAGTGCGCCTGCAATGTGCAACAGGATGAGTAGCGCCAGTGCCACACCGACCCACTCATGGACGACCATAAAGGCCTCACGTACCCCCTTATTATCCAGCCCAGGCAAAAAGGCAAGACCAAACCATTTGACGCCATACTTGCTGTACAAGGCCATCAATAATCCACTGACCGGCATGGCAATCATCAGTACATAAAGCAACGTATGTGCAGTCTCAGCCAGTTTCCTCTCCCAGGCTTTGAGTGAACTGAGCAATGCCGGCGGCTGATGTGTCAGGCGCCAGTAGAGACGGAAGGCGATCAGCGCCAACAAGGTAACACCAATGGATTTGTGCAGATTGAAATAGAAGGTTCTTGGTGTCACTTCCTCAGCCAATTGCCAAGTGTAGATACCAAGGTTGAACAGATCATAGGAACTCGATTTTGCGCCATCCCGCGGCAGATCAGTCATGAACCAGCCCAGAGCAAGCATGAAAAGAATGCCGATGGCGATAAGCCAGTGCAGAATGACAGCAGTTTTGGTGTATCGGGTAATGGAATTATTCATTGTTTATCCTGACTAATTGTTAATCGGGCTCCAGTGGCGGCCCGGTTCAAGTACGCATGTTTTTTGATTGTTATGAATGAACCTGTATTGTAACGTTATCGACGCCGACATCTCATGCAAGTTCCTCGCTACCAGGAAACAGTACGACGATCTTTCATGAAAAATTTGATATTTACAAAGGAATAATTCACATGCTGCAAATTGTTGTCGCAGTATTCGGGCTGCTCATCTTCACCACACAACTCCATGCCCAACCGCTGAAGCTTGAAAAAGTGGTGGATGGCATCTATGTGCACCACGGCCTGCACGAAGATCTGGCAGAAGGCTACCACGGCGATATCTGCAACATCGGTTTCATTGTCGGTAGCAAAGGCATTGCCGTCATCGATACCGGCGGCACATTCAAGGTCGGTCAGCGCTTTCGCGAGGCGATTCGCCAGGTCAGCGACCTGCCGGTGCTGTATGTGATCAACACCCATGTGCATCCCGACCATATCTATGGCAACGCCGCATTCCTTGAGGATCAGCCGCAATTCGTCGGCCATCACAAACTGGCGGGGGCAATGGAACTGCGCAAAGATGTCTATGCCCGCATGCATCAGGAGTGGATGGGCGAGGCTTTTGCCGGTAGCGAGATGATCAAACCCACCCTCGCCGTGACTGATGCAACCACCCTGGACTTGGGGGATCGTCAACTCAAACTGCAGGCCCACCCTGTCGCCCATACCAATACGGATTTGACGGTGATCGACAGCAAAACCAGCACACTCTGGTCCGGCGACCTGCTTTTTGTCGAACGTACGCCCTCGATTGATGGCGACCTCAAAGGCTGGATATCGGTCACGGAAAACCTGGGGAAGCTGAATGTCAGCCAGACGGTTCCCGGTCACGGCCCTGTCGTTACAAACCTGAAAGCCGCGCTGGACAACCAGCAGCGTTATCTGACCGTGCTGCTCAATGACATACGCAATAGCATCAGCAAAGGTGATGGGATGGAAAGCGCCATGGATACTGCCGCTGCCTCTGAAAAAGACAACTGGGTATTGTTTAATATCGTCAATCGCCGCAATGTTAACAATATCTATCCCGGACTCGAGTGGGAGTAAAGCGTATTCGCTCATCCGGGGTTAGGCCTGCAGAATCAATAATGTATAATCGCAGGCTTTGACTGTTGCGCTGCAATAAACCGACTGCCGCTAATTTTTCGTGAACACTGCCACCATCTCATATCGCTCCTATCAGCCCGTACATGCAGCGCCAAGTCCGACTTTGGCCTGGGCAGTGGTCATTTCCGTCGTGTTGCACCTGTCTGCCGTGCTCTATCTGCCCAACTTCCAGGCTGATACCGCTGAACCACCACTCGAAGTACTGAACATCCAGATAGAGGCGCCCAAGGCACCGGAGCCGATTGAAAGCCCGGCAATCGAACCCCAAGTTCTCCCGGAGCCACCCAAGCCAAAAGCAGTTCCAAAGATTGAACCCAAGGTCGTTCCGGTGCAAAAACCCACACCGATCGAAACCTTCGAGCCCCAGACCTCGGCACCTGAGGTTGTAGATGAGCCCGTATCGGCGCCCGCGATGTCCGTCGCACCGGCAGCCGATGCCACTCCGGTCTTTACCGCCCCGCCACCTCCCCCACCTGGCCCAAGTCATGCCGACCTCGACGCTGCACGCCGTGGCTATGCTGAAAGGCTGGCGCGCGCCATCGCGCAACACAAACGATACCCACAAGTCGCAAGAATGCGTGGCTGGCAAGGCGAGGTGCTGGTTAATCTGAAACTGAACGATAGCGGTGCCGTGCTGGAATCAAGAATCGAACGCTCCAGCGGCTATGAAATACTGGATAAACAGGCGCTGGAGATGGTCAGCAAGGCAGCGCCGTTTCCACCCCCTCCTGAAATTCTGAAAAGCAGCGTATTCAATATCCAGGTTCCGGTTTCATTCAAGCTGGAATAGCATTTCATGCCCAGACCCAAATCACTGAAAGAACTGCTGCTCATTCATGAGTTGGCCTTTATCCTGCTTGTGCTACTCGCAGGCGCGTCCGGCGCTGTCGGCATCCATCTGTGGGACAAGTCATCGCTCGAATCCCAGCGCATCAACCAACTGGTTCAGGAGATTCAGCAAACCCGCGGTGATCTCTATCGCCAGATGAAGGAACTTTTCGACGCCTACTTCCTCAATGACGCAGAGGCCGAAAACGAATACAACGCCTATACCGCCTCCATAGAGCAACATTTTGTCAATTTGCGCGAACTCGCTGAAGGCGAAGAAGAGTTATCCGCCATCAACGAACTCCATGCCAGCTACGAAGACTTTCTGATCAAGACACGCCCGATCTTTGACCGGCAGCTGGTGTTCTCCAGCAGCGCCCTCGAGAAAAAATTGAACACCGATCTGGAGTCGGATATTTTCGAGCGCTATGAATCCATCTCGGCACGCACAGAGGGTCTGCTCACCCTCAAACAGAAAGAGTTGCAACAAAGACTGACCGAATCCAAACGCACTTCAACCGCGCTACTGATTATCCCCATCCTGCTGGCAACACTATTGTTGTTGTTCTCCCGCTTCTTTCTCAAACGCGCGATCGTCAAACCAATCGAAGGACTGGTCACCGCTACGACTCAAATCAGTGCAGGCAAGTTGACGCACAAAGCCCCTGAAACCGGCGCAGAGGAACTAATTGCACTTTCCGCCGCCATCAACCATATGGCTGATAAACTCGCTATCAGCCAGGAAGCACTGGTGCGTACCGAAAAGCAGGCAGCCCAAGGTCTGCTGGTACCGATGCTGGCGCACAATATCCGCAACCCGCTGGCCAGCATCCGCGCCACGGCACAAGTGGCCGATAGCAGCGAGTTGGACAAAGACACGCGCGAATCATTACAGGACATCATCAATACGGTAGACCGACTGGAGCGCTGGACCGGCGCATTACTCGCCTACCTGCATCCCCTGCGGCCACAACCCAGCCAAACCACGCTCAGGCAGATCATTCAAGGCGCTCTGGTACCGTTGCAGCAAAAACTACGCGAAAAATCCATAGAACTAGAGTTACCGGACTGGAAAAAAATCGACGATCGCATTCATACTGACGAACACCTGCTTGAGCAGGCGCTCTACAACCTGTTGCTGAACGCCGCAGACGCTGCACCAAACTACAGCAAGCTGGAAATTACTGCGAGTAGCACGCAAAACAGCCTGAGCATCACGATTACGGATCAAGGGCCGGGTATGCCGTTCTCACCAGATCCTGCGCACCTCAGCCCTGGGCCAACCACCAAGCGCTTTGGCACCGGCCTCGGTATTCCATTCGTATTCAAGGTGTGTGAAGCCCTGTCCGGGAAAGTCACCTACAGTGGCCGGCCAGAAGGCGGCACACTGGTCGAGTTGATGTTGCCTCGCCGGATAAAATCTGCAGAGATTGAAGAAAATAATCTTTAAAATCCACTTCGCGACGCTTGCCTAATGCGCATTTTTTAACAACAATGGAGTTGCAAACTACGCGATTGAGATTATGCTAAACCAACAAGTTCCGGATTTCGAATTACCTTCCACGGGTAACAGTACTTTTAAACTTTCAGAACATCTCGGCCAGATACAGGTTTTATATTTTTATCCCAAGGACTCCACCCCCGGTTGCACTTCACAAGGTCAGCAGTTCAGAGATGCCTATGCGGATTTCCAGGCGGCGGGCGCTGAGATTTTTGGCATCTCCCGCGACGGCATGAAGTCCCACGAAAATTTCAAAGCCAAATTCACCTTTCCATTCGACCTGCTTTCAGATACCGAAGAAACTGCCTGCAATCTCTTCGAGGTTATCAAGATGAAGAATATGTACGGCAAACAGGTGCGTGGTATTGAGCGCAGTACCTTCATCATCGACCGCAACGGGGTTCTGGTCCATGAGTGGCGTAAGGTGAAAGTTGATGGCCACGCCAATGAAGTGCTTCACTATATCCAATCACTCTAATCAGGAAATTCAGACGACATGAATAAGAAGCGTGAGGTCAGCAACAAGCTGTTTGTTCTGGACACCAATGTACTGATGCATGACCCGTCCAGCCTGTTCCGGTTCGAGGAACATGACATCTATCTGCCAATGGTCACGCTGGAAGAGCTCGATAACAATAAAAAAGGCATGACCGAAGTCGCCAGAAATGCACGCCAGGCCAGTCGCAATCTGGAAGAAATTGTTGGCGGTCAATTGACGACGTGCCTTGAGGATGGATGCCCGCTGGCAATCAACGGCAACAAACACATCAGCGGACGTCTGTTTTTGCAGACCCACGCCATCAGCGTCGAACTGCCGATGCTGGCTGGTGGCAAAGCGGACAACCAGATACTGGGCGTAGTCTGGGATTTACAGAAAAAATACCCTGATCGTCCTGTCATTCTTGTCAGCAAGGATATCAACATCCGCATCAAAGCGCGCGCGATCGGTGTGCCGGCTGAAGACTACTTCAACGACAAGGTACTGGAAGACACCGAGCTGCTTTATAGCGGCATGCGTGAATTGCCGGCGGATTTCTGGGATAAACACAGCAAGGCAATGGAGTCCTGGCAGGATGCCAGCAGAATGTTCTACCGGCTGACCGGGCCGATCTGCAAGAACATGATCGTTAATGAGTTCGTCTATTACGAATATGAACAGCCTTTCCATGCCATCGTCCGCAAGGTTGAAGGCAATACGTCGGTACTGGAGGTGGTCAAGGATTACACGCAAGCCAAGCACAATATCTGGGGAATTACTGCACGCAACCGCGAGCAGAATTTCGCGCTCAATCTGCTGATGGACCCTGAAGTGGATTTCGTCACGCTGCTGGGTCAGGCCGGCACCGGCAAGACCTTGCTGACGCTCGCATCAGCACTGACACAGACGCTGGACAAGAAGATCTACAGCGAAATCATCATGACGCGTGTCACGGTTCCGGTCGGCGAGGATATCGGTTTCCTGCCGGGCACTGAAGAAGAGAAAATGGCGCCATGGATGGGGGCACTGGAAGACAACCTCGATGTGCTGAACAAATCAGACGAGGATGCCGGCGAGTGGGGTCGTGCAGCGACACAGGATCTGATTCGTACCCGTATCAAGGTCAAATCGCTGAATTTCATGCGCGGCCGCACCTTCCTGCATAAATTCCTCATCATTGACGAAGCGCAGAACCTGACGCCCAAGCAGATGAAGACTCTAATCACACGCGCTGGTCCGGGCACCAAGGTCGTCTGCCTCGGCAATATCGCGCAAATCGACACCCCCTACCTGACCGAAGGCAGTTCCGGCCTGACTTATGTCGTTGACCGCTTCAAGGGCTGGAATCATAACGGACATATCACCCTGGTACGTGGCGAACGCTCAAGACTGGCAGATTTCGCTGCCGAAGTGCTCTAGCCTGCGAGTGCCTAGGCGCAGGTCACAGGCTTCATGGGCAATAACTCAGCAATAAACAAAAAGCCCACTCACGTGGGCTTTTTGTTTATCTTTTGCCATTAAAAAATCAATGCAGCTTGACGTGTGCTTCCGTCCTGCGCGTGATTATTCTGGCAACTGTCTGCAGAAACACGGTAAAGAAGCCGTGTAGCGCCATCAAATGCATTTTGTACAAGGACTGGTACATAAAACGCGCAATCAAGCCTTCCACAAACATGCTTCCACCGGTAATCGCACCCATCAAATTTCCTACCGTCGTATACCGGCCCAGATTCACCAGTGAGCCGTAATCCCGGTAGGTGTACTCGGGAACCGGCTTGCCTGCGATACGACATTTGACTGTCTTGACCAGCATGGAAGCCTGCTGGTGGGCAGCCTGCGCGCGCGGCGGCACATTTTCATCATAGCCAGGCCTTGGACAAGCCGCACAATCGCCGAATGCAAATATGTTCTCATCCCGCGTAGTCTGCAGCGTTCTATTGACGATCAGTTGATTGATGCGATTGGTTTCAAGGCCATCCAGATTGCTGAGAAAATCTGGGGCTTTAATGCCTGCAGCCCAGACAACCAGTTCCGACGGGATAAATCTGCCGGTATGGGTATAGATTCCCTTTTGCGTCACCTCGGTCACACGTTCGCCCATATACAAATGGACCCTGAGTTTGCGCAATTCCATTTCAACCGAATTGGACAACTTGGGCGGCAACGCAGGCAATATACGATCGCTGGCTTCAATCAACGAGATCCTGACATCGCGGTCCGGATTGATCTTGTCCAATCCATACGCGGTCAACTCACGCGTGGTGTTATGCAGTTCTGCTGCGAGCTCGACGCCGGTTGCACCTGCACCAACGATCACTACTTCCAACTGCCCGGCACCCACTGGCTCGACCTGTGTCTGCGCGCGCACCAGGGCATTATGCAAACGACGGTGAAAACGTTCGGCCTGCTCCTGCGTATCCAGTGCGATGGAATGGTCTCTGGCACCTAGAATGCCGAAATCATTGGTGGTACTACCAACTGCAATGATCAGGGTGTCGTACTTGAAAGTACGGCGCGGAATCATTTCATTGCCATCTTCATCATAGAATGGCGCCACATAGACTTCCTGCTTGGCGCGATCCAGCCCATCCATGCTGCCCAGACGAAAATGGAAATGATTCCAGTGCGCTTGCGCCAGATATTCCAGCTCATGCTTGTCCGGATTCATGCTGCCTGCTGCTATTTCATGCAACAACGGCTTCCAGACATGTGTTCGGGTACGGTCGATCAGCGTAATGGCAGCCTTGCCCTTACGACCAAGCGTCCTTCCCAGACGTGTAGCAAGCTCCAGCCCGCCAGCACCACCTCCGACGATCACCACATGATGCAGGTCCGCTTCTGCTTTTTTTCTTGCCATTTGATACTTAATCCAATTCTAGCGTTGATTCAAATATGCTTAATTCAGCCAAGGAGTCTCACCACCACCCTGATAGGAAGCACGTAACCAGCCGATAATCTTGAGGATATCATCGGTCGGCAACATATCAGGATTACCGGTAGCCTGCTGATGCCATCCCATCATACCCATATTGGTGCCGCCGGCAATGGTTTCGAACAAACCCTTGTCTGTCGTATGCTTGGCATACTGCCAGCGCTCATCAATAATACTCACCGCAGTCTGACCACCGGCATTACCTCCATGACATTGGGTACACGAATAATAGGCGAACTTCTTGCGGCCTTCTTTGGCAGCTTCAGCGTCAGCGACATATCGCTTGGTATAAGGGTTGATACAGGTTGCCAGGAATTCCTTGGCTTCCGGAGTATCCGATACTACGGCTTTGATAGGCAAGGGACTGCCGTCTTTAGTCGATTCAAAAGCGCACTGTGCACTTGCACTCGGTGCTGCCGACTTGGCTTCACCTCCCGGTGCATCCGACCCTTGGCCACAACCTGCCAAAACAAATAAAAAAGATAAACCGATAATTCCTGACCTGGATGAAACCATGGCATTTCTCCTCATGAACATTATTTTTTAATTTTACCTCAAAGTGATTCAAGCACATAAAAAAACGGCCATTGCATACACAATGGCCGTTTTAATAAGGGCTACAGGTATATTACTTCAACCAGGGTTTATCGCCACCACCCTGATAGGATGCACGCAACCAGCCAATCATCTTCAGGATATCATCGGTACCCACCATTTCAGGATTATTGGTGACTTGCTTGTGCCAAGCCATCATACCCATGTTGGTACCGCCAGCGATGGTTTCGAACAAACCCTTGTCCGTATCATGCTTGGCATACTGCCAACGGTCATCAATAATACTGACGGCGGTCTGGCCACCTGCATTACCACCATGGCACTGAGTACAGGAGTAATATCCAAATTTCCTCTTACCCTGTTTGGCCTGTTCAGGATCTGCAGCGTAAATCTTGGTATATGGATTGATACAGGTCTTTATGAATTCTTTTGCTTCTGGTGTGTCTTCTTCCGTGGCCGTGATCTTCAGCGGGCTACCGTCTTTTGTGGAAACAAACTCACATGCCGCACTCGCTTGCAATGGCATGAAGCCGGCAAGAACCAACAGGGAACCAAACAAAGTTGCCTTTACTGCTTTATTGCTAAACATATCATCTCCTCGTTTTAATACAGGCATAAAGCTGGCTGAACATGTTCTTTTTCAGCCAACTTTATCAATGTAACGAATTTAAATTTAGTCGGTTGACGCTGCCGCCTTCCAAAACTATGAAATATTACTCGTTTTTTGGAATTACAGCACCCCGTTTTTTAGCTTTTTCTGCACGTTCGTCAACTACAGGAACATGTGGAATACCGTACTCGTCAAGAATCTTCAATATGTCAGCCTGACGACGTTCCAGGACATCTTCAAGCATGGCCTTACGCTCATTGTCTCGCTTGCGTACACCCATGGAAATATTGAATTGCACCTTGGCCTGCTCCGGCATACCTTCGTATTCAGGAGTTGGCACTACGACCAAAGGCACACTGGACTGCTTGGCATAATAGCCGGCAATCGGACCCCAGATGATGGCCACATCAATCTCGCCCTTTACCAAGTCATCAATCAACAGGCTGGGGGGCAGGGTCAGGTCACGGAAAATACGATATGGCTTGGCATTTTCCATCAGATCCTTGTCATTTAGCGCGCTGGCTACAGGCGTTTTGTCAACGACACCGATGGCCTTGGCCTTGCGCAGATCAGGAGAATCCCAATCGGTAATATTGTAACCGCTGTCTTTACGATAAACGAAAGCATAAGTTGAACGGTAATAAGGCTTGGTAGTCGTCAGCATATCGTTGTAAGCAACGGTACCGATGACCACATCACAGCGAAACGCATTGAGCGTATTGCGATAGTAACCCAGCATGTGGTGCCAGAACTGGAAGGACAATTCCTTGCCGAGATCTTCGGCGATCAATGCTGCAATCTTGTTTTCAAAACCTTCGCGCTGAAGGTTGGAGAAAGGCAGGTTGTCTGCTTCTGAGCAGACCTTGAATTCGTTTTCTTGGGGTACACGCCGAGGCTCGCCACCACGACCAATATCCATATCCACATTGAACTCATTGGCTGGCCGTGCATCTTCCGCACTTGCTGGTATTGCGAGACTGAACAGCATCAGGAAAAGCGGAAAGTGTTTTAATTTGGCTATCATTATTTCATCCTCGTCGTTGTTAGCGTTCTTGCATATTTTAGAAACTCGATTATCAAGGTTTTCCAATAAAAAAACACCCCGTCGAAACGGGGTGTTTATGTGACACACTAACCAACGGTTAGTTCTATAACTCGTCCTGCGACTTGATTACAGAGCAAACACGTTCAGTGCACCGCCGCCAGGAGCAGCGTTGTACTTGGTCAGTTCTGCATAACCACCGGCTGCGCCCAGAGCGTCAGTCGGGTTGGTCAGACCCAGGTTCATCGCCACGCCAGCCCAACCGCCGATACCGGACAGTACGCCAACGTATTGTTTACCCTTGTGACCATAGGTGAATGCGTTGCCGATCACGCCGGAACCGACTTGATGCTTCCAGAGTTCCTTACCGCTCTTGGCGTCAACCGCCTTGAACCAGCGGTCCAGAGTGCCGTAGAACACCAGATCGGAAGCCGTGGTCAGAGCACCACCCCAGGCAGAGAATTTCTCCTTGTTGTACCAGACGTTCTTGCCTGACATCGGATCGTAAGCGGCAAAACCACCCATCACACCGTCAGGACCAGGGAACATGGTCAATGTAGCACCCACCCATGGCTGACCAGCGATGTACTTGGACTCAACTGGCTCGTATGTCATACATACGTGGTTCAGTGGAGAATACATCAGACCAGTGCGCGGGCTGTAAGCAGCAGGCTGTTGGTCCTTGGTACCCAGAGCGGCAGGGCAGATACCCTTGGCGTTGTAGTCCTGGTGAGTGGAGTACTTGCCATCCTTGTGCGGGATACCGGACTTCAGGTCAACGTGTGTTGCCCAGTTGACGAACGGGTGTACTTTCTCGGCAGATACCAGCGTACCGGTATTGGCTTCGAAGGTGTAGGCGAAACCGTTACGGTCATGGTGCCATGCATAGGTCTTGCCGCCCTTGTCGAACAGGATGACTTCGTTGATGCCGTCATAGTCCCACTCGTCGTGAGGGGTCATTTGATAGCCCCACTTCGCCATACCAGTGTCGACGTCACGGGCGAAGATGGTCATGGACCACTTGTTGTCGCCCGGACGTACGTCCGGGTTCCAGACCGATGGGTTGCCAGTACCGTAGAATACGGTGTTGGTCTTGTAGTCATATGGCCACCAGCCCCATGTGGAGCCGCCACCGTGTTGCCAGCCATCCTTGACCGCTTGTGGCTTCAGCCAGGTCTTGACACCGAGGTCAGCTACTGGGTACTTCAGTTGGTCTTTTGACAGAGCCTTGAAAGAACCGCCTTCTTTGTTACCGCCGTTCACGTCTTGATATGTAGACAGAGCGGAGTAATGAGGATTGTCCTTGTTGAAGCCATCACCGATCAGCACTTCGCTGTCAGGACCAGTGGAGTAGGCCTTCCATGCCAGGGAGCCGTCTTTGATGTTGTAAGCGGCCAGGAAGCAGCGAACACCGAATTCAGCACCTGAACAACCGGTGATGACCTTGTCCTTGATCACGTGAGGAGCATTGGTGTTGGTAGCGCCAACCTTGGGATCAGTGTTGGAAACATCCCAAACCTTGGCACCAGTCTTCGCATCCAGAGCGACCAGCATGCCGTCGTTCTGTTGCAGGAAGATCTTGCCGTCACCGAAGCCCAGACCACGGCTCACGTTGTCGCAGCACAGAACGGCTTGAACGGATGGGTCCTGTTTCGGGAAATAGGACCAGACGATCTTCTGGTTGTCATTGAGGTCGAGGGCGTAGACGTTGTTCGGGAATGCAGTGTGAACATACATCATGTTGCCAACAACCACTGGGGAACCTTCGTGACCGCGGTTAACACCGGTAGCGAATGACCAGGCGGCCTTCAGGTTCTTGACGTTACCCTTGTTGATTTGATTCAACTGGCTGTAACCTTGGTTATTGTGCTGGCCACGTGGATGTGCCCAGTTGTTCTTGTCTTTCATTGCGGCTTCCTGGTCAGCAGCAGCAGATGCAACCATAGGCATAGCCAGTGATGCACCAATTGCCAGACCGAGAGCCAGCTTGAGTTTGCTCATCTCCATTTTTGAATCTCCATAGTGATTGATACTAGGGTTTAAGTCAGCCCATCCACATAGCCGCCATCTTCGACTTTCACCAAATGTACAGCGTGCCTGACAGATAAACTTGAACTGCATTTTCATGCAGTGAAGCGCATATTAGAACTTTCCAAAACGATTTGCAATACTCTACTTACAATTTATTTACAATTTAGCTTCCATGCGTATAAAACGCTACCGCCAAGGTAGCGCACTGATGTTATCATTCTGTCAATTATCATTAATAATCAATATGAAAGAGCATCATACCCATGAGTCAGGATAGCACTTACAATTTGTATCCGGAAATTGATTTCTATCATTCGGATAGGCTGAAAGTCTCCGAAACGCATGCCATATATTACGAAGAATGCGGAAATCCCGATGGCCGGCCGTTAGTTTTCCTGCACGGCGGCCCCGGAAGCGGCTGCAACCCGAACCAGCGCCGCTTCTTCGACCCGGCACATTACCGCATCATATTGCTTGATCAGCGCGGATGTGGTCGTAGCACGCCGCTTGGCGAAACCATTGATAATACGATTGATGATCTGGTGGCTGATATTGAAAAACTGCGCCTGCATCTTGGCATTCAGCGCTGGCTAGTCTTTGGCGGCTCTTGGGGTAGCACATTGGGGATTGCTTATGCAATCGCACATCCCGCAGCGGTAGCCGGACTGGTATTGCGCGGGATATTCCTCAGCCGCCAGAGTGAACTGGACTGGTTTCTTGGCCAGAGTGCGCAATTCTTTCCAGAGGTCTGGAACAAGCTGCTTGACTATCTCCCAACCGACGAACAGGGCTCTGTTCTGCAGGCCTATGCCAAACGCATATTTGCCGGGGATGTCGCCATCAGTGCTCCTGCCGCAGCGCGCTGGAATGACTACGAGAGCAGGATCATGCGCCTGCAGCCTGAAGCAGACAGCGGCACAACGGTCTCAGACGAGATACAGGTAGCAAGAGCGCGGGTGCAGATACACTATATTATGCACGGCTGTTTTGTCAGCCACCGCAACCTGCTGGAAGAAGTAAACAAGTTGGGGCAGATTCCGACCATCATTATACAAGGGCGTTATGATATGGTGTGTCCGCCATTGACTGCATGGCAACTCAAACAGGCCATGCCGCATGCGCAGTTCCACATGATTCCGGATGCAGGCCACTCGGCCATGGAACCGGGCACTTGCGCCGCTCTGCTTGCGGCGACTGAACAATACAAGGCATTACATTATTAATGTGAGTACCAGATTTCATCGTGTAAGGAAATTGGGCAGCCATCCGGCCATTGCCAAGCCACGTGACGTCTATGCCAGACATCGCTACAGCACACCATTGTTCGTGCTGCACGAGACGCTGAACGCCTTCAAGCTGCATCACGGTCTCAGCATGTCAGCCTCGCTGTCGTTTTATGCCATGCTGGCACTGATTCCAATGGCCTTGCTCATGTTTTTCGTGCTCAGCCATCTGGTTTTCAGCTCGGATTACGCCATCGTCAAACTGGCGATACTCACCAGCAACCTGGTACCCAAACTCAGCAACCTCATCATGGTGGAAGTGTATAACGCATCTCAGCAGAAAGCCGTGTGGGGCGCCTTCGGTCTGTTAGCCTTGTTCTGGGTGGTAACACCGCTGGCCGGCGCCCTGCGCTCCGCCTTCTTCACCATGGCATCGATGATAGAAACTCCCTCCTTCATCCAGAAAAAGGTCAAGGATTCTGCCGCCGTACTGGGCATATTGCTGATCTTCTTTCTGTTTACTTTCAGCGGCCTGGTGCTGGAAAAAATCGTCGACTTCATCAAGCCGGCAGCCTCCTACAGCGAGATCATCAACACCCTGGGCTCTTTTGCCATCACCACACTTTGCATCGCCGGTTTTTACCGCATCTTCTTTCCGGCCAGGACCAAGCTGACGCATATCTTTATCGGTTCCGTCATGATTGCCCTGCTCTGGCTGGCCATGCGCCCGGCCTTTGCGTTATTCATGACGGTCCATGAATCCTATGGCAGCATGTTCGGCGGCATGAAGAATCTTTTCATTTCCATCGCCTGGCTCTACTACACTTTCGCCGTCTTCATGATCGGCACCGAACTGATCAGTATCCTGCGCAAAAAAGAGATCCTGCTATTACGCGGCCTCTTCACAAAAATGCCGGCAGACAGCCGTTATTACCTGCGCGAACTGATGAAGCGCTACGGCAAGCATCTGAAACAGGGTGAATACGTATTCAGACAAGGCGATGATGGACATGACATCTACTATGTCGTCTCCGGCCAGGTCAAACTGGTTTCTGGCGGCAATTTATTGCGCGAGCTCGGGAAGGGTGATTATTTCGGGGAAATGGCGTTTCTGACCGGCACCCCAAGATTCGCCGATGCTGTTGTCGCCTCCGAAGACGCGAAACTGGTCGTCATCAGTTCCGCCAATATTGAAACCCTGATGATGGATGACCCCAAGGTCGCCATGAATTTCCTGAAAGAGATGGCGACCAGATTACAAGCGAGTCAACAGCAGAGTTTCCCCACGATGGGCGATCAATCTAGCGCCAGCCATCAATCCTGATCTTCAGGAAAAGTACCAGACCCGCGAGTATCATCGTGATGGCATTGGCCATCATGACCGGCCACGATCCGATCATCAGGCCATAGCAAAACCATAAGACCACCCCCGCCGTGAACAGGGTATACATACCAATCGATACGTCCCGGGTGGACCTTGTGCGCCAGACCTTGATGACCTGCGGAATAAAGGCAATGGTCGTAAGGCTTGCTGCCAGGAAACCGATAAGGTCGGCGAAAGTACTCATGCGTAATCAATCATGGAAGAAGTAGTCCGCCATTATCTTGCAGCAGAGCAGACTCGTGAACGGCTTTTAAAATACAGCCGCAAACTGCGGTAGCTTATCGCATAGAGATTTGATAGTTAGACACAATCGCAGAACGCTTCGATATGCTTAACGAACTCTTCACGTTCATGCAGCAGATCGGCTTCGACGGCTTCTTGCTCTTCCAATGACAACTGTTCGACAGCCTTTTGGATTTCAGCCTTTGGGTAGACGCCGGATTTCTCGACGCTAGTTTGTAGTAATGCCATTTTTAACACTCCTTTTGGGATTCTTGATACATCTGCTGAACGATGATTCAGCGCTCATGTGACTCACTTTTAATGAAATGATTCACTTTTAAATTCAAAGCGGATTCTAGAACGCATTTATGACGTTCTCAAGACCGGCATATGAAGATCAAGCCTATTAAAATCGAGTCAATATTGAATAATTTTCTCCATGAAACAGTTCAGCTTTGATTAAGGCTGCCTGACTAGACTGCAAAGCGTCAGATAACTTTTCAGGAGAACCAAAATGAAACTGATTCAACGCATAGTTGTTATTTCCGGATTGGCTTTTTTCATGGCTGGCCCGGCACTGGCTGGTATTGAAGATCCTGCCAAGATGCGCACCATCGCAGAAACCGCCGGACTGATTTCACTGGAAGAAGCGACGGCAAAAGCCCTGGCTGCGAAACCGGGCACGGTCATTGAAGTCGAACTGGATGACCGCAAATGGCCGCAAGGTTGGGATTACGAGTTCGAGATCATCGACGCCAACGGCAAGGAATGGGATGTCGATATCGACGCCAAGACCAGCGAAGTGCGCAAGGTCAAAGCCGACTGGTTTTAATCTGCAGTCTCCCGACAGGGGCTCTTTGAGCCCCTTTTATCATTTGACAAACGACTACGATGAAAACCAAATCATGCCTTCTTGGCAACAAACATCCCTACCGCCGCTGGATCGTCCTTGCGCTGATCGTCAGCCTGCCGCTAGGCTTGCTGGCACTGGTCTACAGCTACAAGACCGATGCCCTGCTTCGGCATCTGCTCAACACCTTCGTCCTGCATCAGCGTTATGCCGGATCGACACTGAATCTCGAAAAATACCGCGTTGCCATCGAGGCGAAAGAAATCGCGGGCATCGATGACGACCTTTCCGGGCTGACCTACAACACCGAAACCAACACGCTGTTTTCGGTACTGAACGGGCAACCGCTGATTATCGAACTGGATCTCGAAGGCAGATTGTTACGCAAGATCGAGGTGCGCGGGGTCAAGGACATGGAAGGCATCAGTCACGTCGAAGGCAAGCGCTATGTGATTGCAGACGAATATGATCAAAGGCTGCTGTTGCTCGAGATTAGCGATGACAGCGATGTGATCGATGTCACGAGCGCACCACAACTCAGTCTGGGCATCACTTCGAATGGCAGCAACAAGGATTTCGAAGGCGTATCATGGGATGATAAAAACCGGCGCCTACTGGTCGCCAAGGAGCGCAACCCCTTGAGCATCTTCGAGATCACCGGCTTTGTCGACGGTAACCGCCGGCAACCGAGCCTGAACGTTTCCAAAATCACGCCGCACAAGTTCAGCAACATCAAGCTGCGTGATTTCTCCTCCATCACTTATCACGACGAAAGCGGACATCTGGTTCTGCTCAGTGATGAATCGCGAATGGCCGCAGAATATGACTTCAATGGTCATGCCGTCGGCGCGCTGGCCTTGTGGCGAGGGTTCCATGGCTTGCAGAAGAACGTGCCTCAAGCCGAAGGTATTGCTATCGGTCCTGACAATAGCATCTATATCGTTAGCGAACCGAATCTGTTCTATGTCTTCACACCGGCTGACTGAGCCGGCACCGCTGCGCTATGGGCAGTATGGGCAGTATGGGCAGCTGCCTGGCAAATCAGCCTGAATGCCTCGGCATCCAGCGAGCAGCGTCCGATCAGCCCGCCGTCGATATCCGGCATGGCAAATATCTCCGCAGCATTGCCCGGATTGACGCTGCCGCCGTAGAGAATTCTCGCATGTGATGCGAAAGCCTGATGGCGTTCGGCGATCAGATTTCGCATGAAGCCATGCATTTTCTGCGCTTGCTCCGGGGTCGCGTTTTTGCCTGTACCAATAGCCCAGACAGGCTCATAGGCAAAGACAGCATTGAGCTTTTCCGCCAAATCCAGGCACTCGGGGCCCAAATCATCCAGAACGGCATGCATCTGCTTGCTGACCACCGTATCAGCGAGGCCGGCCTCGCGCTCTGCGTAAGTTTCCCCCACACAAAACACCGGCGTAATGCCCACTTTCAATAATTGCTTGAAGCGATTGGCAGCACTCGCATAGCTTTCATGACTCAGGGCACGCCGCTCCGAATGACCGATAATGGCATAGCTGCAGCCAAAATCCGCCACCATCTCTGCCGAGATGGAACCGGTAAAAGCACCTTCCTCAAACTGGCTGACGTTCTGCGCCCCCCAATGGATATTGGTTCCGGACAGGAATTGTTGCGCCTGATACAAATAAGGGAAAGGCAAACAGATGGCGATATCCACCTGCTGCAAATCACGCAGGCGTTCGACCAGACAGGCCAGCAGCATCTGGTTTTTAGCCAGGTTGCCGTGCATCTTCCAGTTGCCGATTACCAATGGCTGTCTCATGCCCGCCCCAGTTTCTGCCGAAACACTAGCGGATCACCGCAGCCAGTTCGCCGCGCGCATAGCGCGCCGCCATGTCGTCCAGCGGGATGACCTTGATTTTTGACGCCTGCCCGGCGCTGCCGAACGCCTCGAAACGATGCTTGCAGACACTTCTTGCCGCCTGCGTCGCCACCTTGAGGAAGGCGCGCGGGTCAAACTCATCCGGGCTTTCATGCATCTTTTTGCGCATGGCGGCTGTCATCGCCAGCCGGATATCGGTGTCGATATTCACCTTGCGCACACCATTGCGTATGCCTTCGATGATCTCCGACACCGGTACGCCGTATGTCTCCTTGATCTGCCCGCCGTGTTCGCGAATCATCTCCAGCCATTCCTGATCGACACTGGACGAGCCATGCATGACCAGATGCGTATTCGGGATGCGCTGATGGATGGCGCGAATGCGGTCGATTGCCAGCAAATCACCGGTTGGCGGCCGACTGAACTTGTAGGCACCATGACTGGTGCCGATGGCAATGGCCAGCGCATCGACCTGCGTCGCTTTGACAAAGGCCGCAGCTTCGTCCGGGTCGGTCAGCAGTTGCGAATGTTCCAGCGTACCGGCAGCGCCGCTGCCATCCTCTTCGCCGGCCTGCCCTGTCTCCAGCGAGCCCAGACAACCCAGTTCGCCTTCGACTGAAACGCCGACACAATGCGCCAGTTCAACCGCGCGCCGGGTGATGTTGACATTGTATTCGTAGCTGGAAGGGGTTCTGGCATCGCTTTCCAGGCTGCCGTCCATCATGACACTGGAAAAACCGCTGCGTATCGCCACTTGGCAGACTTCCAGCGATGCGCCGTGATCCTGATGCATGCAAATCGGAATATAGGGATAACGCTCGATAGAAGCCTCCACCAGCTTGCGCAGAAAAGTCTCGCCGGCATAGGCGCGCGCGCCTGCGGAGGCCTGCAGAATGACCGGACTATCAACCTCCTCGGCTGCCTGCAGGATGGCTTGTATCTGCTCCATGTTGTTGACGTTGAACGCCGGCAATCCGTACTGGTGTTCTGCTGCATGATCGAGCAATTGCCGCAGTGAAATCAGTGCCATATTCAAACCTCACATTCAATATTGTCTTGCAGATAATCATATACCGCGCGCAGGTCATCGATCAGCCTGTCTGCGCCTGCCTGCCGGATATCACGGCCGGAGTTGTAGCCATAAGGCACCGCCCAACACACTACGCCGGCAGCCTTGGCAGTTGCCACATCAATATCCGAGTCACCGACATACAGACTGCGTTCTGGTGTTTCATGCAGGGTCTGCAAACAATGCTGAATCACGGCCGGGTCAGGTTTTTTGACCGGTAGCGTGTCGCCGCTGATGACCAGGTCGAATAAATCCGTCATGCCGTGCTTTTCCAGCACGCGTTGTGTGAATGACGATTCCTTGTTGGTGATCACGGCCTGCTTGATGCCGAGCGCCTTCACTTTTTGCAGGGTTTCCATCACATGCGGAAACGGCTGACTGCTTTTACCCACGGTCTCGCGATAGTGCCTGCTGAAACTCGCCATCACGTCATCCAGATGTGCGCCGGGCTTCATGGTGCGCCAGGCCTCCTCGATCAGCTTGGCAGCACCATAGCCTATCCACGCCCGGACTCGCCATTCATCGACAGTTTCAGCGCCAAACTCGGCTAGCGTCAGATTGACGGCTACTGCAATCTCGCTGGCGGTGTCCAGCAAGGTGCCGTCCAGGTCATACATCACTAATCTGATCATCATTCCCTCATATTCATCAAACGCTGAATCATCGGAGTAAATATCAACTGCATGGCCAGGCCCATTTTGCCGCCGGGGATAACCAGCGTATTCGGTCGCGTCATCATGGAGTTGTGCAGCATGTTCAGCAGATAGGGGAAATCGATGCCGCGCGGATTGGCGAAACGAATCACCACCATGCTCTCGTCCGGGCTGGGGATATCCTTGGCAATGAAGGGATTGGAGGTGTCCACCGTCGGCACCCGCTGAAAATTGACATGGGTGCGCGAGAACTGTGGGCAGATATGGTGAATATAATCCGGCATGCGGCGCAAGATGGTATCGATCACGGCCTCGGATGAATAACCACGTATCCTCTGGTCCCGGTGCATCTTCTGTATCCATTCCAGATTGATGATAGGCACCACACCTACCAACAGGTCGACATGACTGGCCACATCGGCTTCCGGCCCGACATAACCGCCATGCAAGCCCTCATAGAACAGCACATCGGCACCTGGTTCGCTGTCGCGCCAGGGCGTCAGCGTTCCCGCCGGTTGACCATAGGGCAGCCCTTCCTTATCAGTATGGATGTACTTGCGTACCTTGCAGCGCCCGGTCTCACCAAACACACGGAAAGTATCGGCAAGCTCCGGCAACAGGTTGGCCGACGGGCTGAAATGGCTGAAATAGCTGCCGGGTATCTTGCTGCATTTTTCCAGCTCGGCATCCATCGCCTTGCGCTCATAACGATGCATGGAGTCGCCCTCTATGACCTGCGCCCGGATACCGTCACGCCGGAAGATATGGTGGAAACTGTTCATCACCGTCGTTGTGCCTGCGCCGGATGAACCGGTAATGGCAATCACGGGAAATTTTTTTGACATCGTCAGCCCCTCCTTGCGCTACATATAAAATGAACGGTCACTGAAAAACGGCGACTTGCCGCTCTCGTCTTTTCCAGTGTCGTAATCCTGATGGTAACGCTCCAGCCTGAGCACCTCGTTGCGCGAGCCCATGACGACCGGCACGCGCTGATGCACATCGGCCGGTTCAATCTCAAGGATGCGCATCCTGCCGGTGGAGGCGACACCTCCTGCCTGTTCCACCAGCATGGCCATGGGATTGGCCTCATACATCAGACGCAATCGACCCGCCTTGGTATGATCCTTGTTGTCTTTCGGGTAAAGATAAATGCCGCCACGCATGAGTATGCGATGGATATCCGCCACCATGCTGGCCACCCAGCGCATATTGAAATCCTTGGCACGCACATCGTCACTACCTGCCTTGCACTCGGCGACGTAACGCTTGACGGGCGGTTCCCAGAACCGTTCATTGCTGGCATTGATGGCAAACTCCGCCGTATCCTCTGGAATACTTATAGCAGGGTGAGTCAGCACGAATTCATTGCTTTCATGATCGAGCGTAAAGCCATGCGTACCCTTGCCGACAGTAAGCACTAACATCGCCGCCGGGCCATACAGCGCATAGCCTGCTGCCAGCTGCCTACCACCTGCCTGCAGATAATCGGCAGCCTCTGCCAGATAGTCTGCCGGAGCCTGCAATACCGAAAAAATCGAACCGATGGAGACATTGATCGGCACATTGGATGAACCATCAAGCGGGTCAAAAATCACGAGAAATGGCGCCTTGCCCGGCTGCGTCGCCAGCAATACGGTTTCATCCATTTCCTCAGAAGCCAGGCCGTGTGTCAGACCGCCGCTTTTCAACTGTTCAATGAACAAATCGTTGCTCATCAGATCCAGCTTCATCTGCGTTTCGCCTTGCACATTCCGACTCTCGAGCTTGCTCGTCATGTCCGCAATCGCACCCTGTGCAATCATGGCAGAGAGTGTTTTCACCGTATCGGCGACTTGCAGGAGCAAAACAGACAAAGGATTATCCGGTGCCAGCCCTTGGGCCGGGTCATTAAGGAAGGCGTGTAGTCCTGTTTGATGTGTGCTCATATCAGATCCGCTCTTTTCTCATCATGGGGCTGTTGTCCAATTCTCTTTACAAATCAGCTTTCGAATCAGCGTTCAATTCGGCATTCAGGCCGCCGTCAAATACCCGCGAGGCACGGATATCGGCTTCCGTGATGGTCGACAGGTCACCTGCAGTCGGCTTTGATTTGCCGCCTGCCGCCAGGTCAAACACCCGGCTGGCGTGTCGCAGCCTTGCCCTGTCCAACGCATTGCGTATTGAGCGCGCATTGGCGAAATGCGGCTGCTTCTGCCGGAAATCGATATATTCCGCCATGGCTTTCAACGCGCCATCATCAAAGCGGTAGTGCATGGCGGAAACCATCTTGCCGGCAATTTCCACCAGCTCGGACTGGCTATAATCAGGAAAGTCGATATGGTGTGCAATCCTTGACGACATGCCGGGGTTGGATTGAAAGAACTTCTCCATCCGGTCCTTGTATCCCGCCAGGATAACGACCAGATCATCGCGGTTGTTTTCCATCACTTGCAGCAATATCTCGATCGCTTCCTGTCCGTAATCACGCTCGTTTTCCGGTCGATAGAGGTAATACGCCTCATCTATGAAGAGTACGCCCCCCATCGCCTTTTTCAGGACTTCGCGCGTTTTCGGCGCGGTATGGCCGATGTATTGCCCCACCAGATCATCACGCGTCACGCTTACCACATGGCCTTTGCGCACATAGCCCAAGCGATGCAATATCTCTGCCATCCGCATGGCCACTGTCGTTTTACCGGTACCCGGATTACCGGTGAAGCACATATGCAGGCTGGGGGCTGCCGACTCCAGCCCCAACTGCTGGCGCGCCCGCGACACCACCAGAAACGCGGCGATTTCACGGATGCGCTGCTTCACCGGCGCAAGACCTACCAGATCCTGATCCAGCTGGTCCAGTACCTCGCCGATATTGGCGTCTGTCAGTATCTGCTGAAGGTCGATACTAGTCATTGCTGTAACCGCCCGACCTTTCCGTGGCATAGGGCCGCGTGGTGTAACGTATCGTGCGGCCTGCGGCTTCCTGGCGGATCAGGCCGAAGCCAGGCTCCATCACCGGCCGGTTGACGATGAAGCTCATCACGGCCGATTCGACCCCGCGCGTATTATCGAAAGCATTGACCTTGATGTAAGTATTCGGGCACGCCTTGCGGCAGGCCTGCAACTCGAACAGCGCCGCAGCGCCATCCTTGATCTCAAACATGGGCGCGCCCCACATATGCCAATAGACATTACGCGGATGCGGGTCATCGGTCCACTCGATCGCCACGGCCCAGCCCCTGCTGATGGCATAGTCGACCTGCGCACGGATCTCGGCATCGGTCAGTGGCGGTAAAAAGGAAAACTGTCCCTGAGTAATATGCATCATCGTCTCCTTGTATTCTGCTATCAGCTCGAGGCTGTCGGGGTAGTGACAAAATCCGGCGTGTCGGTCGACGTATAGTTGAACGATACATCCTTCCAGGTTTCCAGTGCCTGCTCCAGTGGCTTGCACCACTTGGCGGCTTGGCGCAGGATATCCGGACCTTCATGCAGGATATCGCGGCCTTCATTACGCGCCTTCACCATCGCCTCGATACCGACACGGTTCGCAGTGGCGCCGGCCTGGATACCGCCCGGATGCCCGATCGTACCGCCACCGAATTGCATCACGACATCGTCACCGAACAGGTGCAGCAACTGGTGTATCTGCCCGGCATGGATACCGCCGGAAGCTACCGGCATGACCTTGCGCAAGTCGGCCCAATCCTGATCGAAGAAGATGCCGCGGGCCAGATCCTGGCGGGTGACGCTATCTCGGCAGACGTTGTAATAGCCCTGCACGGTCATCGGGTCGCCTTCCAGCTTGCCTACCGCCGTACCGGCATGCAGATGGTCAACCCCTGCCAGACGCAACCATTTCGCCATGACGCGGAAAGACACGCCGTGATTTTTCTGCCGCGTGTAGGTACCATGCCCGGCCCGGTGCATGTGCAGGATCATGTCGCTCTTGCGCGCCCAGTTACTGATGGATTGAATCGCCGTCCAGCCGATGATCAGATCCACCATAATAATATTGGACCCCAGTTCCCTAGCGAATTCGGCACGCTCATACATATCTTCCATGGTCGCTGCCGTGATATTGAGGTAATGCCCTTTGATCTCGCCCGAGTTAGCCTGCGCCTTGTTGACCGCCTCCATGCAGAACAGGAAGCGATCACGCCAATGCATGAACGGCTGGCTGTTGATATTCTCATCATCCTTGGTGAAATCCAGCCCGCCGGTCAGTCCTTCATAAACCACCCGCCCGTAGTTCTTGCCAGAAAGCCCCAGCTTCGGTTTCATGGTCGCACCCAGCAAAGGCCGGCCGTATTTGTCCAGACGCTCGCGCTCGACGATGATGCCGGTCGGCGGTCCCTTGAAGGTTTTCACATAGGCGACCGGGATGCGAATATCCTCCAGCCGCGCCGCCTTCAGTGGCTTGAAGCTGAAAACATTACCAATAAGTGAGGCGGTGACATTGGCGATCGAGCCCTCCTCGAACAGGATAATGTCATAGGCAATATACGCAAAATACTGCGCTTCCTTGTCCGTACCTGCACCGGTTCCGGGAACAGCATCCAGGCGATAGGCCTTGCCCTGATAATCCTCGTGCGCCGTCAGCATATCGGTCCAGACCACGGTCCAGGTTGCCGTCGATGACTCTCCTGCTACTGCAGCCGCTGCTTCTTCCGGGTCTACGCCTTCCTGCGGCGTGATGCGGAATACACAGATGAAATCGGTATCCTTGGGCTCGTAATCCGGCCGCCAGTAACCCATCTGCTTGTATTTAAGCACGCCACCTTTGTAGCGTTCCTTGATATCGGTGATTCTGCCTTCGGTCAGATTGCTCATCTCAAGTCTCCATTTGGTCTACACTTGAACGTATTGATACTTCTACGCTAACTGATAGCCCACTTTAAACTCAAGTTTAATTAAGGTAAATTAATGATTAATTTACACGGGATTAAGTTTTTCTTATGAAAAACCTCACACTACGCCAGATCCGCATATTCATTTGCGCTGTCAAGCACATGAATTTCAGTAAAGCCGCGGAAGAACTGCATGTTACCGCCCCGGCAGTCTCACTGCAGATCAAGGAAATGGAAGAAGATATCGGTGTCAGCCTGTTTCTGCGCGAAGGCAGGCGGGTGGAGCTAACTTCGGCCGGTGAGTATTTCCTGCTGTATGCCAGACGCATCATCGGCACACTAAAAGAGGCCGATGACACCATGGAGCGGCTGCGGGGGCAGGATGCCAGAGTCCTCAAGATCGGCCTGGTGAGTACGGCCAAATACTTCGTGCCTAAAATACTGGCGCAATTCAAGCAGGAATATCCCAAGGTGCAGATCCGCATTGATGTAAGAAATCGCCAGCAGCTGGTAGAACTGCTGCGCGAAGGTGATATCGACGTTGCCATCATGGGCCGCCCGCCGCGAGAAATCGATACACGAGTTGAAGCCTTCGCAGACCACCCGCACGCATTTATCGCCAGCCCCGACCACAAGCTGGCAACAATGGAAAACATCTCGCCGAAGATGCTGAATCAGTTCGAGATCATCACGCGCGAGCATGGCTCCGGTACACGCTACATCATGGAAACATTTCTGGCCGAACATGAGGCTTCACCCATCATCACCATGGAAATGTCCAGCAATGAGAGCATCAAGCAGGCAGTGATGGCCAATCTCGGCATCTCGTTTGTTTCGCTGCACACGATTGGCCTTGAACTGGAGAACAGGCAGATTGCGGTACTGGATGTGCAGGACACCCCCATCATCCGCACCTGGCATGTGGTGGCACTCAGCAAACGCAACCTCTCGCAGGCGGCGGAAGGTTTCCGCTACTTCATGCTGGAAAAAGGTGGGGAACTGCTGAACGAGATGTTCAATACAGCCAAACCCGGGGCGGCCCGCTAGCCACCCAAGGTCCTGGCTGCGTGAGGGTCAAAGCATGCGTTGCAACACGTCATCCTTTTTGACCACGCGGTGATAAATCGCAGAAGCAATATGCGCCAGCACCAGCAATGCCAGCAGAATGGCGAGCGGCGAATGGAAGCCGCCAACGGCAATCGCCCATTCCGTCTCACCGGCCGGTTTGGCAATCACTTCAAGCCCGAAGAATTTGACCGGATAACCCTTGCCGTAAACATAGAGCATGCCGAAAAAAGGCATGACCAGTACGCAAAAATACATCATCCCATGTGCCGCCTTGGCTACCAGCCCTTCAAGCCCTTCGTTGACCGGCCGCTGAGCGCGTTGCGAAATCGCCCAGAGTATCCGCAGGACCACCAGCATCAACAGGGTAAGGCCGATGGAACCGTGTAGCGGGCCAAACGTATCGCCCAGCCAGTGCTCGCCTTCATTGATGCGATCGGCAAACTTGAAAAACTGCTCCAGTATCAGTATCGCCATGACCCAGTGGAAAAATCTTGAAACCGCACCGTAACGCTGACGGTTGTCATTCAACATAGAACCTCCTTTTTAAGAGGAATCAGGGCGTCTTCACACATCCTGATTGCCTCTCAACATCAACTGCCTGATTTCAGCAACCAGGCCCTGACTGGCTTCACGCAAGACCTGCATTTTCACAAGCGCCTCGGCACCCTTGCCTTGAGTGTAAAGCAGATGCAGCTTCAGAGCCAGTTCATGCACTTTGAGATGACGCTCCTCGACACCGGCAAACTCTGGCGCAGCATGAACTTCCAACTCCGTATCCAGCCAGATGCCGAAATTGCATTGATGCACATCCATGGCTGGCGGCGCATCGCGCTCACCATGCAATGCCGTATCCAATGCCCGCACCCAAGCACGATGCTCAACGATGGCATAGATATATGGCAGGTTTCTGATCCTGAACGGTATCGCCGACTTCCACATCCCATCAGGTTCCCAGCTATTCAGCCAAATGGGTAAATCCTGCGCCGGCATGGGGCGGGCAATCGCATAGCCCTGGCCGATCTCGCAACCCAGATTCAGCAACATCTCGCCATGCGCCAGCGTCTCCACGCCTTCAGCCACCGCCTGCCGGCGAAATGCCCGGGCCAGACCCAACACCCCTTCAAGAATAGACAGATCTTCCGGATCTTCCAGCATGTCCAGCACGAAGCTCTGATCGATCTTAAGCGTGACAGCATGCAGGTGCTTGAGATAAGTCAGCGAGGAATAGCCGGTACCGAAATCATCAATGGCAAAGCTGACACCAAATTTCTTGCAGCCGTCGATCACATACGCCACCTTGGAGATATCATCAAGTGCATTGCTTTCCAGCACCTCCAGCTCCAGCATGGTCGGATTGACTTCTGGAAACTTCACCAGCAACTCGGTCAGACGGTCGACAAAACTCCCCTGCAACAAATGATAGCCGCTGATATTGACGCTGACCGGAATACGCAAGCCCCTGTCCAGCCAACTCTGCATCTGCTTCAGAGCATTAGTGATCACCCACTCGCCCAGTTTGACCGCCAACGCATTGTTCTCGGCCACCGACAGGAACTGCGCCGGCGTCAACAACCCTCGCTCCGGATGCTGCCAGCGAATCAGGGCTTCCACCCCGATCAATTCACCGCTGCGCATATTGACTTTGGGCTGGTAATAGAGCCGCAACTCATTCTGCGCCAGCGCTTGCTCGATAGACTTCATGTCTTCGTGGTGCCCGCGCAGACTGCGGTCATGTTCAATGTCGAATATGCTGTAGCAGTTTCTACCTGCTACCTTGGCCTGATACATGGCCATATCCGCCTGCCGCATGAGCAGATCGCCGTCCACCTCCTCAGCCTGCGGATAATACGTGACCCCTACGCTGGCCGAGACCTTAACCACATGACGTCCGATATCGATCGGCTGGCTGGCCAGAACGATCAGTCGATCAATCAGAATCAGCGAAGCCTTCATATCCGACAGATCAGGCAACACGGCGACGAACTCGTCGCCTCCCAGACGGGCGATCGTGTCCCCGGCACGCAAGCTCTGTTTCATGCGTTCGGCAAAGATCATCAACACCATGTCACCGGCTTCGTGCCCATAGTGATCATTGACCTCCTTGAACTTGTCGAGATCGATAAATACCACAGCCAGCGTCTGCTTGCGGCGTCTGGCCTGTGCCATTGCTAGCTGCAAGCGATCGGTCAGCAGCACGCGGTTCGGCAACCCGGTCAACGCGTCATAATGCGCGATCTTTTCCAGCTGCTGCTCATGCTGCTTCAAGTGAGTGATATCCGTGAACAAGGCAACATACTGACTGACCCCGCCCTCGACATCGCTGATCGAGCTGATGGTCAACAGTTCCGGGAAGACTTCACCGTTCTTGCGCTTGTTCCAGATTTCACCGGACCAATACCCATTGCTGGCCAGCTCATACCACATGGCCGCATAGAACTCGGGGGTATGCTGCCCGGATTTCAGGATGTTCGGACTTTTCCCCAGCACCTCATCGCGCGCATAGCCGGTAATCCGGAGAAAGGCATCATTCACCTCGAGTATGGTACCTTTTGCATCCGTCACCATGATGCCTTCACGTGCATGGTTGAAAACGCTGGCAGCCATATGAATTCTGGCTTGTGCATTCTTGCGCTCGGTAATGTCGGAAGCCACGCCCTGCAGCATCACCACTTTGCCAGTTTCATCGATGACAGCCTCACCACGCGCATGCATCCAACCACGCGAGCCATCCGGCCGAACCATCTCAAGTTCTAGCTCATAAGGCAAACCTTCATGCTGGGTTTTACTCATTGCAGCATTCAGCAAGGCCCAGCTTTCAGCACTGAAGAGCTTTTTCAAATCCGCAAACTCCGGCACCGGAGCATCCGGATCAAAGCTGAGCATGCGGAAAACTTCTGCTGTCCACGACAGTTTGTTGCTTGCCAGATCCAGACGCCACCCACCCACTTGGGCGATGCGCTGCGCCTCCTGCAACTCCTGCTCGCTTTCGCGCAATCTGGCCTCGTTACGGCGTATGTCTTCTGTCAGCTCTGTGGCAATCTGATTGGCTTTTTCCCGTATATGCAGCAATGACATCAACAGCGCAAACAGCAGACCACTCAAACCCAGTCCGCTTACCAGCACGATATAGACCGGCGCATAATAAATACCGGGCGGTCTGCCGACAGGGTCGAATTGCAGGGTCCAGACCTTGCCATGGAAATCCAGCTGCTTGACCTGCCGAAAGCGCATCAGCGCGGAAGGCATCTGCTCGACATGACTGTCGAACATCAAGCCAGCTGGCGACATGTCCTCGCCATCATAGACATGCAGGTCAATATGGTGCCCATCCGCCTGTAACCAATCGGCAAGCAGATTGGTCATCAGATCTTTGATGCGGTACGGCGCGTAGGTCCAGCCAACCAGCGCGGCGCGTTTCTGCTCCACGGTTTCAGTCGGCATATCGTTGCGATAGACCGGGAAATACATCAGCACGCCAGATTGCACGTCGGCATCCATCTCTTGCTTAAGCGTGACCTTGCCCGACAAGGCAATTCTGCCGGAGTCACGCGCGGTCTCCATCGCCTGGCGCCGTAAGGGCTGGGATAACATGTCATAACCGAAAGCACGCTGATTGCGCGCGTCGAATGGCTCCAGATAGATAATGGAACTGTAGGCCTCCCGTTCACCTTCAGGCCAGACCCGATATTCTGGAAACCCTTCGTCACGCACCTTGCGAATATGCATCTGCAGCTCATCAGGCTGAATGAGTTCGGCGAATCCTATGCCCTGCATGCCGGTGATGATTCTGTCCGCTCTGACGTGTTCGACGAAGCTGCGCCATTCACTGCGGTCCACCGTTTCGGAAGCCAGAAAAAGCGCGGCCCCGCTACGCAAAATCAATTGATGGGCCTCAATGTGCTTCTGGATTCTCTGCGCGACCCACTCGGTTGCCAGTCTGAACTGCTCGACCGCATGCTGCTCAACGATCCGTTTCTGATGAAACGCCAGCATCAGGGTGATACAAATGCCGACAACGAGCACAGCCCAGACCAATAATCTGTATCCATTCAGGCTTTTATTCGTCATGGAGATTAGATAAACTGCTGGTTCCAGGGCGGCAAGAGATGATTCAAGTATCCAACAAAACCGCCTGATGTCAAGGCAGAAAACCTGCCGACTGCATGCTGCAAGCCCCTCATAAAACAGCACAGACACAAAAACTCTGTCAACCTGCGCGAATAATGGCATGGTATAAAAAAAACGGCCTAGGAAATATCCTAAGCCCCCTGTGAGTCGAACACAGCACCAACGGATTATGAGTTTAAATTACTTATTGATTTTTAAATATATTGTCCCGCCCTCAATCGCCAACGCTCGCTAATGCTCGCCAAATTACCCACATTAGGGGATATCAATAGCCTACTAGGGCGTGTTCACACTAAATTCACGTATGCGTTGTTTCAGGAAAGCGATGGATGCAAGACGCGCAGCTTGCGAATGGTTGTTCCATTCGCAAGCTGCGCAACGCCGCAGACGCGTTTTCCTGAAATAACCCTTCGGGACGGGGGCGGTTTGGGCGCCCTCCTTTGTCGCAAGCGCGAATTTATAGACATGGCACGCAAACAATATGAACTATTTAGTGGTTGTTGTGCCGGATTCAACATGGACAAACAAGACGCAAGGAAACTGGAACCGGCGGCGCAATACGAACTGCGCAAGCAGGTCATCCGGGCATGGAAACGC
>Ga0208244_100119_pt1 | contig 108934 bp, 107 predicted proteins | sample SubbioCR12Aug_5A_FD_184828 | JGI IMG/M metagenome (GOLD analysis project Ga0208244, IMG submission 184828) | Serpentinite rock and fluid subsurface biosphere microbial communities from McLaughlin Reserve, California, USA - CR12Aug_5A (SPAdes) | ecosystem: Environmental > Terrestrial > Deep... | reverse complement strand
GTATGGGGTTTCTGGTGGCTCATAGAGTGAGCCACAAGGCACCCGGAAGCAAAAGCAATTCAGGCAAATCTCAGCGTGCACCCTAAGTCATTGATTCTATGATGGGTGCGTTTGCTACATAATTCCGGAAAAGTGAACGTCTAACCTATTTGCCAAAACCGTAGAACGAACGTCTGGTCTCTGTATGGCTGCGGAAGAAGGATATTCAAAGTTCAATTACCGTCATCGCTGCTGCATAGCGGGCGTAGGGTATGAAAACCTGACTGGTACTTGAGGGTCGTCAAATGCCAGCCGATGACCATGGAAGCAGTCATTTGCCAGCGGCCGCAATGTGGTGACCGTGTCTGGCCGGTTTGGCCGATCAAGAGTCGTCCGTACTATCAATCTGTCCGCCTCTTCCTGGCAGACAAGCACTGCCCCCAATCCCTTGCCCGATCCATATCGATTCCTGAACACAAAATAAAACGGGCCGGCAAGCCGGCCCGCTTTAATTGCGTGCTGCGATCAGACCATCAGCGGCACGATCATCAGTGCGACGATGTTGATGATCTTGATCAGCGGGTTGACGGCGGGGCCGGCGGTGTCCTTGTACGGGTCGCCGACGGTGTCGCCGGTGACTGCGGCTTTGTGCGCTTCGCTGCCCTTGCCGCCGAAGTTGCCTTCTTCGATGTACTTCTTGGCGTTATCCCAGGCGCCGCCGCCGGTGGTCATCGAGATGGCGACGAAGATACCGGTGATGATGGCGCCGACCAGCACGCCACCCAGCGCTTGCGGGCCGAGGGTCAGGCCGACAATGACCGGCACGGCGACCGGCAGCAGGGAGGGGACGATCATTTCCTTGATCGCGGCCTTGGTCAGCATGTCGACGCAGGTGCCGTATTCCGGCTTCGCCGTGCCTTCCATGATGCCGGGAATTTCCTTGAACTGGCGGCGCACTTCCACCACCACGGAGCCGGCGGCGCGACCGACGGCTTCCATGCCCATGGCGCCGAACAGGTAAGGCACCATGCCGCCGATGAACAGGCCGATGATGACCAGGTGGTTGGAGAGGTCGAAAGTCATGGCCTGGGCCAGCGGGTTGGTCAGCAATTCCTTGGCATGGATCGCGTGCGTGTAATCAGCGAACAGCACCAGTGCGGCGAGACCGGCTGAGCCAATTGCGTAGCCTTTGGTTACGGCCTTGGTGGTGTTGCCGACTGCGTCGAGCGGGTCGGTGATGTTGCGGATATTGTCCGGCAGACCGGCCATTTCGGCGATGCCGCCGGCGTTGTCGGTGATCGGGCCGTAGGCGTCGAGGGCGACGATGATGCCGGCCATCGACAGCATCGATGTGGCGGCGATGGCGATGCCGTACAGGCCGGCCAGGGAGAAGGCGGTATAGATCGCCGCGCAGACCACCAGCACCGGGGCAGCGGTGGATTTCATCGATACACCCAGACCGGCGATGACGTTGGTGCCGTGGCCGGTGGTGGAAGCTTCGGCGATATGACGCACGGGGGCGAATTCGGTGGCGGTGTAGTACTCGGTGATCCACACCATGGCGGCGGTCAGCATCAGGCCGATCAGGCTGGCCAGGTAGAGGTTCATCGAGGACACCAGCGTGTCGCCGATCATCACGCCTTCGCCCAGCATCCAGGTGGTGATCGGGTAGAACGCAACCGCTGCCAGGCCGCCGGAGACGATCAGGCCGCGATACAGCGCGTTCATGATCTTGCCGCCTTCACGCGCCTTGACGAAGTAGGTGCCGATGATCGAGGCGATGATGGCGAAGCCGCCCAGTACCAGCGGATAGATCACCGCTTCCGGTGAACCGGTGATCATCAGGCCGCCGAGCAGCATGGTGGCGATGATGGTCACGGCGTAGGTTTCGAACAGATCGGCGGCCATGCCGGCGCAGTCGCCGACGTTGTCGCCGACGTTGTCGGCAATCACTGCCGGGTTGCGCGGATCGTCTTCCGGAATGCCGGCTTCGACCTTGCCCACCAGGTCGGCGCCGACGTCGGCGCCCTTGGTGAAGATGCCGCCACCCAATCGGGCGAAGATGGAGATCAGCGAGCCGCCGAAGGCGAGTCCGACCAGGGCGTGTGTTGCCTGGGCAGTGGTTTCACCCATGTACAAGGTCAAGAAGGCGTAGTAGCCGGCAACGCCGAGCAGGCCCAGGCCGACCACCAGCATGCCGGTGATCGCGCCGCCCTTGAAGGCGACGTTGAGCGCGGCGTTGAGGCCATCCTTGGCCGCTTCGGCGGTGCGCACGTTGGCGCGTACCGAGACGTTCATGCCGATGTAGCCGGTCAGTCCGGACAGCACCGCACCGAGCAGGAAGCCGACAGCGGTTTGCCAGCCCAGAGCGGCGAAGATGGCGACCAGCAGAATTGCGCCGACGATGCCGATGGTGGTGTACTGTCGATTCAGGTAAGCCTGTGCGCCCTCCTGCACGGCGGCCGCGATTTCTCGCATTCGATCATTGCCGGTCGGCAAGCCGTTGATCCATTTAATGGAAATGGCCCCGTATAACAGGGCCAGGACTGCCGCCGCGAGGGCGAACATCAAACCTTCATTCATCGCTTCATCTCCTAGAAAGACACCAACTGCATTGTGGTGGAAACGTCATTGCCGCCGTGGCGACCGCAACACCTCTCACCAGAAAATTCGCCCTTGTGGCCCTCCGGTCTGCGCCGGTTGCCTTGTCAGTACGTCAGATTTCGCGCCCCAAAGCCAGGCCGCCTTCGAAGCGCGTGCCCGGTTCGAAGCCGAATATTGCCTCCAGCCCCAGTTCTCTGATCAAACCGTCAACCGCTGTCTGGCCATGTTCGCGCTGAACTTCGGACAAAATCAGCTTGGCCGAGTTGGCGTTGTAGAAACCGCCAAAATCGGCTTGTACCTTGAGCAGTTGGCGAGCGCGGTCGAGAGTCATCGGGGAACCTGTCATCCGGACGCAATAATGAACAAGGGCGCCGGAAGCGCCCTTGACCTGGGTTATTTACAGCTTGAACTCGGGCAGTTTTTTGGCCACCGCTTCGTTCTTCATAGTGACGTACTTGGGCAGGCCGTTTTCGTATTCCGGGTAGTCTTCACCCTGAATCAGACCCGTGAGGTAGTTGCGGCACTTGTCGGTAATGCCATAGCCATCCTCACTGATGAAATCGCGCGGCATGAATTTCTCGACGTTGGCGACATCCTTAAGTTCGGCGGCACCGATTTCCCACTTGTAGGGAATGTCCTGCAGACGAACGACGGTCGGCATCACCGAATTCCGGCCTTCCAGCGCCAATTTTACTGCGGCTTCACCCAGCGCATAAGCCTGTTCCACGTCGGTTTTCGAGGCGATGTGGCGGGCGGCGCGTTGCAGGTAGTCGGCGACGGCCCAGTGGAACTTGTAGCCCAGCGCTTCCTTGATCATGTTGGCAACCACCGGTGCGGCGCCGCCCAGTTGGGCGTGGCCGAAGGCGTCACGCGTGCCCTGCTCGGCGAGGAACTTGCCGTCCGGATAGTGGCAGCCTTCCGAGACGACGATGGTGCAGAAGCCGTGCTCTTTCACCTTGGCATCGACATTGGCGAGGAACTTGGCCTGGTCGAATTCGATTTCCGGGAACAGGATGACGACCGGGATGCCCTGGTCGGCGACCAGACCGCCGGCGGCGGCGATCCAGCCGGCGTGGCGACCCATGACTTCGACGACGAAAATCTTGGTCGAGGTTTTGCACATCGACTTGACGTCGAACGAGGCTTCCAGCGTGGACACGGCGATGTACTTGGCGACCGAGCCGAAACCGGGGCAGCAGTCGGTGATCGGCAGATCGTTGTCGACGGTTTTCGGCACATGGATGGCCTGGATCGGGTAGCCCATGGCTTCCGAAAGCTGGGAGACCTTGAAGCAGGTGTCGGCCGAATCGCCGCCGCCGTTGTAGAAGAAGTAGCCGATGTTGTGCGCCTTGAAGACTTCGATCAGACGCTCGTATTCGCGCTTGTTGGCTTCCAGGCTCTTCATCTTGAAGCGGCAGGAACCAAAGGCGCCGGACGGGGTGGAACGCAGCGCGGCGATGTCGGCGGCGGATTCCTTGCTGGTGTCGATCAGGTCTTCGGTGAGCGCGCCGATGATGCCGTTGCGGCCGGCGTAGACAGTGCCGATCTGATCGGCATGCTTGCGGGCGGTCTCGATGACGCCGCAGGCGGAGGCGTTGATGACGGCGGTGACGCCGCCGGATTGCGCGTAAAAAGCATTCTTGATGGTCATGTTCACTCCAGATTCGTGCGGTGCGCCGGGCGCACCGCGAGGTTGGCGCGCCAAGCGCGCCCTACAGTGTTCTTAACGGATTCCGGCTTCCTGCTGGCGACGTGTGTGTTCCTTCTCCTGTACCTTGAGCAGGGTGATCAGACAGTCGCCCAGGTTGTCGTACTCTTCCTTGGCGGTCGCGAAACGGTCTTTGATGGAGTAGAAGAACATCGCCCGAAAACCCGCCGGGCCGGTCTTCGCCACCACGAATGAACATTTCTCGACCTGCCAGTAAATGGCAGGACATTTCGCGAGTTCCCGATCGCCCTCATGCAGACGAACCTCCGTCTCCACTTCCTGCACTTCCACGTCGAAGCCGAAACGCTCCTTCAGCGTGGCACGCGCCAGGGCGAGGTCCGAGGCGGAAAAATCGGGAATGCTCATGCTTACTTCTTTACCGAATCCAGTGCCGAGTAGCAGGCATCACGGATGCCGTCGACGGAGCCGACACCGGATACCTTGAAGTAGCGCGGCGCGCCGGCGGCGCCGGTGTTGCCCCAGTCGGAGTAATACTTGACCAGCGGCTCGGTCTGCGCGTGATAGACATCGAGACGCTTCTTGACGGTTTCTTCCTTGTCGTCGTCACGCTGGATCAGGTCTTCGCCGGTGACATCGTCCTTCATGGCGACCTTGGGCGGGTTGAACACGACGTGGTAGGTGCGGCCGGAAGCCACATGCACGCGGCGGCCGGACATGCGCTTGATGATTTCTGCATCCGGCACGTCGATTTCGACTACGGCATCGATCGGCACGCCGGCGGCTTTCATCGCGTCGGCCTGGGGGATGGTGCGGGGGAAGCCGTCGAACAGGAAGCCCTTGGCGCAATCGGCTTCCAGGATGCGGTCTTTCACCAGGCCGATGATGATTTCGTCGGATACCAGTCCGCCCGCGTCCATGATCTTCTTGGCGGCCAGGCCCATTTCGGTGCCGGCCTTGACGGCGGCGCGCAACATGTCGCCGGTGGAGATTTGCGGAATGCCGTAGCGTTCCTTGATGTAGTTAGCTTGTGTGCCTTTGCCCGCGCCGGGGCCGCCGAGAAGAATCAATCGCATGGAAAACCTCTTTAAATCAATCCCTTGGAAAGGGAGGGTGGTTGGTACGGAAAAACCTGAGCGGGCAGTAGGGTATGCGCGTCGCGCAAGCATGCACAGTCAATTTTTTGAATTGAGTTATAAGGTCAGGTTATTGGCCCATTAGCAGGGTGTCGAAAAACGTGAGAAACCTCAAAAAACCGTCATACCGGCGCAGGCCGGTATCCAGTAACCGGCTGATTTCGTTGAGCTCTCCGGACTGGATCCCGGCCTGGTCGTCACCCCGGAATGGTTGTATCCGGGGCGGGGTGACGGTGTGCTTTTCGACACCCTGTTAGTGTTGCATAGCAGCAAGGGCATCGTCCGCGCCGGGCAGCGGATGCAGGCGTGGACTGCGGAAAGGCGTGGACTGGCTCGGCGCCTTAGCCGCCGGTCATGCTCATGAAGCGCACCAGTTTCTGTGGCGCTTCGATGAATTCGTGGCGTTCCGGTTTCATGTCGATGGCGCGCCGGATGGCGGCGAGAATTTCCGTATCACTGGCGCCGGTTCGCATCATCTCGCGGAAATCGACCCGGTCTTCCTGACCCAGGCAGAGGTGCAGCACACCATCGACGGTCATCCGGACCCGATTGCAGGTAGCGCAGAAGTGCTGCGAGATCGGGGTAATGAAGCCGACCGTGAAATTTCCGTCAGGCGTGCCCAGATAGCGCGCCGGGCCGCCACCGCTCATCACCGTGTCGATCAGGCCGAAACGTTGTTGCAGGCGCGCCTTGATCGGTTGCAGATCGACATAACCCATCTTGCGCGCGGTATCGCCCATCGGCATCAGTTCGATCAGGCGCAGCACAAAACCGCGCTGCATGCACCAGGCGACAATGTCGTCGACTTCGTCGGCATTGTCGCGCATCACCACCATGTTCACCTTGATCGGCGCGAAACCGGCGACGCGGCCGGCTTCCAGGCCCGCCAGTATCTTGTCCAGGACCGGGCGACCGTTGATCCTGGCAACGCTTTCGGGACGCAGCGAATCCAGGCTGACATTCAGCCGCGACACGCCGGCGCGCTGCAGGTCACCCGCCATGCCGGCCAATTGCGTGGCATTGGTGGACAGCGAAATGTCCTCGATGCCCGGCAAGCCGGCGATGCGTTCGACCAGGCCGACAATATTCCGCCGCAATAGCGGTTCGCCGCCGGTCAGGCGGATGCGTTTCATGCCCAGACTGGCGAACAAACCCATCAGGCGTTCGATTTCATCGAACGTCAGCCAGTGCTCCGGTTCCTCGAAATCCTTGAAGCCTTCCGGGATGCAATAGGCGCAACGCAGGTCGCAGCGATCCGTGACGGAAAAACGCAAGTACTCGATGCGGCGTCCGAACCGATCAATCAACTTGTTCATGGGTGTCCGTAAAACCATATAAATGATTGTCTGACAGGAATATAAACTTGCTACCCGCAACAAGACAGCGATCTGTTTGATCTTGATCAACTTCCTCGCCGTATTGCCCCGACCGACTTTCCCGAACCGAATGGCCTGTCATGAAAACTCTCGGCATCGCCGGCTACAGCGGTAGCGGCAAAACCACCCTGATCGAGCGTCTGTTGCCGCTGTTGAACGCCGCCGGCCTGACGGTTTCGGTGATCAAGCAAAGCCATCACGACATCGAGGTTGACGTGGTCGGCAAGGATTCCTGGCGGCATCGCCAGGCCGGCGCCCATGAAACGCTGCTCAGTTCGCCGTATCGCTGGATGCTGGTCGGCGAATTGCGCGGCGCGGCGGAACCGGGTCTGAACGATCACCTTGACCGGCTGGCGGCGTGTGATCTGGTGCTGGTGGAAGGGTACAAGCATGCCGATCTGGACAAGCTGGAAGTTCGCCGCGCAGCGCACCAGCAGCCCTTGCTGCATACCGATGACCCGCGCTGCATTGGCGTGGCGGCGGATCACCCCCCGGTCGGGCTGCCATCGGAGCGTCCGGCGCCGGCGTGGCTGGATCTGAACGATGCGCCGGCCATCGTCTGCTTCATTCTGGCCTGGATGCAAAAATGACGCGGAAGTCTCTCGCCGTGTCTGCTTGACGAGCTGATCAATGCAAGAAGACGACGCGCTTTCCCTGCGCCACCAGTTGGTCAACTGGCTGTTCACGCCGCTGTTCCTGCTGCTGTTGTTTTCCACGGTCACCGGTTACATGGCGGCGGTGAATCTATCCAACAAACCCTATGATCTGGTGTTGCTGGAACGCGCCAAACTACTCGCCAGCCGCTATATGTTGCATGTGGAAGGTCGCGTCGAAGCCGAAATATCGGACGACGATCGGCTGTTTCGTTACTCGGTGCATGATGCAAGCGGCCGTAAACTGGTGTCCAGCGGCCTCATGCCGTCTCCGCGCCCGGCCGATTTTCAGCAGTCTCAACCGCACCTGCGCGACACCCGCTTCCATGGCGAGAAGCTGCGACTGGTCGCCTTGCAAATCAAGCGCCCGGATGGCGAGGTGCTGCTGATCCAGGCGGCTGAACCGGTGGCTGCCCGGCTGATCCTGGGGCGCAGCATCCTGGGCAATATCGTCATTCCGCAGTTGATCTTCATCGTCATTGCCGGCATCGCGGTCTGGATCGGTTTGAAGCGCGGTTTCGAACCCCTGGAACGGTTGCGGCGGGCGGTTGCGGCGCGACCGCGCAATGATCTGCGGCCGCTCGACGAAACCCGCGCGCCCGGCGAGGTGCGCCCGCTGATTCAGGAAGTGAATGCCCAGATCGCGCGCTTGCAGGCCATGATGGATACCCAACGACGCTTCATTGCCGATGCCGCGCACCAGTTGCGCACGCCGTTCGCCGGCCTCCGGGCGCAGGCCGAACTGGCCAAGCGGGAGGAAGTCTCGGAGCCGGTACGCGAGGCTCTGGAGCGGATCTGCGACAGCGCGCAGCGTTGCAGCCATCTGGTCACGCAGTTGCTGACCCTGGCTCGCAACGAGCCGGAGGCGCGCCAGAGTGCAACCATGCAAACCCTGGATCTGCATCGGATTTCGCAGGAGATCGCCGCGCACTGGGCGCCCGATGCCTTGCAAAAGAATATCGACATCGGTTTCGAGGCGGAACCGGGTCAGATTCCAGTGCAGGGTGATGAGGCGAGTCTGCGCGATCTGCTCGATAACCTGATCGACAATGCGATCCGCTATACCCCGGCCGATGGAAAAATCACCGTGCGTGCGGGCAACGGCGACAGCCCATGGCTGGAAGTGGAGGATAACGGGCCCGGTATCCCGGAAGACCAGCGCGAACAGGTTTTCGAACGCTTTCATCGCATCCCCGGCAATCGTCAACCCGGCAGTGGTCTGGGCCTGGCCATCGTCAAGGAAGTGGCGATTCGCCATCGGGCGCTGGTGGAAATCGACCACGGCCTGGACGGTGGGACGCTGTTTCGTGTGCGTTTTCCGCGTCACACCGCCAATTGATGCGACTATGCATGCAGCGCGGCGGCGCATAAAAGTGCTTGGATGCCGCCATGCCAACGACTATCCTTCTGTTCATCATGCAACCGGAAAGTCGACATGGCGCGACGCAGCTTCATCTTCTGCGATATCTGCAACCCCTTGGCGATCCGCTATATCGAGATGCGCCGTTCGATCGGCCGCAATGCACGCATCGGCCGACGCGTTACGGATGGCCGCAACTGGTTTGATGGCGATGACGCGGAAGCCGCGCTGTCAGGCTGGGTTGCCACAGACGACGGTCAGCACGTATGTCCGGCCTGCTTTGCGCGCATGAAATCGATGCGCCATGTGCTGGAAGAGCGTCTGGTCATGTCCAGCAGCGTGATAGAAGTATTGGAAGACGAATAGGTCAGTGGTTGGCCTGCTTCAGGGCTTTCATTGAACTGCCAACGGGTGTTGCCAACCAATCTGTCTTAATTGCCCTCGTCTTTCAGATCGCGCGCCAGCAAGGCCGCTACCGCTTCGCGGGGCGGTGTCTGCTGAGTCAGTATCTGCGTCACGGCATCGGTAATCGGCATGTCTATGCCGGCTTCGCGCGCAAGTTTGGCCATTTCCAGCGCGGTGGTGGCGCCTTCGGCGACGTGGCCGAGTTGTTGCAATGCATCCGTCAGGCTTGCACCGGCGGCAAGCCGCAGGCCGAGTTGGCGATTGCGCGACAGGTCGCCGGTGCAGGTCAGTATCAGATCGCCCATGCCGGACAAACCCATGAAGGTTTCCGGCCGTCCACCCAGTTTCAAGCCCAGGCGTGTGAGTTCCGCCAGGCCACGGGTTACCAGCGCGGCGCGGGCGTTGGAGCCGAAACCCAATCCATCGGAGATGCCGGCGGCGATGGCGATGACGTTTTTAACCGCGCCGCCCAGTTCGACGCCGATGACGTCCTGGCTGGCGTAGAGCCGCAATTTGGGATCGTGCAGTTCACGCGCCATGTGACGGGCAAACTCGGTATCCGGGCTGGCGATGGTCAGCGCGGCCGGCAGGCCGGCGGCGACTTCCTGGGCGAAGCTGGGTCCGGACAACACCGCCGCCGGCGGATGCTCGGGCCACGCTTCGGCCAGCACCGCATGCGGCAATTTTTGGCTGCCGGTTTCCATGCCCTTGCACAGCCAGACCAGCGGAATGGTGCTGCCGGTTGCGCGCAGGGCGAGCGCCAGCGAGCGAAAGGCGTTGCTCGGTACGGCGCAAATCAGCAACTCGGCATGTTCCGCCGCAGAATTCAGATCGGCGCTGACCGCAAGTCCGGGTGGCATGGCGAAACCGGGCAGGTAGCGGCGGTTTTCGCGTTCGCGCACGATGTCCTGCGCGTGCTCGGCGGAACGCGTCCATAGCGTTACCGGCGTGTGCGCGGCGAGACGCAGCGCCAACGCCGAACCCCAGGCGCCGGCGCCTAGTACCGAGATGCGCATCGGCGCGATGTCCTGGCTGCGGTCAAATCCACTGCGACCGAGCTCAGTTGGGTTGGCCGGCGGCCTGCAGCGCCTGCTGCTGTTGCATGTACAGCACTTCGAAATTCACCGGCTGCAGCATCAGCGGCGGGAAGCCGGCCTTCAGCACGGCATCGGACACCGCTTCGCGGGCATACGGGAACAGGATGTTCGGGCAGCCGATGGACAGCGCCGGTTCCAACGCTTCCGCAGGCAGATTCTGGATGCGGAAAATGCCGGCCTGCTGCAACTCGACCAGAAAAGCCGCCTTGTCCTTGATCTTGGCGTTGATGGTAAGGGTCAGGATGGTCTGGTAAATGCCGTTGTTGGTATCGATCGGCGCGCTCTGGGTGTTCAACTGCATGTCGATCTGGGGTTGATCGCGCTCCAGAAAAATCGCGGGCGCATTGGGTACTTCGACGGAGAGATCCTTGACGTAGATCTTTTCGATGTTGAAGCTGGGCAGGGCGGCTTGTTCAGGTTGCTGAGGTTGCTGATCGGTCATGTCTGAGTCCGGTGTGAGTAAAAGGGTGCGGCATTATCGTTGATTCCGCTGGGTGGATTATAGCCATTGAGTTTCTTCGAAACCCGCTTTGGCATGGGGTTTCCCCCGGGTTGAAAATCGGCTCAGCGCGCTTGCGCCAGCCATGCCTGGAGCTGTTGCGGCGGCAGGGCGCCGGCCACGCGATCGACCTCGCGACCCTGCTTGAACAAGGCCAACGTGGGAATGCTGCGAATCGAGTATCGCCCGGCCAGTTGTTGTTCGGCTTCGGTATTGACCTTGGCAAACCGGATTCGACCGACATATTGGCCGGCCATCTGGCTGTAGGTCGGCGCGAATTGCTTGCAGGGTCCGCACCACGGCGCCCAGAAATCGACCAGCACCGGCAACTCGTTGCGCGCAATGAATTTATCGAAGTTCGCGGCGCCGAGTTCGATCGGCTGCGCGGGTAGCACTTCGGCGCCGCATTTGCCGCATTTGGGGTGTTGTTGCAGGCGCTCGGCGGGTACGCGGTTGACCGCGCCGCAGTGGGGGCAGACCAGTTCCATGACAGGCTCCAGAAAGAATACTCATGGAACGAAATGGCGCCTTTGCGGCATAAATCAAGCCATCCGCTCCCCGGTGGGGGAGCCGATAACGATTCAGGCGGCCAGCAGGGGATCCAGTTCGCCGCCGGCATCCAGCGCCGACAGGTCGTCGAAACCGCCGACGTGATGCTCGCCGATGTAAATCTGCGGCACGGTGCGGCGTCCGGTGATCTGCATCATTTCCTGCATCAGCGCGGGGTCGAGGTCAACGCGTATCTTTTCAATCCGGGTCACGCCCTTCTTGTTCAACAAGCGCTCGGCCATCGAGCAATAGGGGCAAACAGCGGTGCAATACATCTTGACGGTAGGCATGTCTTTTCCTTATTTCCGTTCGCGCGGCAAACCGGCCTGTTCCCAGGCCATCATGCCGCCGGAAAGATTGTAGAGTTTTTCGAAGCCGGCTTTTTTCAGCGTGCCGCAGGCGCTGCCGGAGCGGTTGCCGCTGCGGCAGACTGCGATGATCGGCTTGTCCTTGAATTTCTCCAGTTCGTTGATCTTGTTCTTCAACTGGCCGAGGGGGATATGCCGGGCTTTGCCGATATGGCCATCGGCCCATTCCGATTGCTCGCGAACATCAAGCACCAGCGCGTCTTCATGATTGAACAACAGTACCGCTTCCTGAGGGCCGATCTGCTTGACGCCGGACAGCTTGCCGAACAAGCCGGCGCCGCCGAACAGCATGAAACCGGATATGACTACCAGCAGTACCAACCAGATGTTTTGAAGGATGAAGTCCATGTATTACCTGTAACGGATTGCGAACGGGCGCAAGTTTACCGTCAGTTGTTGCATGCGACGCCACCTTCCTTGAAACCGAGCTTCTTCAATATGGTCACCAGCGGACACAGCGTGGTGATGCCGGACTGGAACAGATTGAAGCCGACAAAGGCGGTAAACCACATCCAGCTCATCTGGCCGAGATCGGCCTGGCCGTTGAAATGCGCCAGTGCCAGGGACAACATGATGAAAAAGCCGGCAACGATGCGGACGATACGTTCGATGGTCATATGAATTTCTCCAGGAAAAAAGTTAGTGGGCTGCTTGCGGCGAGTTGCCGGCATCCGCCAGCTTTCTCTGCCAAAGGTAATACATCAACGGAATCACCACCAGGGTCAGCGCCGTCGATGCGAATGTGCCGAAGATCAGCGATACGGCGAGCCCGCCGAACACCGGGTCGGTGATCATGATCGCCGAGCCGAGGATGATCGCCAAGGCGGTCAGCAGGATCGGACGGAAACGCACCGCGCCGGCTTCGATGACCGCCTGCTCCAGGCCGTAACCCTGCTTGCGGTAATCCAGGATGAAGTCGATCAGCAGCAGTGAATTGCGCACGACGATGCCGGCCAGTGCGATGACACCGATCATCGATGTGGCGGTGAACGCCTGATCGGTCGCCCAGTGGCCGGGAAATACGCCGACCAGGGTCAGCGGAATCGCGCCCATGACGATCACCGGCAAACCGAACGATTTGTAGTAACCGACCAGCATCAGGTAGATCAGGATCAGCGCGACGATGAAGGCCGAGCCGAGATCGCGGAACACGTCCAGCGTCAGACGCATCTCGCCACCCCACAACAGGGTGTTCTCAACCACATCCTTGGGACTGGCCAGGGTAAAGCCGAGGTTGCCGGTGGTGAAAGTCGCGCCGTTGGCCAGGGTCTTGCCGTCGAGCATTTCGTCGAGCGCCAGCACCGCGTAGACCGGGCTGGATTTGAGTAGTTCGCCGCCGACTATGACCATGCTGTGCTGATCGCGGGCATAGATCGGTTTGGCCTCGACGACGCGTTCGACACGGGCGATCGCAGACAATGGCACCTGCATGCCGTGCGCGTTGGTGATGCGCAGATTCATCAGGGTGTCCGGGCCGGCACGTAGTTCACGCGGCAATCTCAGTTTGATGTCGATCGGTTCGCGCGCGCTTTCGACGTGCAAGGTGCCGATGTTGACGCCGCTGATGTAGTCGCGCAGCAGTTTGGCGACCTGGCCCGGGGCGACGCCGGACAGCAGCGCCTTTTCGCTGTCCACATGGATGTGGAAGCTGTCGCTGTCGGTGGTTACCGAGTTGTCGACGTTGACCATGCCGTAGATCTGCTCGAACGCCTGATTGATCTCGGGCGCCGCACTGCGCAGCAGATCGTAGTCCGGGCCGTACAGTTCGGCGAGTATCTGCGCCTGCACCGGCGGACCGGGCGGGGTTTCGTAAAGCTTGATGCGAGCGCTGGGAAATTGCTGGCGCACGCTCTTCAGCGCTTCGTCGAGCTGGATGGCGATGTCATGCGAAGCAATGTCGCGTTGATGCTTGTCGACGAAGTTGACCCGGATCTGCGCCAGATTGGTGCCGCGCTTGATCATGTCGCCGCGCACCAGCGCCGCGAAGTCGATCGGTGCGGTCATCCCGAGGAAGGTCTGATAGTCGGTGACATGCGGGTGCTTGCCGACCACCTCGCCGACCGCGCGCGCCACCTGGTCGGTGGCGGCCAGCGCCGCGCCGGCCGGCATGTCGACCTGCAACAGCATGGTGTTGGTGTTGTCGTTGGGCAGCATCTTGAGTTCGACGCCGAACATCGACAGCGGTCCGTTCAACCCGGCGGGACGGATGAATTGCCAGGCCGGCATCAGCATCGCGCCGCCGAGCAGGCTCAACACCACGATGAAGGTGATGTTGCGCCTGGCGCCGGAACGGATCAGCGGCGTCAGCACGGCAATATAGGCGCGCTGCAGCATATCCTGCTTCTGTGCGCCCTTGTCTTCCAGGCTCGGCGTGTTTTCCAGCACCTGACGTGCAGCCTTCTTTGCCAGCCACAGATTCGATGCCCACGGCACCACCATGTAGGCAATGACGATGGAAGCGATCATCGCCACCGGCACATTGAACGGAATCGGCAGCATGAACGGTCCCATCATGCCGGTAACGAAGGCCATCGGGATGAACGCCAGGATCACCGCGATGGTGGCGACATTGGTCGGGTTGCCGATTTCGTTGGTGGCGATCACCAGGGTCTCGGCAAACGGACGCTTCGAGCCGTGATGCAGGTGGCGGTGAATGTTCTCGATCACCACGATCGCGGCGTCGACCAGCAGGCCGAGCGACAGGATCAGCGCGAACAGGGTGATGCGGTTGATGGTCTGGCCGAATGCCAGGCCGACTGCCAGCACGACGAACAGGATCAGCGGCACGGTCATGGTGACGATGCCGGCTTCGCGCCAGCCGAGGAAGACCACCAGGATCAGCACCACGGAAGCGATGGCGATGCCGAGGTGCATGACCAGTTCGTTGACCGCTGCGTCGGCCTTGGCGCCGTCATTGCGGGTCACGGCGACTTCGATGCCGGCGGGGATCGCCTGTTGTTTCAATTCTTCCAGCTTGGCCAGTACCGCATCGGCGACCACCACCGCATTGGTGCCGGCTTTCTTGGCGATGGCCAGGGTGACGGCGGGATGCTCGCCGCCGGTCTTGCCGACGCTGGCCGGCCCGAAGGCGAAACGCGTGGTCTGTTCGATTTCTTCCGCGCCATCCTCGATGCGCGCGATGTCCTTTAGATAGATCGCGCCGCCGGCGCTCGAGGCGCCGACCACGATCTTGCCGACTTCCTCGGCGGAACCGAGAAATCCGGCCAGGCGCAGCGGCACGCTGCGATTATCCTGCACCAGTTCGCCCAGGGGGGCTGCGACGTTGGCGCCGCGCAGCATCTGGTCGATGCGGTCCAGCGTCAGGCCGGCGGCTTCCAGGCGTTGCGGATCGATCCAGACGTTCACCGACTGGGCGCGCCCGCCGACGATCTGAGTGAATGACACGCCCGGTACGTTGCGCAATTGTTCCAGCACGCGTTGTCCGACCTGGCGCAGACGGAAATCGTCATGCGCGGCGGAGGTCAGCGTCAGGGTCATGATCGGCACGTCATCGACGTTGATCGGCTTGATCATGGGTTCCATCGCGCCGGGCGGGATGCGATCCATGTTCTGCATCAACTGGTTGTACAGCTTGACCAGGCTTTCTTCCTGATTTTCTCCGACCTTGAACTGCACGGTGACCAGGCCGAAATCATTGGTCGCATAGCCGAAGGTGTGATCGACGCCGGCCTGCGCATTCATCAGCGCTTCCAGCGGCTTGACCACCAGATTATGGATTTCGGTGGCCGATGCCCCCGGCTTGGCGACGATGATGTTGGCCGCCGGCACGACGATCTGCGGGTTGTACTCGCGCGGTGTCACCACCAGCGCCAGCAGGCCGGTCAGCGTCACCGCCAGGATGAACAGCGCGGTCAGTTTCGAGGTCAGGAAGCCTTGGGCAAGCTTGCCGGCCAGATTCATCGGCGCATCTTGATGGGCGTGGTTGTCGCTCATGGTCTTAACCCGAAATCCTGTCGCCGTTGTTCACTGCTTGCGCGTTGTCGGTCACCACGCGCTCGCCCGGATTCAGGCCGGACAGGATTTCAACGCGATCTCCGTCGATCTTGCCGGTGCGCACCATGCGATATTGCGCCAGGTTCTGCGCATCGACCACGAACACCCCGGTAATGCCTGCACGGTCCAGTACGGCGGCGCTCGGTACCGCCAGCAGGCTGCGCACGCCGACCGGGAACAGCACGCGGGCGAACGCGCCGCTGTTGAGGTTGTTGGCAGCGATGTCCAGCTTGATCGTGTAGGTGTGGGTCATCGGGTCGGCGGCCGGGGAAATGTTCGCCACCTTGGCGCTGATCGCCTGAGCCTGTCCGTCGACTTCAACCATCACGTTCTGGCCGAGCTTGATGGTCTTGTACAACGACTCGGATACGGCGGCGCGGACTTGCAGGCGGTTGGGGTTTTCGAGCATCAGCACCGGATGGCCGGGCGCGGCGATATCGCCTTCGTTGGCCAGCTTCTGGGTGACGACACCGTTGATCGGCGCGCTCACCGTCGCGTAGCGCATCTGGCCTTGCGCTGTACCGAGGCCGGCCTTGGCCTGCGCCGCGCGCGACACGGCCATATCGTAGTTAAGCCGCATTTTTTCGAATTGCTGGCGGCTGACCACTTCTTCCTTGTACAGGTTTTCAAAACGATTGAAGTCGGCCTTGGCATCCTGCAGCGCGTCCTCCGACTGGCGCAGACCCAGCCGCGCCTGTTCGACGGCGCCCTCGATGTCGAGCGGGTCTATGGTGAACAGCCGTTGGCCGGTTTTAACCGTCTGGCCTTCCACCACGGCGATGTCGCGGATATAACCCATCAGGCGCGAGGCAACGCGCACCGATTCGAGCGCCACGACGCTGCCGGTGACGGCGGTGGTGGCGGTCGCCTGGACCGGCTCGATCAGGCTGATTCCGGCCTGGATGCTGCGCGGCTCGGACTGTGTGGTCTTGGCCTGTTCCGCATCGGAACAACCGGTCAATCCCAGCGGCAGAATCAACGAGATGGCCAGGACAAGGGTCAGTGTGCGGGGCTGGGTGAGGGCGACTTTGGACATGTCGTGTTCCAATCAAAGGGTATCTGCGGCGAGCACGCCAACTGCGCGCTTGAGTTCCGCGCGGTTGACAGCCAGTTCATAACGGGCGGCGATCAGGTCGGCGTTGGACTTGTCGAACTGGGCTTGCGCGCCCAGCAGTTCGATCAGCGTTGCCATGCCGTTCTCGTAGCGTTTCTTGACCAGGCGCTGCGCTTCTCTGGCCTGTTCGAGGCCGGCTTCGCGGGCGCCGATTTTTTCTTCCGCCTCCAGCGCCTTGCGCCGGGCATCGGTGACCTGATAGCCGATGCCCTGCTCGGCCTGGCGGAGTTTGGCGACCAGTTCGGAGCGCTGTGCGGCGGCGCGATCGATGCCGGCATTGTTGACGCCGCCGTCGAACGCCGACCAGGACAGCACGCCGGCGACGGTATAGGAAGAGGCGTCGAGGCCGAGATTCCGGTCGTTCCAGTCCTGCCGCAACATCATGTTGAATTGCGGTTTTTTGCCGGCGCGCGCGGCGCCGACCTGTGCACTGGCGCCATCCAGTTGATTGCGCAAGGCGCGCAGGCCGGCATGCTCTTCAAGTGCCCGGGCGCGCAACTCGGCCGGTGCGCCGGGCAACATCGCCGGCATCACCGGTTCGCCGACATCCAGCGGCTGGTCCAGCGACATGCCCATCAGCAAGGCCAACTGGTTCAGCGCAGACGCTTCGGCATTGCCGGCTTCAACGATCTTGACCTTGATGTCCTGCAGATTGACTTTTGCCGACAGCACATCGCTTTTCACTACCATGCCCTGCTTGTGCAGGCTGTCGCTGATGCGCACATATTCCTCGGCGGCGGCGCGCGCCTCCTCGGCGACCTTGATGTAGGCGCGTGCGGTATGCACGCCCTGATAGGCCATCAGCACCTGCTTGGCGATTTGCTGGCGCGCCACTTCGTCGCCGGCCTGCGCGGCGCGCACATAGGCTTTGGCGGTATCGACATAGCTTTGCACCATGCCGCCGTTGTAGACCGGCACCAGCAGTTCGATGCGGCTGTTGAAGTTGTTGACGGCGTTGGGGTGGTTCAGGTTATGCGAGGCGATTGGCAAGGGATCGTTTGCTGCTGCAATGGCACCTAGAAATTCACCAGCACCGAAATCATTGAACGTGGCATTTCGCTGTCCCAGCTTCATGCCGAATGCGTTCAACGCATCGTTGCTGCGTGTAGCGGTCAGCGACAGATTGAGCTGCGGCAAGCGCTTGCCGGAGGCCTGCCGCACCGCCGCCTGCGCCTGCTCGATCTGCGCCTGGCTGATTGCCAGGTCGGGGTTCTGTGCCAGCGCCTTGGCGACACATTGCTGGTATTCCAGCTTTTCCGCCCAGGCGGCGGAGCTGCTTATTGCGATGATGCCGGCAAACAGCAGCCGGCCCAAAAAAAGACTTTTCATGACAACGCTCCAGGTTTGGACGCCGATCCCGCGTCCAAACCTGGAGCGCGAGATATATTAGATGCTGCTAATATACACGATCAGTAATTTTTATCAAGCCATAAAGCCAATTGTTGGATATGGGGTCAACCCCATTGGGTCGAGCTTATTTGGCAAACCCGCAGAACACATCGCGCATCATACCGATCAGTTGCAGCGTGCGGGTATCGCCCACCCGGTAGTACACCCGGTTGGCGTCCTTGCGGGTGCGCAGCACACCCTTGTCGCGCAGAATAGCCAGATGTTGCGATATATTGCTTTGCGAGGTTCCCACATTTTCTACAATGTCCTGGACGCTGACTTCCTTGTCACCCAGCACGCACAAAATCTTGAGTCGCAAAGGATGTGACATCGCTTTCAGCGCGCGTGACGCTTGTTCGATATGTTCGTCCTTGTCTATCAATTCTGTGGACTCGATGATCATTGTGGGCTCCGTACTGGCAAGAATGGGGTCATGTTGAATGGGTCGATAACAAGCTCGGAATGCGGTCGTTCCTGTCTGGCTGGCATAACCGTATTGACTGAGTAGTATATCCGCTAAAGTATTCAAATATACTAAAATACCACGCCAAAATCAGGCCGCCAAATAAGATAAAATCCGCTCATGTCTAACGCCGAAAAGCCCATACTCCTGCTCATCCTCGATGGCTTCGGTTGCCGTATCGCCGACGCCGACAATGCCATCACCCGCGCCGCCAAGCCGAACTTCGATCGGCTCTGGCATGACTATCCACATACCTTGATTCAGGCTTCGGAAGCAGCGGTCGGCTTGCCGGCCGGGCAGATGGGCAATTCGGAAGTCGGGCACCTCAACATCGGCGCCGGGCGCGTGGTTTACCAGGAATATACGCGTATCGACCGCGCTATCTACAACGGCCACTTTTCCAGCAATCTGGCGCTCAACGAAGTCATCGACAAACTCGATGCCAATGGCGGGGCGCTGCATATTTTCGGTCTGTTGTCGGATGGTGGCGTGCATAGCCATGAAAACCACATCCACGCGATGCTCGATCTGGCGCTGCGGCGCGGTCTCAAGAAGGTCTATGTCCACGCGTTTCTGGATGGTCGCGATACGCCGCCGAGAAGCGCCGAAGCCTATATTCGCTGTTTGCAGGACAAGATGGATGGATTGCGCGGCGGCCGCATCGCCAGCATCGTCGGTCGCTATTACGCGATGGATCGCGACAAGCGGTGGGACCGGGTCAAGGTGGCTTTCGATTTGTTGACTCTGGGGCGCGCCGAGTATCAGGCGCCGAGCGCCGGTCTGGCGCTGGAAATGGCTTATGAACGCGGCGAGAACGATGAATTCGTCAAGCCCACCGCGATCGTCGACCCGGGTGCTGCGCCAATTCGCATGCAGGATGGCGATGCGGTGGTGTTCATGAATTTCCGCTCCGACCGGGCGCGCGAGATCACCAAGGCATTCATTACGCCAGGCTTCAATGAATTCGAGCGCGAATATGTGCCGCAATTATCCAATTACTGCACACTGACCGGATACAGCGAGGAATTCGACGTGCCCGTCGCGTTTCCGCCGGATAGCGTGCGCAACGGTTTCGGCGAATACATCGCCAATCTCGGTCTGCGCCAGTTGCGCATCGCCGAAACGGAAAAATATCCGCATGTGACTTATTTCTTCAATGGTGGCGAGGAAACCGTCTATCCCGGCGAGGATCGGATCATGGTGCAGTCGCCAAAAGTGGCGACCTACGATCTGAAGCCGGAAATGAATGCCTTCGAGTTGACCGACAAACTCATCGAAGCCATCGAACTGCGCAAATACGATGCCATCATCTGCAACTATGCCAACTGCGACATGGTCGGCCACACCGGCATCATGGACGCGGCGATTCAAGCCGTTGAAGCCGTGGACAGCTGTCTTGGGCGAGTGGTTGCCGCCATGCGCGACAGTGGCGGCGAAGTGCTGATCACCGCCGATCACGGCAATGCCGAGACCATGCGCGATCCGATGACCAACCAGGCGCATACCGCCCACACCACCAATCTGGTGCCGTTTGTGTATGTTGGAAGGCCGGCTCGCATGGAACACAGCGGCGCTCTTGAAGACATCGCGCCGACCATGCTCAAGCTGATGGGCTTGCCGCAACCGATGGAGATGACGGGGCATCCCCTCGTCGATTTCAAATAATCCGGTGCGCTTTCTCATCGCCCTGGCATGTCTGTGTGTGGCGTTCGCGGTGCAGGCAACACCGGATCCGGCCAGGCAGGATGAACTGAAGGATCTGCGTTCGCGGATCAAGGCCCTGCAGGAGGATCTGGAGCAGGCCAACGAAGACAAATCCGAGGTGGCCGACGAACTGAAGCATTCAGAACGGCGGATTTCCGATGTCAATCGCGGCTTGCGCAATCTGGAGACTCGCCAGCGCAAGCTGTCGCAGGCGTTGAAGCAATTGGCTGGAGACACCAAAACCACCGAGGCCGAAATCGTCACGCAGCAGCAACGTTTGGCTGAACTGCTGCGCGAACGCTATGCGCGAGGCGACGGCGATGCGATGCGGTTGCTGCTCAACGGCCAGAACCCCGGCGAAGTCGCACGCAATATCGAGTACTACGGCTATATCGGCCGAGCGCGCGCCGAATTGATCCGCCAGCATCGCGATTCGCTGGCGCACCTGCAGGCGTTGCAGGACAAGACCCGCAGCCAGAATGCGGATCTGCTGAAAATCAAGCAGGAACGCGTCATCCAGAAAAAGACCCTGGAAGCGGAAAAGGATGCGCGCCAGCAGGTTCTGTACAAGTTGTCATCGCAGATTCGCCAGCAGCGCAAGCAGATCGATACATTGGTGCGAAATGAGCGGCGCTTGACGCAATTGATCGAACGGCTTGCCCGCCTGGCGGCCAGCAAGCCCAAACCGAAGCCGAGGTCGCCGACGCAAACTCAGCCCGAGACGCCGCACAAGCCTGGTCAGATAGTCGATAAAGTCGCTGATGCGAGTCTGGCAGGCATCAGTTTTTCGCGCCTGAAAGGCAAGCTGGCGTTGCCGGTGGCGGGGGAGATCATCAATAAATTCGGCCAGAAGCGCGAGGATGGCGGGCCCGCCTGGAAAGGCGTGTTCATCCGCGCGCGCCAGGGCAACGAGGTGCGTTCGGTGGGCAGCGGCGAAGTCGCTTTCGCTGATTGGCTGCGCGGCTTCGGCAACTTGTTGATCATTGATCACGGCAATGGCTACCTGAGCCTGTACAGCAATAATGAAAGCTTGTATAAGCAGGCAGGTGACCCGGTCCGAGCTGGCGATGTCGTGGCCAGCGTGGGATCTACCGGCGGCCAGAACGAACCCGGTCTTTACTTCGAATTACGTCGTCAGGGCATGCCGTTTGACCCGCTGTCCTGGGTCAGATAACGGTCCCGCCTGAATTTCTTGACGATGCGGGATATTCGCTCCAGCATCCTGAGTCAGAAACCAATACGCAACTTCAAGAGGCAACATGTCAGGCAAGTACAAACAAATCGGTTTGATCGGCGTCGGCATCATTCTCGGCGCTGCCCTGACCTTCAATTATCCCGCCATCGCCAACCGCGAAACAGCATCGTTGCCGATCGAGGATTTGCGCGCATTCAGCGAAATCTTCGGCAAGATCAAGAGCGACTATGTCGAGCCGGTGGAAGACAAGAAACTGATCACCGAAGCCATCAATGGCATGCTTTCCGGTCTTGATCCGCATTCTTCCTACCTCGATGACGAGGCATTCAAGGAATTGCAGGTCGGCACCCAGGGTGAATTCGGCGGTCTGGGCATTGAAGTCGGCATGGAAGATGGTTTCGTCAAGGTCGTGTCCCCGATCGAAGATACGCCAGCCTTCAAGGCCGGCGTCAAGAGCGGCGATCTGGTCATCAAACTGGATGACACGCCGGTCAAAGGCATGACCTTGAACGATGCAGTCAAGAAAATGCGCGGCAAGCCGGGTACCGACATCATCCTGACCATCGTTCGCAAGGGTCAGGCCAAGCCGCTGACGCTGACGCTGACCCGCGCGGTGATCAAGATCAAGAGCGTCAAATACAAGCTGGTCGAGCCGGACTACGGCTATGTCCGGATCACCCAGTTCCAGGAGCATACCGGCGAGAATCTGGTCAGCGCCCTGAACGACCTGCAACAGCAGAACAAGAAGGCGCCATTGAAAGGCCTGGTGCTCGATTTGCGCAATGATCCGGGCGGTCTGCTGAACACGGCCGTATCGGTTTCAGGCGCCTTCCTGAAGCCGGGTGAACTGGTGGTTTATACCGATGGCCGTACCGAGGATGCCAAGATGCGCCTGACCAACTCGCGGGAAAATTACCTGCGGCCCGGCGAGTCCGACTATCTTAAGAATCTGCCGGCCTGGACCAAGTCGGTGCCGATGGTGGTGCTGGTCAATGGCGGTTCGGCTTCCGCGTCGGAAATTGTCGCCGGCGCGCTGCAGGATCACAAACGCGCGGTGGTGCTCGGCACGCAGACCTTCGGCAAAGGGTCGGTGCAGACCATCCTGCCGCTCAACAACGGTACGGCCATCAAACTGACTACGGCGCGCTACTTCACACCGGGCGGTCGCAGCATCCAGGCCAAGGGCATCACGCCGGACATCATCGTCGAGGAAGCCACCATCTCGAATATCGACGGTTCCAGGATGGAAGTTCGCGAGGCGGATCTTGAAAAGCATCTAAGCAATCATCAGGGCGAGGATACGGACAAGGCAGCCAAGTCGAAAGATGACAAGAAACCGGCTGACAGCAACAAAGCCGACGGCAATAACGTCAAGCCGACGCTCGAACCGGGCGAGATCGTCAGCAAGTCGGACTTTCAGTACAACCAGGCATTGACGCTGCTCAAGGGCTTGTCTTTGCTGAAAAGCCGCAGCAACTAGGCGTTAACGGAATGTCGATCCCGTGCGACATTCGGAAACGTCGCGAAATCGTTTTCCATCCTTTGCCGCCCGGACAAATCCGGCGCGCCCTGGATTTGCTCAACGCCTTGCCCGGCATCAAGGCGGATGAGTGTGGCGAGGTCCGCGTGCAGATCGAATATTGCATCGATATGTATTGCCTGGAAGAGATCGAGATGCTGCTCGGCTCGAACGGTTTTCATCTTGAAGGCAGCCTGCTGATTCTGTTCAAACGCAATCTGGCCTATTACTGCGAACGCGTGCAGCGCCAGAACCTCGGCAAACCGGAACCGCGTACCAAGAACTATCCGGCCCATATCGAAGGCTGGACCAAACGCCCGCATGGCGATCATGACGAAACCCCGGCCGAGTGGCGGCAATACAAGTAGTCGTCGCTACGCCGTGTCAAGCGCGTGAACGACAACCAGCTGTTGCGCTATTCGCGCCATATCCTGCTTGACCCGATCGGTATCGATGGCCAGCAAAGACTGCTTGCGGCGCGGGCGCTGATCATCGGCGCCGGCGGTCTGGGCAGCCCGGTGGCGCTGTATCTGGCCGCAGCCGGCGTCGGCAGCATCACGTTGGCCGATGACGATGTCGTGGAACTGACCAATCTGCAGCGCCAGATCGCACATGACATGCTCAGCCTGGGCGTCAACAAGGCTGAGTCGGCTGCCCGCCGAATGCGCGAGATGAATCCCGATGTTCAGGTCGATGCCGTGCATCTGCGTCTGGCGGACGCGGCGCTGGATGCGGCGGTGGCGCAGGCGGATGTGGTGCTCGACTGCTGCGACAACTTCCCGACCCGACATGCGGTCAACCGCGCCTGCGTGCGACATCGCAAACCGCTGGTCTCGGGCGCAGCGGTCCGTTTCGATGGCCAGATCGCCGTGTTCGACTTGCGCGATGACACGCAGCCCTGTTATGCCTGCCTGTTTCCCGAGCAGGCGCGGGATGCCGAAATGCGCTGCGCCGAATTCGGCGTGTTTGCGCCGCTGGTCGGCGTGGTTGGCTCGATCCAGGCGGTGGAAGCGTTGAAATTGCTGATCGGCATCGGTCAAAGCCTGTCCGGACGGCTGCTGTTGCACGAAGCTTTGAGTGCCGACTGGCGCACGCTAAGGCTGAAAAAAGATCCGGCTTGCGAGGTCTGCGGTCGGCAGGGGTGAATCAAGGTTCAGGGTTCAGGGTTGATGCGCAGGCGGCCGGTAGCGCCTCGCTGGCGATGAAGCATTCCGTGCAACGCCGGCCATCGATGAACATCTCGACGTCGAACTCGTCTACCGCCTGCCCGAGCAAGCGCTCGAATGGCTCGGCATCGCTGACTTCGGCATACAACTCCATCCACAACCCGGCCTCGTCGCGTTTTTTCAGCAATTTCCCGACTACGCCGGAACGGCAGGCCAGGCGCGACATCATGCTGCGTATCACGATTTCGGTATCGTGATCGTCACGGACGACGCGATACCAGATGAAGTAACTCGGCAAATCAACTGACCGGGTAGGGCAGCGGCCGAAATGCCAGGCGCGCACCGTCACGCGCTTTAAGGCGTACCTCGCCGGCTTCGACGCAGTTGCTGTGCACCACGGCTAGCACATCAAAACCGCCGCCCGGCGCCGGCGCCGCGTTGGCGATGTGGCCGGCGGCCTGATCCGGCAGTTCGCTGCTGTACAACTCCTCTCCAGGCAGTGCATCTGCATCGACATGCGCCAGAAACAAGCGGCGTTTGACTTTGCCGAGATATTGGCTGCGCGCGACGATTTCCTGCCCGGGGTAACAGCCTTTGTTGAAGCTGACGCCGCCGAGGATTTCCATATTCGCCATCTGCGGCACGAAATGATCCTGGGTTTGCGGCAGCACCATCGGGATGCCGGCTTGCACCATCAGCCAATCCCAGACCGGCGCGCCAACCGGCCGACAGACGCCGGTCAATGTTTGCCACAAGTCGATGCCGGCATCGGGGCGCACGAACACATCGAAACGCTGCTCGCCCAGACGCAGCACGAAGGTCTGTTCGCCCTGCGCCATGCTCATCAGTCCTTCCGGCAACGCATAACCCAGCGCCTGGGCCAGCGCCTCGGCGGCGGCCGGACCATTGACGCCCAGACGCAGCCATTCGCCGCCGGCATCGCGGGCTTTGACCTTGCTGCGCAGGATGAACATCGACAGGCGCTTCTGGATCGGTTCGCGCAGCGTCTCGGGCAGCATCACCAGCACATCGCCTGCGCGTTTCATGACCAGAAAATTGGCCAGCATGCGGCCTTTGGACGAGAGGTAACCGGCAAATGCCGCCGCATTCTCGCTAAGCCCGCGCAGGTCGTTGGTGATCTGGCCATGCAGAAAGGTTTGCGCGTCTTCGCCGGCCAGGCCGATCAGCCCGTATTGCGACAGATCGGCCATAACGGTTTGGCTTGCTGCGGCGTTCAGTTCCGCGGATGCATCGCCAAAATCGGCGACGCTGCCATTGGCCAGTGCGGCGCCCTGGCTAGAGAGGAATTCGGTCCAGGCAGTCATTGGTCATCCTAGGAAATGGGAGCTTCAGACAGATGCGCCTGCAAGCGAAAAATTCAAGGTTCAAGCTCGCGTCAGCCCAACAGTAAACTGGTCTGTGGCAGACGTTCGACGCGCAGGGTATGCAGGCGACGACTGTCGGCGCGCAGAACATGGAACCGATAGGCGGCGATTTCCAGGCTCTCGCCGCGCTTTGGCACCCGACCGAAGGCATGCGTGACCAGGCCGCCGACGGTATCGAATTCATCATCGGTAAAGTTCGCGCCCAGGGCCTGATTGAGATCACTGATTTCGGTCTGCGCCTTGACCCGCCAGACCATTTCTCCGGTATCGCTGGCCTCTTCCGAGATGATGTTGTCCTCGGCCTCGTCATAGTCGTATTCGTCTTCGATATCGCCGACGATCTGTTCCAGCACATCCTCGATGGTGACCAGGCCGGCGACGCCGCCGTATTCATCGACGACGATGGCGATATGGTTGCGCGAGGCGCGAAATTCCTTGAGCAGCACGTTGAGACGTTTCGATTCCGGTATGAAGATCGCCGGCCGCAACTGGTTGCGCAAGGCGAAATCCTCTTCCGAGAAGGAACGCAACAGATCCTTGGCCAGCAGGATGCCGATAACGTTGTCTCGATCGCCATCCACCGCCGGGAAGCGCGAATGCGCGGTCTCGATGACATACGGCAGCATTTCGTCACGCGGGTCGTTGATGTCGACCACATCCATCTGCGCGCGCGGAATCATGATTTCACGCACCTGCATCTCGGAAACCTGCATCACCCCCTCGATCATCGCCAGCGCGTCGGCATCGAGCAGATCGTTTTCGTAGGCGGCATGCAGGAGTTCCAGCAATTCGTCGCGATTGTCGGGCTCGCGTGACAGCCAGGAAGTCAGACGTTCAAGAAAACTCGGTCGGGGTAAGTGGGTGTCATCCATGGTTCAAGTCGTTTCGGCATAAGGGTCGTCAAAACCCAGCCTGCGCATGATAAAACTTTCAATGGCTTCCATGGCCGTCGCATCCGCATCGGTTTCATGGTCGTGGCCTTGCAAATGCAGCATGCCATGCAAGGTCAGGTGGGCATAGTGGGCGGCAATGGCAATATGCTGTTGCGCGGCTTCGCGCGCCACCACCGGCGCGCAGATCACGATATCGCCGGCCAGCGGCGCGCCGTCGGCCGCAGCGCCGTAGGCGAAGGTCAGCACATTGGTGGCGTAGTCCTTGCCACGGTATTCGCGGTTGAGGTCGCGGCCCTCGTCTTCGTCGACGACACGCAGCGTCACCAGGGCATCGACCATCAGCGCCGCCTTGGCCCAGCGCCGGAAGTCGGCGCGACGTGGCATATCCGCGGCTTTCAGCGCGAACTGCAGGCTCAGATCAAGCTGTGGATCGGTCATGGTAAGCGTCATAGGCGTCGACGATACGGGCCACCAGTGGGTGGCGAACGACATCGTCATTCTGGAATACCGTGAAAGCGATGCCGCGCACCTCGCGCAGCACTTCGCGGGCTTCGATCAGGCCGCACTTCTGGCCGCGTTGCAGGTCGATCTGTGTCACGTCGCCGGTAACCACCGCACGCGAGCCGAAACCGATGCGGGTCAGGAACATCTTCATCTGCTCCGGAGTGGTGTTCTGCGCTTCGTCGAGAATGATGAAGGCGTGATTGAGAGTGCGACCGCGCATGAATGCCAGCGGCGCGATTTCGATAATCTGCCGTTCGAAGGCACGCGTCACCTTGTCGAAGCCCATCAGGTCGTACAGCGCGTCATACAGCGGGCGCAGATACGGGTCGACTTTCTGCACCAGATCGCCAGGCAGGAAGCCAAGCCGTTCGCCCGCTTCCACCGCCGGCCGCACCAGCACGATGCGCTTCACCAGGTCGCGCTCCAGCGCATCCACCGCGCCGGCTACCGCCAGATAAGTTTTACCGGTGCCGGCCGGGCCGATGCCGAAGGTGATGTCGAATTCCTGCATCTGGCGGATGTACTGGTTTTGCCGTTCGGTGCGGCCATGCAAGCCGGTCCGGCGCGTCATCAATACCGGAATATCGCTTTCCGGCTGCGCCTTGTTCGTCTTGTGCGCGACTTCCACCAGGGCCAACTGAATTTCGTCGATATCCAGAGCGTTGCGTGCGCGTTGATAGAAATCCTGCAACAGACGTACCGCCAACCGGGCTTTCTCGCCATCGACCTGAAATACCTCGCCGCGTCGCGCGATCGTGACATCCAGCGCGGTTTCGATCTGGCGCAGGTTCTCGTCCAGCACGCCGCACAGATTGGCCAGGCGGGGGTTGTCGACGGGGACGAAAGAAACCAGTTCCATCAGGCTGAAATGACGACCTCGCCGCGCAGGCTGTGCGGCATGGCCTGAGTGATGCGGATATCCACCATTTGCCCGATCAAGCGCGCCGGGCCGGCAAAATTGACGATGCGGTTGTTGTCGGTGCGGCCGGCCAGTTCGTTGGCGTCCTTCTTCGACGGCTTTTCGACCAACACCTTCTGCACGCTGCCGACCATGCCGGCGCTGATTGCGGCGCCCAGTTCATTCAGGCGCGCCTGCAGGCGATACAAACGTTTCAGTTTGACATCCTGCGGCGTGTCGTCGGCCATGCCGGCGGCTGGTGTGCCGGGACGCGGGCTGTAAACGAAGCTGAACGAGAAATCGAAACCGACATCGTCGATCAGCTTCATGGTGGCTTCGAAATCTTCTTCCGTCTCGCCCGGAAAACCGACGATGAAGTCGCTGGCCAGGCAGATGTCCGGTCGCGCGGCTTTCAGCTTGCGTACGATGGACTTGTATTCCAGCGCCGAGTAACCGCGCTTCATCGCCGCCAGCACGCGGTCCGAACCGGATTGCACCGGCAGATGCAGATGCGAGACCAGTTTCGGCAGGCGCGCGTGTACGTCGATCAGTCGTTGGGTGAATTCGCGTGGATGCGAGGTGGTATAGCGAATCCGCTCGATTCCGGGTATCTCGGCCACCAGTTCCAGCAGCAGGGCGAAATCGGCGAGGTCACCCGACTGAGTGCCGTGTTGCATGGCGCCCCGATAGGCATTGACGTTCTGGCCCAGCAGCGAGACTTCCTTGACGCCTTGCGCCGCCAGTCCGGCGACTTCGGCCAGCACATCCTCCAGCGGGCGGGAAACCTCCTCGCCGCGGGTGTAAGGCACGACACAGAACGTGCAGTATTTGCTGCAACCTTCCATGATCGACACAAATGCGGTCGCGCCTTCGACCCGGGCGGGCGGCAGGTGATCGAACTTTTCGATTTCCGGAAACGAGATATCGACCTGCGGTCGACCGGTCGCGCGCCGCTGTTGCATCATCTGCGGCAGGCGATGCAGCGTCTGCGGGCCGAATACGATATCCACATAGGGTGCGCGCTGCACAATCGCCGCGCCTTCCTGGCTGGCCACGCACCCGCCGACGCCGATGATCAGATTCGGATTCTTCTGTTTCAGGTGGCGCACCATACCCAGATCGGTGAACACTTTTTCCTGGGCTTTTTCGCGTACCGAACAGGTGTTGAACAGGATGACATCGGCGTCTTCCGGCGTATCGGTCTGTTCATAGACTGCGTCGGCGTCATTCGACAATGCCAGTACATCGGCCATCTTGTCGGAGTCGTACTCGTTCATCTGGCAACCAAAGGTGCGGATGAATACTTTGCGAGTCATGCTGGAATAGGGTGTGGTGGTGATGGGCAGAATCGAACTGCCGACCTGTGGGTTATGAATCCACCGCTAGGTCGTAGGAACCTACTCCCGTCACCGTCTGAGCTAATCGAATCAACTACTTAGGTTGAAGGAACTACAGGGACAACAGCCATAATAATAGCACAGGTGGAAACGTAGGGGAAACGAAAACAGCCCATGATCCCAGCAGCAGCAAGGCTTCCTGGCATTTCACTGGAAACAACAAGGCAAGCTTGTCTTGCAGGGGGGGCACCCCCGGGGGATGGGGGGTACCCTTTACATATATGCAAGCGAAGTCAGAAATTTCTCAGGCAAATTTCAGGATTCCTTAGGGCTTGTTTGGCAGTCATGCCCAACAGGTCTACAGTTCAAAGAACCATCCCACCTTAAGGGATGCCCCGAACAACAACCAAGGGAACAACATGACAAAAGCACTATTAGCCACCCTACTGGCCCTGACTGCCAGCACTTCACAAGCTGCCCTCATGGACCGGGGTGGCGGGCTGATTTACGACGATGTTCTGAACATCACTTGGCTACAAGATGCCAACTATGCCAAGACAAGTGGATATGACCCGACAGGTGTAATGACGTGGGATGAAGCAATGGCATGGGCTGACCAACTGGTTATTGGAAATTACTCAGATTGGCGTCTTCCAAGAACAGTTCAACCAGATTCATCATGCGATGATCAGTATCCCGGCCCCCTAGGTTTTGGCGCAAACTGTACTGGAAGCGAACTTGGTTATTTGTTTTATATAAATCTTGGTGGAAGTGCAGATAGTTCGATCCTTGCATCCCATAATTCAAACTTTTTATTGTTTGAAAATGTGCAAAATGAGTTTTACTGGTCTGAAACTGAATATTTAAATTTATCCAGTCAAGCATGGGATTTTTATATGAGCAATGGCTATCAATACGCAGACTATAAGTTTGAACCCAATAGCCGCTATGCTTGGGCTGTTCGTGATGGTGATGTTGCCCCAACTAACAATCCTTCCCCCATCCCTGAACCTTCCATCTTTGCCCTATTGCTGATAGCTGGCCTATCGTTCCTTGGGATTCGTCAAGCAAAAAGATAACAGCTTAGTAGTGCAGCAGGAAGACCAACAGATGAACATTATCAACATACCTTCATTCTTGTGGTTCATTTTCTTTTCTGCATCTGTTCATGCTGAATGTGTCGGTATTGCTAAAGAAAAATATTGCTTAGGTAAGCCACCACCTAACAAAGCTGCATCAACTATGGATGATGGCATTTATATTCGTCTTGACAGGGGGCGCAATTCCAAAGTCTATAAGTATGATTACGAAGGAGATAGGGCCATAGGGCTTTTGCTATCAACAAGCGCAACAGTAATAAACAATAAGATAACCGGGATTAGTCAGGTGTACCTGATGGATCAAGAAGCAAGCAAAAAAGCAGACAAACTATATGCTTCGTTACTTAAACGACTAATAAGTCGGCATGGAAAACCAACAAGAATAATAGAAAGCGAAACCTACAGCTATGCAGAATGGAAAGCTAAAAGTCTATATACAGAAATTGAACTGAACTACGGGGATATTACTGTTTCCTATGAGTTGAATTAAGACCAGGTATCAAGTCTAAAGGGGGGTAATAAATGGCTAAGATGAGCACATCTGAAGTTTACAGCCTACTGGAACCAATCCATGAGTTCAAAATGAAACTGGTCAATGCTAATAAAATAATTGATCAAGACCTAAGACAACCAGATAAAAACGCACTGCTTTATCACAACACTACTTTTGAAACATATCAAAAACTTTCTTTTATGTATTTGCAAGATTTGATGGATATTGATAATAACGCGGGTTGGTGGAACAGAAGAACTGGGAAGTCTTATATGATTGACATCATGTCATTGATAACAGACTACCAGATAAAAATAAATCATCTTAATAGCATTTCTATTCATTCAACATAAGTTACCACATGTCTTGCGGCACTTTGCCGCTATCTGTTGTCACTTGCTATCTCATTCCTGGGTACTTTGTAAATGCAATCATAATGCATCTACAGTGAGGGTTAACATGAAGGGACTTTTAGTTATCATATTATCCATATGGATTACGGGGGCCGGAGTAATGACCCTAATTTATGAATATGAGCGCAAAGTCGATTGCGTCGAACGTGAGGGGATAGTCAAGGGTCTTATATGGTGTGACACTGACGCCACCACACAGTTAGAAATGGGCGTAAGCCACTTTTCTATGATGATTAAAGGACTAGGTTGGCCATTTAGATTGTTCGCCAACAATGAACATGAAAAAACCTTAGCTGAAAAGTCTCACAATGAAAAATTATCAGCCATAGAATCGGCCATGAAAAAGTGTGGATATCATCAATCAAACCCAACAACCCAAGCTAAGAAATGTGTGCAAGAAACAATAGATAGCGCATATGGCGCAAGAAATAAAAAAGAAGGTGATTGCACCAGGGCATCTAATCCATATTTATTGTTTGCCCAAGAAAGAGATACAGGAGCACCATTAATAAAAGGCTTAAATTTTATAGAAAGCGATGAATTAACAGAAATGACTTCTGAAATGTCCATCAAGATGGGCGTGCGACTTGACGAAGAAGAAATAAAAAGCGAACTAAAAGAAGTTTTGTATTTTGTATATAGCCACCCAGAAACTAGCGCCCAAGCGATTAGGGATCAAAAATATTCAGAATGCATGGCATTATCTAATCAATGACAAGGCACGCGATAAACTGGAAGCCTGATCAGGTAAACGGGGCTTATGGTCTGAACCTGAACCAATTTCCCCTTGGCTATGGCGGAATGGAAGCCGTTAGTATGTTAATACGGTACAATTTCCCCAGATAGCGATTGAAGAATATATCTTTATCCAACTTATATACAACAAATGCGAATATTCTTTGTAAGCCAAAGAAAAGCAGAAAGCTTGCGTGGCAACAAATCCGCATATTTGATATCCATCACAGACCCCGGTTGCGAACCTGCTAATTTATCCAACTCATGGCATTCTATACTTCGCCTATCCTTCCATGATGTTGATGAAGTTACATTCCCAGGTGCAAACCCTGAACTAATCCCCATGTCAGAAATGGATGCCATCGCAATAGTGAAATTCACCCATGCGATGCCTGATTCAATTCGTACAATTTATGTTCATTGTCGCTCAGGCATATCTAGATCAGCAGGGGTAGCAAAAGCCATAGCTGATTATTTTAATTTCAAGTTTGACCAAAGCTACAATGAATACAACCGTCATGTGTACATCACTACACTGACTGCCCTACAAAACAACTAACAGTTTACAAAGCCCATTAAGTTCTTTATGGGGAATGTAAAGAGTTGCAAGTTACTAGCTGAAAAGGTTGGTTAGTGAGGGGAAACGTGAAGGATAGATAGAACGCCCTCTCTTCCACCATCCGTAGGGTTCAAGAAGACTAATAGCTTTAAGCTTTTCCCTATTTGGCAAGTCTTTGTATGAAGGGACAGATGAACTAATATTCATCAGTGTTATTCCCTCTTCAGATTCTACAGTAGCGACATAATGAAGAATGTCACTTATTACCTTGTCATACCTAGCCACCAGATACTTACAGCCGGGCATTACCCTATGAAGTAAGGTTATTTGTGAAGGGTCTAATGGCCCTGAAAGGTATATTGTAGAAGGTAAAGCAACTGTCTTTCCATCTTCCACCTTCACCCTTCTACTACTCCCACGGCTGACAGCTTGATAAAGATTAAGAAGGGCTTCTTCTTTGGCTATCTGCTGAAAGCCTTCAATAGTTCCACCAATGTTATCTTGAACTAGGGTCATTTCCCCCTTAGTTACTTCGTCTGACAACCTGAGAAGACCCACACATATTAAAGCGTCTTTATCAGTGAAGCTATTGCTACCAGCGTGCATTCCCCAAGTAATAAGCGGATAGCCCATTGCTTCTATAAGTGGTTTCATCTTCAAAGAACAGATGACAACAGGGTTTAGTCCTTCTGCTATCGCTTCTTCTACCCTATCTTTTGTCCATTCAAGATAAAGCTGTTTATTCTTATTAATCTTTGTTTGCCCAAGGTTTAAATCATAAGCCTTGAAAGCAACATGGTTGAACATCTTGAACTTATCTATGTTTAGCTTTTCTATTGAATCATCCAACTGAGAAAGAATAGAAAACTCATGGTTGGCATCTAACACAAACAAGCTTTGCATATCTGGCAAAGTGTGAATGAAGCTAAATATATCCCCATTCTCATGTCTTAGCTGGTCATATCTACCACTAATGAGCGGTTCGATTACCTCAAAGACAAACTTGCCTTTGTTTCTTTTTAAGTTAGCTAGCAACATAGCAGACTTAATATTTTCTTTTACTTCATCTGAAGTAGCTAGCGAAACAATAGCACTAGATGACAATGCTTCATTAATGCTACTTAGATAAGATAAAGCATCTTCAGACAGGTAAGGTGCAATAAGCCCCATATCTTGCCTGAATGCTATTACATTACCACCGAATGACTGGCCCCTTTTAAGGGCTTCATCATAAAACACAGTTCGCTTGACCCCATTACACGATAGCAACCTGTCGAATTCTTCTTTAGTTCCATCTACCCTTGCATGACAAGTTATTAATACTTGGTAAGCATTAAGTTCACTATCAGGCGTAGATGAAAAATCTACCTGACTAGCTGAAGATGAAGAAAACTTACAACCTATTTCATCTTCACTGTAAGCTTCAAGCAAACCTTTTCTAAATTCATTCATAGCCCGCATGTTAGGCACACATACCAACACTGGGTAGATTGAATTTAATTCCTTCAAGGTATTCAGAAAAGTTATAAGAAGCTGGGTCTTCCCTAAACCAGTATCTAGCCCTATTGCCCACCTTGCAGGGGAATCATAGATAGCATCTTCAGCAAAGTGGGAAGCAATGGCATACAAAGCTTTCTTATGATTGAAAGATATTTGATTCCCCCAGCCTTCCAGCTTGGAAATCAGTTTAGTAACGACAATATCTGTTAGCTCAGAAAGTTCATTCATTGTAATTACCAAGCCGGGAAGATGTCTGCACCTTCTTCTGTGTCTTTAGCGTTCAATATCAAAAGCTTACCATCTACCAGTTCAAAGAACAGGGTGTCCCCGTCCCCGTCCCAGTCCTCAGCAGGTGCAAACACCTTTGCTTTACTGGCTTCATACTTCAGCCAGCTAGCTGTCGAAAGCAGTTCTTCGTGAATGTTTGTCATGTTACCCCCTTATTGTAGTGCAGGAATAAGCCAGGAAGGCACCGTAGAAGCGATTCTAGGGGGTCTGACCTGTTCGCCTATACCATTGCTTAGGTTAGGCGTAGATAAGCCGCTGTAGGGGCTTGCAAGACAAGCTTGCCTTGTTAGAATAGCTTCGTCTATCACAATGCTGGGACTGAAGAAAGAATACTTCATACACAAGAAGCTGTTTTGATTAGCTGAATAACTGATCTCAGTAGCCAGTATCCTATCCTTCAGGTCTTCATCTGCATTTATTTGTTCAGCAGCTAGGTTCATATCAATTAACTTTACTTTGGATAGCTGAAGCGGATTAGCTTTATCTTCCAACCCATAAAGCATGTAATTAGCATAATGACCGTCCAGCAGCTTATCGAATTCCCTATACCTTAATGTGAACTCATTATTGTAGTAAGAAGCAGCAGAAGATTTACGGACACGAAAAGCCCAAGTAATGTTATCAAACGAAGAAATAGCATCCATTCCCAAGCGTTGATCTTCCCTAGCTGTTGAAAGCCTTGTTTGAATTTCAAGTAAGCGGTTCGCATAGATAAAATCCCCTGCATGGTTGATGAATTCCTTATCAAAGCTATTGGCAAAAGCCCTTTGCTGTTGGTAACTCATTTCAGGGGATAGGTAGCCTTGAGAAAGGCCCTATTGGTAGTTAATCCAAGTTCTTTTAGAAGAAGGCTCACATGTGGCTGTTTCCATTTACCACCCAAAGCCCTTCTTGCCCCCAGATTGTTCAAAGCTTCTGCTATTTTCTTTTGTGAGAAACCTAGGGATAAGCAGTATTCAATGAATGGCTTTAAGTATTCCCTTTCTTTCTTTGCCCTTGTAGTGTGGAAATGTTCCATGATCAGCCCTTCAAATGGAACTGAAGGCCAAGGGCTTGTTTGTCTGATATACGCAGCTTAGTAATAGCAGGGGAAAAGAATGTAACTGGGTCAGATTGCTTCAAAGCCTCATAGAAAGCCTTATTCCGTTGATAACGGGGCAAAGCTGCAATAGCATCAACCTTTTCTTGTTCCCGACTTGACTGTTCAGCCTGTTGTTTTTCTTGTTGGGCTTCCATTGCTGCATCACGCTTGTTTAAAACTGCTGCTTTAGCTGCAAATCCTTGTGCCTCCCGATATTCAGCCTTCCAGTTATCAAGGAAGGTTGCTTCTTTATGTTCCCTTTGGGCTTTGAATATTTTTCGTAGTTCTTCGATTGCCATATCGTTCTTTTTACCTTGAGGCGTGAAGATACTTACTTCTTCAGTAGCATCCACCATATCAAAGATCGTTTCTTCATTCATATGCTGTTTCCCCTATAGTATTTGCATCAAGCAAAATTCATGCCACATATATAGATATTAACACGAATTGTTCTCGTTGTCAATATAAGTATATGTATACATTGAGTTTTCAAGAAGTAAACGGGGAAAGAAGCAGACAAGAAAAAACCCCCAAAAGCTAATGCCAGTGGGGGTTCAGTGAATGAGCGAACTATTTAAATAGTAAGGCCGTTTTTCCTTATCTATCCAAGCTTGGTTATCAGGTCTTGCACCCTTAAATGGGTATATCGCTTCAATACCTGAAGGCTTTTATGCCCACTTATTGAAGCAACTTCGATTGGGTTTAACCCTTTTTCAAACAATCTGCTGCAACTTTCATGCCGGTTATCATGCCAGTGATAAGAAGACACCCCCGCACGTTCCAAAGCCCGGTTAAAACTACCCTTCACCGCATCAGACCTTGGCGACCAAGAAAAGAAAACCCTTCTTGATTTAACATCGCAGACAAGTTCAGTGAATGCTTGAACAGCTTTAGATGACAGGGGAACAGTGCGACTTTCTCCGTTTTTAGTATCGTGAAGGATGACCGTCTGCTTGAACAGATCAACGTCTTGCCATTCCATCCCAAGAAGTTCTGACTTCCTGCAAGCCGTTTCAACAGACAAGACGAACAAGGGCGCAAGCTGGCTGTTCTTGGATTGTTTGCAGGCTTCCAATAGTCGGGGGTATTCATCACCTTCCAGTCGTCTTGTCCTAGCTTTGCCGGGCTTAGGCATGCGGATAGATTCGATTGGATTTGAAACAGCAAAGCCCCATTCTTTCAAGGCGATGGTGAACAGGTGACTAATTATCCCTAGCTCATGTCGAACGCTGTTAGTTGACAGCCCAGCTTTGAGCCTTTCGTCCCTGTAGGTGGCAAAGTCTAGGGGCTTCAGGGACGCAAGCGAACGCTTGGCAAGGGGATGACCTACCCACTTAGCTATGCGCCTTGATTCGGGGCCTGCACCCTTCTTGCTGGGCGTTATTTCCACCTGGTAACGCTCAAGGGCTTGCTTTAGGGTGGTTGCTTCTGCTGTATCCCGATTCAAGAAGACACCACGATCTAGTTCAGACTCAGAAGCCCGAACAAATCTTGTTGCATCTTGATGGGTGGTGAAGGTCTTAGTGATAAGTGGATGACCATTCCGACGAATCCGGACGTTCCACTTACCACTTGGAAGAAGCTTGATGCTTGCCATTTCTACGCCTCATTGGAAACGTAGTGGAAACGACTAGCATCTAAGACTAGCTAAGTTGCGCTAAGTCTTTGAATTTATGGTGGTGATGGGCAGAATCGAACTGCCGACCTGTGGGTTATGAATCCACCGCTCTAACCGTCTGAGCTACATCACCACTGCTGAAACGAGGCGCGGATTATCAAGATCGAGGCCGTCGCTGTCAATTGCTACAGCCGCATAAACATATTGCACATATTGCGCCCGACAGCGTCGGAGGCATGGCCGCGATCAAGGCAGGCGCAGCCTGACCGAAGCGCCGGGAAGCAGCCCGGAGAGGCGCGGGATGGCCACCTCGATTTCATAATGCTGATCGGGGCTGGCGGAAATTGCGCTGACCTGACTTGGCAGACTGCTCGCCGCCAGCACCACTTCCACAGCATCGCCCGGTTTCACCGACTGCGCCTGCGCGGCGTCGAGCCGCGCGCGGGCAATCAGTTGATCGGCGCGGGCGACGGTCAGTACGGCGGCGGGTTGGCATTGGCTGGTGATGACCAGGCCCGGTTCAGCATGGCGCTGCAGGATCAGCGCATCGAACGGCGCGCGCAATTCGGCATCGGCCAATAGCTGCCGCGCCCGTTCGACGCGCGCCTGCGCGGCAGCCAGTCCGGAGCTGGCGCGCGCGTGGCGCAGCTTGGCGGCATCCAGTTCGGTCGTCGAGGCCACGGTGCGGGCATAGAGTTCGCGCACCCGTTCCAGATCGCGCATTGCGTCGGCCTGTTCTTCGCTCAGCCGATCCATGTCGGCGCGGGCTTCGGCCACCCCGGCCTTGAACAAGGCGGGGTTCAGGCTGGCCAGCAGTTCGCCCTTCCTGATGCTTTGACCGGCACGCGCAGCAACACTCTCCAGAACGCCGGAAACCGGCAGCGTCAGCGTCACCCGGCCAGACCAGTCGAGCAGCGCCGGATATTCGGCGGCCTGAGAGAGCGGCGCCGCGATGCACAGCATGGCCGCGAGCCAGGCAGCCGGCGCTGTGCCGACGGGCAGGGAGAGGGCTGTAAGGGTCATTTTTTATCCTCTTGCACAGGCTTGGCGTAGTGTCTTGCCCATTGCCCCGGGCCGCCGACCAACGCTTCCAGTCGCGCCCAGGCCAAGGCCAGACGATATTCGATGGCGCGTTGCCGCAAATTCGCGAACTGGGTTTCGGCCATGGCGGTGCCCAGGTTGGTTTTCAGTTCCATTTCGTACTCGGCCCGGGCTTTTTCCAGAAACTGATCACGATATATCGCATTGAATTCTTCGCCGCGCCGTGCGGCATTGCGCAGCAGTTGAATTTCTTCTCTCGTCGCCAGCACGGACTGGCGCAAATCAATGACCAGCGTGTCATGCCGTGCTTGCAGTTCATGGAAGCGCGCCTGTTCCCGGGCCATGCGTGCGTCGTTCCGCTTGCCTTGCCAGATCGGCCAGTTGAAGTTGAAGCCGGCGCGCAGATCGTCGCGGGTCGTCGCCTCACGGCTCCAGGCGGCGGCTTCCGCCTCGAATTCCAGGCTGGGCCGGTTTTCGGCGCGTACGCCATTGATTCTCTGCGCGGCCGACGCAAGCAGCTTCAGGTGCGCCAGCAAGCGCGGATTTTCGGCCTTGACGACCTCGAACAAGGCATCGAACTCCGGCAGAGCGCGTTCGTTGTCGGGCAATTTCGGATCGACCAGATCCTCCAGCACCATGCCCGGCAGGTTCATCGCCGCGCCCAGCGCCATGCGTTTTTCGCGCAGATCGCGCCGGACATCGTTGCGTCGCGCCAGGATGTCGAGGTAGCGGGCTTCCAGTTCCGACAGTTCCCATTGCGCAAGTTGACCGACAGCCAGGCGTTCCCGGGCGTTGTCCCAACTGACATAGGCTACTGCCAGCGCCTCGGTTTCTGCGCCGTCGCGCAAGTCGGCCAGCAGCACATCGAAGAACCGCGCCATCAGCGTGATGCGTCGTTGCGCGCGGACATCCAGCAGTTGCAGCGCGCGCGCCTGACTTTCCTGCTCTGTCGCCGCCGCGCTGGTTTGTTGACGTCCGAAATCGAGCAAGGTCTTGCGCGCGTTGAGTCGGATCAGATGATCGGGATGAAAGTGGTCGTTGTACAGCGCGTTGCGTCCGGTGCGCAGTGTGGCATCCAGGGTCACGCGAAAGTCGTTGAGACTGTGCGCCAGTTGCGCCTCGGCGTCTCCGACAGCCTGTTGCGCACGCGCCAGATCGACTTCCGGATGGTCGGCGTCGGCGTGCGCCAGGACCGCGTCCAGCGTCAATGGCGCGGCGGACAGTTGGCCCGGGCTCCAGGCGATCAGCGTTGCCAGCAGCGCCGTGGCCAAGCCGCGGCGGATCATCGGCCTGGACCCTGTCGCTTGTAGACGTTGAACGGTGTGGACTTGTATGCGCCTTCGACGACATAGCGCCCGAGCAACAGAAATTCCTCGGTGGAACGCGTGGCACCGGTAAAGCGCGTCGCAACATTGCCGTCCAGGTCATAAAACACGAAAACCGGCGTTGCGCGGGCGCGCTGTTCCAGGGCGAAGGCTTTTTCAGTGGTTTCAGCACCCTTGAAATCGACCATCGGCGTATCACCCTTGACGTCGACCGGAAAAATCAGAAAGTGTTGCCGGAAATAGTCCTGTACCGAAGACTGATTCAGGATGGTTGCCTTCATGCGCGTGCACCACGGGCAGTCATCCATTTCGAACATGATCAGGACGCCTTGCTTGCCTTCCGCTTTGGCGGTCTCGAGTTCGTCCTTGAAGTCGCCCATCTTGGGCATGAAGAAGTGCTGGTGCGGGTCGCGCACTTCGGCAATTGCCGGCAGGGCGACGAGGGCAAACAACAGCAATAGCCAACGCATCGATCAATCTCCTTATTTCTTCGGGCGGATGTAGCGTTCGACCGCTTCCCGGGTCAACGCGCCGACATTGTAGGCAACCACCTTGCCTTGCGGATTGTAGAGATAGGTGGTCGGCAGTCCGGGGATCGAACCCACCTGCGCCGCCATCTTCCGATCGCCGAGAATGACCGGATAGGTCACCATCATCTGATCGGAAAACTGCAGCACGGTCTCGGGATCGCGATAATCCATCGCCACGCCCAGCACGACCAGGTTGTTCTTCTTGTTTTCGTGCAGCGATACCAGGTCGGGTATCTCCTCCAGGCAGGGCGGACACCAAGTCGCCCAGAAATTGACCAGCACCCACTTGCCCTTGTATTGCGCCAGCGTATGCGTTTTGCCTTTGCTGTCCACCATCGTGAAAGCCTGCGCGGACAAGCTTGCCAGGGCCAGACAGATCAGAAGTGCGGCACGTTTCATCATCATGGTTTCTCGAAATTAATAGCCGTTGTGGAGTCAAATGAAGCGTCAAAGTTCGGTCATCCGGTAAAGTATCGTAATTCGGTCCTGAACGGTGCTTGCCTGAATGATTCATCATTGACCGGCGCGATTTTTGGCATAGCCCGGTATCCTTCAGGGCGACCGCATAATATGAATGATTCGGGCTTGCGGGAGGTGCGGGCCGATGTCGAGTGCTGCGGCGATCACGTTGTAAAAGCTTTTTGCGGCCATATACGCGGCGGGTAGAATGTCGCACGGAGGAGTCAAGCAAACCCATGCTGCCCAGATATGTATTACCCGCCCGCCAGTCGGGATCGAATATAAGCCTGGAAACCAAGCCCAAGCAAGTTGAAGCCTGGCTGACGCGCTTGCCGCTTTCCAATCCCGCCGAGGCGGCGGAGGCGATGGCCGACTATCTGGCCACATTGAACCAGATCAATGTTGGGCAGGACAGCCGCGCCAAGATCATCGAGCGGATGACGCCGGTGGTCGAGGATATCGTTGCCTCGCTGTATGAACACTATGGTTCCGTGCCGCTGCCGCTGTTGCCGAGACAGCAGCGCAACGCCGACCTGGCCAGGCGTTTGCTGCAGGAACTGGCGAATAATTACAAAACCCTGTTGCTCGATTGGCTCAAGCGCCGCTTCCATCTGTTCGGCGGCAACCCGGTACCGCTGTATTTGCAACGCATCCTGCTGGCTTTGCAGGCGACACTGGAAATCTGCTTTGAAACCCATGATCCGGTGCCCGAAGGGGTCTGGGTCGATCTGCACCAGACCTACAACTATGCGTTGCGCAATGGTCTGCGCGAGGCCATCCCCGAGGGCGGCGCGAAAATGCTGTCCATCGAGCAGATCTACAAAGCCACCTTGCTGATGGCGTTGGCCGACCCCTACCGGTTCCCGCAGGCGGAATTGCCCTGGGCGAAGGACATCATTGCGCGTTTCGGCAACCTGGCCGCCATCTACCCGGCCGAGGAAACGGTCAAGGGACAGGCTGGCCTGTTCGTGGTCGAGGTCAATACCGATGGCCCGCCGACGCCGATCGCCCGCGATGCGCACCCAACCAACCCGCGCTGGGATTTGCTGCTCAACACCACCGAGTTGGCCAAACATCTGGCGCTGATCTCGACGCATCTGAAAGGCCAGGAATCACCGGAGAAAATCGGCCTGCCGGGCGCCGCGCGAGACCCCGCCTATCCCAGCATGCTGAGGCGTCTGAAGTTGAATTGGGGGGCTTCGCTGCAACGTCAGTCGCAACGGCGTCGCCAGGCCAACAGCCGCGAATTCGATGTCAGTTTCGGACTGAAATCCGTGCAGCAGTTGATTTCACCGCCCATCGCCAGCGATACCATACACTATGGCATGGGCGGCAACGAGGCGCCCCCGACCATCGTGCGTTGCAAAACCATGAACGACAGCATGGGCGGTCTGGCTTTGATCAAGGTGGGCGCCACGCCAATCCAGATTCGCGTCGGCGATGTGGTCGGCATTCGTCAGGACAAAGCCGAATGGGGCGTTGGTCTGGTGCGCTGGTTCCGCGTCCCCGGCAAGGGCGAGATGTGGTTCGGTGTCCAGCTGCTTTCGCCGCAGGCCTTGGCGGTGCAGGTTCGCCGCAAGGACAACGGTCGGCAGTGGCCGGGGATTTTGCTGCACCCGAGTCCGAAGACACGTCAGTCGCCGATGCTGCTGGCCCAGCCGGGTTGTTTTGTACCGGATATTCCGGCGGAAATCACGGCAGGTGCGGGCGGCGCGCAACTGGTGCAGATCGAAAAGCGCATGGAGGCGACGCCCAGCATCGAGCTGTTCCGTTTCCAGATGCACTCGCTGGGCAAGGCCGGCAGCTGACGCTGTGTTGACTTACCGGGTTGGCGCGGTTGGCGGCGCCACGGTTTGCGATCTCTGCGCGTCCTCCTGCAAAGTGATTTCGCTCGCCACGCCGCCGACTTCGTTGAGTATCAGCACATTCACGCGGCGATTGCGGCTGCGCCCGTCCAGCGTGGCGTTGGTGTCGACCGGCCGATTGTCGGCATAGCCGATCGCCACCATGCGGGCGGCCGGGACGCCGCGTTCGTTGAACAGCCGCACCACGCTGCCGGCGCGGGAAGACGAGAGTTCCCAGTTGGACGGGAAATTCGGGCTGTTGATCGGGATGTTGTCGGTATGGCCCTCGACCTGGATCGGGTTGTCGACCTGGGTCAGTACTTCGGCCACTGCTGCCAGCGCTTCCGTCGATTGTGGCTGCAATACCGCCTCGCCGCTCTTGAACAGCACACTGGCGTTGATTTCCACGGTCACGCCGCGGGGCGATTGGGTGACTCGCACCTGGCCGTCCTGAATCAACGGCTGCATGGCTTGCAACACATTCTTGGCGACCTTTTTCATGCTTTCCGCAGCTTTGACGCGTTCCGGCGAGTCCGCTGACTGTCGCGGTTGCTGCACCGATTTGCCGATCGGCTGGCCGGTGCCGCTGAGGATCTCGGGATTTCTGGTTTGCATCTGGATCAGTTTGTCGGTGCTCTGCGGATCCTTGAATGCGTTGATCAGCGAATCCGACATGACCCGGTACTTGCCTTCGTTGACCGATGAAATGGCGTACATGACGACGAAGAAGGCGAACAGCAAGGTAATGAAGTCGGCATAGGAAACCAGCCAGCGCTCGACGTTATCGTGTTCTTCGGGGGCTTTTTTACGGGCCATGTCAGGAAATCAGGCAGCGCATGGTTCAGGACAGATAGCCCTGCAATTTGGCTTCGATGACGCGCGGATTCTCGCCGTTGGCGATCGCGACTATGCCCTGGATGAACATTTCCTTGTTGTTGACCTGGCGCCCGACCCAGTAGCGCAATTTGCCGGCTACCGGCAGGAAAAACAGATTGGCGCTGCCGACGCCATAAATCGTCGCGACGAAGGCGACGGCGATGCCGGAACCCAGTTTGGACGGGTCGGACAGGTTTTCCATGACATGAATCAGACCCATCACCGCGCCCAGAATGCCGATCGTCGGCGAATACCCCCCCGCTGCCAGCCAGACCTTGGCCGCGTCGATGTGATGCTGCTCGTAACTTTGCAGATCGAGTTCCAGTGTCTCGCGCAACACCTCGGGTTCGGCGCCATCGACGAGCATTTGCAGGCCGCGCCGGTGAAACAGGTCCTGTTGCTGCTCGATGAACGGTTCCAGCGCCAGCAAGCCGCCGCGACGCGCCTTCTGGCTCCAGTCGATCAGCATGTCGAGCGTCTCCTGGCTGGCGATGCGCGGCGGCTGGATCACCCACTTCAGCATGTTGAGACCGTCGAGAAACACTTTCAGGCTGGTTTGCAGCATCACCGCGCCCAGAGTGCCGCCGATCACGATCAAGAACGCGGTGAACTGCATCAGCGAGCTGATGTGACCGCCTTCCAGGAACTGCCCCAGCAGGACTGCGGTAATGCTCAGGGCGATGCCGACGATGCTGATGATGTCCATACTGCGGCGTCCTATTCAGGGCTTGACGACCAGTCGCGCAGTCGACCGCGCAGTCTGGAGATGGCCTGGCCGTGCAACTGGCAGACGCGCGATTCGGAGACGCCCAGCACCACGCCGATTTCCTTGAAGTTCATGTCCTGTTCGTAATACATGCCCATCAACTGTTTTTCTCGTTCCGGCAGCACGCCGACCGCTTTGGCCAGTGCGCCCTTGAAATGCTGCGAAGCCAGGATGTCGAACGGCGCCTGATCGCGACTGTCCGCGAAGCGCTCAAGAAAGTCATCGCCTTCACTGCAGTGCAAATCTTCGTAATAGACCAGTTGCGCGCCGCGGGCATCATTGAGCAACTCGAAATAAGCCTGTATATCGAGGCCCATCTCGGCCGCGATTTCCTGTTCCGAAGGCGGCCGGTGATGTCGCTGTTGCAAGGTGTTGATGGTATTTTCGATCTGCCGTCCGGCACGACGAACATTGCGCGTTGCCCAGTCCGCATCGCGCAGTTCATCCAGCATCGCGCCGCGCACGCGTTGGGTGGCGTAGGTTTCGAAGTGGGCGCCTTGTTCGCTGTCGAAGCGATCGACCGCGTCGAGCAGGCCCATCAGACCGGCCTGCACCAGGTCGTCGACCTCCACGCAAGCCGGCAGACGCGTCATCATATGGTAAGCAATGCGCTTGACCATCGGTAGGTGGGTCCTGACCAAGGCGTCCTTATCGCTCACCAAAGCTCCGTCGATCATGCCGTGACTTGTTGTCAGTCGCTTCCTGAGACATCCGACTGTAAAGCCACATACGTTGCCAATACTGTTCAAAATTGATGCGTTCGCTTTCTGCTTTTTGTTCGCTCGCATCGTTCAATACATCGACTTGCGCCGCGTCCAGGGCTTCCGGCACGGCACCCGGTGCGGCTGCAGCAACGCAGCCGAGAAAGCGCGGCGTCAAGGCGAGAAAGCGTTGCGCGGTTTCACTCAATGCCGAGAACAGGTTGAACGCCGTTCCCGCCTCGGCGCCGACCACCAGCACCAGCCAGTTGTTGCCGGACCAGGCGGCATGCGCGGTTTTCATGACGGCATAGGCATCCGCCAGCGCGGCGCGATTACCCGGCAACACCAGGACGCGCAGACCCGCCGTACTGGCCAGGCTGGGACCGCGCGGCGCGCCGTCGCCCCCATTCAGCAACAGCCATTCCGGTGCATCGGCGCGGGCGCGCCACTCTTCCGTCATGTCGAGCAGATCGTGCTCCGACCAGCCGGCCAGCACTTTCGGTCCGTCCTGCGCCGCCAGCAATACGAGTCCCTCGGTTGCTTGCCGGACCACCGCCAGCAAGCCGCGGCTGGCGGCATCCGCCAGTCCGTGGCGCGGCATGACGCCGAGCAATCCGGCGACATTGTTCGGCGGCCGCATCTCGTCCATCACCAACACCCGATGGCCGCGACGGCCCAGGCTCAACGCCAGCCCGGCACAGGCGTCGGCGGTGCGGCGGGGCTCAGGACCGAGCACGCCGAGGGTCTGAAAGCACGGTTCAGGCGCGAACAGCCGCCGCAATCCGCTGGCTTGGTCGAGCGGGTCAGCCAGTCGCACCCCAGCCTCCCATCGCCTCGTTGACATCGCTCGGTGTGGCGGATTGCAGCGCGGCGGCCATCAGAATCGGATAGTCGTTTTCATCCTGGGTGAAGGGCGATTCCGGTTGATGAATCCGGAACGCGCGATCCGCCAGATAAGTCGCGTTGGCCAGATGCAGGTCTTCCGGCACGCGTTGGCCGTTGGTCACGTAATGCACCGGCAATTCGTGACGTATCGCGACATCCAGCACCGGACCATAGGTCAGCGCCTCATCGATCTTGGTCAGAATGCAGCCAATCAGGCCCGGTCCGCTGTAGGCGCGCGCCACCTCTTCAAGCGTCACGCCCTGGCTGGGCGCACCGAGCAACAACAGCCGCTTGACGTCGCGTTGCTCGCCGCACAACAGGGCAACCTGCTCGGCCAGTCGCTTGTCGCGCTGGCTCATGCCGACGGTATCGACAAACACCAGATGCCGACCCGACAGATCGGACAAGGTCATTTCCAGATCGTTTTCGTCGCGTACCGCGAACACTGGCGTACCGAGAATGCGGCCATAGATGCGCAACTGGTCCTGGGCGCCGATCCGGTAGGTGTCGGTGGTGACCAGCGCGACCTTGGCCGCTCCGTGACGCAGCACGGCGCGCGCGGCAAGTTTGGCCACGGTGGTGGTCTTGCCGACGCCGGTCGGGCCGACCAGGGCGAAGACGCCGCCGCGCTCGACGATGTCGTCGGCACTGGCTGCCAGCTTAAGGTTGTGCGCGATGGTCGATTTGATCCACTTCAGGGCCCGCGCCAGATCAACCTCGTCGGCCGGCAGGCGTTCCAGCAGCAGGCGCGCGAAAGCGGCGGAAAAGCCGGCGGCCAGCAAGCGCTTCATGGCTTCCATGCGCACCGGATCGCGCCGAGTCAGGTCATTCCAGGCAAAGCCGGCGAGCTGGCCTTCGACCATGCCGCGCAACAAGCGCATTTCCTTCGCCAGTTCATCGACCGCCTCGGAGGTGTGGTGAGCGTCTGCCGCAGCATGGTTGACGGCGTCCGATTTGACGGCCGCGACCTTTGTCGGCGGCGGCGTCTCAGGTTGCGCCTGATGCGCGGCCTGGCGGCTCGGGGAGGGGCGTATCAGTGTCGAGACATCGCGATCGGCCAGATAATCGGCCAGCGTGGCAAGTTGTGGTTTGGCCTCGTCCAGGGTCAGGCTGGTACGCGCCGCTTGGGCTGGCGGCTGGGCTGGCGGCTGAGCCGGTCGGGGAGAATGTGTCTCCGGCGGCGTGCGCCACAGCGCCGGTTCGGCCTGGGCGGCGAGCGCCGCCATATCCATATCCGCCACGGCGATGATCTCGACCCCGCCGGCAACCTGCCGATTGGACAGGATCAGGGCGCTGGCGCCGAGTGCATCACGCACCTGGCGCAACGCATCACGGGTGGTTTGTGCGTGGAATTTCTTGATCATGGATGGATCATGTGCCGCTACCAATCAATGTGACAATGCGGATCGTCTTGCCATCCGGGACTTCGGCATGGGACAACACTTTGAGGCCCGGCGCCGAGCGGCGCAAGAACCGCGCGAGAACCGGACGGATGGCCGGCGGCGACAGCAATACGGCGGGTTGTCCGGCATTTTCCCGCTGTTCCACGGCGCGCACGGTTTCCCGCACCAGACGTTCGGCCAGGCCCGGTTCCAGACCGACGCCGGTATCGCCGCGTGACGCGAGCGCCTGGGTCAGGATGTGCTCGAGGTTGGGTTCCAGGGCCATCACCTGCAATTCCTGTGCTCCTCCAAAGGTTTCGTGGATGATAGCGCGTCCCAGCGCGGTTCTGACGGTCGCGGTCAGGTCGTCGGCATCCTGGGTGCGAGTGGCATGCTCGGCCAGGGTTTCGAGAATGGTGCGCATGTCACGGATGTGAACCTGTTCCTCGAGCAGATTTTGCAAGACCTTCTGCACGGTCGCCACCGGCAGTTGTTTCGGGGTCAGATCCTCGACCAGTTTGGGATGCTGCTTGGCGAAATGATCGAGCAATTGCTGGGTTTCCTCGCGCCCCAGCAATTCCGGTGCGTGTTCATTGATGATTTTGGTCAGGTGCGTCGCCACCACCGTGCCGGCATCGACCACCGTGTAGCCGTAGGTCTGGGCCTGGTCGCGCAACGCGGCTTCGATCCAGATTGCCGGCAGTCCATAGGCCGGGTCGGTTGCCGGCTGGCCGTTCAGCGTACCCAGCACGCGGCCGGGATTGATCGCCAGAAACTTGCCGGCGATGGCTTCGCCCTCGGCGACGCTGACCCCCTTCAGGGTGACGCGATAGGCATTCGGCTTGAGCTGCAGGTTGTCGCGGATGTGCACGGCAGGCACCAGAAAACCGAGATCCTGAGCGATTTTCTTGCGGATGCCGCGGATCCGCCGCAACAGTTCGCCGTCCTGGTGCTTGTCGACCAACGGCACCAGCCGATAGCCGACTTCCAGACCAAGGCGATCGACCGCAGCGACGTCGTGCCAGCCGACATCGACCGGTTCTTCCGGCTTGGCTGGCGCTTCCTCGACAATCGCCGCCACCGCCTCGGCCTGGTGGCGTTGCATCAACCAGAAGCCGATACCGGCCAGAATGCCGCCGATCAGGAGAAACGGCACATGCGGCATGCCCGGGATGATGCCCATCAGCGCCAGAATGCCGGCGGTCATGAACAGCGTCTGCGGCCGTCCGAATACCTGGCCGGTCATCTGTTCGCTGAGATCCTGATCGCTGGATACCCGCGAAACCACGATGCCGGCGGCGGTGGAAATGATCAGCGCCGGAATCTGCGCGACCAGGCCATCGCCGATGGTCAGCAGGGTGTAATTGTTGGCGGCGGCGGCGAAGCTCATGTCGTGCTGCGCCACGCCGATGATCAGGCCTCCGATGATATTGATCAGCACGATGATGATGCCGGCCACCGCATCGCCGCGTACGAACTTCGAGGCGCCATCCATGGAACCGTAGAAATCCGCCTCCTGGGCGATTTCCGCGCGCCGCCGCCGCGCCTCGTCCTCGCCGATCAGGCCGGCGTTCAGGTCGGCGTCGATCGCCATCTGTTTGCCGGGCATGGCATCCAGGGTGAAGCGGGCGGAAACCTCGGCAATCCGTCCGGCACCCTTGGTGATGACCATGAAATTGATCAACACCAGAATGACGAACACCACCAGGCCTACCGTGTAATTGCCGCCGATCAGGAATTCGCCGAAGGCTTCGATCACCTTGCCCGCCGCATCGGTTCCGGTATGGCCTTCCAGCAGCACGACCCGGGTTGAGGCGACGTTGAGCGACAGGCGCAGCAAGGTGGTCAACAGCAACACCGTGGGAAACACCGAGAATTCCAGCGGTCGGGTCGTATACAGGCTGATCAGCAGCACGATCATCGCCAGCGCGATGTTGAAGGTGAAGAACAGATCGAGCAGAAACGGCGGTATCGGCAACACCATCATGGACAGCACCATGATCAACAACAGCGGTGCGGCCAGCCTCTGCAACTGCGGGCCATTCGGCAAATGCAGCATCTCGGCCATCAGGTCGCCCCGTTCTGGGCGGCGGGATCAAGCTTCGGCGGCACCTGCCAATCACTCGGCATGACCGGGTTGAGCGAATGGTTGAGTTGATAGACATAAGCCAGCACCTGCGCCACGGCGGTAAACAGCGCGCCCGGAACGACATCGCCGACTTCGACGTGGCGGTGCAAGGCGCGCGCCAGCGGCGGCGCTTCGACCACCGGTACGCGATGTTCGCGCGCCAGTTCCTTGATGCGTTCCGCGACCAGTTGCGAACCTTTGGCGATGACGATCGGCGCGGTCATGCCCTTTTCCTCGTATTTGAGCGCCACGGCGAAATGCAGCGGGTTGGTCACCACCACATCCGCTTGCGGTATCGCCTGCATCATGCGGCGGCGCGCCACCTCGCGCTGCAGCGAGCGGATGCGCGCCTTGATCTGCGGGTCGCCCTCGATTTCCTTGCCTTCCTGGCGCACTTCTTCCATGGTCATGCGCAGGCCGTGGTGATAGTTCCATATCTGGAAGGGCACATCGAGCAGGACGATGAAAGTGAACGCCGCGACCGATGCCAGGAAGGTCAGCAGTGCGATCTGCCCGAAATGGATGATGGCGGATTCCAGCGGCTGCGTGGCCAGTGCAAGTATCGCGTCGCGTTGATACCAGATCATCCAGCCCGCCACGCCGGCGATCAGGCTACCCTTGAGCAGCGCCTTGACCAGTTCGGCGAGCGAGTTCATCGAGAACATGCGACCGATGCCGGAAATCGGGTTGAGCTTGGAAAAATTGAATGCCAGCGCTTCCGTCGAAAACACCCAGCCGGACAGCATCAGGTTGGCAGCCACCGCCGCAATCACCACCGTCAGCGCCATCGGCAGGTACAGCAACACGCCTTCCATGCCGGCCTCGAACAGATTGCGGCCCATCATGGAAGCAGTCGCCACATCGGCCTGATCGAAACTGAGCGAATTGCGCATGATCCGATCCAGACCCTGGAACATGAACAGGCCCATCATGGCGATCACAGCCACGCTGGCGAGCAACACCGCGAGCGTCGCCAGTTCTTGCGAGCGCGGGACATTGCCCTTTTCGCGCGCTTGTTCAAGCTTGCGCGCTGATGCCGGTTCGGTCCGTTCAAGATCGCTGTCTTCCGCCATCCTCGGGTCCGGATCGATTCCGGCTCGGGGTTATTAAAGTGGCGGCGAGTTTAGCATGCGCGGCTTGCCCGAGGACCGGCCGGTCCTGCGATTCGGGCGAGGGTCGGGCGGGCTATTTGATGCGCTGGGCGAGTCGCGTCCAGGTACTCACCACGGTATCCGGATTCAGCGACATCGAATCAATACCCTGCTCCATCAACCAATCCGCCAGGTCGGGGTGATCGGACGGGCCCTGACCACAGATACCGACATATTTGCCGTTGCGCTTGCAGGCGGCGATGGCCTCACTCAGCAACTTCTTCACTGCCGGGTTGCGTTCGTCGAACGAGGCCGCGACCAGGCTGGAATCACGGTCGACGCCCAGGGTCAGCTGGGTCAGGTCGTTGGAGCCGATCGAGAAGCCGTCGAAGCGTTGCAGGAAGTCATCGGCGAGCAGCACGTTGGCGGGAATCTCGCACATCATGACGATCTTCAGGCCATCCTTGCCACGCTCAAGGCCGTTCTCGGCCAGCACGCCAAGCGCCGCGTCGGCGTCGAACAGGGTGCGCACGAAGGGCAGCATGATCTCCACGTTGGTCAGCCCCATGTCGTCGCGCACCCGGCTGATCGCCCGGCATTCGAGCTGGAAGGCGCGGCGGAACATCGGGCTGGCGTAACGGCCGGCGCCTCGGAAGCCGAGCATCGGGTTTTCTTCGTGCGGTTCGTACTGCGGGCCGCCGATCAGGTTGGCGTACTCGTTCGACTTGAAATCGGACATGCGCACGATGACCCGCTTCGGCCAGAACGCGCAGGCGATGGTGGCGATGCCCTCGACCAGCTTTTCGACATAGAAATTGACCGGGTCGCCATAGCCGTGAATCTTGGCGTCGATGGCGGCTTTCACGTCTTCCGGCATCTTGCGGTATTCCAGCGCCGCATTCGGGTGGATGCCGATGGCGTTGTTGATGATGAACTCCAGTCGCGCCAGGCCGACGCCTTCGTGCGGCAGCGTGGCGAAGTGGAAGGCCTGTTCCGGGTTGCCGACGTTCATCATGATCTTTACCGGAATCTCCGGCATGGACTGGATTACCCGTTCGGTCCTCTCGAATTCCAGCAGTCCGTCATAGACATAGCCATCCTCGCCTTCGGCGCAGGACACGGTGACTGCCTGACCTTCCTTGATCAGCTTGGTGGCGTTGCCGGTGCCGACCACCGCCGGCACGCCGAGTTCGCGGGCGACGATGGCGGCGTGGCAGGTGCGTCCGCCGCGATTGGTGACGATGGCGGAAGCCCGCTTCATCACCGGCTCCCAGTCCGGATCGGTCATGTCGGCGATCAGCACATCGCCGGGTTCCACTTCATGCATCTGGTCGATGCTGGCGATGACGCGCGCGCGGCCCTTGCCGATCTTGCCGCCGATGGCGCGACCGACGACGATGACCGGGCCCTTTTCCAGCATCTTGAACCGGGTCTGCACGTTGCCGTCGCGCGATTTTACGGTCTCCGGCCGCGCCTGCAGGATGTACAGCTTGCCGTCGACACCGTCGCGACCCCACTCGATATCCATCGGCCGGCCGTAATGTTCCTCGATGGTCAGCGCATAACGCGACAGCTCCAGCAACTCGTCGTCATCCAGCGCGAAGCGTCGGCGCAAGCCCAGCGGCACGTCCTCGACAACGGTGGAACGCTCGGCCTTGGATTCATGGCCGAACACCATGCGGATCGCCTTTTCGCCGAGTTTCTTGCGCACCACGGCGCGTTTGCCTTCGCGCAGCTTCGGCTTGTGCACGTAATACTCGTCGGGATTCACCGAACCTTGCACCACGGTTTCGCCGAGGCCGTAGGCGGCGTTGATGAACACCACATCGCGGAAGCCGGATTCGGTGTCCATGGTGAACATCACGCCGGCGACGCCGAGGTCGGAGCGCACCATGCGTTGAATGCCGGCTGACAGGGCCACTACGGCATGCTCGAAATTGTTGTGCACGCGATAGGAAATGGCGCGATCGTTGTACAGCGATGCAAAGCACAGCTTCACCGCATCGATCAGATTGTCGGCGCCCTTGATGTTGAGAAAGGTCTCCTGCTGGCCGGCAAATGACGCATCCGGCAGATCTTCGGCGGTGGCCGAGGAGCGCACCGCGAATTCCAGGTCCTCGCCCGCTTCGGCGCACATCAATCGGTGGTTGTGGCGAATGCCGGCTTCCAGTCCGGCCGGCAACGGCGCTTGCATCATCCAGCCGCGAATCTCGCGCCCGGCTTCGGCCAGCGCCTGGGTATCGTCGACGTTCAGGGTGAGCAGTTTGGCGGCAATGCGATCTGCAAGTCCGTTATGCGACAAATATTCACGGAAGGCATCGGCGGTGGTGGCAAAACCGCCGGGAACCCGCACGCCCTTGTCGGTCAGATTGTGGATCATTTCGCCCAGCGAGGCGTTCTTGCCGCCGACCTTGTCCACATCTTGCATGGACAGGGTTTCAAAGCGCGCTATATAGTCAAACGAGTGGCCCATTTTCTTTCCTCGATAAATATTGACTGAAGCGTCGCTTCCTTCCCGGCTGTTTCCAAACATGACACCTGCACGCCCGGTCTTTTTCATCTCCGATCACACTGGCATCACCGCCGAGATCATTGGCAAGAGTCTACTCTCGCAATTCCCCGACGAAGCGTTCGCGCCGGTGAGTTTACCCTTCGTCGATTCATTGGAGAAAGCAAATATTGCAGCGCAACAAGTTTGTGATGCCTGGAAGCTGTCGAATGTAAAACCCTTCGTGTTTTCAACGCTTACCGAGCCCAGCGCACGTGCAGCATTGGATGCCTGCGGCGCGGTTGTGATGGATATCTACGGGCATTTTCTGAGCATGATGGTGGGCGAAATAGGCTATCCGCCGGAACCCTTGCGCGGGCGTTTTCACGGCATGTCCGACGACAACTCCTACCGTTCGCGGATCGACGCGGTGAATTTCGCGCTGGCGGCGGACGATGGTCTGGGACTGGAGAAATACCAGCGCGCCGATCTGATCCTGGTTGGTGTATCGCGCAGCGGCAAGACGCCGACTTCGTTGTATATGGCCATGCAATACGGACTGTGTGTCGCCAATTACCCGCTGACACCGGAGAATTTTGATGAATCGTCGGGGGCATCGCTCGGCTTGCCGAAATCGTTGCAGGCATTCCGCGCCAAACTGCGCGGCCTGACGCTGGCACCGGAACGGCTGGCGCAAATTCGCTCGGAACGCCGCCCGAACAGCCCCTACGCCTCGTTCGAAACCTGCAAGCGGGAACTCAAGCAGGCGGAACTGCTGATGCGCAGCGAGGGCATTCCGATCGTCGATTCGACGCACCGCTCGATCGAGGAAATTTCGACCATGATCAAGCATTCGCTCAGCGGCGATCGAAAAAACTGAAGCGCTGCATTGTCCGTTTCAAGGTTCATGGTTCAAGTGACTTCGGCGTTGTGCGCGGCTTCATCCATCGCCCGCAGACCTTCCTCGACGCCCGCCGCATGGGTCAGGCGGGCGACGTTGCCCTTGGTGAAGAAGCCCTGGAAGTCGCCGAAGCGCTGCACGTATTCGATGATCAGGCTGGAGTACTCCGAGGCGCTGGAGAAGATCTGCTTGAGGCCTTCTTCCTCGCTGCCGATGACGTCGAGCAGGAAGTCCTGGCCGCAGTCGCGCAGGGCTTCGACAACGTAGTCGATATTGGCTTTGTCGCCGGTGTGGCCATCGTTGACCGCCACCGCGATGTGGTGCAGGCGCGGGCCGTAATTGCGCACGAAGGCTTCGGTCGGTGACGGCAGTTGCAGCAGGTGGTTGACGAAATACGGGTGGTTGGCGGCGGTGAACACCTTGGCCGGGCTTTCCAGTTCGTTGTTGTGGTGCACGCTCTTGGTGACATTGGTCGACGAGTTCTGGTCGCTGATGTCGTACGAACCCCAGTAGTAATAGCTGGTCAGCGTCAGGTATTCGAGGATCGCGGCTTCGCGGTTCTGGCTGTAGACGCGGGTGGCGAGGTGGTCGATGGGCAGCAGCATCTTGTCCAGGCCGAGTTTTTCCTGGGCTTCCTTGGCATTCTCGTAAGCCGCCTGCACGTCCGGGCGGATGCTGGTCATGCCCAGCGCGTAAACGCGGATGTTGTGTTCCGGGCGTTCCCAGTAGCCAACGATGTTGTGGGTGTAGGGGCTGGGTTTGACCACCGCCATGTTGCCGGGCAGTTCGAGTTTGCGAATCTGGTCCTGGTTGAAGAAGCGGATATCGCGCGACTTCTGCATTTCGACTACATCGTGCAGGCTGGTGACGCGGAAGATTTCGCCCATGTAGCGCGAGTTCGGCTTCTGCGCGCCGATCGGATACACCTCGTTCAGGCTGCGGAAGATGCCGCGTGTATTGGGGTCTTTCACTTCCCGCACCAGCACGTCCGGCGCGCTCATGTCGATGCGCAGGATGTGGGTGAAATGGGTTTCCGATTCCAGCGTCACCAGGTAGTGGTACGGCGTCATCAGGCATAGCTCGCCGACATAGGCGATGGAATGGCCAGGTTCGACAGTGATCATCAGCGCATCGATCTGGCGAATTTCGTTGGTCAGGCCGCTGCGGTCGCGTTCCTCGAGCAACTGCACGAGGTATTCCTCGAAGAAATCGGAATTCAGTTTGTCGCCGTAGCGGGGAAAATCAAGCGAAAGAGGCATCATGGTCGGGGCGTCCGGAGTGGCGGTGATGTGGGGTGGTGCGGGAATGCCAGGGTGGTCAGGAAGTGCTGCTCGATGACTGATGCTGTTCCTGCGCGGCGACCTGCTGATGCAGGGAGAAGTACTTGCGCGAGATGGCGTCGTGCAGATTGGCCAGGTCGGCCTGGATCTGGTCGAGATGTTCGTGCAGGGCGGCGGGAGAAACGTCGTCGAAGCGCATCGCTTCCAGGCGTCGCCAGGCGACACGGGCGGCGTGCAGCGGCGCGTGATAGTCGGACAGCACGGACAGCGAATTCTCGATTTCTCCCAGGCAGTGCGTCACCGTGCGCGGAAAATGCGGGTCGGTGAGCAGATACTTCGCCACCAGCGGGCCTTGCACATGTACGCCGACGTGCTGGCGATACATCTGATAGGCCGACAAGGCGTTGAGCGTGCTCATCCACAACCGTTCGCGCGCCATGTCGGAAGTGCCGTCGATCGGCAGATTGACCGCCGAGTTGACGTCGATGATGCGGGTGCTCATGTCGGCGCGTTCCAGGCTGCGCCCGAGTTGCAGGAAATGATAGGCAAGGTCGTGACTCATCGAGCCGACCAGCAAGCCGATCACCGACTGCCGACGTTCGATGATGTTGTTCAGGACTTCGTAACGTTGAATGCGTCCATGCGTGGCATGCGCCGCATATTGCCGGGTGTACAGATACAGGCCGTTGATGCGTTCCCAGATTTCCATCGGCAGAACTTCGCGGAAGGTGCGGGTGTTTTCGCGGGCGCTGTGGATACTGGCGAAGATCGAGCCGGGGTTGCGTTCGTCGAGTATCAGAAACCGCATGATGTCGGCTTCGTTGGGGGTGACGTAATGCTTGTTGTACAGGGCATCGAGACCCGCCACCTTGAGCAGCGTGTCCCAGCCGAACGATGCGCCGCGCGGCAGGTCGAGCAGCACCTGGGTGGTGCTGTTGATGAAGCGGGCCGTGTTTTCGGCGCGTTCCAGGTAACGCGCCATCCAGTACAGACTTTCAGCGACTCGGGAAAGCATGGTGACTCCAGTTGCAAGGTTCAGGTTGCAAGGAACAAGGCGGGGCTTGGCTTGCCCCTTGTCCCCTGCCGCTGTGGTTAATCGACATCAATGATCCAGGTGTCCTTGGCGCCGCCGCCCTGCGACGAATTCACCACCAGCGACCCGGCCTTCATCGCCACCCGGGTCAGCCCGCCGGTCGTGCAGTAGAGCTTGTCGGACTGCAGGATGAACGGACGCAGGTCGAGGTGGCGCGGCTCCAGATGGTCGTCGATCAGGGTTGGCGCGGTGGACAGCGCCAGGGTTGGCTGCGCCATGTAGTTGCGCGGATTGGCCTGGATCAGTTCGGCGAACTGGTCGCGTTCTTCCTGCGTCGCGCGCGGACCGATCAGCATGCCGTAGCCGCCGGATTCGTTGGCCGGCTTGACCACCAGTTTGTCCAGGTTGGCCAGCACATAGTCCTTTTCCTTTTCGTACATGCACAGGTAACTGGGCACGTTGGGAATGATCGGATCCTGATCCAGATAGTATTTGATCACCTTGGGAATGAAGGCATAGACCACCTTGTCGTCCGCCACGCCGGCGCCCGGTGCATTGGCGATGCCGACATTGCCGGCGCGCCAGGCGCGCATCAGGCCCGGCACCCCCAGCGTGGAATCCTCGCGAAAGGCTTCCGGATCGAGGAAGTCGTCATCGATGCGACGATAAATCACATCGACGCGACGCAAGCCGGAGATGGTCTTCATGTAGACGCAATCGTCCTTCTGCACCACCAGGTCGCTGCCTTCGACCAGCACCGCGCCCATTTTCTGGGCCAGATAGCTGTGCTCGAAGTAGGCTGAATTGAAGATGCCCGGGGTCAAGACCACCACCACCGGTCGCGTCCCCTCGCGCGGCGACAGCGCGGCCAGGGTGTCATGCAGTCGCGCCGGATAGTCGTCCACCGGCAGGATATGGGAGGCCTGGAACAATTCCGGAAACAGGCGTTTCATCAACTGGCGGTTTTCCAGCATGTAGGAAACACCGGAAGGCACGCGCAGATTGTCTTCCAGTACATACACTGTGCCGTCGCCGTCGCGCACCAGATCGGTGCCGCAGACATGCGCCCAGACACCAAAACGGGGCGTCATGCCCTGGCATTGCACGCGAAAATTCTTCGACCCATCGAGCACTTCGAGGGGGAAGACGCCGTCCTTGACGATGCGTTGTTCGTTGTACAAATCGTTGATGAACAAATTCAGCGCGGTCAGGCGTTGCTTGAGACCTTCTTCGATGCGTGTCCATTCAGTCCGCGCCATCACCCGCGGGATGATGTCGAACGGCCAGGCGCGATCGATATTGCCGGCTTCGCTATACACGGTGAAGGTGATGCCCATGGTCATGATCGCGGCATTCACCGCCTGGCGGCGTTCATCCAGGTCGGCGGCGTCCAGCGTATCCAAATGTTCGAACAAGGTGCGCGCGGCGGCGCGCGGTTCATTGTCCGGGGCGATGAGTTCATCGAAGAACAGGTCTGACGGGTAATCCTGGGTCAAGGTATTCATGGCATACACTCCTGTTATGAGTGGCTCTCTGCAAGGAGCGTGCCAGCAATCAAACGCCCCGATTTCCTGCCCGGCGCTGCGTATGCCAGCCGGCGCGAGCATTAATCGAATATCCGGGCTATGCTCGACCCGTTTTACAACGAGGACTTCATCGTGACTTATTGTGTAGGGATGTTGATGCGGGACGGTATGGTTTTTCTTTCCGATACGCGGACCAATGCCGGCGTTGATCAGATCAACACGTTCCGCAAGATGAGTGTATTCGAACAGCCTGGCGAGCGCGTTCTGGTCCTGCTTTCGGCGGGCAACCTGGCGATTACCCAGGCGGTGGTGAGCCTGTTGTTCGAGCGGCAGGGCAAGGAGGGCGAGAGCCTGCTCAACGTGCCGAATCTGTTCGAAGCGGCACGCCACGTCGGTAATTGCCTGCGCGAGGTGCATGAGCGCGATGCCGCGGCGTTGTCCGGCTTCAATATCGATTTCAATGCCGCCTTTCTGCTCGGCGGCCAGATCAAGGGCGAAGCGCCGCGCTTGTTCAGCATCTACGCCGCCGGCAATTTTGTGGAAGCCTCCGCCGATACGCCGTATTTCCAGATAGGCGAATCAAAATACGGCAAACCGATACTGGATCGCATCTTCAATTGGGATACCCGTCTTGAGGAAGCCGCCAAATGCGCCCTGATTTCGATGGACTCGACGCTGAAATCCAACCTCTCGGTGGGCATGCCGCTGGATATGCTGTGCTATGCCACGGATAGCCTGAAGGTCGAGTTACGCACCCGTATCGCCCCCGATCATCCCTATTTCAAGTCGCTGACCGAAGCCTGGGGAGAGCGAATCAAGCAGGCTTTCGGCGAATTACCTGCGCTGGATTGGGAAACTTGTGCTAAACGTGAGTAATGGTCTGCTGAACTGCAGCTATTCATTGTGGAGCGACCTGATATGGAAATAAAAGACAACTCTGCAGTCATCAACGCCCTGTTCGGTGGCAGGGCATCGCGTTCGGCGCAGCTGGACAATCTTGCATTGCGTGAACTGGACAAGGGGCTGGATCAGTTCACCGGCAAAAGTTACGAATTGGCGATTTCCAGTTTCAATCGCGCCATTCGCCTGTCTCCCGGTGGCGATACCGCGATCAACGCCTATGACTACATGGCGCGCGCCCAGCTCAGCCAGGGCGATACGCAAGGCGCTATCCAGACCTACCAGAAGGCGTTGAAACTCGCCCCGAATCGTGACGATCTGCAAGCCCAGTTGGGCAATATCTTCACGACCGAAAAGCGTTTCGAGGAAGCCACGGCGCAATACGCACTGGCGGTCAAATACAATCCCGGCGCCGCCAACCGCTATTCGCTGGGCCAGTCCTATCTGGCCACTGGCCGCTACGAGGAAGCCAGGGCGCAGTTCGAACTGGTGCGCCAGTTGTCGCCGAAAGAGCCCTTCGGAAATTTCGGCCTGGGACAGGCCTATGCCAAGCTGCAACGCTATGATGCGGCGATCCAGTCGTTTGATGACGCCATCGCGATCAAGCCTGATTACTGGAATGCCTATGCCGAAAAGGGCTATGCGCTGGCTGACAGCGGTGAATACGAACAGGCCAGCGATGTCGCCGACAAACTGGAAGTCGACGACGAGGTTCTGTCCGGATTGCTGGCGCAATATATCTTCGAGAAAACCCAGCCCAAGATGGTGGCGGTTTACACCAGTCCGCTCTATGCCTACTTTTCATCCACGTTGGGGCCGGGCACGCAGGTATCCGGATTGAATTCCTATTTGTCGGCGGCGGGCGCACAGCAAACCTTTTCGCTGGTGTTTCAGTTCGACAAGGAGATGAACGCGAGTTCGGTGGAGAATATCTTCAACTGGAGCATCACGCGTGCTTCAGGGACCGGACGCGGCGACGGCTACAATCTCGACATGATGCTGAAAGACACCGAAATCACGCTGGCGCCGACGCCGTTGGCGGTGTACTACGATCAACTGGAACAGACCGCGACGGTGTTGTTCAATATCCAGCAGAACGCCAGCGGCAACGCCACCATCGACCCGTCGCACATCAATTTCACGTTCAGCGGCAAGGATGTGCTCGGATTGTCGATGGATAAATCGGCGGACATGTACAGCGGGTTCTCTTCGTTCGCCTGATCGCACGGCGCCGTTCTCATATGGAAACCCACGTTCTGCTCGCGCTGCTGGCAGTTCTGATTGTCATTGCGTTCGATTACACCAACGGATTCCACGATGCCGCCAACATCGTCGCGACCCTGATCGCCTCGCGCGCCATGCAGCCGATGCAGGCGGTGATACTGGTCGGCGTGTTCGAGTTTCTCGGGCCGCTGCTGGGCGGCACGGCGGTGGCCAATACCATCGGTTCATTCATCGATCTGTCCGACCTGCCGCGCGAGTTGTCGCTGACCGTGCTGGTCAGCGGACTGGCCGGCGCAATCTGCTGGAATCTGATCACCTGGCGCAAGGGCATCCCCTCGTCCTCGTCGCATGCGCTGGTCGGCGGCCTGATCGGTTCGATCCTGCTGGCGGTGGATGCCAGACATGTGGTCTGGGGCTTTCAGGAACTGTTCATGCACGGTCATCTGACCGGGGTCACCAAGGTATTGCTGGCGCTGATCCTGTCGCCGATCATCGGTTTCTGGGTCGGCTACGGCTTGCACAAATTCTTCAGTCTGCTGTTTCGCTCCGCCACGCCACGGCTCAACCAGCGGCTGCGCTGGGGACAATACGTCACCGCCGCCGGTCTGGCGTTCTCGCATGGCGCCAATGACGCGCAGAAAAGCATGGGCATCCTGACCCTGATCCTGGTGCTGGGCGGTTTCATACCGGCTTTCGAGGTGCCGTTCTGGGTGGTGCTGACCTGCGCGACCGCGCTGACACTGGGCATCATGTCCGGCGGCTGGCGCATCGTGCGGACACTGGGATTCGCCATCTACAAGGTGCGGCCGCTGCATGCGCTGAATTCGCAACTCAGCTCCGCCGTCGTGATTTTTTCCGCCTCGATGGTCGGCGCGCCGGTTTCCACCACCCATGTCGTGGCCACCTCGATCATGGGCATCGGCGCCTCGGAAAGGCCGCGTGCGGTGCGCTGGGGCAAGGCCGGTGAGATCGCCATGACCTGGGTCATCACGATTCCCGCCGCTGCTTTCATGGGGGCGGTGATTCTGGCGTTGGTGCAGGCTTTCATCCGCAGGGGACAGATATGATCCTAGATTCCTCTGTTGATCGCTCCTTAGCCCTTGAGGTGCCCCATGAATGCAAGCGTTGACGCCTTAGATCACGCTCACCAATTGGGTGAGCCCGCTACGTGTCCGAGTGGGGGTCTGCCGGGTTGCCTGGCCGCGTTGCTCGTCGTTGCAGGGAGTGACCATGCGCCTCCTCGCGCCTTGCCAGACAACCCGGCAGACCCCCACTCGGACACGTTCAACAGAGGAATCTAGGATGACCGAAAAGATCGAAGCCGCCACTTCCGTGGTGCATCGGGTGCTTGACCGGGTATTTCCGAAAGCGCCGGATTTTTTCCTGCTGCTGCATCAGCAGGCCACGCAGGTGCTGCATACCGTGGATCTGCTGGTGGACTTCATGGGTACCGGCGATGTCGAGGTTGGCAAGCACATCAAACGTGACGAACACGACGCCGATACCATCAAGATCAACAACATCCACACGCTGAACGAAGCCTTCTCGACGCAGATGGATCGCGAGGACATCTATCGCGCGATCATGGACCTGGATGCCATCGTCAACTATTGCAAGGACACGGTGAACGAGATGGATGTGCTGGGCATCAAGCCGGATCGCTACACCTACGAGATGGCGTCGGCGCTGCGCAGCGGTTGCCAGTCGATCAGCGCCGGTTTCACCAAGCTGGGCGACAGCCCGGAAGCGGCGGCGCATGAGGCGGATGCCGCGCGCAAGGCGCAGCGTCGTGTCGAAAAGCTGTATCGCAAGGCGCTCGCCGATCTGTTCCAGGGCGATGACTTCCTGAACATGCTGAAGCGACGCGAGATTTATCAGCATCTGGCGCGTGCTGCGGATCGCATGGCGCATTGCGCCAATACCCTGCACGACATCGTGGTGAAAATCAGCTGATTGCACAGGACTGATCCTTGCCCGTCCACACGCTCAACATCTCCTGGAAAGTCCTGCTCGCCTTCGGTGTCGGCAGCATGTCGCTGGACGCGCTGAGCAATCCGCAAACCGTGCTGCCGCTGGCGCTGGCGCCGTGGACGCCACCACCCGGCCTGACCCTGGCGTTTCTGCTGCTGTACGGCCTGCATTACGCGCCGTTGTTGATCGGCGTGACCTTCCTCGCCAGCATGCCGATCTACGGCGCGCCGCAGGACTGGTTGCCGGCGTTGTGGGCGGCGGGGCTGTTGATGCTGGGGTTGTGGGGCTTGGCGGCCTTGCTGCTGAAAATCTGGCGCATCGATCCGCACCTTGGTTCTCAGCGCGACATGACGTTGCTGATGCTGGTCGCCATCGCCGCTGCCTGGCTGGACGCCAGTGTGCATGTGTTCTCGCGCAGCCCGGAAGCCGCGCCCGATGCCTGGGCCTGGATGGCCGATCTGGTCAACTTCTGGGTCGGCGCGCTGATCCGCATCCTGATCATCGCGCCGCTGGTGCTGGTGCATGCCGGGGTGGACTGGAGCGGCTGGCGCAACTGGCCGATCTGGGACTGGTCCGGCGAACGCGTCGGCGGACTCGCCGGCGGCTGGAACCTGTCGCGCGAGGCGGCGTTGCAAGGCGTGGCGATCGCCATCGCACTGTGGATCATCTTCGGCTTCAAATACACCGACGAATTCAAGTTCTTCTACCTGCTGTTCCTGCCGATGATCTGGATCGCCATGCGCCATGGCATCCAGGGCGCCACCATCGCCCTGGCGGCCAGTCATGTCGGCATCAACTTCATTCTCGACTGGCGCGGCTCGCACGCGATTACCGTGGTCGAGTTCCAGATGCTGATGCTGGGCCTGGCGGTAACTATGCTGTTTCTCGGCATGACGGTCAGTGCGCGGCGCGCCGCCGAAGAACGGCTGAATCAGCGCGAAGCGGAATTGAATCAGGCCATGCGTCTGGCGGCGGCCGGCGAAATGGCGCAGGCCATCGCGCACGAACTCAATCAGCCGCTGTCCGCGGTCGCCAACTACGCCCGTGCCAGCCGTTCGATGCTCGACGATCCGGCGCGACATGGCGCTTTGCTGGCCGAGACGCTGGAGAAAATCGACCGCGAGGCCAACCGCGCCGGCCAGGTCATGCGCCGGCTGCGGGAATTCTTTCGCGGCGGCGGCTTGCGCAGTGAATCCTTCACGATCAACGAGTTGATCGACGAGAGCCTGTCCTATGTGAAACGGCGCGTCGAGCGGCAGAACATCGTGTTCAAGGTGGCGATCGACGATACCCTGCCCCGCGTCAACGCTGACCGGGTGCAGATGGGGACGGTACTGCACAATCTGCTGGCCAATGCCATCGACGCGCTGGGCGCCGGTCCGGAGTCGCGGGAAATCGAGATCAGCGCGCAACGGGCCGAGACCCATCTGATTCAGGTTTGTGTCAGCGATAATGGCGTCGGCATCAGCGAAGACATGCGCGATCGCCTGTTCGAGTCCTTCGCCACCAGCAAACCGGAGGGCATGGGTCTGGGCCTGGCGATCAGCCGCACGCTGGTGCAGGCGCACGGCGGCGAACTCTGGTTGTCCGGCAGCCAGCCGACCCGCTTCTGTTTTACTTTGCCGGTAAGCATTAAATGATCGAACCCGTTGTCACCATCGTCGACGATGATGAAGCCGTGCGTGATTCGCTCGCACTGATGCTCAACTTTCGCGGCTACCGTACCCGCGCTTTCGACAGCGCCGAAGCCTGCCTGGAGGCCTGGCGCCCGGACTGGCGCGGCTGTCTGCTGCTCGACCTGCGCATGCCCGGCATGGATGGTCTGGCGTTGCAACAAGCCTTGTTGCAGCGAGGTTGTACCCTGCCGATGGTGTTTCTCACTGGCCATGGTGATCTGGCGCATGCGCGGCTGGCGTTGAAAAGCGGCGCGGTCGATTTTCTCGAAAAGCCCTATGAGGAATCCGCCTTGCTGAAAGCCGTGGCGGAGGCCATCGAGCGTGACATGCGCGACTACGCGACGCACAGCCATGTCGCGGAGATTGCCGCACGGATCGAACGTCTGTCGGAGCGGGAAAATCAGGTGCTGGGCTTGGTGGTGGCCGGCAAGCCGAACCGGGAGATTGCCGAGGATCTTGGCATCAGCCCGCGCACCGTCGAAGTCTTCAAGGCGCGCATGATGGAAAAGATGCAGGCGCGCAGCGTGCCGGAGCTGGTGCGGATGGCCATGGAGGCGGGCATCCTTGGCTGACTCGGGCTGCGACAATTTGTCGCAGCCCGAGTACGGGATCCAAGCATTAGCATCTACTGATGGCTGAATCGATCGACTCGCAAAAGACGCAGCACCGGATGCCTCCGGTTTCCAGTCGACGCGGTTCCACGCTGGCCGGCTGGGCTTTGGCTGCGGGGAGTCTGGCGCTGCTGCTGATTCTGCTCGACAGCGGACGCCTGGCGGCGGTGCATGAAGCGGAACTGCGTCAGGGCCAGACGCGAGCGAGCCTGGACCGACTGACCGACCCGGCGCTGTTCACCGAGGCGCGCTACGCCCGCCATGCCAGCCAGGCCGACCGGCATGCGGCGTTTCAGGATCATCCGCTGGCGCTGGAGCATTTTCCCGCCGGCTCGTTGATGCCGCCGCCACCGCCATGAACCTGTTCCGTTCTGCCTGGTTCGAACGCCAGCGCGGTCTGATCGATTACTCGGTAGCCAATCTCGGGCGCCGGCGCGGTCGCAATCTGGGCTTGTTCATGGCCTACACGCTGCTGGTGTTTCTGCTCGCCTCGGTGGTGCTGTACGGTGATGCCTTGCGCCGCGAGGCGCGCCAGTTGCTGGCCGACGCGCCGGAACTGGTGGTGCAGCGCATCACCGCCGGCCGTCATGATCTACTGCCGGATGCCTGGCTGGAGCAACTGCGCGGCCTGCGCGGCGTGCGTGCCGCGGAAGGGCGGTTGTGGGGGTATCACTACGATCCTGCGGCGCAAGCCAATTACACCTTGCTGGCGCCGAACGATGCGCCGCCGGCGCCCGGGCAGATCGAGATCGGCGCGGCGCTGGCGCGGGCCAGCGGTGTGGCGGTGGGCGATGTGCTGTCGCTGCGCGGCTTCGATGGAAAACCCTTTGCATTCAACATCAGCCGGGTATTCGAGTCCGAATCCGAACTGGCCAGCGCCGATCTGATGCGGGTCAACCCCGCCGACCTGCGCGCATTCTTCGGCATCGAGCCGGGGCGTTACACCGACCTCGCACTGACCGTGTCGAACCCGAGCGAAGTGCGCAAGGTGGCGGAAAAGGTGCTGGACCGCCTGCCCGGTGCGCGGGTGATCGCGCGTGATGAAATGCGTCGCACCTACGAGGCGGTGTTCAACTGGCGGCAGGGCGTGCTGCTGACTTTTCTGTCGACGATCATGCTCGCCTTTGCGCTGCTGGCCTGGGACAAGGCGTCCGGCCTGTCGGCCGAAGAGCGGCGTGAAATCGGCATCCTCAAGGCGCTGGGCTGGGATACCGGCGACGTGTTGCGCATGAAGCTGTGGGAGGGCGCGCTGCTGTCGGTCTGCGCCTTCCTGGCCGGCTATGTGCTGGCCTGGCTGCATGTGTTCTATGCCGATGCGCCGCTGTTCACCGCCGTGCTGAAGGGCTGGTCGGTGCTGTATCCGCAGTTCAGCCTGGCGCCGCAGATTGACATGGCGCAGATGGCCACCCTGTTCTTCCTCACCGTGCTGCCCTATGTCGCCGCCACCCTCGCGCCGGTCTGGCGCGCGGCGACGCTGGACCCGGACGAAGTGATGCGCGAGTAAGGACGACATGATCGAACTCGTCCAGGTCAGCAAGACCTTCAACGCCGGCCAGCCGAACGAATTTACCGCTGTGCGCGAGGTCAGCTTCGGCATCGAGCCGGGCCGGATCACCGCGTTGCGCGGCCCGAGCGGTTCCGGCAAGACCACGCTGCTCGGTCTGATCGGCGGTCTGACGCGGCCTTCCAGCGGCCGCGTGCGCCTCGACGGCCGCGACATCTCCGCCTTGCCCGAGCGCTTCCTGACTGAACTGCGTCGCGCCACCTTCGGTTTCGTGTTCCAGCAGTTCCAGTTGATTCGCGGTCTGACTGTGCTGGAAAACGTCATGCTGCCGGCGACGCCGACCGGGCGGCCGTATGCCGAAGTGCGGGCGCGGGCGCTGCAATTGCTGGCCGACTTCGACCTCGACGGACGCGCCGAAGCCAGGGCGCAATGGCTGTCCGGCGGCGAAGCGCAGCGGGTGGCGATTGCCCGGGCGTTGATCAACGACCCGAAAGTGATCCTCGCCGACGAGCCGACCGCGCATCTGGACAGCGTCCTGTCGCGCCAGATCCTGGCCATCTTCGCCGACCTGCGCGCGCAGGGCCGCAGCGTCATCCTGTCCAGCCACGATCCGCTGGTGTTCGAGTTCGGCCTGGTCGAGCGGGTGGTGGAGATTCGCGATGGGCAGGTGACGTCATGAGCGAAAAAATCAGCCTTTACCCGGTAGGAGCGGGCTTGCCCGCGATGCAACGCTGGTCATCGCGGGCAAGCCCGCTCCTACGTTTTCGCAGGCGCTACGCATGATCTTTCAGCCCGCCGCGCTCGCCCTGTTGCTGGCTTCCACGCTCAACGCGCTGATGTTGCTGGCCGCCGCCGCGTTCGCGCTGCATCTGCTGCGTTACTGGAATCCGGCCAGCGGCAGCGAGCGCCAGATTGCGCTGGAGCGACGCACCTATCTGGTGTCGACGCTGGTCGGCCTGTCGCTGCTGATCGGGCTGCCGGCGATGGCGCTGTTGGTGCACAACGCCGATGCGATGGCGCCGTTCTTCACCGGCGCGATGTGCGCGCTGGGCAGCCTCAAGGTCAATGCCTGGGGCATGCCGGCGCTGCAGACCATGCTGGTTGGCTTCTTCCTGGCCGCTGCCTGGCTGGTGTTGAACCATCTCGACAATCGCGGCTGGGATACGCCGCTGATGCGCGGCAAATACCGGCTGTTGCTGCTGCTGGCGCCGCTGGCGCTGGTGCAGGCGGTGCTGCTCTGGCTGTATTACCTGAACCTGAATCCGGAAGTCATCACCTCCTGCTGCGGCAGCCTGTTCGGGCCGGCGGCGGAGGGCGTGGCCGCCGATCTGGCGACCTTGCCGCTTGGATTCATCCAGCCGGTGTTTTTCGGCGGATGGTTGCTGACGCTGATGGCCGGCACGCTGTTCATCCTGCGCCGGCGATTCGGTTACGTACTCGGACGCGGTTTCGGCCTGCTCGCGGCGCTGCATCTGCCGCTGGCGCTGGCCGCCGTGGTCGCGTTCATCGCGCCTTACATCTATGAACAGCCGAATCACCATTGCCCGTTCTGCCTGTTGCAGGCCGAGCATGGCTACGCCGGCTGGGTGCTGTATATGCCGCTGTTTCTCGGCACCGCGGCCGGCATCGGTGCCGGGCTGGCCTCAGCCACCCGCGCCGACAGCCTGCGCGAGGCCGCGCCGCGGGTGGCGGCGAATCTGGCGAAACTGTCGGTGGCGACGCTCGGCCTGTTCGGTCTGGCGGTGCTGTTCTATCTGCAACGTTCGAATCTGGTGATGTGACATGCGTATCGCCGGCGCGCTGTTTTTGATGCTGTTGCTGGCCGCGTGCAACGGGCCGGATACCCCCGCGCCGGTCAACGGCCAGCCGGCGCCGGCATTTCGCCTGAACACGCTGGCCGGGGGCGAGGTGAACCTGCCGGCGGGGTTGGCCGGCAAGGTGGTGGCGGTGCGTTTCTGGGCCGACTGGTGCCCGTATTGCCGCAAGGAAATGGCCGAGTTGCAGCCGGTCTACACCCGACTGCAGGGGCGCGGGCTGGAAATTCTGGCGATCAACGTGGCGCAGGACCGCGACACCGTGCAGCGTTTTGTCGAACCGCTCGGTGTCGCCTATCCGGTGTTGCTCGACCCCGATGGCGCCACCGCGCGCGCCTATGGCGTCAAGGCTTTGCCGATCACCTTCATGGTCGATGCACAGGGCGTGGTGCGCGGCAAGATCGTCGGCGAGGCGACGCCGGCGGTGTTCGAGCGCAAGGTGCTGGAGTTGCTCGATGGACACTGAACTGACTCTGGTGCTGGCCTTCCTCGCCGGCCTGGCCGGCGCCGGGCATTGCTGGGCGATGTGCGGCGGCCTGGTCGGCGGCTTGTTTGGCGGACAGGTCATCGGCTGCAGTGGCAGGCAAATGATGGCATCGCATCTGGGTTATCACGCCGGTCGCGTGCTGGCCTATACCGTGCTCGGCTGGCTCGCGGCGGCAATCGGCCAGGCCATCGTGCTGACCGGTGAAGTCGGGCTGGCGCAGGCGGTGCTGTATGTCGTCGCCGGTGGCCTGGTGGTGTTGGCCGGGGCGTGGATGGGGTTGCGCCAGCCGCGGGCCGCGGGATGCGCTGTGCGGCCGGCAACGGCATGGCTGCGCGCGGGGCACCCGGCGGCCCGGTTTGGCGTTGCCGGTTTTGTCAATGGACTGATGCCCTGCGCACTGGTGTTTTCCGTCACCTTGAAGGCGGCCACCGCGCCGTCCGTCTCTACGGGAGCGGCCTGGCTGTTCGCGTTCGGTCTGGGTACCGTGCCGGCGATGGCGCTGGCGGCCGGTTTGGCCCACTGGCTGGGCGCGCAGGCGCTGGTCTGGCTGCGCCGTGCCGCCGGTTTGCTGGTGATCGGCCTGGGGCTGCAAGCCATCTGGGCGGGTTACAAGTTTTTTCAGGTCATGCTGCACCTCTGAGCAGCATATTTTTTAGGGAGCAATACATGAAACGTCGCGATATCTTCAAACTGCCTTTGGCCGCTGTTGCGCTGGCTGCCGTTCCCGCTGCCGTTCCGGCACAGGCCGCCGCCAGGTGCGAAGACGAGGGCACCCCCAACCAGTTCATTCCGAAGACGCCGAAAGACGCCAACCCGCTGGAAAACGAACTGAAAAAATATCCCAAGTGTCCGTATTGCGGCATGGATCGCACACAGTTCCACCATGCCCGGCATCTGGTTCAGTACGCCGACGATCTGGTCGACGGCACATGTTCCATCCATTGTCTGGCGATCTCGCTGGCGATCAATCTGGACCGCGAGCCGAAGGCCATCTACGCGCCGGATAACGGCAGCCCCGAAGCGATCAAACCGCTGGTCGGCGTCGATCAGGCCACCTACCTGATCGGCGGCAGCACCCCCGGCGTGATGACCAAGCGCAGCAAGGTGTCGTTCGGCGGCAAGGACGCAGCGCTGGCGGCGCAGGCGAAGACCGGCGGCGAACTCGGCGACTACTCGGCGGCGCTCACCGCCAGCTATGCCGACATGGCGCAGGACACGCTGATGATTCGCAAGAAACGTGAAGAGCGTCGTCGCCACATGATGAAGAAAGCAAGCTGATGCGGCGCTGGTTTGCCTTGTTGCTGCTCGTCCTGGCCTTGCCGGCTTGGGCGGGTACGGGTCTGGCACCAGTCGCATTTCCAGACCCCAGGCCGCGCGATCTGTGTCCGGTGTGCGGCATGGTGGTCTCGAAATATCCGCCCTGGATTGCCACCGTGGTGTATCGCGATGGACATGCGCATCACTTCGACGGCGCCAAGGACCTTTACAAGTACCTGTTCGACGTACCGCGCTACGCCAAGGGCCACCGCGCCCAGGACATCGCACGCATCGGCGTCACCGAGTATTACGAAGTCAAACGTATCGATGCGCGAACCGCCTGGTACGTCATCGGCTCCGACGTGCTGGGGCCGATGGGCCACGAGCTGATCCCGCTTGCCAGCCGCGCCGACGCCGAGGAATTCATGCGCGATCATGGCGGCAAACGCATCCTGCGTTTTGACGAGGTGAAACGCGATTTGCCCGGCAAGCTGGATGCGGGCAGGTTCGATTGAGGAAGAATCCGTCAAGTCCGGAGGCGGGCGTTCAGGTTTCCGGCAGGGTCGTTCCGGCAAAAAACGGACTCGCCGGGACCGGTTTTCGCATGCGACAACCCAAATCCGACAGGCTGCTGGGCAGCGAAGATTGACATGGGTCAGGAAAGCTTTCGGAGGAGAATCGCTGGAATAAAATCGTGACTCTTCCATGCGGTTACTGACGTATTGACCATGAATGATCCGATTCGCCTTGGACTGATGCCCCCCTGACCGGCCTGGTCGAGATTTACGGGCCGGAGATCGTTGCGGCGGCAAGAATCGCCTGTGCGGAAGTCAATCAACGGGGTGGCTTGCTGGGACGGCGACTGGAGTTGATCATCGAGGACGACGGCAGCCTGCCAGGCACGGCGGTTCCGGCCGCCGATCGATTGATCGAGACCTACGCCTGCGTCGCGCTCATCGGCAACTTGCTGTCGAACTCACGCATTGCGGTCGCGGCGCAAGTGGCGGAGCCGAGGCGGATTCCGCTGCTCAATTTTCCGTTCTATGAGGGCAGTATCAGCGGTCGTTATTTCTTCAACTTTGCCGCACTGCCCAATCAGCAGATCGACAAGATGATCCCGTTCATGGCGAAGCGCTTCGGGCTCAAGATGTTCTTCGCCGGCAGCAATTACGAATGGCCGCGCGGTTCGATCGACGCGGCGAAACGCGCCTTGCAAAAGCTCGATGGCGATGTCGTCGGTGAGGAATACCTCGACATCGGCGCCGATACGGCGGACATCGACCGTCTGCTCGATCAGGTGGCGCGATCCGGCGCCGATGTGTTTGTGCCTTATTTTGCCGGCAGCGATCAGATCGCGCTGCTCACCCGCTTCACTGAAATGGGCCTTAAAACCCGCATGGGCGTGGTCATGGCGCATTACGACGAAATGATGGTCAGCCGTTTGCCGGCGGACGTGCGCGAGGGCTTCTATTCCAGCAATACCTATTTCATGTCGCTGGACAGCGCGGAAAACCGACACTATTTGCAACAATTGGCACGCCAGCCCGGCATTGACGGCATCTGGCCGCATGGCAACGGCGTGCTGACCAACTTTGGCGAAGGCGCCTACCTGTGTGTGCATGCCTTTGCCAACGCGGTGGAAGCGGCGGGCACGACGGAAGCCGAGGCGTTGATCGACGCGCTGGAACGGGTGTGCGTTACCGGGCCGCAAGGCGTCGTCGAAATGGATGCCGCCACCCACCACGCCAGCGTCAATACTTTCCTTGCGCGCTGCAATGCCGATGGCACGTTCGGCATCATCGAACGCTTTGGCCTTATTCCGCCGGTGATTCCAGAGCGCTATCGGGAACAATCGCGCGCGGCACGCTTGCACGAGTCGCCGGCCTCGACCGAGGCAACCGCCCGGTTGGCGGCTGAAGTCGGCGCGGCGCTGCGCAAAAACGGCACGGCGCAACAAATACTCTCCATCGCCGATATGGCGGTCATCGCCACGGATGCCGAGGGCATCATCAGCGATGCCAATCGCAGTGCCTGTCTGATGTTCGGCTATCGCGAGGATGAACTGGTCGGCATGTCGGTGCATCTGCTGCTGCCACCGCATTTTCGCCAGAGGCATGTCGAACTGTTGCAAGGTTTTGTCGCGGGAGAAGAAAGCGAGCGTCGCATGTCCGGGCGTAGCGAGGTCATGGGCTACCGCAAGGATGGCAGCTTTTTCCCCCTTGGAAGCCTCGATCGCCAAGTTTCACAACGGTGAACAATGGTTGCTGGTGGTCACCATGCGCGATATCGCCGAGCGCAAGAAGGCCGAGGATGAGCTGACGCGTCGCTCCACCCACGACTCGCTTACCGGTCTGCCCAACCGGGTATTGATTCGTGAGCGGCTGGGCCAATGCCTTGCAGCGTTCGCAGCGTAATGGCGCCAATGTGGCGCTGCTGTTCATCGACCTCGATGGTATCAAGCTGATCAACGACAGCTATGGGCATGAAGCGGGCGACATGCTGGTGCATCAAGACGGCTATTTCATGCAAATGCTGGAAGGCGGCCGCGAGGCCATCTTCAGCTTGATGGAGAAGATCAAGATTGATCCGCGTCATCGGGACGTGCGTATCGTTTTCGAAGGTCCGACTCGACGTCGCGCCTATCAGGACTGGGGCATGATGCTGCGCGACCTCAAATTCGGGCCGGACGAACCCGAATTCATCAAGTGGCAGCGCCGCAGCATCGGTTTCCTCGAACTCGCGGATGATCCGCGCACCTGTTACGCCTTCATCACTGCTTATGCCTGTGGCGGCATTGTTGACTAGCCCAGGCTCGTCCTGCCCGCGAATGCGGGCAGGACGCTAAAGTAATCGGCGCAATTCGTATAACGCTTCCAGCGCCTGTTTCGGACTGAGTTCGTCGGGTTGAATCGCGGCCAGGCGTTCCAGCGCCGGATTGCTCGCAGGCTCAGGTGGCGGGGTGGGGGCGAACAGGTCGCCCTGGTTGGACGGCGCGATCTGCTGGTTTTCCAGCATCACCAGCTTGCGCCGCGCGGTGTTGATGACCTGCCCCGGCACGCCGGCCAGTTTGGCTACCTGCAGGCCGTAGCTTTGCGACGCCGGGCCGTCTTCCACGGCGTGCAGAAAGGTCAGGCCGGCAGCGGTTTCGACGGCATCCAGATGCACGTTGGCCAGCGTTTTGTACTCTTGGTTGAGCTGGGTCAGCTCGAAATAATGCGTCGCGAACAACGTGTAGGCGCGGGTTTTCTCGGCCATGTGGCGGGCCACTGCCCAGGCGATGCTGATGCCGTCGAAGGTTGAGGTGCCACGGCCAATCTCGTCCATCAGGATCAGGCTGTGATCGGTCGCGCCATGCAGGATGCCGGCGGTTTCGGTCATTTCCACCATGAAAGTCGAACGGCCGCCGGCCAGGTCGTCGGAAGAACCGACGCGGGTGAATATCTGGTCCACCGGGCCGATCATGGCCGACTTCGCCGGTACATACAGGCCGCAACAGGCGAGCAGCACGATGTGCGCGATCTGCCGCATGTAGGTCGATTTGCCGCCCATGTTTGGGCCGGTGATCAGCAGCATGCGGCGGGTCGGGTCGAGTTGCAGGTGGTTCGGGATGAAGGCATCGACTCGGGTTTCCACCACCGGATGCCGGCCGGCCTGGATCTGGATGCCCCATTGCGGGCTGAACTCGGGTGCGCAGTAACGGCGTTCGCCGGCAAGCTGGGCGTGGCCGCTCAGCACATCGGATTCGGCGACGGCGTCGGCGACGAGTTGCAGCGCGGCGAGATGGCCGGCGAGGTGTTCGAGCAGTGCGTCGTAAAGCAGTTTTTCGCGTGCCAGCGAGCGTTCGGCGGCGGACAGGAACTTGTCCTCGAAGGCTTTCAGTTCCGGGGTCAGATAGCGTTCGACGTTCTTCAACGTCTGTCGGCGGTGATAGTCGGCCGGAATCTTGTCGGCCTGGGCGCGGCCGACTTCGATGAAAAAGCCGGAGACGCGGTTGTATTCGACGCGCAGCGTGGCGATGCCGGTGCGTGCCCGTTCGCGCGTTTCCATGTCGAGCAGGAAGCTGCCGCAGTCGGATTGCAGTGCGCGCAGTTCATCGAGTTCGGCATCGAATCCGTCGGCAATAACGCCGCCTTCGCGCAGCACCACGCCGGGTTCCGGTTTCAGCGCGCGTGCCAGCGTGTCGAGCGCTTCGGCCGGGAAGATCAGGCGTTCGATCAGGTCGGCCAGATCGGGGCCGGCGGCGAGCAGCGCGTCCTGCAAGGCGGGCAGGCGCAGCAGGCTGTCGCGCAGGCCGGAGAGATCGCGCGGTCGCGCACTTTTCAGCGCGATGCGGGCGGCGATGCGTTCCAGATCGGCCATGCCTTTCAACGCCTCGCGCGCGCCGCGTATCGCTTCCGGCGCGGCCAGCAGGGCGGCGATGGCAGCATGGCGACGGCGCAGCACGACGCGGTCGCGCAGCGGATGGTGCAGCCAGTGTTTCAGGCGGCGGCTGCCGAGCGAAGTCAGGCAGCGGTCGAGTTCGGAAAACAGCGTCGGCGCCGCTTCGCCGCGCAGGGTCTCGCTGATTTCCAGGGTGCGCCTTGCGGCCGCGTCGAGCAGCACGTATTCGCTGTCCTGCTCCAGCGTCAGGCCGGTGATGTGCGGCAACGCGGCGCGCTGAGTATGTCTGGCGTAGTCGAGCAGTACGCCGGCGCTGGCCTGCAGCGCGGGTTGATCCTCGATGCCGAAGGCGGTCAGGTCGTTGACGCCGAACTGCTCCAGCATCAGCCGGCGGCCGCGATCCGCGTCGAACTGCCAGTCGGCTCGGCGGGTGAGGGCGCATTTCAGGTTGTTCAAGTCGGCGTGGACGTAGCCTTCCGGCAGCAGGATTTCACTGGGATTCAGGCGTACCAGTTCCGCGCCGAGGCGGTCGGCGGCGATGGTCTTGGCGGCGAAACGGCCGCTCGACAGCGTCAACCAGGCCAGCGCCAGCGTTTTGCGCTCCGGTTGCAGCGCCAGCATCACCGCATCGCGCTTGTCGTCCAGCAAGGCCTCGTCGGTCACCGTTCCGGGCGTGACGATGCGCATCACCTGGCGCTCCACCGGCCCCTTGCTGGTTTTCGGGTCGCCGATCTGTTCGCAGATTGCCACCGATTCGCCCAGCCGCGACAACTTGGCCAGATACGCCTCCGCCGCGTGATAGGGTACACCGGCCATGCGAATCGGCTGCCCGGCCGACGCGCCGCGTGTGGTCAGCGTGATATCGAGCAGTCGCGCAGCTTTTTCGGCATCGTCATGGAACAATTCGTAGAAGTCGCCCATGCGATAGAACAGCAACATGCCGGGATGTTCGGCCTTGATGCGCAGGTACTGCTGCATCATCGGGGTGTGGGGGGCGGGATCGGTAGACAAGCGAAAGAAGGTGGCTTTTGGGGAGGATGATTCTACTTGCACTCATCCAGCACAAAGGCGGCATACAATCATTGAGAATATGTTTCGATTGCCTTGATTTGGAGATATTGGCATGCGTTTGCGTTTTCTTCCGCAGATTTTCTGCTTGGCGATTCTGTCGCTCGCTTCGTCGGCCCAGGCCACCTATGTCTGGGTGCCTTCGGCGCCGCCGAAGGAAATCGAAGCCCGACTGGCGCGGGTCCAGTCCGATCCCGTGGCGCACAAGGCGGCGATCGTGGCGGGCAAACGGGCGGCTTTTTTCTGCGCCAATTGTCATGGCGAGACTGGCATCAGTCTGTTGGAGAACATCCCCAATCTGGCCGGGCAGAATGCCTTTTTTCTGCTGAATCAGATCGATATGTTCGGCGATGGTCGGCGCAAGGATGATTTCATGTCCGGTCTGGTCAAGGTGCTGAAGCCGGATGAGCGCTTCAATATTGCGGTGTTTTACGCCGCTCAGCCGGTGTCGCCGACACCCGCCGCGAATCGCGTTCAGGTTGCCGCCGGAGGTAAGCATTACGCTCGGGCCTGCGTCGGCTGTCATGGCGTGAAAGGCTATGGCACACGCGAAATTGCTCGCCTGGCGGGCCAGCGCCCCGCTTATCTGATCACCGCACTGTCCGCTTACCGCAGTGGAACGGCTGGGCGCGCGGATCGCCGGATGACCGGTGTGGCCCAGAAGCTGTCCGATGCAGAAATCGCGGCTCTGGCCAGTTACCTGGCCACATTGCCTTGACAGCGGGAAAGCTGTCGATGAGTGTTTTTTCTTGTCAGGCGCTAAAGATTGTTGTCTGAGCGCCGATTAGCCATGGCAGTGCAAAAGCCGGTGCAGCCATGCACTGAATAGTGCTTGTCGACCAGGAGAGACGATGGATCATCCGCAAAATTATGTAGTGCCGCCTTCCACTGCCGCGCGTCCTGATCTGGACTGGAGCCAGGTGCGCGAGACCATCCTGATGCTGAATCTTGCCGTTGCCCAGATCGAGGTGGCTCTGAAGGAGTCGAGCGGGTCGGTCGAAGTGCTGACCAACTCGTTCACCGGCATGTACGGCAATCTGATGGCGCTGGTGGAAGCCGCGCACGCCTTGCCCGATTCTCCGGTGAAGCAGTCGATCGAGGAATCCGGCATGGCGGTTTCCGGCCAGATGCAGCATGCCATCGTCGCTTTCCAGTTTTATGACCGTCTGTCCCAGCGCCTGTCGCATGCCTGCCGCAGTCTGGACGAACTGACCGGCATCGTGAATGATCCGGCGCGGCTGTATAACCCGTTTTCCTGGCATGCCTTGCAGCAGAAAATCCGTTCCCGCTACACCATGGAGGACGAAAAGCTGATGTTCGACAAGCTGATCGAGACCGGCGACGTTCAGGCAGCTCTGGACGAGTATGTGCGGCTCAAGCAGCAACAGGCCGGCAATTCTTCCGACATCGAGTTGTTTTGAGCGATGCCGGCTGGCCATTAGGCGATAACCGTCGGCGGGACTCCCGCAAGCATCGCGTTGCGTCTTGCTGATGTACAAGATTCCCGTTTCCGTGCTGGTGGTGATCCATACCGCCGATCTGCAAGTCCTGCTGATCGAACGCGCCGATTTCCCCGGCCTGTGGCAATCGGTGACCGGCAGCCAGGAGTCCGGCGAGACCTTGCGTGAAACCGCAGCGCGCGAGGTGCTGGAAGAAACCGGACTGGACGCACTGGCTTACCCGTTGCATGAGTGGGGTATGTGCAATCAGTTCGAGATATTTCCGCGCTGGCGGCAGCGCTATGCCCCTGGTGTGACGCACAACAGCGAGCATGTATTCAGCCTGTTGTTGCCGGCGGCGATTCCGGTTGCGCTGGCCGAGCGGGAGCATCTCAACCAGCTCTGGCTGCCCTGCGAACAGGCCGCCGACAAGTGCTTTTCCTGGAGCAACGCGGCGGCAATCCGGCGCTTGCCGGTGCTGGCCTGGGCGGCTCAGGCTTAACGGCTCAAAGCGTGCGCGCCAGCACCCAGGCGTGAATCTCCGCCGCGCCTGCCTTGCGGGCCGTCCGCGCCAATTCGTCGAGACTGCTGCCGCTGGTCATCACGTCGTCGATCAGCGCCACGCGTTTGCCGCGCAGATCGATTGTGCAGGCGAAGGCTCCGCGCAGATTGCGTTGTCGGGATTTCAGATCCAGTCCGGCTTGTGATGGCGTGTTGCGCAGCCGCTGACAAGCGTCGGGCAGCCAGGGTATGCCGAGTCGAGGCGATAAGCGGCGGGCGATTTCGGCGGCCTGGTTGAATCCGCGTTGCGCCAGGCGTTCGGGGTGCAAGGGCATCGGCAGCAGGTAATCGATCGATGGATCGGGCTGGCCGATCCGCTGCGCCATCTGTTCGGCAAATACGCCGGTCAACGCGGTGACATGCGCGTATTTGCATTGTTGTACCAGCACATCCAATGGAAAGTCATAGGCGAAGACGGCCAGCGTGCGGTCGTAAGCGGGCGGATGTTTCAGACAGGTGCCGCAGATCTCGCCATGCGCAGTCGGCAGGGCGCATTGTGGGCAGCCCGCGCCGGTCAGCAGGGGCAGGTCGGCGGCGCATTCCGCGCACAGCATCTGGCCGACGACCCGTGTGCCGCACAGAAAGCAGGCTTGCGGCAAACGTGATTGCATAAATCTTGAGCACTTGTTCAAGATCGATCCATTTCGAATTGACAATGACTGGCACCTCCCCCACCATCCCGGCTCTTTTTCGCCGGTTTTGTTCCATGTCCGAGAAACACTACATCAGCGCCGCATCGTGCAAGTTGAGCGCGCGCTTGTTCAATCTGCTTGCTGTCGGCACGACCTTGCTCTCCGCCAGCCTGTTCGGCATTGCCCAGCTGGTTGCCGACAAGAAGCTGGCCTTCCTGCCGATGGCGATGTCGCTGCCGCCGATCATGATCTGGCTGGCAGCCTCCATCTTCGTCTATGCCTCGATTGCGCACCACCCCGATCTGACCGTGCGGCATTACAACAAATGGGCCGGTTATCGCTATTACGCGGTGGTCGGCACGCTGACCGTGCTGTCCAACGATCTGGCGCAACTGCCCACCGGCTGGGCCGGCGTCTGGGCCTTGATGCTGCTGACGCTGGTGCCGTGGGCGTTGTACGACGTGTGGAAAGCCGGCAAGGAAAACTGGCAGGACCTCGAAGTGGAAAAAGAAACCCACAAGGAAGCTCACTGATGAACGACATGACCCAACCCGTGGCTGCCCGCAAGCGCTGGTCGCTGGCCGAACTGGAAGCGCTCTATGCGCTGCCGTTCAACGATCTGATGTTCCAGGCGCAGAGCGTGCATCGGGCGCATTTCGATCCGAATGCGGTGCAGCTTTCCACGTTGTTGTCGATCAAGACCGGCGGCTGTTCGGAAGATTGCGGTTATTGCTCGCAGTCGGCGCACCACGATACCGGCCTGGAGCGGGAGCAGCTGCTCGATGTGGCGGAAGTCGTCGCCACTGCGAAGGCCGCCAGGGCCGCCGGTGCGACACGCTTCTGCATGGGCGCGGCGTGGCGCGGCCCGAAGGACAAGGATCTCGGCGCGGTGGCCGAGATGGTGCGTGAAGTGAAGGCGCTGGGGCTGGAAACCTGTGTCACGCTGGGCATGCTGAAGCCGGGCCAGGCCGAACAGTTGAAGAACGCCGGGCTGGATTACTACAACCATAATCTGGACACCGCATCCGAGTTCTATGGTCAGGTGATCACCACGCATACCCACGGCGACCGGCTGGATACGCTGGAGCAGGTGCGCGATGCCGGTATCCATGTCTGCTGCGGCGGCATCATCGGCATGGGTGAATCGCGCCGGATACGCGCCGGTCTCATCCTGGAACTGGCGAATCTCGAGCCGCAGCCGGAGTCGGTGCCGATCAACATGCTGGTGAAAGTGCCGGGCACGCCACTGGCGGAAGTCGTCGAGCGCGGCGGAGATCTGGACCCGTTCGAGTTCGTGCGCACCATCGCCATCGCCCGCATCGCCATGCCGGCTTCGCATGTGCGGCTGTCCGCCGGTCGTCAGGAACTCGGTGAGGGCATGCAGGCCTTGTGCTTCCTGGCCGGCGCCAATTCGATCTTCTACGGCGACAAACTGCTGACCACCGGCAACCCGGATGTCAGCGCCGATTCGGCATTGTTTGCCAGGCTGGGATTGCATACCGAACCGGTGCAGGGACGGCGTTGCGCGGGGCATTAGATTTTGCCGGTCATTCGTGCGCATGCGCGCGAATGACGGGCCCAAATGTGCATGCGGTTCTGCCATGACGCCTGACCAACTGCAACCCGCTCTGGCCGAACTCGACGCCCGGTCGCTGCGTCGGGTGCGGCGTGTGCTGGACGGGCCGCAGGGCGTGCGGGTGACGCTGGACGGCAAGTCGTATCTGTCCTTTTCCAGCAACGATTACCTCGGCTTGGCGAACCATCCGGCGCTGGCCGAGGCGGCTTGTCAAGCGGTCCGCAGCATGGGTGTTGGCGCGGGTGCTGCGCATCTGCTGACCGGGCATCATCGCCTGCATCACACGCTGGAAACCGAACTGGCCGAATTCGTCGGTCTGCCCGCCGCGCTGCTGTTCTCAACCGGTTACATGGCCAGCCTGGGCGTGTTGCCGGCGTTGCTGGATCGGCATGGCGAAGTGTTCGAGGACAAGCTCAATCATGCGTCGCTGGTCGATGCGGCGCTGTTGTCGCGCGCCAGACTGACGCGCTATGCGCATGCCGACATGGCCGTGCTGGAGCAGCGTCTGGCAGCCAGCACCGCGAAAGTGAAGCTGATCGCCAGCGATACCGTGTTCAGCATGGACGGCGATCTGGCGCCGCTGGCGCAACTGTTGGCCCTGGCGCGCCGCCATGACGCCTGGCTTTACCTGGACGATGCGCATGGTTTCGGCGTGCTTGGCGAACGGGGTCAGGGCGCGCTGAGCCTGCTGAATGGCGAACAGGACGCGCGTCTGATCTATCTCGCCACACTCGGCAAGGCGGCGGGCGTGGCGGGTGCTTTCGTCGGTGGCTCGGTCGATCTGATCGAATGGCTGGTGAACAGAGCGCGCACCTATGTCTTCACCACGGCGCAGCCGCCGCTGCTGGCGGCGGCGGTGAGCGCCAGCCTGCGGGTAATCGCCGACGAAAACGGGCGACGCGCGCATCTGCTCAAACTGACCGATCACCTGAAATCTCGTTTGGCTGGTTTGCCCTGGCCGTTGATGGCCTCCGCAACGCCGATCCAGCCGTTGATGATCGGCGGTAACGCCGAGGCCCTGCGGCTGGCCGACGGCTTGCGCGAACAGGGTATTCTGCTGCCGGCGATCCGTCCGCCGACGGTGCCGCAGGGCGAGGCGCGTTTGCGGATTTCGTTGTCGGCCGCACACAGCCCGGACGATGTCGATCGCCTTGCTGCCGCCTTGCATGGACTCGCGCGTGGCTGAGCCGAACCTGGTTTTCCTGCACGGCTGGGGGCTGCATGGCGGCATCTGGTCGCAAACGGCGCCGCTGTTCGCCGCGCAATATCGCTGCCTGTCGCCCGACTTGCCGGGCTATGGCGCAACTGACTCGGTGTCTCCTTATCGCGCCGAAATCCTCGCCGATGCGCTGGCGGCTACCTTGCCGGATGCGGTCATGGTTTGCGGCTGGTCGCTGGGCGGCATGGTGGCTCTGGCGCTGGCGGCGCGGCATCCCGACAAGGTGTTGCGTCTGGCGCTGGTGGCGACCAATCCGTCCTTCGTCAGCCGGCCGGAATGGCCGCATGGCCTGGCGCCCGAGGTGCTGACCGAGTTCGCGCGTTCACTTGATGAAGACTACAAGACGACGCTGCTGCGTTTTTTGTCCTTGCAGGCGCGCGGCGGCGATCAGGCGCGGGCGGTGATCGAACGTTTGCGCGGCAGCGTGTTTCAGCGCGGCGAACCGGCGGCGAGCACTCTGGCGGACGGGCTCGCACTCTTGCGCGATGTCGATCTTCGCGATGCGGTGGCGCAGGTGCGCTGCCCGGTGCTGGTTGTACATGGCACGTACGATACGCTGTGTCCGGTCGCTGCCGCAGGCTGGCTGGCGGAACAATTGCCGGATGCCCGTCTCTCTTTGCATGAGCGGGCGGCGCATGCGCCGTTTCTGTCGCATCCGGACTGGTTTGCCGGTGAGTTGAGGAATTTCCTGGATGAATGAAACAGTCAAGCTGGCCATTCGCACTTCTTTCGAGCGGGCGGCGGCGACATACGACGAGGCGGCCTTTCTGCAGCAGGAAGTGGCGCGGCGTCTCGATGATCACCTCGATGGCGTCAAGATCGAGCCGCGACGTATCCTCGATGCCGGCTGCGGCACCGGTTTCGGCGCCAGCCTGCTGCGCGCGCGCTTTCCGCGCGCCGATGTGGTCGGACTGGATCTTGCGCAAGCCATGTTGCGCCAGGCGCTGGCGCGCCAGCGTGGTGGCGCCTGGGAAAAATTGCGCGCCCGGCTGATGCCCAATACGCCGCAGTTCCAGGCGCTGTGCGGCGACCTCGAACAACTGCCGCTGGCGCGCGCCAGCCTGGATATGGTCTGGTCCAGCCTGGCGCTGCAATGGGTGGGTGGCGGCATCGCCGGTTTGCAGGCCAGTTTCGAGGAACTGCGGCGGGTGTTGCGTCCCGGCGGGCTGCTGATTTTCGCCAGTTTCGGGCCGGATACGCTGCGCGAATTGCGCGCCGCATCGGCTGATCTCGATGGACATCAGCACGTCAATCGCTTCATCGACATGCATGATGTCGGCGATGCGCTGGTGCATGCCGGCTTCGGCAATCCGGTGATGGAAATGGAGCGGATCACGCTGACCTATGCCGATCTTGCCGCGTTGCTGCACGATCTCAAGCAGATCGGCGCGCACACCGTGCTGGAAGGTCGACGCGCCGGACTGATGGGCAAAACCGCCTGGCGCCGCTTGCGCGACAACTATGAAGTCTTCCGCCAGCAGGATCGCTTGCCGGCGACCTACGAAGTGGTCTACGGCCATGCCTGGGCGGAGCGGGCGCGTACGCTGGCCGACGGGCGGCAGATCGTCGAATTTCGCCGGCATCCAGCAAAATGACCGCGCACGGCTTGTTCATTACCGGCACCGATACCGGTGTCGGCAAATCGCTGGTCAGCGCCGCCCTGCTGCATGCCTACGCCGGACTCGGCTATCGCGTGGTCGGCATGAAACCGGTGGCGGCGGGGGCCGAACAGATCGACGGCATCTGGAGCAATGAAGACGTGCGGCAGTTGCGCGCGGCGTCGAATGTGGCGATAGACGAACCGGGCTGGGTCAACCCCTATCTGCTACGCATGCCGGTCGCGCCGCATATCGCCGCCGACTGGCAAGGTGTAAGCATTGAATTGCCGCGCATACGCGATGCCTACCTGCATCTCGCGACGGTCGCCGATGTGGTCATCGTCGAGGGCGCCGGCGGCTTCAGGGTGCCGTTGTCGGCGACGCGCGACAGCGCCGATCTGGCCATGCAACTCGGTTTGCCGATGATACTGGTGGTCGGCATGCGGCTCGGCTGCCTGAATCATGCCTTGCTGACCGCCGAGGCGATGGCGGCGCGCGGGCTGAAACTGGCCGGCTGGGTGGCAAATCGGATTGACCCGGAGATGGCGGCGTTTGACGAGAATCTCGCGGCGCTGCGCTCGCGCCTGGACTGCCCGATGCTGGCCGAACTGCCGTATGCCGAGCGACCCGATGCGCGAGCCATGTCGGCGTTGTTCTCGCCGAAAAAGCTGGAGTTGCTGATCAGCAGCACCTGAGTGGCGGAAAATCCGGGTAAATTGCTACCTGCATGTCCGAATCTCCCGTTTTTTGTGCGAATATTGCGGCGTTTATTCAAGACAAAGAACTCTAGTGGAGTGAGATATGGTCTTATCCCGCACCAGTCAATATGCCGTCCAGGCGTTGATTTATATTGCGACGCAGCCTATCGGCGAGCCGGTGCTGAATCGCGATATCGCCAGCCGACTGAATGTCCCGGCCGCCTATCTGGCGAAAATTCTGCAAAATCTGTGCAAGCACGGGCTGCTCGATTCGTTTCGCGGCCGGCTTGGCGGGTTCTGCCTGCGCGACGGCATGCACCGCACCACGTTGATGCAGGTGCTGTTGCTGACCGAAGGCCCGGACTTCACCAAGAGCTGTCTGCTGGGCCTGAAGGAATGCTCCGATGCAACCGCCTGCCCGTTGCATTTCAAATGGATACCGGTAAAGAAGAAGATCCTCGCCTTGCTCAATGAAATGAACCTGGAAGAACTGGCCAAGGCTGTGTTGACCGGCAAATACCGGCTGGCCGATCTGCCGGCGGCGGCGTTGCCTGCCTGATTACCGGTTCGCAATGCGGCGTCGATTATTCCGGGTTTTCCTGCTTGCGCTGTTGGCGGGATGTGGCGCGGAGACGACTCAGGCGCCCCTCCTGGTGCTCAAGGGTACGGATATTTCCGCGGCAACCGAATTCTCCGTAGCGGCAAGCCCAGGGGGCGTGCGACTGGCATTGACCGATCATAATGATCGCCCGGTCACGCTGGACAGTTTTCAGGGCAAGTTGGTGGTGTTGTTTTTTGGCTACACGCATTGTCCCGATGTTTGTCCCACGACGCTTGCCGATATGGCGCAGGCCTTGAAACTGTTGCCCGCCGACGCCGCCGATCAGGTGCGGGTGTTGTTCGTTACGGTGGACCCCGAGCGCGATACGGCGGAGATTTTGAAAGCCTATGTACCTTATTTCCATCCCGATTTTCTCGGTTTGCGCGGCACCCCTGCGCAGGTGGCGCAGGCCGCGCGTGAATTCAGGATCACTTATCGAAAACATGTTGAGCCTGGCGCGAGCGATTATCTGATCGATCACTCGGCAGGCAGCTACATAGTGGATGCACGGGGACGGCTGCGGGTGTATCTGCCCTTTGCATCGCCGCCGGAAGATATTGCGCATGATCTTGCAGCCTTGCTGAGGGCCGGCTGATGCACCGGCAATCTTGCGGGAGAGGGGTCCGGCGCACTATACTCCCGCGTCTTTTTCGCCGGCTTTGCGGCACTGAATCAACCTGTCCGGGCAACCCCGGCACGGCAGTAACTTAGGAGGCTTTATGTCTGCAACCAGCGTGGCTGCGGCCGAGCAGTACGACTACGAGATCATCAAGAAGTTTTCCATCATGGCCATCGTATGGGGCGTGGTGGGAATGGCCGCCGGGGTGTTCATCGCCTCGCAGTTGGCTTGGCCTTTCCTCAATTTCGATAGTCCGTATCTCTCCTTCGGTCGTTTCCGGCCCGTGCATACCGGTGCGGTAATTTTCGGTTTCGGCGGTTCGGCGTTGTTCGCCACTTCTTATTACGTTGTGCAGCGTACCTGCCAGACGCGTCTGTTCGCGCCCGGGCTGGCGACCTTCACGTTCTGGGGCTGGCAGGCGGTAATCGTGCTGGCGGCGCTGTCTTATGTGATGGGCTTCAGTCAGGGGCGTGAATATGCCGAGATGGAATGGCCGATCGACCTGCTGATCTTGTTTGTCTGGGTCGCCTACGGTGCGGTATTCATCGGTACGCTGATGCAGCGCAAGCAACCGCACATCTATGTCGCCAACTGGTTCTACCTGTCGTTCATTCTGGTCACGGCGCTGCTGCATACCTTCAACAACCTCGCGGTGCCGGTCAGTCTGTTCAGCCTCAAGTCCTACAGCCTGTTCTCCGGCGCGCAGGATGCGATGACCCAATGGTGGTACGGCCACAATGCCGTGGGGTTCTTCCTGACTGCCGCTTTCCTCGGCATGATGTATTACTTCGTGCCCAAGCACGCCGGCCGGCCGATCTACTCTTATCGTCTGTCCATCGTCCACTTCTGGGCGCTGTCGTTCATGTACATGTGGGTCGGCACGCACCACCTGCACTGGACGGCATTGCCGGACTGGGCTTCAACGCTGGGCGCCACGTTCTCGATCATGTTGTTGCTGCCTTCCTGGGGCGGCATGATCAACGGCATCATGACCTTGTCCGGCGCCTGGGATAAATTGCGCACCGATCCGATCATGCGCTTCATGATCGTCGCGCTGTCGTTCTATGGCATGTCCACCTTCGAAGGCCCGCTGATGTCGCTGAAGGATGTCAATGCGCTGTCGCATTACACCGACTGGACGGTTGGCCATGTGCATTCGGGCGCGCTGGGCTGGGTGGCGATGATCGCCTTCGGTTCGCTGTACCACATGATTCCCAAACTGTGGAAAACCGAGATATTCAGCATTCGCCTGATCAACGCCCACTTCTGGCTGGCGACCATCGGCACCTTGCTGTACATCACCGCGATGTGGATTTCCGGGATTTCGCAGGGTTTGATGTGGCGCGCATTCGATGATTTCGGCAACCTGCAATATTCATTCGTCGAGTCGGTCGCCGCAATGCATCCGTTCTACGCCATGCGCGCCATTGGCGGCATGTTCTTCCTGACCGGCATGTTGCTGATGGCCTACAACATCTTCGCAACCATACGTCAGGGTGTGCGCGACGCCGATGCGACTCAGGCGCGTTCGGCTGCCGCCGCTGTTTGATAGAGAACGGGGTCTGGATATGTTCAAGAATTTCAAACACGAAAAAATCGAAACCAATGCGGGTCTGCTGTTGGTGTTGACCATGTTGGCGGTCAGTGTTGGCGGGTTGGTGGAGATCGCGCCGCTGTTTTTCCTCAAGGACACCGTGGAAAATGTTCCTGGCGTGCGTCCCTATACACCGCTCGAATCGCGTGGACGCGATATATACATCCGCGAGGGGTGCTATACCTGCCATTCGCAGATGATCCGTCCGTTCCGTGACGAGCAATTGCGTTACGGACATTACTCGCTGGCGGCGGAATCGAAATACGACCATCCGTTCCAGTGGGGTTCCAAGCGCACCGGACCCGATCTGGCACGCGTGGGTGGAAAATATTCCAACGAATGGCATGTGCAGCATCTGATCAATCCGAAGTCCATGGTGCCGGAATCGGTGATGCCCAACTATCCCTGGTTGCAGGAGACCAAGCTGGATGTGTCGGACATTGGCGATCGGTTGCGCGCATTGCGCATGACCGGCGTGCCGTATTCGGCGAACGACCAGGAATATCAGCGCAACGTCAAGAAATATGGCGAAGACGTGGCGAAGACCCTGCATATTCCGGATGCGCTGAAGAATCTGGTGGAACAGGCGCAGCAGGGCAATTTCGACGGCGATCGTTCCAGCGTTTCGGAAATGGACGCCATGGTTGCTTATTTGCAGGTGCTTGGCACGATGGTTGATTTCAGCAAGATCAAACCTGAAGACCTGGTCAAATTCCGCTGATGGATTGGTTCGCTCACCCCGAAAACACCAAGCCGCTGGGCTTGCTGATATTTTTTGTCACATTTTGCGCGATCGTGCTCTGGGTGTACGGCAGCAAAAAGCGTGGCAAAAGGCTGGAAGAGCACAAGAACATTCCATTTCTTGACGACGAAGATGAAGTGAAGGACAAGTCGAATGGCTGACAATACCCATAGCCAAGAGTCATCCAAGGGTGTGCAAACCACCGGTCACGTTTGGGATGGCGATCTGCAGGAATTGAACAACCCGCTGCCGGTGTGGTGGACCTATACGTTCTACGCAACCATGGTGTTTGCGCTGGTTTACTGGCTGGCTTATCCGTCCTGGCCGATCGGCAATGGGTTCCTGCCCGGTATGAGCACCATTACTTATGTCAATTCCGAAGGCGAAGAAGAGTCCTGGCACTGGAATACGCGCGCCAAACTCCTCAAGGAAACTCAGGATGCGGCGATCGCGCAAAAAGTCTATTACGACAAGATCGCCAGTCTTTCCTACGAACAGATCGCCAACGATCCGGAATTGAGCAGCTTCATCCTGTCGGCCGGCAAGGCGGTTTTTGCCGAGAATTGTGCGGCCTGCCACCAGTCTGGTGGCCAGGGGAAAATCGGCTTCTTCCCCAATCTGACCGATGACGATTGGTTGTACGGCGGCAGCTTTGAAGAAATCAATGTGTCGCTGACCCAGGGGCGTCGCGGTTACATGCCGGGTTATGGCGTCGCATTGGGCGGCGCTCAGATTGACCAGCTTGCGCACTATGTGCTGTCGCTTTCCGGCGGCAATGCGGACGCGGAGAAATCGGCGAAAGGCAAGGAATTGTTCCACTCTCAGGCCGGCGCCTGCTATTACTGCCACGGCGATGATGCCAAGGGACGCAAGATTCTGGGGTCCGCCAATCTGACCGATCAGGTCTGGCTCTGGGCCGACGTTCCCGGCATAGCCGACGACGCGAAGAAAATCGACGCGATCAAGACGATCATCGCCGGCGGATTGGATCGCGGTGTGATGCCGGCCTGGGAAGGCCGCTTGAATGCCGATCAGATCAAATTGTTGACGGTTTACGTCCATGAACTGGGAGGCGGCAAGTAATTTTGCCGATCACCGACGCGGCCTGCTGAACCGTCGCGTCGTTTCAGAGTCTTACGACCTCCAATCTGATTGGGGATGGCCCCGGCAAGCCGGGGTTTTTGTTTTTTATTTGCTGGCAGAACACCTTGTTGTCTTTGCCGGTCAATCAAGCAGGTGAACTCGGGTGGACAACCAACACGCAGGCCATGATCTTTACTTCAAGCGTCCGCCTATTGTCCCCCGTTCGGTAAAGGGGCCGTTTCGTCGCTTCAAGACGGCGATACTCTGGTTGGGGTTTGCGGTGTATTTCCTGCTGCCCTGGCTGCCCTGGGCACGCAATGATGCTCCGTCGCAGGCGGTGCTGTTCGATATCCCCGGTCGGCGCTACTACCTGTTCGACCTGACCGTCTTTCCGCAGGATATTTTCTGGCTGGCGATATTGTTGTTCATGGCGGCGGTGCTGCTGTTTTTCGCCACCGCGCTGGTGGGCCGCGCCTTCTGCGGTTACTTCTGCTTCCAGACGTTGTGGACCGATGCCTTCATCTGGCTGGAGCATCTGATCCAGGGTGAACGCCCGGCGCGATTGCGGCTCGCCCGCGAGCCCTGGAGCAAAACCGAAAAACTGCTCAAGGTCGGCGGCACGCGTCTGATCTGGGGTCTGGCTTCGTTCTGGACGGCGTTCACTTTCGTGCTTTATTTTGCGCATGCGCCGGAAATGCTGTCGGCATTTTTTCTCGGCGAAGCCGCCGCCGCCGCCTACATCACCACCCTGGCGTTGACCGCGTCGACTTACCTGGCGGCTGGCGTGCTGCGCGAACATGTCTGTACCTTCATCTGTCCCTACGGCCGGTTCCAGAGTGTCATGTACGAACCCGAAACGCTGGCGGTGCATTACGACAAGCGGCGTGGCGAAGGCCAGGCCGGGCGCTTTGCGGCCCGCGCCGGGGCCCGCGAACATCACGACAGAATCGCGTTGGGGCATGGTGATTGCGTGGATTGCAAGCTGTGCGTACAGGTCTGTCCGGTAGGCATCGATATTCGTGACGGCCTGCAATACAAATGTATTTCGTGTGGATTGTGCGTCGATGCGTGCAACACCATCATGGACAAGATGGGCTGGGCGCGGGGTCTGATTCGCTATGATTCCGAAGTGAATCTCGCCAAGCCCGTGCCCGAGCCGGTGAAATTGCACTGGAAGAGCCTGAAGGTGGTGGGCTATGGTCTGGCGCTGGTGTTGATGACCGGCTATCTGGCCTACGACATGACGCATCGCAACAGTTACGAGCACAGCATTCAGCAAGTCCGCCAGCCGCTGTTCGTCACCTTGTCGGACGGCACGATACGCAACCGCTACCAGATTCGTCTGACCAATATCTCCGGCAAGGATGAGCAATACCGCATCGAGGCGCGCGGACTGCCGGACGGCGCGCTGGATCTGGGGCATTTTCGCGAGGTCACGATCCGCAACGGCAGAAGCGTGATCGTGCAGGCCAGCGTCATGCTGGATCCGGTGAGCGCGAAACGCATCCACGATTTCGAATTCGTAATCAGCAGCGGCTCGGGTGAAACGGTGATCGATCCGGCGCATTTCTTCACCCGGCAATAACAGATCAACTCAAGGATTCAAGAATGAATATGTTCATGACGATTTTTGGCGGCATCGTGTTGACCGCTTTGCTGTTTGGCTTGCTCAGAACTTTTCGGTTGTCGAATTTCTGGGCCGCCGTGCTGTCTGCCGCTCTGCCCAGTTTCGCCTACATGATCTACTCGGTCGCCCGTTGGCCGGGACTGGATGTGCTGACCATGCATGTCGTCGCGTATCCGACTGTGTCGCTGTTGCTCTACCAGATCGGCGGCTCGAAGGACGCTCCCTACCAGGGAATTCATTGGGCGCCGAAACTGATGATCGGTTTTTTCGTGACCCTGACCATCATTCTGGGTGGGTTCGTCTATATAGCCGGAAATGGCGTGCCGCCCTCGGTAGCGCAATGGCTGTTGCCGAATGCCCAGGGTAAAACGATTCATACCGGTTTTGCCGGCGTGGTCGCGCACGGGGAAGAGGCCAGCAAGAGCATTGCCCACTATCGCTCGATGGACAGCAAATTGTCGAAACTGGGCTGGAATGTCGAAGTGACCGGGTTGGATGATCTGCAAACGGGCGTACCGGGCGAGGTCCGCGTCAAACTCGGTGATGCACGGCAAGCGGGTGTCGTTGAGGCCGACGTCAGTATGGCGCTGGGGCGTCCCGGACAGCCGGCGGACAAGGTAATTGAGTTGACTGCGCGCGGAGACGGTGACTACATCGCGCAAGTCGTGTTGCCTGACTCGGGTGAATGGCTGGCGGTGCTGCAACTGGTGCACGCGGGCGAACAGATCGTGTTCGAACGTGAACTGCATGCCAACTAACGGCAAGTTGCGATTCCGCGGCGAGGGTTTCTAGCGGAGTCGGCACGAATTTGTATATAATCAGCAAGTTTTCTATGGGCTTCGGCCCATTTTTTATTTCACATCATGGATTTGCAGACACTAATCGAACCCACTTTGGCTGGCATGGGCTATGAACTGGTTGCGCTGGAGCGCGCCGGTGGCGGCTTGTTGCGGCTCTACATCGACAGGCCGGAAGGCATTGTTGTGGAGGATTGCGTGCGCGTCAGCAATCAATTGACCCGCATGTTCATGGTGGAGAACGTCGATTACGAACGTCTGGAAGTTTCTTCGCCTGGCATCGACCGACCGTTGGTCAAGCCGGCGGACTTTGTCCGGTTTGCCGGCGAGCGTGCCAACGTCAAGCTGCATGGTCCACTGGAAGGGCGGAAACGCTTCACCGGGATATTGCGTGGCGAAGCGTCCGGCGTGTTGCAGCTTGAGGTCGACGGCGTCGTGTTGGCCATTCCGTTTGCCGACGTCGATTCGGCGCGTCTGGCGCCAGACTTCGACAAGCCGTCGAAAAAACCCGTACGAGGGAAAAAATGACCCAGCGACAGCAAATGCTTGTGTCGGTCCCGTCCCGCCGCGATACGCGATTTGGCAGTAGTTCAACTTTGAAAATGACCCGGAGGAAGCGATGAGTCGGGAAATATTGATGCTGGCGGATGCGTTGGCGCGTGAGAAGAATGTGGCGCCGGAAGTGGTATTTGGCGCGTTGGAGTCGGCGCTGGCTCATGCCACCAAGAAACAGTTTTCGGAAGATGCCGACGTCAGGGTGGAAATCGACCACAAGACCGGCGAATACCAGGCCTTCCGCTGCTGGGAAGTGTTGCCCGACGAGGCCGGTCTGGAGAATCCCGATCAGCAATATTTGCTGTTCGAAGCCCGTGAAATCAATCCTGAAATCGAAGTCGGCCAGTTCATCGAAGAACCCATCGAGGCAGTCGACTTCGGCCGCATCGGCGCGCAAGCCGCCAAGCAGGTGATCCTGCAAAAAATTCGCGATGCCGAGCGCGAACAGGTGCTGAACGATTTCCTGGCGCGCAGTGATGCACTGGTTTCCGGTACCGTCAAGCGCATGGAGCGGGGCAGCGCGGTCATTGAGTCGGGTCGTATCGAAGGCCGGCTGGAAAAGGACCAGATGATTCCCAAGGAAAATCTGCGTGTCGGCGACCGCGTGCGAGCCTATCTGCTGCGCGCCGAGCGCGGCGGGCGCGGACCGCAGTTGCTGCTGTCGCGCACCGCGCCGCAGTTCATCATGGAACTGTTCCGCCTGGAGGTGCCGGAAGTCGAGGAAGGCATCGTCGAGATCAAGGCGGCGGCGCGGGATCCCGGCATGCGCGCCAAGATCGCGGTCAAGTCCAATGATCCGCGTGTCGATCCGCAAGGCACCTGTATCGGGGTGCGCGGCACGCGCGTTACGGCGGTGACCAATGAACTGAATGGCGAGCGTGTCGATATCGTGCTGTGGTCGTCCGACCCGGCGCAATTCGTCATCAATGCGTTGTCGCCGGCGGTGGTATCCAGCATCGTGGTCGACGAAGACAAACATGCCATGGATGTGGTCGTCGAACCCGATCAGGTCGAAGTGGCGATAGGCCGCTATGGCCAGAACGTGCGACTGGCCTCCGAGTTGTGCGGCTGGACGATCAACATCCTGTCGGTCGAAGAAGCCGCGCAGAAGCATGAACAGGAATCGTCAGGTCTGCTCGAGATGTTCATGGTCAAGCTGGATGTAGACGAGGATGTCGCCCAGGTGCTGGTAGAAGAAGGTTTCACCAGTCTGGAGGAAGTGGCCTATGTGCCCCTGGCGGAAATGCTGGAAATCGAGGCGTTCGGCGAAGAAACCGTCAATGAATTGCGCTCGCGGGCGCGGGATGCGCTGCTGACCGACGCCATCGTGCGCGAAGAAGCGGTGGAATCCGCTGCCGCCGACTTGATGAGCGTGGCGGGCATGGACGATGAAACGGCCGCCTTGCTGACCGCCAAAGGGATCAACAACGCCAACGATCTGGCCGACCTGGCAGTCGATGAGCTGGTCGATCTGGTTGGCATGGACGATGAGCGCGCCAAGTCGCTCATCATGACAGCGCGTGCGCCAATTCTGGCGGGGGCTTGACGAGGAAATCATGAACGTCGAACAGTTCGCAACTGAACTCAAGGTCGACCCGGCACTGCTGATCAAGCAGTTGCTGGCGGCCGGAGTCACCGTCAAAAGCGCGGGTGATACGCTGAGTGATACCGATAAATCGTTGTTGCTGGATTATTTGCGCGGCAAGCATGGCGCCCAGGAACCCAAAACCAAAATTACCCTGACGCGCAAGCAGTCCAGCGAGATCAAAACGGCGGACAGCACCGGGCGGACGCGTACCGTGCAAGTAGAAGTGCGCAAGAAACGGGTGTTGATCAAGCGCGAAGGCGTCAGCCACGATGCGCCGCATCACGAAGCGGCGACTCCGGAAGCGGCTGTTTCCCAGGAACTGCCCGCAGTACCCGTCGTCGAGGTTCAGGTTGAAGCAGTCGAGGTGATGCAAGACATCGCTGCGGAAGCCATCGTCGAAGTGCCGACGCCGGTCGAAGCAGCGGTTGCAGCGCCGATCGAGGTAGTCGAACTAGCTCCGGTCAAGGCCGAGCCTGAGCCCGAGCCGGTCGTGGCGGAAGTTGTGGAGCTTGCGGAAGCCGAGTCGACGGCTGCCGAGGAGCCCGCTTCGGCACCCGCTGAACCCGTGCCGACGCAGCCGGCGGTCAGGCCATCCATATTGAGTCCCGCCGAACGCCAGGCGCGCGAGCAGGAAGCCAAGCGGCATGCGGCTTTGCGCGCGATTCAGGAGGCGGAGCTGAAGGCCAAGCAGGATCGCGAGGCCTCGCGGCGACGCGCCGAAGAAGTGGCCAAGGCGGCCAAGAATGCCCCGCCGCCGGAAATCAAACCGGTGGAGGCCAAACCCGCCGAAGTACGGCCCAGCGTCAAACCCTCGGTCAAACCGAAGCCGGACAAGGCGGTCGCCAAGAAAGGCAAGGATGAACCGGTGGCCGGCAAGCGTCCTGGCCTCAAGACGCGCGGCGGCGCCGACACCGGCGAAGGGTGGCGCAGCAAGAAAGGTGGCGGTCGCCACAAGTCCGATCATCACGAGCATGTGATACAGGCTCCGGTGGAGGCCGTGGTGCGCGAAGTGCTGGTGCCGGAAACCATCAGCGTTGCTGATCTGGCGCACAAGATGTCGGTCAAAGCCGCAGAAGTCATCAAGGCGCTGATGAAGATGGGTTCGATGGTCACCATCAATCAGGTGCTGGATCAGGATACGGCGATGATTCTGGTCGAAGAACTCGGCCACATCGCCAAGCCGGCGCCGATCGATACGCCTGAATCCTATCTCGAAGAGAGCGGCGAGCAAGTCGAACAGGAACAATTGCCGCGCGCACCGGTGGTGACCGTCATGGGCCACGTCGACCACGGCAAGACGTCATTGCTGGATGCGATTCGGCGTACCAAAGTAGCCGCCGGTGAAGCGGGCGGCATCACCCAGCATATCGGCGCATATCACGTCGAAACCGACAAGGGCATGGTCACCTTCCTGGATACGCCGGGTCACGAGGCGTTTACTGCGATGCGTGCCCGCGGCGCCAAGGCCACTGACCTGGTGGTGCTGGTGGTGGCGGCGGATGACGGCGTGATGCCGCAGACGCGCGAAGCCATCCATCATGCCAAGGCGGCCAAGGTGCCGATCGTCGTGGCGGTGAACAAGATCGACAAGCCGGAAGCCAACCCGGAAAAGATTCGTCAGGAAATTTCCATCGAAGGCGTGGTGCCGGAAGATTGGGGTGGCGATGCGATGTTCGTCGACGTATCAGCGAAGACCGGCAAGGGTCTGGATGCGCTGCTCGACGCCATCCTGCTGCAGGCCGAGGTGCTGGAACTGAAAGCGCCGGTCAATGTTCCGGCCAAGGGTGTGGTGATCGAATCGCGTCTCGACAAGGGGCGCGGTCCGGTGGCCACCATTCTGGTGCAATCGGGTACCTTGAAGCGCGGCGATGTGGTGCTGGCCGGTTCCGCCTTTGGTCGTGTCCGCGCCATGCTCGATGAAACCGGCAAGCCGGTGGATGCGGCAGGTCCGGCGATACCGGTGGAAATCCAGGGTTTGTCCGACGTGCCGGGAGCCGGTGAAGACGTGCTGGTGCTGCCGAACGAACGCAAGGCGCGTGAAATCGCCTTGTTCCGCCAAGGCAAGTTCCGCGATGTCACGCTGGCGCGCAAACAGGCGGCCAAGCTGGAAAACATCTTCGAGAAGATGGGCGAGGGCGAGGAAGCCAAGTCGTTGCCGATCATCCTCAAGGCTGACATGCAGGGTTCCTACGAGGGCCTGGCGCATGCGTTGGCCAAGTTGTCCACCAACGAGGTGAAGGTCAATATCATCCACTCGGCGGTCGGCGCAATTTCCGAATCGGACATCAATCTGGCCATCGCCTCCGGCGCCGTGATCATTGGTTTCAACGTGCGCGCCGATGCACTGGCGCGCAAGCTGGCCGAATCGGCGGATGTCGATCTGCGCTACTACAACATCATTTACGAAGCGGTGGATGATGTGAAGGCGGCGATGGGCGGCATGCTGTCGCCGGAGAAGAAGGAAGTGGCACTGGGTCTGGCCGAGATTCGTCAGGTATTCCGCATTACCAAGGTCGGAGCGGTGGCCGGCTGTTATGTGCTGGACGGCATGCTCAAGCGTTCCGCGCGAGTACGGGTGTTGCGCGAGCATGTGGTGATCCACGATGGCGAGCTGGATTCGCTGAAGCGTTTCAAGGACGACGCGCGCGAAGTCAAGGCCGGCTTCGAGTGCGGTTTGAACCTGAAGAACTTCAACGACATTCAGGAAGGCGATCAACTCGAATGCTACGAAGTGGTGGAAGTGGCGCGCACGCTTTGATGTGGGCTTAACAGGGTGTCGAAAAGCACACCGTCACCCCGGCGGAGGCCGGGGTCCAGTACGCAGCGCTCAACGAAATCAGCGGGTACTGGATGCCGGCCTGCGCCGGTATGACGGTTTGTTGAGGTTGTTCATGTTTTTCAACGCACCTTTTCTCTTTCCCTTGACTCCACTCCCTTATGTCCAACAATAATCCCCGCTCGCGCCGCGTTGCCGAACAGATCCGTCAGGAACTGGCGTCGATCGTGATGCGCGAAATGAAAGATCCGCGCTGCGTCGGCGTGTCGTTCACCGCTGTCGATGTGACCTCCGATCTGGAGCATGCCAAGGTCTGGTTCACCACCTTCAATCCGGATCATCAGGCCGCGCTCAAAGGCCTGGCCAGTGCCGCCGGCTTTCTGCGCACCGAGTTGGCCAAGCGCATGAGCATCCGTACCGTGCCGAAGCTGAACTTCCATTACGACGAATCGGTGGAGCGCGGCGCCCATCTGTCGCATCTGATCGACCAGGCGGTGGCCGAAGATCGCCTGCGGCCGCACGATGAAGACCTGGATGACACCCGCAAACCCGCCGCCGATGAAACGAAAGATTGACGGCGTTCTGCTGTTGGACAAGCCCGTCGGGTTGAGCTCCAACATCGCCCTGCAAAAGGCCAAACGACTGTTTCGGGCGGAAAAGGCCGGTCACACCGGCACGCTCGATCCGTTTGCGACCGGCTTGCTGCCGCTGTGCCTGGGTGAGGCGACCAAGTTCTCGCAATTCCTGCTCGATGCCGACAAGGAATATCTGGCGACGCTGCGCCTGGGCGTGCGTACCAGCAGCGGCGATCCGGAAGGCGAAGTGATCGCCGAACGTCCGGTCGATATCGACGCGGCCAGGTTGCAGGCGGCTCTGGACCAGTTCATCGGAGAAATCGAACAAGTCCCACCGATGCATTCGGCGCTCAAGCACGCCGGTCGCCCACTGTATGAGTATGCGCGCAAGGGCATCGACATCGAGCGCAAGGCGCGCCGCGTGGTGGTCCGCGAACTGGAAATCACCGCCTTTGCCGGTGATGTCTGTTCCCTGCGCGTGCGTTCCAGCAAGGGCTTCTATGTGCGTGCGCTGGCCGACGATCTGGGCGAGGTCCTGGGTTGCGGCGCGCATCTCGCCGCATTGCGCCGAACCGGTGTCGGTCCGTTCAACATCGAACAGGCGCATACGCTGGAAGGCTTGTGGGAACTGGATGACCCCCAGCGGGATGCGTGTCTGCTGCCAGCCGACATCCTGGCCGGTAGTCTGACGCAGTTGCCGCTCGATCTGGAAGCCGCCTGGCAGATTTGTCACGGCCAGCCGATCTGGCTACCGCGCCTTAAAGTCGGCGAACAATATCGTCTTTACGCACCCGATGGCCGCTTCCTGGGCGTCGGCGAAGTCAATCAGGATGGCAAAGTCGCGTCCAGACGCTTGGTCGTTACCTGATTTACCCCCATGAATTGCTTGAGAAATTTCCCCCCGCGCGAGTAGAATCCGCGTTTTTCGTCGGAGTATTCCAAAATGAGCGTTACCACCACCCAAAAGGCCCAGATTGTCTCGGATTTTCAGCGCGCCGCCGCTGACACCGGCTCTCCGGAAGTCCAGGTCGCCCTGCTGACCGCCCGCATCAACGATCTGACCGGTCATTTCAAGACCCATGCCAAGGATCATCACTCCCGTCGCGGCCTGCTGAAGATGGTCAGCCGTCGTCGTCGTCTGCTCGACTATCTCAAGGGCGAAAGCGCCGCCAGCTACACCGCGTTGATCAAGCGTCTGGGTCTGCGCAAGTAAGCCTGTATCGGCCATACGCCCTGAACCGGGCGCGCAAGACAGAGCATCGGCAAAACATCGCAACCAGCGCGGTATTCGTAAGCAGACAGATTAGGAAGAGAGCAGCGTGAATCCAGTCAAGAAGTCATTCCAGTTCGGACGTCATACAGTCACCCTGGAAACGGGCGAAATCGCTCGCCAGGCCACCGGCGCCGTCATCGTCAATATGGACGACACCATGGTGCTGGTCACCGTGGTGGCCAAGAACGAAGTCAAGGACGGCCAGGATTTCTTTCCGCTGACTGTCGATTACCAGGAAAAGGCGTATGCCGCCGGTCGTATTCCCGGCGGTTTCCTGAAGCGCGAGGCGAACAACTCGACCAAGGAAACCCTGATCAGCCGCCTGATCGATCGCCCGATTCGCCCGCTGTTCCCGGATGGTTTCTTCAACGAGGTGCAAGTTGTCGCCACGGTGATGTCTGCCAATCCCGAGGTGGATTCCGATATTCCCGCATTGATCGGCGCTTCCGCCGCATTGGCGCTGTCCGGTCTGCCGTTTGACGGCCCGGTGGGCGCCGCACGGGTTGGTTACATTGATGGCCAGTACGTGCTCAACCCGACTACCACCGAACTAACGACCAGCAAACTCAATCTGGTCGTCTCCGGCACCGAAAGCGCGGTGTTGATGGTGGAATCGGAAGCCGATCAGTTGCCGGAAGACGTGATGCTCGGCGCCGTGGTGTTCGGTCACGAACAAATGCAGGTGGTGATCGACGCGATCAACGATCTGGCCGACGAATGCGGCAAGGATGCCTGGGAATGGTCCGCGCCGGTGACCGACGCCGCGTTGCTGGAAAAGATGACCGGCTTGTGTGCCGACGCACTGTCCGCCGCCTACTCGATCAAGCAGAAGCAAGCGCGTCAGACTGAAGTCGATGCGATCCGCAGCCGCGTATGCGGCGAACTGATCACCGCCGACATGAACACCACCCAGGCCAATGTGGTCAAGGACATGTTCCATGCGCTGGAAGCCAAAGTGGTGCGCAGCCGCATCCTGGCCGGCGAACCGCGTATCGACGGACGCGATACCCGCACCGTGCGCCCGATCACCATTCGTACCGGCGTACTGCCGCGCGCGCATGGCTCGGCGTTGTTCACCCGCGGCGAAACGCAGGCCCTGGTGGTGGCTACCCTTGGCACCGGTCGTGACGAACAGACTGTCGAAGCCCTGACCGGCAACTACAGCGACCATTTCCTGTTCAACTACAACATGCCGCCCTACGCGACCGGCGAAACCGGCCGCATGGGTGCGCCGAAGCGTCGCGAAGTCGGTCACGGCCGTCTGGCGAAACGCTCGTTGGTCGCTTGCCTGCCGACCAAGGAAGAATTCGGCTACACCATCCGCGTGGTGTCGGAAATCACCGAATCCAATGGCTCCTCGTCGATGGCTTCGGTCTGCGGCGGTAGCCTGGCGATGATGGATGCCGGCGTGCCGATGAAGGATCACGTGGCCGGCATCGCCATGGGCCTGATCAAGGATGGCAACCGTTTCGCCGTGCTGACCGACATTCTGGGCGATGAAGATCACCTGGGCGACATGGACTTCAAGGTGGCCGGTACCAAGAACGGCGTCAACGCCTTGCAGATGGACATCAAGATCCAGGGCATCACCAAGGAAATCATGCAGGTCGCGCTGACCCAGGCGCGTGAAGCCCGCATGCACATCCTGGAGCAGATGGATCAGGCCGAATCCGGCCCGCATGAAATGAGCGCCTTCGCGCCGCGCATCATCGCGATGAAGATCAATCCCGAGAAAATCCGTGATGTGATCGGCAAAGGCGGCGCGACGATCCGTGCGTTGACCGAGGAAACCGGCACCCAGATCGACATCGACGAAAGCGGCAACATCAAGATCGCCTGTACCAGCACCGAAGCCGGTGAACTGGCCAAGAAGCGGATCGAAGACATCACCGCCGAAGTCGAAGTTGGCCGTACTTATGCCGGCACCGTACTGAAGATTCTCGACTTTGGCGCCATCGTCAACGTGTTGCCGGGCAAGGACGGTTTGCTGCACATTTCGCAGATTGCCCATCAGCGCGTCAATGCCGTAACCGATCACCTCAAGGAAGGTCAGGCTGTGCAGGTCAAGGTGCTGGAGACCGACGAGAAGGGCCGCATGCGCTTGTCGATGAAGGCCTTGATCGAAGCGCCGACTTCACCCGCCGCCGAAGCCCCGGTGGACGCAGCTTGATCAGACGTAACCGGAAATGAAAAAGCGGCCCGCGGGCCGCTTTTTCATTTCCTGTCCAAGCGGAACGCAGAGGATCAGTTGGCGCCGATCAAGGACCGGAATCCCTGCCACCAGCGTTTGCGGTTCTGCGGCACGGAGTGGCTGGGAGACAGATCGCTGGGCGGTATCATCGACATGACCCAGCCCGGCAGAATCCGGTTCTTGCTCGAACCGCAGGAAGTGCCGAGGTGGTTGGGGTCGTAGATCTTGATGATGCGCGGTTTGTCGAGATGGTCGGCATAGACGATGCCGCAATACTCTTCGTGATGCTCCTTGTGCAGCAAGGCATCGATCTCGCGGATGAACGCCGTCACGTGTTCGGCATCGGCCGGGGTCAGCGGACGATCTTCGCCGATGGCGTACAGGTACCAGCCGGCATCCGGCTCGACCTTGCTCCAGAACGCGTCAAGCTGGTTCCACGACAGCAGGCTGTACAGTGTGCCATTGAACATGGCATCGAATTCGTTGATTTGTTCGGCGGCTGCGTTCATCAGAGATTCCGCATACAGGTAAAATGTGCATTCTACCCGCCGCTAAACAATTGAATAAACGCTTCTTTCAAGGAAACTCATGCTCAAAGCCCTGCTGTTCGATGTAGATGGAACGCTTGCCGACACCGAACGTGATGGTCATCGACCGGCATTCAACGCGGCATTTCAGGAATTCGGCCTGGACTGGAATTGGGACGTGGCGCTTTATGGCCAGCTTCTGGCGGTCACCGGTGGCAAGGAGCGGATGAAGTATTACGTGGACAACTTTCGCCCGGACTACATCAAGCCGGCGGATTTCGACAGCCTGGTGGCGGCGCTGCACAAGGCCAAGACCGCGCATTACACGCGCATGCTGGGACAAGGCGGCATTCCCTTGCGCCCCGGCGTCAAACGCCTGCTGCAGGAAGCGCGCGAGCAGGGTCTGATCCTGGGTGTGGCGACCACCACCACACCCGAAAACGTCACCGAACTATTGCGCCACAGCCTGGCCCCGGACGGCCCGGAATGGTTCCAGGTGATCGCCGCCGGCGACATCGTGCCGGCCAAGAAACCCGCGCCGGATATCTACGTCTGGGCCATGCAGCAGCTTGGATTGCAAGCGCACGAATGTCTGGCGTTCGAGGATTCTGAAAACGGCATCAAAGCCGCGCTGGGCGCCAATCTGCGCACGCTGATCACCATCAACGATTACACCCGTGAACATGATTTCAGCGGTGCGCTGGCGGTGCTGACCGACCTGGGCGAACCCGAGCAACCCTATGAACGCCTCGATCAGACCGGCCAAGGCGAGCGCGGCGTGGTCGACCTCGCCAGACTGCAAGCCTGGCTGGGCTGATCATTAACAGGGGGGCGAACAACGTAAAATTCTCTGTGCCGTCACCCCGGCGGATGCCGGGGTCCAGTACGGAAAGATCAACGAATTAGTCGGTTACTGGATACCGGCCTGCGCCGGTATGACGGTTTTTGGAGGTTTTTCACGTTATTCAACGCCCTGTTAATGCTGTAGCGCGGCTTCCAGGGTGTTCTGCAACAGCGTGGCGACGGTCATCGGACCGACGCCGCCGGGTACCGGGGTAATCCAGCCGGCCTTGTCCAGCGCGGCCTTGAATTCCACATCGCCGCTCAGGCGACCGTCGGCCAAACGGTTGATGCCGATGTCGATGACGATCGCGCCAGGCTTGATCCAGGCGCCTTGCACCATTTCCGGACGCCCCACCGCCGCAACGACGATATCCGCCTGTCCGACGTGGCTGGCCAGATCAACCGTGGCGGAGTGGCAGATGGTCACCGTGCAACCCGCCAGCAGCAGTTCCAGTGCCATCGGTCGGCCGACATGATTCGACGCCCCGACCACCACTGCATGCTTGCCGCGCAGCGGCACCCCGGTGCTTGCCAGCAAGCGCATCACCCCATACGGTGTACAGGAGCGCAACAACGGATTGCGCACCGCCAGGCGGCCGACGTTATAGGGGTGGAAACCATCCACGTCCTTGTCCGGCAAAATGCGCTCGACCACCTTTTCGGCATCGATGTGCGCCGGCAAAGGCGCTTGCACCAGAATCCCGTCCACCGTCGGGTCCAGATTCAACTCGTCGATCAAGGCCAGAAGGTCGGTCTCGGAGGTTGAGGCCGGCAGGTCATGCGACACGGAAACCACGCCCGACTTCTCGCAGGCCAGTCGTTTGTTGCGCACATAGATGCTCGACGCCGGATCGTTGCCCAGCAGGATCACCGCCAGACCCGGCGCCCGCAGTCCGGATGCCAGCCGTGCATCGACCTGATTCTTGATTTCCAGGATCAAACTGTCGGCAAGCGACTTGCCATCGATTAAGCGGGCGGTCATGGCGAAATGGCGCGATACACGGCGCCCAAGAAATAAAACGTTGAATTCTAGCGAATGCGGCCGTGCCAGCGTTGCTTTTTCCCCGATGCACGGTTATATTTCTGCGCCTTCGGGGTGTAGCGCAGCCCGGTAGCGCGCTTGCTTTGGGAGCAAGATGTCGGAGGTTCGAATCCTCTCACCCCGACCAAATAGTTCCCGGCTATAGATTCTCCGAATGCCCGCGGGAATAACTGCCCGTAGCTCAATTGGATAGAGCACCAGCCTTCTAAGCTGGGGGTTACAGGTTCGATCCCTGTCGGGCAGGCCAGTTCAATGGCGGTGGTAGCTCAGTTGGTAGAGCACCGGATTGTGATTCCGGTGGTCGTGGGTTCGATCCCCATCCATCGCCCCAGATTTCATCGTATGTAGTTATCGGCCAAATCCGGATTTCACGGTTTCCGTGACCGAAGTTCGGCGCGTACGTGCACTCACACATATTCCAAATCTGTATCGCTTCGGCAGGCATGCAATCTGTAATGCCTGTCGACGGCTTGACCATCGTACAATGTCCGGCATTGACACTTGATTTGCCTTGATGGGCTGCCCCGGCAGTCCTTGTCCCGTAACTCGTGCGGTCTGGATGGATCGGGTTGTCAGGGATGGCGGGATCGATGCGAATGAATCCGGGCTCTCGGAACGGGCTAAACAGGGTTTGTCAGTTCAACGATCATCGAAAATGTTATCTGCTTGTTCATAACCCCCGGTTCTCGCGACTGAAAATTTGAGTGTGGAAACACGGATTTCTGCCCAGGTAAATAATTGCATCAATTCAGAACAGCCTTATCGATAACGCTTTCCGTCTGGAAAGCCTTGTTTCTGCGCGAAGCCTTGAGCCGGCTGTTAGCCAGTCGCGGGGCGTGGTTCTGGCTGTTTGCCGAACCGGTGTTTCATACGGCTTATCTGATGTTTATTTTTGTCGTCATCCGTGTCGGCAACGTCGGCGGCATCGATGTCGCGTTGTGGATCATGATCGGCATGCAGGGTTTTTTCATGTTCCGCAATACCGGCACCCAGGTCATGAACGGCATCGGGGCCAACCGGCCGTTGTTCGCTTACCGGCAAGTCAAACCGATCGATACCTTGCTGGTCAGGGGCGTGCTGGAAGGTGTCATGTCGATCTTCGTAACCGCCATTCTGATGGCCGGCCTGGCGTTGCTTGGTCACTCGGTTATGCCGGTGGACCCCCTGGCGGTATTTGTAGCCTTTCTCGGCCTTTGGCTGGTTGGCCTCGGATTTGGCCTGATTGCTTCGGTGATTGCCGAACTGGTGTCGGAAGTCGGTAAGGTCATCCATCTGATCATGATGCCGCTGATGATCCTCTCGGGCGTCATGCTGCCGCTGGCCGTCGTGCCGCAGCCCTACCGCGACTGGCTGATGCTCAACCCGGTGGCGCATGGTCTGGAGGCGGCTCGTCTCGGCTTTGCGCCGCATTATCATGCCGTGGAAGAACTCAGCATTGCCTACCTGTTCGGCTTCGCTCTGGTCAGCATCTTTCTCGGGTTGGTGTTGCAACGCCGTTTTGCGTTGAGGCTGATCTCGCAATGATCATCATCGAAGACATCCACAAGCGTTATCAGACCGATCACGGTCCGGGCAAATGGGTGCTGAGAGGCATCAGTTTCACCATCCCGCCGAAACTCAATGTGGGCATCATCGGCGCCAATGGCGCGGGTAAATCGACGCTGCTGCGCATCATCGGTGGCGTTGATCAACCCAACAAGGGCCATGTCGATCGACGCTGTCGGGTGTCATGGCCGATGGGTTTTGGCGGTGGCTTGCAGGGGTCGCTGACCGGCCGCCAAAACGCCAAATTCGTCTGCCGGATTCATGGCTATGAGGACGCCATGGCCGATCGACTCGCCTACATTCAGGATTTCGCCAAAATCGGCGAGGCCTTCGATCAGCCGGTCAAGACCTATTCTTCCGGCATGAGATCACGTTTGCAGTTCGGCCTTTCACTGGCGTTCGACTTCGATGTTTACATTTCTGATGAAGTGACATCCACCGGTGACGCCGCATTCAGAAATAAAGCCGCCGCCGCTTTCAAAGCGCTTGCCGACCACGCCAGTTTGATCATGGTGTCGCACAGCGAAGACACGCTCAAACAATTCTGCACGGCTGGCGTGTTGATACACGACGGCGGGGCGCACTGGTTCGATCAGATAGATGACGCCTTGCAGGCGTACAAGGAACAGCAAAATACATGACCGCCTCAACCCCTCAGTCCCTCTCTTCGCGCATAACCGCGTTCGCGTTCACGATACTCGGTGCAGCGCTGATCAGCTCGGCGATTGCCGCCGTGTACTGGCTGGTGATCGCTTCGGATCGCTATGTTTCGGAAGCGCGAATCATCATTCAGCGGACCGATCTGGCCGGCGGCCAGAGCATGGATTTCTCCAGCCTGCTCGGCATGGCAGGCAACGGCAACCGTGCCGACCAGTTGTTACTGCGTGATTACCTGCTGTCGGTGGACATGCTGAAAAAACTCGATGCGGCATTGCAACTACGCGCCCATTTCAGCGATAGCCAGCGCGATCCGATTTCGCGCATGTGGCAAAGCGATACTTCCATGGAGTGGTTTCACCGCCATTACCTGACCCGGATCAACGTCGAGTTCGATGAATACGCCGGGGTGTTGCAAGTCAAGGCACAGGCCTATGACCCCAAAACTGCGCAGGCCATCGTCCAGATGCTGGTCGAAGAAGGCGAACGGTTCATGAACGATGTTGCCCGGAAACTGGCGCTTGAACAGGTCGCTTTCCTCGAAACGCAGGTCGCCCAGATGCATGACCGTGCCATGTTGGCCCGCCAGGCGGTACTCAGTTATCAGAACAAGAAGGGGCTGGTTTCGCCGCAAGCGACTGCGGAAAACATTGCCGGCATCATCGCCACGCTTGAAGCGCAGCGTACCGAACTGGAAACCCAGCGCAGCGCGCTGCAGTCTTATCTGGTCGCTGACCACCCGAACATCATTCAAATCAACCAGCAGATTCTCGCGATCGAAAAGCAGATTGTTCAGGAAGAAGCGAAACTGGTTTCGCCAAATGGCAAAACACTCAACCGAACCATCGAAGAATTCCAGCGACTTGAGATGGAAGCCGGGTTTACGCAAGATGTCTACAAAACTGCGTTGATAGCGCTGGAAAAGGGGCGCGTCGAAGCCATCCGCACATTGAAGAAGGTTTCGGTGCTGCAGACGCCGACCCTGCCCGAATATGCGCTGGAACCGCGGCGGTTCTACAACACACTGGTTTTCACGCTGGTCGCGCTGATGCTGGCCGGTATCGTGCAACTGCTCATGGCCATCGTGCGCGACCATAAGGATTGATTTCATGCTCAGGCAACGCTTCAACTCATTCATCAGTGGCGCCCTTCTCCTGCTTCTGGCGGTGCCGGGTCAGGCCGCCATCACAGATCCGTTTGGCGTCAATCAGGCGCTGAATTTGCGGACAGACAAGGCAACGCCAACGCTGACCAGGACGAATCCCGGTCCGCAACCCGGCAATCCGTCGCCCGCGTCTGAACTACGCACCCAACCCCCGCAGTTTTACGACTACTCCGCCAACCTGAACAGCGATGTCTTTGGCGCAAACCTGTTTACCGGGGCATTCGCCCGCCAGGGCGCCACCCAGTTCAACCCGAATTACGCCATCGCCGTCGGTGATGTACTCCAGGTTCGCCTGTGGGGCGCGTTCGAGTTCGACGCCTTGTTGACCGTCGACCCCAAGGGCAACATTTTCCTGCCCAACGCCGGCCCGGTTCATGTCCTGGGTGTGCGCAACCAGGACCTGCAACGCCAGGTGGAAGGTGCAGTGGCCAAGGTATTCCGCGCCAATGTCTCCAGTTATGCCAGCCTCGCTGCCGCGCAACCGGTGCGCATCTTTGTCAGCGGCTTCGTCAACCGGCCCGGGCTCTACAGCGGCACCAGCATGGACAGCCTGCTGCATTACCTGGACCAGGCCGGCGGCATCGATCCGGAACGCGGTTCCTTTCTGACGGTTCAGGTCAAGCGCGGCCAGCAAGTTCGCGTAACCGCCAATCTCTATGATTTCCTGCTCAACGGCACCTTGCCCTTGACGCAACTCGCCGATGGAGACGTGATTTTTGTCGCCCCCCGGCAAAACACCATCAAAGTGGCTGGCTTGGCGGAAAACACCAAGCGTTTCGAATTCGGCGACCACTCGCGCACCGTCGCCGACCTGATGAAAGTAGCCAAACCCAAAGCGGTGGCCACGCATGTGCGGGTCATCCGGAATACCGGCTCTACCCGGAATGTCGAGTACTACCCGTTGGCGGACGCGGCGCTGGTCACCTTGCAGAACGGCGATGATCTCGAATTCACCGCCGACAAGAAGCCCGGCACCATCACCGTTCGCGTCGAGGGCGAGCACCAGAGCGCGCAGGAATATGTTTTGCCGTATGGCGCCCGAATGGGCGAATTGCTTAAGCAGATCCACTACACCGAACGTTCGGACAAGGACAGCCTGCAGCTTTTCCGGCTGAGTATCAAGGAACGGCAGAAGCAGATGCTGAATACTTCGCTCAAGAGCCTGGAAACAGCCGCGTTGACGGCGCGCTCCGGTACCAGCGATGAAGCGACACTCCGCAGGCAAGAAGCGGAACTGATCCTGCAATGGGTAGAACGCGCCAAAAAAATAGAACCCAACGGACAAGTGGTCATCGCGCAAGCGGAAACCCGTGACAGTCTGCTTCTGGAAAACGGCGACATCTTGCGGGTTCCCACCAAGGATGGCTTGGTCCTGGTCAGCGGCGAAGTGTTGTTCCCCAATGCTGTTGCATTCGACAAGTTGCTGAGCATGAATGACTATATCCAGCGCGCCGGCGGCTATACCCAGAATGCCGATTCCGCCCGTATCGTCGTGGCCAGACGTGATGGCAGCTTTACCGAAGTCAACGGCAAGAAAGGGTTCTTCGGCAGCGAATCGGTCAACGTCGCCATCCGCGCCGGGGATGAAGTCCTGGTGCTGCCGAAAATTGACGTGAAATCGCGGCAGATCTGGAAGGACATGACGCAGATCATTTATCAGATCGCAGTCAGTGCAAAAGTAGTCTTTGGACTCTAGTCAATGTACTCAAAGGCAAGACCATGAAAGCGTTGATCACTACGGGGCATTCCACTTCCGGCATCACCAGCATCTGGCCGCTCGTAAGAGCCTACGGCGTGGCGCCGGCCGCGCCCGCGCAGAGCGAAACCAATGCGCCAGACGTCTTCCACCAGAAACTGTATGTCGCCAGAAAGGTTGCTGAAGCCGACGCGGCCGGCCAGGTCGAACCCGGTCGCATGTGGCGCAACCAGGCGGAAAATCTGCTGATCCACAATGTCGATAGCCCGTTATGGGGATGGGCTGATGCACGGTCCAGCCGTCTGCTGGATTTCTGGGCCGAAGTCGATCAATCGACCCACTTCATATTGCTTTATGTCGCACCGGAAGTGGCTTATGCCATGGCAACCGGACCGCATCTGGAAGCCGCCGACAGCGCAATCGATGTATTAGCATCGTGGCGGCAGAAAAACAGCGAATTGCTCAATTTTTACAGCCGCAATCGCGACCGATGCCTGTTGCTCAATACCTACTCGTTGCTCGCCCAGCCGGATCAATTGGGTGAATTGCTGAACGACCGGTTTGGCTTGACCACCTCTCCGGAAGCCGCCCCCAATCTGCTGGATATTGCATACCCGGTGAGCGCCTTGAGCATCTTGATGGCCAGAAGCCGATTACAAGATGCCGAAGCCGCCATGCTGTTCGAAGAACTGGAAACGGCATCAGATCTACCAACCCCGTCGAACCATGCCGCGCAAGAATTGGCTCGGGCATGGACAGAGCATGTGCGTCTTGCCACCAAGGAAAGTGAGTTGAATCAAGCGCTCGCCAAGATTCAATCGACACAAAAGACGTTGAATGAACGCCATATTGAACTGGAACAAGCCAGAAACGACATCAAGGAAGTCACCAGCAGAAAAACTGCCGAAGAACAGGAAAAGGCAAAGTTGGTCAGGCAAATCGCTGAAATGAACGCCGAACTTGAAAAGCTGCGTCAACTCAACAAGGAACAAGGCGGCGAAAACGAATTGCTGTTGCTGCAACTGCACCAGGTTCAGGAAGAACTGGAAAGCTATTTCCTGCGCGCCCAGGATATGGAAGCCAAGTTGAAGCAATCCACCCAGGGCCTGGAAGCGGGGCAACAGGAGTTACTTGCCCTGCAAACCCGAATGCGCGGCCTGGAGAAAGAGATACAGACCAGCGAACAAGCAAAGTCCGGCATGGCAAAGCGGATTTCCGAGTTGGAAAGCACGGTGCAACAGCGCGCCAGCGAAGCGAATCAAGCCAGGCAGAACACGGGCCAGGAAAGCACGGAACTGCGTGCACGCATTGCAGCCCTGGAGGCCGACCTCGGCAAGGCGCGCAAGAGCGCACAAGAGCAAAGCCAGGAAAACGAACTGCTGCTGCTTCAGTTGCACCAGGTGCAGGAAGAACTGGAGACCTATTTTCTCAAGTATCAGGAGCTTCAGGCCGCAAAACCCGAAAGCGCCCCCGTTCCCGCATCCACGCAGTTCAAAGCCGTGGACAATGAAAATGCCAAGCCGACCAGAAAGTACGGTCTGATGCAGACCTATCTGGAGAAGCACAAATCGGCGCGAAAACTGAAACGCCAGGTCATGTTGATCCAACGCAGCGGATTATTTGATGCACAGTGGTATTTGAATGAATACACCGATGTGGCGAAGTCCGGAATCGACCCGATCAAGCATTATTTGAAATTCGGCGCGGAAGAAGGGCGCGACCCCTCGTTGAAATTCGATACCCGCTACTATCAACGCACGAATCCGGACCTGCAAAACTCAGGCCTGAATCCGCTCATACATTACATATCCCATGGCAAGGAAGAAGGAAGAAAACCGCATCCTTGACCAACACCGCATCGATATTGGCCCAACCTCAGCTACGCATGGCCGACCAAGTCAATCTGCTGGCCCGGTAGCTGGCCATGCCAATGCTGAAGAAAACCGTAATAAAGCACGCTGCATCAATTCATGAAAAAACTCATCCAGTCCTTGCAAGAAAATAACTCATCCAGTCTCGGTTCGGTTTTGTTTATCGGTGCGGGCAAGGGGGATTTGCTGCCAACCCTCCGGAGACTGGATGCGGAGCGGCTTGTGCTGTGCGAACCCAATCCCGACAATTTCCAGGTTCTCGAACGTCTGGTTGATGGCGCCAGACATGAAGAAACATATCCGTTCGCAGCAGTAACGGAGGCGGAGCAGAGCATCGATCTGCATGTCATGAGCAATGCGCGCTACGCCAGCACCGCTGTCCCGGAAAAAATACTGGATCTGCGCCCCAACCTGAAAATTGACAAAACCCTGTCGGTGCCAGCCCGGCAATTGCAGCAACTGGTTCAAGAGCACATACCTTCGGGAGATCGCGGCAATGTGCTCATACTGAACGCGCAAGGCGCCAATCATGCCTTGTTGCACGGCATGCCCATCAACCAACTGTACCGCTTCGAGTGGCTGCTGATCAGTGGCATGCAGATCGACGATGCCTATGCGGGTGACCGTTCCCTCGAAGAAACCATGCAATTTCTCAAAGACATCGGCTTTGAGATGTGGATGAACGATCAGGAAGTCATTCATCCCAATGCCGTTGCCCTGTTCAAGCGGCACTCCCTGGTTGCAAAAGTGCTGGAACTCGAACGGAACAATGCAGAGGTCTCCCAAGCTTTGGAAAAGGCCCGCAGCGAATTTACCGATCTGGTCGTGCAACTGAAGCAAACGCAACAAAGCAATGTCCAACTTGAACAACAGAAGGCAGTGCGCCAGACCCAAATTGAAGCTTTATCCCAATCCCGTGACGAGCAGGCCCAACTGGCCGTCGAACGTGCCAGTCAGATCGAAGCGCTGAATCAAGGTAAGGCCAACGCAGAAAAACTCGCCGCCGAGCGGCAAACACAGTTACAGCAGATCACCCAGGAACGGGACGAAAAAACCAAACAACTGGACGAAAGCCAGGCGCAACACGCACAAAGCCAGCAAGCCAAAGCGCAACTGGACCAGCAGCTCAAAGAACGCCAGACCCAAGTCGAGCAACTGACCCAATCACGCGACGAGCAAGCGCAACTGGCCGTCGAACGTGCCAGCCAGATCGAAGCCCTGAATCAAGCCAAGGCCAGCGCCGAAAAACTCGCCTCTGAACGGCAAACGCAGTTACAGCAGATCACCCAGGAACGGGACGAAAAATCCAGGCAACTGGCCGAAATCCAGACGCAACTCGCGCAAAGCCAGCAAGCCAAAGCGCAACTGGATCAACAGCTCAAAGAACGCCAGACCCAAGTCGAGCAACTGACTCAATCACGCGACGAGCAAGCGCAACTGGCTGGCGAACGCGCCAAGCAGATCGAAGCCCTGAATCAAGCCAAGGCCAACGCAGAAAAACTCGCCGCTGAGCGGCAAACACAGTTACAGCAGATCACCCAGGAACGGGACGAAAAAACCAAACAACTGGACGAAAGCCAGGCGCAACACGCACAAAGCCAGCAAGCCAAAGCGCAACTGGACCAGCAGCTCAAAG
>Ga0208244_100118_pt1 | contig 109321 bp, 94 predicted proteins | sample SubbioCR12Aug_5A_FD_184828 | JGI IMG/M metagenome (GOLD analysis project Ga0208244, IMG submission 184828) | Serpentinite rock and fluid subsurface biosphere microbial communities from McLaughlin Reserve, California, USA - CR12Aug_5A (SPAdes) | ecosystem: Environmental > Terrestrial > Deep... | reverse complement strand
TTCGAACAATTCCGAATCTTACTTCAATTTATGCCTTTTGATAATTGGCAGCATTTGATGCGGTTCATGCTCTATGGAGAAAATCAAATACCTAGAAAAACGTAAGGTTTTAAAATGGGAATTGCTGCAACGACAGCGCGATTACCGCAGCATTGGAAAATTACTGCACCAATATCGACAGTGCCGAAAAATCCGGCGACCTGCTACAGCGCGAAGCATTATTAACCAAACAGCTCTATCGTTACGTCGCTAAAGCCACCCAACAGAGCGATTTTACCCGCGATCACCAAGCCACCGACCTGGCTAACGGCTTTCTAAACCACGGCAACTACCTCGCTTATGGCCTGGCTGCCACCATACTCTGGGTGCTGGGCATACCGCACGGTTTCGCGGTCATGCACGGAAAAACCCGGCGCGGCGCCTTAGTGTTTGATGTCGCTGACCTCGTCAAAGATGCCATCGTTCTGCCCTGGGCCTTTGTTTGTGCCAAAGAGAAGATGAGCGAACAAGAATTTCGTCAGCAAATTCTGCAAAAATTTACCGAACACAAAGCCCTCGACTTCATGTTTGAACAAGTCAAGCAACAAGCCATGCGGGATGACTGGTCATGATGGTTACCTTTGTCAGCCAATGCGAGAAAAAAGCCCTCAACCGCACCCGCCGTGTCCTCGACGCCTTCGCCAACCGCATCGGCGACAACACCTGGCAAACAGTCATAACCGAAGACGGCCTGATTGCCGTTAAAACCCTGCTGCGGAAAACGGCCACTAAAAACACAGCCGTAGCTTGCCATTGGCTGCGTTCCAGAAGCCGGAGCGAACTGGTTTGGGTGGTGGGGAATAGGAAGCGGTTTAATGCTGAAGGGATTGTGCCGGTGAATAGCACACGGAAAAACTTGCTGAATAGCCAATGGGAAAATGATTGGCAATATTTGCCTGTCATCAAAGCCTTAGTAGCGGTTGCTGCATTACTGCATGACTGGGGAAAAGCCACTGCATTGTTTCAAAGCAAATTAAAAACCAGCAGCAAATTGGGTGACCCATTACGCCATGAATGGATTTCATGCTTGCTGCTAAATGCACTTGTTCAAGAAGCTGGTAACACGGATGAGGGTTGGTTGCAGTTATTAGCCAAAGGCGAACTCAACGAGCAAACATTAAAGCAGTTAGTTATAGGTAATACTAAAAATCCATTAGAAAATTTACCCCTCATTGCGCAATTGGTCGGCTGGCTGATTTTGACGCACCATCGTTTGCCTTATCTAGCTGATCCAAAGCAGGAAGCAGGACAAGCAAGGGAAAACTTACAAAGAATGCTGAAAAGTATCACTGCTACCTGGAATTATCAAAATAAAATTGGCGATGAAAAGCGACTTAAAGCCTGTTTCGAATTCCCGGAAGGCTTACTCAGCCAATCAGCGCCTTGGCTAAAGCAACTGAAAAAATGGTCCACTAAACTGCAGCAAGCACAATCACAAATCCAGCAATTGATTGATAACGGCACTTACCGCTTGGTCCTGCACCATGCCCGGCTCAGCTTGATGTTGGGCGATCACTATTATTCCTCATGCGGTGCTGATAAAACCTGGAATAGTGACATTTCTCTATTTGCCAACACCGACAAAAACCGGGCACCCAAGCAAAAACTGGATGAGCATTTGGTACATGTCAGTGACCACGCCTTGCGTATCAGCCAATCCCTATCGCGTTTCACTACCGATATGGAAGCGACCTACGACATCAAAAACTTGAAACAAAAAAGCCCCAAAGGCTTCGAATGGCAAGATAAAGCGGTCGAAAAAATCAACAGCTTCAAAATCCACCAACAAGGCTTCAACGATAAAGGCTATGGCTGGTTTGTGGTCAACATGGCCAGTACCGGCTGTGGCAAAACCATTGCCAATGCCAAAATTATGAAAGCCTTATCCGACGATGGCGAAAGCCTGCGCTACCTATTGGCGTTAGGCTTGCGTACTTTAACGCTGCAAACCGGTGATGAATATCGGCACCGTATCGGCCTAAAAAATGACGATCTGGCAGTGTTAATCGGTTCGTCGGCAGTTAAAGAACTACACGAAAAAGCCAAACCAAAACTCGATGAGCAACCCTCCTCCTTTGAAGAAAATGGCTCGGAATCCTTAGAAGCATTACTTGATGAAGATTTAGATTATGCCGACGCACCCACCGCCGACTTTTTGGATGCAGTTATTCCAAAACACAATCCCAAACTGGCCGAGAAAAATAAAGCCTTTTTATACAAACCGGTTTTGGCCTGCACCATAGACCACATCATCGCCGCAACCGAAACTACCCGTGGCGGCAGGTATATTTTGCCCTGTTTGCGCTTGCTGTCTTCGGACTTGGTGATAGACGAAGTGGATGATTTTGACGGCAAAGACTTAATTGCTATTGGCCGCCTGATTCACTTGGCAGGCATGTTGGGGCGTAAAGTGATGATTTCATCGGCGACCATTCCGCCCGCATTGGCCGAAGGCTTTTTCAACGCCTACCAAGCAGGCTGGACACTGCATAGCCAATTCAAAGATGCACATCCTCAAATAGCCTGTGCCTGGGTTGATGAGTTTGGCACCGAAGTTCAATGCCTGGATAAGGCTGATTCAATAAGTCGATGCCGAACCTATCAAGGGTTTCATCAATACTTCATCGGTAAGCGGGTAGTCAACTTACAAAAACAACCGATTAAACGCAAAGCTTATATCGTGCGCTGCGATGATTTATCAGCAGCAACAAATGACCAAGAGTCGCTAAAACAACAGTATTTTGAAAAGATCAAACAGACGGCGACCGAGCTACACCAAAAACACTACACAGTTGATCAAAAAACCGGCAAACAGGTGTCGTTTGGGGTAGTTCGGATGGCGAATATTCCACCTTGCATAAACTTAACCCACTTTTTATTGCAAGCCGAATGGGATGAAGCGATTGCACCAAAAATCATGGCCTATCATAGTCGCCAAGTGCTGTTATTACGCCATGAGCAAGAACAACATTTAGACGCCGTACTAAAGCGCAAAGAAAAAGCGGGAGCAATGCCGCAAGCCTTCGATAATACGATAATTCGAGCACACCTAAATTCAACCACTGCCCAGCATGTGCTTTTTATCTTGGTGGCAACGCCAGTAGAAGAAGTGGGCCGAGACCACGATTTTGATTGGGCAATTATCGAACCTTCTTCCTACCGCTCTATCATTCAACTTGCCGGGCGGGTGCGCCGCCATCGACTAACACCAGTCGATCAGCCCAATATCGCCATCATGCAATACAACTTGAAAGCTTTGCGCAAAGACGGTAGGCCGGCTTACTGCCGCCCTGGGTATGAAGTGAATACTTTAAGACTGGTTTCGCATGATTTATGTCAGTTGGTCGATGAGGCGGTAATAAACGCCGCAATTAACGCCATCCCTCGCATAAAGCAACCCGAAAATCTACGTCCAAAACAACAACTGTCAGACCTTGAGCATCAGGTCATGAATAACAGCCTGACTCAATACCAAGCTAAAGGCCCGCAGGGTTTGCAGGCATGGCTGAGCGAATGCTGGTGGCTAACCGCCGTGCCACAACAGTTGAACCGTTTCCGCGAAAGCAACCCCGACATAACCCTCTATTTGGTTTGGCAGGACGGTAAACCGGTATTTTGTGAAAAGACCGAACGCGGCGAGTTTATTCCGTTTGGAGATAGACAAAACATCAAAATCACGCCGTCTTTAACGGAAGAAGTAAAATCAAAGTTATGGCTGGAAAGGGATTATGAGTCTGCTCTTCGACAGCTTCTCGATGGTGATACCGAAAAAGGTGAAGAAGAGCTGGTAATGGAGAAAAAATCTAAACGTTATGGGGAAATCACTTTTCCAGAAAACAAAGACCAAGGCTTTTTTTATTCAGATCAGTTTGGCCTATTCACATGATACGCTTAGGAACATTTTTCTTCCCGCAACACTTCGCGCAAGGCTTCTTTGACGCTATCGGCCAGCAGACCCCGGCGCAAAGTCTCGTTAATCAGCGTCTGGTAACCACGCCCGCCAGCTTTGGCCTTATAAGCGTTAATGACAGCGGTATCTAACATGATGGTAATACGTTGTTTACCCAAGTCTACATCAGGCAATAGGACACCCAAAGGCTTAAGCTGGGAAAATTGTGCTTCATCCAATTCAGGACTGTCTTCGTCCGGCATGTCGGACAAAGGGGCGGCATCGACAGCAGCCCAATCAATGCTGGCTGGCGGCATTAAATTTTTTTTGTTCGCGCGCATTGGCTTTCCTCAAAGAAATGATGCGGATCTGGTTGTCCGTAGGGTAGCAAAAAACGACCACCATCAACCTGCCGTCAATGGTGTTGTAACCGATGAATCGCCGTTCAGGATAATTGTTACGGGCATCTTCAATAACCAGCATGTCGTCATTGAACATGGTCTCAGCCGCCAGCAAGGGTAAGCCACGGCTTTCAATATTTTTTTGGTTTTTGATCGGGTCACATATCAGTTTCATGAACATTATTATACATACGATTATACGTATAAAAACAGGTTCAGTTTTTTAATTATCGTCGGCAAATAACAATACTATGGAGTCTACCAATGAATAAAACCTTTGCGAATCCAAACACCATCAGGATAGTGGAGATGTATCGATGAACGAAATTAGCGAAACGATTAAAAGCTTTCTCGAAAGCCAAAAATCAGATTTTTTGGAAAAGAAAATTACCCAAGAAACGAGAGAAAAAAAGAAAAAACTCGATTCATTATTCGAAAAAGTTTCTAGTGAAGATTTAACCTCAGAAAAACTATTGCAGGAACAAAATAAGTACGATGAGGCTATTTCTAAAGCTAGAGAAAAATTCCAGCCAGAGGCAGATCAGAAATATGAGCTGTTAGCTTGGCTCAGCGATGCTTTCAGCAAAGCAAAACCCAACGTGACAACTCATCCAGCGAAATTTACCAACCCTAAAATTAGTAATGCCACAGCGTTACTTTTCTATGGATTAGAAGTTAACAACGGCTACGTGAAAACAGGCAATGTTCGCTTAGCTTCCAAAGTTGATGTTTCTGGAAACTCTGCAACAAACACCATTATTTTTGAGCTTTATACACTTCTAGCTACACGATTAAAAAATGGAAACAGCTTAATAAATCAATTTGAAAATGATGATACGGATTTGATTGCGTTTTTTAAATCCATCAATATCGAATACGAAACGATGAAGGCTAGATGCCTTGAAGTGTTTTATGGAAAAAAATTTTCACAATCGACTCATGAACAAATAAAACAAGTCTATTTCCCAGTGGAAGATGGAATTAGCGGTTATCACTTACTTTCCATGGTGACGCCATCTATGTTGATGTTTGAAGCTAAAAATCGAATTGATGCTTATGATCGATGGGTTGATGGACAACATGTGCGTAAACTAAAAAAAGACAACAAATTTTATACGGAGGGGTTTGATGAGGTTCTAGGCTTAACAGAAATTGGTTTTAGCCATACCGAATTCACCAAAATGGGCAATGTTAGTTATCTGAATGTAAGAAATAAAGGAATTGCTTATCTTTTATCCAGCACTCCACCCGTTTTAATGCAACGTCAAATACGCCTGCCAACTAATAATTTTTTCAGAAACAGTTTGCGCATAAGACCGTTTCAAGACACATTCCAACCGCTGGACAAACTAATTCGAACCGATGTTAATAATGTTCATGTTCGCGATGGCATCAGGAACAGCCTTAAATATATCATCGACCAAGTGCTGCAACGCGCGTTCAGAGTCAGGGCCTTCGAACCAGGTTGGTCCAACACTGAACATTATCAATCGTTACCGCTAGCCCAGCGCATTTGGCTGGACAATGCCAACCTGGAGCAACGAAAAAGCCAAGACGATTGGCTGGAAGATATAGTTGGTGACTTTGCCCGTTGGATACTTGATACCTACGAATACCTGTTCAAAGAAACCTATATCAAATTGAGTGACCACGATTTACGCGAGGTTAGCGGCATTGTGCAACAAGCCGTCAGCAGCGATCAGGAGTTTTTTAAATGAGACGATTTTTATTACTCCCGCATATCAAAATCCACAACGCCAATGCCATGAGCAGCCCTTATACCATTGGCTTTCCGGCTATGACTGCATGGTTAGGCGCGGTTCATGCGTTGCAACGGCATTTGCATCAACAGGGTTTATTTGATGTGCAATTAACCAGCTTAGCGGTAAGTTGCCATCAGTTTGATTTACAGACGTACAAAGGAGAAAAGGATTTTACAGAATCCATCATTCATTACAGAACCTCACAAGTTTTTGATGAGAAATATAAAGAAAAAAGCTATGGGAAAAAATTTTCAAGCAAATTTGACGCGCCACTAACTGGGGAAGCATTTATAGAAGAAGCCCGTTGTCACTTGGATGCATCGCTATTGGTCGAGTATCAAGGGTTGGACAGTGATGACCGTGAGCAGTTTGAAAATAGCGTCAATGTCCAATTGCAGCGCATGAAATTCGCCGGGGGCGATGTGCTATCCGCCAAACCGGTAGAATTACATACGGTCGATGAAGACAACGATCAAGACATTAAGCGAGTGTTGGCAAAGCTCATGCTGGGCCATGTGCTGATAGAGCGCCGCGACTTAATGATTAATACCATGGAAGAAGGCAAAGACGCACTGGATGCTTTGCTCGATCACCTTAAAATCATGCACCGTGCCACTCAAGATGAAGATGGCAACGTCACATGGACAAGTTCACGCAAAACGGCGGGCTGGTTAGTGCCGATTGCCACCGGCTTTCAGGGTATTTCAGACCTTGGCTCCGCAAAAAACCAACGTGACACAGAGACACCACACCGCTTTGCTGAAAGCATGGTCACGCTTGGCGAGTTTGTCATGCCATATCGCATCAGAAACCTGGACGACATGCTCTGGCAATACCATGTCGATACTGAACAAAATTTGTACCTTTGCCAAACCCTTTCAACTTCAAATAACCTCGGAGATTAACAAATGGCTATTAAAAATGACGCAACCGTATTAGCTTTTGAAAAAAAATTAGTACCCTCGGATGGTTACCTTTACGGCACAAAATGGGATGAACGTCATCAAGTAAAAGCAACCCCTTTAAAGCTGATTGAAAAATCGGTGCGCGGAACCATTTCAAATCGCTTAAAACCTGCCTTACAAAGCGATCCATTAAAACTTAACGCTGAAGTCGAGAAACCGAATCTGCAAAAAGTTGATGCCTGTGCACTGGGCGAAAATCAGGACACGCTTCGTCTCAACTTTACCCTTAAGGTTCTTGGCGGCATCAATAAACCTGCAGCCAGTAACGGGGTGGCTTTTAATCAGTCTTATCCCAAAGTGGCACAAGCCTATATCGAACAGGAAGGCTTTAACGAACTGGCAAAACGCTATGCCATCAACATTGCTAATGCCCGCTATTTATGGCGTAACCGTGTAGGGGCGGAAAAAATTGAAGTCGTTGTCAATACCGGCGGCGACCAGCCATTAACCTTCGATGCTAAAGAATTTTCGCTACGCAGTTTTGATTCAGCCGATTCAGATCTGCAAACACTGGCTAATCAAATTGCCAATGCGCTGAGTGGTAAATTACCGTATTTATTAATTAACATAAATGCCTATGCCTTGGTTGGTAAAGCGCAAGAAGTTTATCCCAGCGAAGAATTGGTGTTGGATAAAGGCAAAGGCGACAAGAGCAAAATTTTGTATCACGTCAATGAGGTAGCTGCCATGCACTCGCAAAAAATTGGCAACGCTTTACGCACGATTGACACATGGTATCCCGGTTTTGAAGACGCTCAGATTGGCCCAATAGCTATAGAACCCTATGGATCAGTAACCAACCTAGGTAAAGCCTACCGTACACCAAAAGAGAAGTCCGATTTTTATACCTTATTTGATCGATTTGCCTTAGGTGAGAGTCTGGCAGAAAAAGCTCAGGAACATTATGTAATGGCAGTCTTGGTGCGTGGCGGCGTATTTGGACAAAGCGGCAAGGATTAGGCCATGAAGTTTTATCTGGAAATCACCTTACTGCCCAATCCCGAGGTTGGGATAAATTTCCTCTGGTCAAAAGTCTTCCAACAAATCCACCTCGGCCTGGTTGAACTTCAGGAAGAGCAAGTGCCAATTGGGGTTTCGTTTCCTGAATATGTGATAGGCGAAAAATACAGCGTCTTGGGTAGCAAGTGTCGCTTGTTTGCGCGTGACGACGCCACGCTCGCCCGCTTTGATGCCGGAAAATGGCTGGCCAGGCTGAGCGATTATGTACATTGCACCAGCATTCGACCCGTGCCGGAAAAAATCCTGGGCTATGCGACTTATCAACGCCAGCAACCCAAAACCAGCAAAGAGCGGCTAGCCAGACGCTATGCAAAAAGGCACGGCCTGGGTGTTGCAGAGGCATTGCAAACTACGATCGACTTATCCGACAAAGCAACGCCAAACGCTGGCTACAAAATGCAGTTTCGCTATTGCGACATGCCGCCAAAAGCTATCGCAACGCCGTTTATTCGCCTGAAAAGCCTAAGCAGCGAGCAAACCTTTTGTTTGTGGATTAAGAAAACCTTGGTAGCGGAAGCTTCGGAAGAGGGGTTCAGTCGTTATGGGCTAAGCCCCAAAGCCACCGTCCCGGAATTTTGACCCAAGTTTTTGCGCTCTTTAAAAATATGATTGAAAACAGCTAGTTAAGCACTGCGGTTTTGCGAATGGGTAAATTGGGGTAAATCCTTTACAAACCGCTGTGCAACTGGCTTAGAAGTTTTATAAAATCAGTCCGCTGCCGCACAGGCAGCTTAGAAAAATGATGGGCATTGATGCAATTGCAAGTCTGGGTCCGCTGCCGCACAGGCAGCTTAGAAATTATGGATCAGAAGTTGTGAAGACAAGATTGAGTCCGCTGCCGCACAGGCAGCTTAGAAAATCTAATGATTGACGAGGATTGTTTTTAGTCAGTCCGCTGCCGCACAGGCAGCTTAGAAAGTCTATTCAATGCTCTGATGGTTCATTTGTTCGTCCGCTGCCGCACAGGCAGCTTAGAAATAGAGAGTTATCATCGTCGGAAGGGTACGATTGTCCGCTGCCGCACAGGCAGCTTAGAAACAAACATCAATAGCTATCTGAGGAACTGTTTGGTCCGCTGCCGCACAGGCAGCTTAGAAAAGTCAGAAGGCGAAACATAATCAAGATCAGAAGTCCGCTGCCGCACAGGCAGCTTAGAAAATTAAGCCGCAATCTATGCCGCTTTCTGAGTCGTCCGCTGCCGCACAGGCAGCTTAGAAATTCAAGACGCGCAATCCCCAAATCATTTATCAGTCCGCTGCCGCACAGGCAGCTTAGAAATCATGCAGCGTATAGGTATACGCCTCAGCCAGGTCCGCTGCCGCACAGGCAGCTTAGAAACTAAGCGGTTCGACTGAAATGATACGGGAAACGTCCGCTGCCGCACAGGCAGCTTAGAAAATTGAAACAGACACAGCACCAAAGAACAGACCGTCCGCTGCCGCACAGGCAGCTTAGAAAATAACGTGCGCTTCTGTCGGTGTCGTTCCTTCGTCCGCTGCCGCACAGGCAGCTTAGAAAATCAGCGCGGCTTTGTCCTCATCGGACGCACCGTCCGCTGCCGCACAGGCAGCTTAGAAAACTGTCATCAGGTGCAGTTCAAATTCTTCAGCGTCCGCTGCCGCACAGGCAGCTTAGAAAATGTCCAACACTTCATGATCTTTCGGCAAGGCGTCCGCTGCCGCACAGGCAGCTTAGAAAAAACCAAAAAGGACGTGGTGCTTAACTACGCAGTCCGCTGCCGCACAGGCAGCTTAGAAAGCGATTGTTAACGCCTTGCTAGCGGCTTCAACGTCCGCTGCCGCACAGGCAGCTTAGAAAAATGCCAGCACCTTGAAGATGCTGAATGAGCAGTCCGCTGCCGCACAGGCAGCTTAGAAATTAACGGCGTAGGTGAATTGTGTTTGCTGATCGTCCGCTGCCGCACAGGCAGCTTAGAAAGACAGGCTGGGCGTCTTGTCATCGTGGTGCGGGTCCGCTGCCGCACAGGCAGCTTAGAAAGTGTGCCAATCATGCCGCCATTTACCAGGGCCGTCCGCTGCCGCACAGGCAGCTTAGAAAGGCCACCGCCCTATTTAAACGATCAAGCGGAAGTCCGCTGCCGCACAGGCAGCTTAGAAAAATAACGGCGCGGGTTATGCGATTGGGGCAACGTCCGCTGCCGCACAGGCAGCTTAGAAAAAGCACAAGGCGCACCCGGATTGCATGTGTTTGTCCGCTGCCGCACAGGCAGCTTAGAAATCATCCGCACAGCCGCCCTTGATAAAATCAAAGTCCGCTGCCGCACAGGCAGCTTAGAAATTTATCCTGTATCGTTACTATGAGTTACATTTGTCCGCTGCCGCACAGGCAGCTTAGAAAATTTATTGCTCCCGTTCTCGACTTTCTTTATAGTCCGCTGCCGCACAGGCAGCTTAGAAATTAAAGCCGATAAAAGAACGCAAGTTCGACCTGTCCGCTGCCGCACAGGCAGCTTAGAAATTCTGATCTTGACTCAAAATTGACTACAAGGGGTCCGCTGCCGCACAGGCAGCTTAGAAAGCCGTATACAACCGCCATTGCAACCGAGATTGGTCCGCTGCCGCACAGGCAGCTTAGAAATTATGTGATGAATGGGGGAAATATTCTTGAACGTCCGCTGCCGCACAGGCAGCTTAGAAAATCGATATAAACTTGTTCAATAGATTGAATGAGTCCGCTGCCGCACAGGCAGCTTAGAAAGTTCGCATCAAGAGTGTTGTCCGAGTTCGACCGTCCGCTGCCGCACAGGCAGCTTAGAAAGAGATTACGGCACCGAGGGTGCGCCCATCGTTGTCCGCTGCCGCACAGGCAGCTTAGAAAAATATAGTCATTTATTTCATCTTCAAATTGCCGTCCGCTGCCGCACAGGCAGCTTAGAAAGCTTGATCGCGTGACGCTGATAGAAAGATCTGGTCCGCTGCCGCACAGGCAGCTTAGAAAAAAATCACGGCGCGGTTTTGGCCGCGGCCAGCGTCCGCTGCCGCACAGGCAGCTTAGAAATCAGACGCTTTAACAAACCAACTCGCCATCTCGTCCGCTGCCGCACAGGCAGCTTAGAAATTGTTGCATCTGCAACGATTAGAAATAACACTGTCCGCTGCCGCACAGGCAGCTTAGAAAACCGGCGGCGCGGCCGGGTTATCTGCCGAGGAGTCCGCTGCCGCACAGGCAGCTTAGAAATTCATAAGCATTTGGCCCGCGTCAATGCGTCAGTCCGCTGCCGCACAGGCAGCTTAGAAACGTCATCATCAAACCCGGCACTCGTACCAAACGTCCGCTGCCGCACAGGCAGCTTAGAAATGAAACGGAACAATGGTGGTTAGATCAATCACGTCCGCTGCCGCACAGGCAGCTTAGAAAAGCCGCAACGCAAAGACCTAGCCAATACCACCGTCCGCTGCCGCACAGGCAGCTTAGAAATCAGTAAGTAGGTATTTATTTATCGCCTGCTCGTCCGCTGCCGCACAGGCAGCTTAGAAAATTTTAGTTTTGAGCATGAAGGCAGAAGATAAGTCCGCTGCCGCACAGGCAGCTTAGAAATGTTGCGTTTGCTGTTGCATCTTGCAAGCCAGTGTCCGCTGCCGCACAGGCAGCTTAGAAATAAAAGCAAATAAACTGTTGATATGCTCCCGGGTCCGCTGCCGCACAGGCAGCTTAGAAAGTTTCCTTTTCTGCACCGATTGCGCCGCTTTTGTCCGCTGCCGCACAGGCAGCTTAGAAATTGGGACACTCACCCTAAAAGAATGCACAGACGTCCGCTGCCGCACAGGCAGCTTAGAAATTCAAACGTAAAATTTTTAACGCCTGTGTTATGTCCGCTGCCGCACAGGCAGCTTAGAAAAAGTCGCCATTGGGAGCAACGATGCAATCATGGTCCGCTGCCGCACAGGCAGCTTAGAAAAGTAGTGGCATTAGTTCGGCGGTCAATTTTGTGTCCGCTGCCGCACAGGCAGCTTAGAAATCTTCAGTGTATAAGCCGGAAGGCGTTCAAGCGTCCGCTGCCGCACAGGCAGCTTAGAAAGCTATTTCATCGCGCCGACTCGCCCCAGGAGCGTCCGCTGCCGCACAGGCAGCTTAGAAAATAAATCGGGCTTGCGTTGCTGTAAGTGTTCGGTCCGCTGCCGCACAGGCAGCTTAGAAATGATACGCGGCTACGGTTGGCCACGTATGGATGTCCGCTGCCGCACAGGCAGCTTAGAAACTGAGCTCATGCGCGTGCTTAAGCGCCAAGGCTGTCCGCTGCCGCACAGGCAGCTTAGAAATCATTAATCGACCTTCGGGACCCATCAGCCAAGTCCGCTGCCGCACAGGCAGCTTAGAAAGCTAAATAGTCGGTAATCATGACCGGCAGCGGGTCCGCTGCCGCACAGGCAGCTTAGAAAAGTCAACAGGCAACTCTAAAGTGGCCTCAAACTGTCCGCTGCCGCACAGGCAGCTTAGAAATGCTGCAAACGCGTTATTTTGATGCGTTTTTTGTCCGCTGCCGCACAGGCAGCTTAGAAATCTTCTTCCTGTTGGATAAACGAAGCGGTCGGGTCCGCTGCCGCACAGGCAGCTTAGAAAAGTAGAGCGGTTATCGGCGAGTTTTACCGCGCGTCCGCTGCCGCACAGGCAGCTTAGAAAACGAGTGGAACGTCTCCAAGTTGCCTAATGTGGTCCGCTGCCGCACAGGCAGCTTAGAAAAACCAGGTTTGATTGATGCGCTGGCTTTTGCCGTCCGCTGCCGCACAGGCAGCTTAGAAATCATCAATAATCAGAAGGCACCCGTTACCGATGTCCGCTGCCGCACAGGCAGCTCAGGGCTTGGAGTCATTGGGATGAAGTGGGCTCATGGGCTGCAAATAATCCAGATACACCTAGACGTTGGTGGTTGAAACGACGTTATCTGCGTTCGTTTGAAATCGATGGCACTAACGAGTATGCCATTGGCGCGTTTGAGTGGGGACGAACAGGATGGGCAGGGACAACCATGATGAGGTCTAAGCCGTCATCACAAAAACAACGGTTAGGCTGATTGTTGTTCAAAAAATAGTGAACGGCCTGCTCTGCAAGGCCGTTCTGTGGTTTTGGTTGGGTCTGCCGTACAGTCGGCCAGTCTCCTATCGCCACATACTTATAATACATAAGGGTAAAGATTATGCAATTTGATATCGAATTCGAATCCAGCCATTTGGTTATGATTTTATTATGAAAGTCAGTGTGGCAGATTGTTAGGATGGATAAGCGGCACCACACCCACATCTAACCGCATTGGCGGATGCAGCAGGCGCCTTATCCGCCGAACAACTTCGTCTATGAATAATAACCCGCCCGCTGCCGCACAGGCAGCTTAGAAAAATTAATTGGCGCTCTAAATCAATCAGCTGAAATTTTCCATTTTTATAGGGTTGTCCAGGCTTGTTAGAGATCTTTTTTTGTATTAATAGTTACCGTAGTTCCCGCAGAACCTGCCCTGGTCAGGGAATGCAGAAACCCAGAGGCCATGGATGGCACAATCCTTGTGTCCTGGATCCCGGCGCTCCCTGCCGGGATGACGCCAGCAGAATAACAGCCCCTTTTTGAAATTATTGTGAATCGATGTTTGCCTTAAAGTTGCCGTTGCCCCGGCACGGATTGCCGGGGTCCAGATGCCATGGATGGCGTTGGACTTTCGTAGTCTTGTGACCTGGATCGCTTACGCAGTCTTACGGCTACTGCAATCCCCAGGCATTCCCTGACAGGGACTGGCTCTCCCCTCATGACAGCGATTGTCATGATGATCAATCAGCCTGACCAGCACTTGCAGCGACAGCTGAGCTTCACAAATCCGGTAAGTGCCGAGGCCGATTTCAAGAACGGCATCAATACCGGAGTCTTTCGCTACTTGACGATAATCAAGCTGAGACGAGTCCTGCGCATACCAATCGGATATCGCAGTATGCCAGTGGAACAGGTAGGCATCTTGACCATAGTCTGGCAACGGCAAGCGGAAATAGTGTTGACTGAGACGCGCAAGGTAACAATTCAAGGCCATGGCGATAATTGTTGGGTTGCGAAAAGTAGGCAACCCAACCTACTATTCTGCTTATGATCGATAGCGTACGGACTGCGTGCGCCTGGCGACGTACACTCGTATTCATCCCTGGGGCTGCAGGAATTATCGATAGGGTCTGCGTAAAGGGTGGTAACCCCATTTAATTTAAAGCCCTGTTCGCGTTAGGCAGAGGCGTCATCCCGGCAGAGCCTGCCCCGGTAAGGGATTGCCGGGGTCCAGAAGCTATCGATGGCGCTGGACTTTCACATCCTTGTGACCTAGATTCCGGCAATCCATGCCGGAATGACGGTGTTGATTTACTTTCAACTACTAACGCGAACATAGCCTATAAAAACCGGGAAAACTTCAGCTTTGATAGATATTTACCATTTAAAGGGCAAGCCATGAATTTACGGGATTTATATTATTTGATTGCTGTCGCTGACCTGCGCAGTTTTGTTCAGGCATCGGAACGCTGCTGCATCAGTCAACCGACACTGAGCACTCAGATAAAAAAAATGGAAGAAAGTCTGGGGGTGCAGATTTTTGAGCGCACCAACAAAAAAGTGCTCCCTACCGAATTGGGCGAACAGATCATCGCTTCCGCGCGGCGTATTTTAAAAGAGGTCGACAATATCAAAGAAATTGCCGAAACGGCACAGGACCCTTTGGCAGGCAATCTTCGTATTGGCGCCTTTCCAACGCTCTCGACCTATATTTTTCCGCAGCTGGTGCCGTTGATCAAACAGGCATTACCGCGGGTCAGGCTGATTTTGGTCGAGGAAAAAACCGAATTACTCATTAAGCAATTAAAAAACGGACAAATGGATGTCGCCTTACTGGCGCTGCCGATAGCCGAAGATTTTTTGGAGACGGCCGCATTGTTTGACGATGAATTTTTATTGGCGGTCTCAGGCGATCATCCTCTTTCGGCCAAAAGCGTTGTCACTCATGGGGATTTGCTCGGACATCCGCTGCTGCTTCTGGATGAAGGCCATTGCCTTCGCGGCCATGCGCTGCAAATCTGCCAAATGATAGGGGCGGAGGAAGAACAAGATGTCAGAGCGACCGGACTTGAAACACTCAGGCAAATGGTGCGAGCCGGAACCGGCATTACGTTCATGCCGAACATTGCTATTCAGGGAAACGATGAGGGTATTCGCTACCTTCCCTTTGAAGTCCCCGCTCCCAGCAGAACGATAGGCTTGGTCTGGCGGCGAACCAGCGCCCGAGTTGAGCTTATCCGGCAGTTAAGTGCGTTAATCAAACATGCGATGGCCCGGTGACGCTGCGGACCCTTTATTCAATCCTGCGGCTCAGGCTGGCTTTACCTTTCTTAACCTTTCCAAAGCCCATTCGTAGTCAAAAACGTTCATGCGTTCAATAAACTGCTCATAGTCATCTCCCAAGGTCTCTTTTAACAGTTCGGCAGAGTCATTAACCAGGCGACTGGCTCGAACATTGTCTTCAACCAGCAGCCTTTCCAGTTCCTCAAGCTGCTTATTGACCCATTCAGGATCAATGTGACTCTCAGAACGCTCTTTTTGAACGCTTTCCTCAGGCAAGGCCCTTATCCTTTGAACCAGTTGCGTCAATTCGTGATCGCATGAGCGCGCCAGCGCTATACATTCCTCTACCCTGGCGTTTTGGCACAACACGCTATTCAACTTGACCGCCCATTTTAAAACACGATTGGCGCCCAAAATCGCTACTGCTCCGCTTAGGCTGTGCGTCAATCGGCGCGCTTGCTGGATATCGCCCTCCAGCAAACTGGCGAGGACATGCTTCATGTCTTGACTATGCCCGTCAGCAAACAGCGTAAGTAGACGAAGCGATCCGGGACTATCGGTATTAAACAAATCCGGATAGTCCTCATTGTCACCTTCAACAGATTCAGAATCTGCATTCACAGTCTTATCTTGCGAGGCACCGGTTGACTGAACGATATTTTCAGCGGCTACTTGCCTGTGCTTCTCGGGCGAGAGCCAGCGTAACAGCGCCGAGTAGAGCACTTCGGGTATAACCGGTTTGGCGATAAAGTCATTCATACCGGCAGCCAGACAGTTCATCCGGTCTTCTTCAAAGGCATTGGCCGTCATCGCCAGAATAGGCAAATCGGAATAACAGGATTGAGCACGTATTTTTCGAGTTGCGGCCAAGCCATCCATCTCAGGCATCTGCACGTCCATCAGAACCAGATCGTAACGATTGGCCTGGATTTTATCCAAAGCAATGCGGCCATTTTCGGCGATATCGACGGACATTCCCACTTCATGCAACAAATCCAAAGCCACTTCCCTGTTAATGGCGTTATCTTCTGCCAACAAGACATGCGCCCCTGCGTAATTCCTGGACAGCAAGGCTTCGGCATCCATAGGTACTTCGCATTTTTCAGCGGTCGTCAAGGCATTACCTTGCTGCAGTCGCGCTGTAAACCAAAAGGTACTGCCTTGCCCCAGGGTACTTTCTACTCCCGCCTCACCGCCCATCATTTCGGCCAGACGCCGGGTAATTGCCAACCCCAGTCCTGTGCCGCCGTATTTGCGTGTCGTTGAGGTGTCCGCTTGAGAAAATATCTCAAAGAGAATAGGCAAATGTTCTTTCGCAATGCCTATACCGGTATCCCGGACTTCAAATCGTACCAATAAACCTGTGCTGTTTTCGTCGATAAGCTTTGCGCATAAGCTGATGGAACCGGCTTCTGTAAACTTGACTGCGTTGACGGCATAGTTGAGCATGGCCTGTCTTATCCGGGTCAGATCACCGCGTAGCCGGATTGACTGATCTGCAACGTCCATTTTGAGGGTCAGCCCTTTGGCTTTTGCCTGATCGCTAATCGATGACCTGATGTAATCGATGACCGAATTCAATGAAAAATCAACGTACTCCAGTTCCATCCGGCCTGCATCGATCTTTGAAAGATCCAGTATCGCATTGATGATAGCCATTAAATGTTGAGCCGCGGCATCGATCTTATCCATGCGATCGCTCTGCGCCGGAGTCAATTGGCTTTGTCTTAGCAAATAGGTCAAGCCGATGATGGCATTCATGGGCGTTCGAATTTCATGGCTCATATTAGCCAGAAATTCGCTTTTGGCTTTATTGGATGCATCGGCGGCAATTCGTGCTTCGACCAGTTCGGCAGTTCGGATTGCAACCAGCTTTTCCAGATGATGACGATGCCGGTCAAGTTCTTCGGCCATCTTTCTTTTCTCGGTAATGTCTTCCTTGATCGCCAGAAAGTGGGTAATCGTTCCGTTTGCCTGATGAACCGGAGAAATAATGGCGAACTCGTAATAGGTTTCACCATTTTTACGTTGACAGCATATTTGACCGCGGTACACCTTGCCGCTGGTCAGAAAGCGGCACAGCTCTTCGCTATTGGTTACGTTCGACAGTTTAGACTGTATTGCAAACAAGTTTTGACCCAGCGCCTCGGAAGCCTGATAACCCGTGGCTTCAGTATAGGCTTTGTTGACATATTCGATGATGCCGTGAAGGTCGGTGATGACAATACTATTCGGACTCTGCTCAACCGCCAGTGAAAGTTTGCTCAGTTGTTCCTCGGTTGTCAGGCGGTAATTGAGCTCCATTTCCCGCAGCGCATCTTCGGCTATTTTCTTGCCTGTCAAGTCGATCATGGCAACATTGCAGGTCTCTAATGACTCATCGACCAGGGCTTTAACATGGACGTAGGGCCGCCGGTGACTCAAGCCCTCAGGCACTAAAGCCAGATCGCAGGTTTCGGTAATGTGACTGGTAAACGCGGATGCCAGTATGCGGGTATAGAGAGCGCGTGAGTCACTGCTGATGAAGTCGACAAAGCGTCTGCCCACCAGCGAGGCGCGGTTGGAGCCCAGCAATTCTGCACCCATAATATTTAATCGGACGATGATACCGTCCGGAGAAAGAGTAAAGTAACCAATGGGAGCAAAATCGTAGAGACTGGTATAACGGTTCAAGGCCGCATCTGTTTCAGCATGGGCGCGGCTTAGTTCTTCGTTCTGCATTTCCAGTTCAATTTGGTGGACTTGCAGCTCATGCAACAGCTTTATTGTATCCTGAGAATCGATGAATATCGGTCTGGGTGATGATAAAAGCTCTCTCTCAGCTTGCCTGCGTAATTTTCTGTCACTGCCTCTGCTTTTCATAAAACTTATCCTCGTTTAGCCCGTTCTATTTGCAGGCTTTCACATCATCTGAATTCGCATCAGAACAATTAATGTCTGAAGTTTCCCACTAATTTCAAAAAAGAACTGCCATTCTGCTTGAACTGCAGGGCTTATCTATAAAGTCTGTGTAAACGGTGGCAGACCTATTTAATAAAGCACTGGAGCGTAAAGGCTGAGGCGTCATCCCGGCGGGATTGCCGGGATCCAGGACACAAGGACGTGCTGCAGCCCCGCCATCCATGGCTTCTGGTTTCCGGCAATCCCTGCCGGAATGACGGTAACTATTAATGCAAACAAAGCTCTCCAACAAGCATGGACAACCGTATAAAAACTGGGAAACTTCAGTTTTATATATTGGGGTAATCCTTGGATCCACAGCCAATTTCTGATTTATCGTATCAGCTTAAAGACTGTTAACTCACAAACTGGGTTGATAACGTGCATAGTCAGCCTTGGTTATGACTGTTTTGGTTTTGTAATGACCCAACATCCCGGATTTATGAATCATACAAACGGTCGATCAGGTTTTTAAACCAGCGCGGACGAATCATGATTACAATCAAAAAAAACACTTCCACTATAGGCAGCGGTATTAAGTGCAACACGGTCAAAGCAAGCATAACCAGAATTCCGATGAGTAACCTTGGAAAAAAAGAAGTTTTCATCATTCTTTACCGTTTTAGTGAGGATAGCAGAGGTAGATTAGATAAGCTTATTTTGTAGGAGCGGGCCATGCCGGGATTCAACCACCTCAGGTCGCGGGCATGGCCCGCTCCTACACGACTATCAATACCTATTTTTTATAAGCGGGCCAATAACTCGGCTTTTTTGGCATTGTATTCATTTTCTGTCACTATGCCTTTACTCTTCAGATCGGCCAGTTTTTCCAGTGTTGCAAAAATATCCCCTTCCAGGTTTACCGGTTGCGTATTAACCGCTTCATTAGCATAAACCGGCGCAGATTGAGGCTGCACAGGGTTATTGTCGATAGAAATCACCGGCAAATTGTTCACATCAACCAAACCATATTGACTGGTAAATGTAATTGAACCGCCTACCGACTGTTGCTGTGAAAAGCCACCGATCTGATGATCCAGCGTGTCGTAAAGTGTCACATGTCCGTTGGCTTCAATTGCCAACCGGTGAATAGTCGCAAAATACGCATAGCGCACATTGTTCTGCGATCCGGTGCTATTGGGAAATTGAAGACCGGCCGGCCACCAGTTACCGGAACTGCCGGGTGGAGGCGGAACGAACAAACTGACTGATCCGGCACTTCCCGTGCTATTTTGATGCGTCTGAACGCCGCCGGAGTAGTTATTTTGCTGCTGATTACCTTGGGTTTGTGACTGAAAACTGCCGGTTTGCAGCAAGTTCGGCTGGCTGGCGACCAGATCGGCCAATTCCTGACACAACGAACCGACTGAGTTTTTTAGGTTATTGTTGAACATGTCACCCAACATGATCATTCCACCGCGCATCCATTGCCCTGATCCGCCGAATTCCGGATGGCTGAACTGCGCCATTGAACCGTTACCGTTGATGACCGATTGCAACAAACTGAACACGGCATCGAAGCTGAAGTTATAGCGTTGAGCAAGATTATTGATTATTTGCCAGCCTTCTGGCGTGAGTTGTGACATTAAGCGATTCCACTGAGGTATAAACAAAAGCCCAGTAGTCTTTACTGTCTAACGTTAAAGCTACTTGGGCTAAATAGTTACACAGTTTAATCGATTTGCCCAGTTGAGCGCATACTAAATTTGAAAAATCGTCAAACAAATCAAGGCAATTGAGTATTGCCATTGCTCAGGGCAGATGGTTTGGTTACGCGTTATGTTCGCATTAGTGGTTGAAAGTAAATCAACACCGTCATTCCGGCAGGGGCGACGCCTACTATTAACGCGAACATAGCCATAAAAAAGGGGAACTTCATTTTTTTTATTGCAATGCTGAAAAGTCCTTTCGGTTGCCATTAAAACGCAGGCGGGTGAAGCGCCTCAAAACCATGCACTTTTGCTTTGGGTGTAAAAACGGGCACAGCCCAGGGCTCCTGAACTTGCCCGTTCAGAAAACCGGCCAGCCATAAAGCCTGGGATCGAATCGGTAAAATAAACGCATACAGTTTGCCATCAGGTAATTCGGCAACATCGCCCAGCCCATAAATAGCATCATCACTGCTTTGCAGGTATTCATTGACCTTAATGCCCCGGCCAATATTCAAGCCGGCCATTTCAGCTAACTGGGTACGTGGTTTAAATCCGCAGGACACAATCAACCCGTCAAACTTAAAGCCACTATCGGTGTTGACGCAAACCTGATTGTCCTGTTTGCCAAGACTTTTTATTGCCTGATTAAAACGAACTTCGATACCCACAGTTTGAAGTACATCCAGCAATCTTGCCGAATCCTCAACATCCAGCTGACGTTCCATTAACCTGTCCATCGCATGAAACAGAGTGACTTTATCGCCGGCCACGGCCAAATCGGAAGCCACTTCGCAACCGATCAAACCGCCGCCGATAATCGCCCAGTGGGGCTTTCCGGTTTGTTGCTGCACGTTTTGCCGGAAGCTGCGCAGTTGTTTTAAATCAGTCAGGCTGTTCAAGCTAAAAAACAGGTCTTTATACGGTAAAAACGGCGGAGGAATAAACGCAGCCGAGCCGGTTGCAATGATCAGTTTATCGTAAGCCAGTATCTGGTTTTGTCCCTGTCGACTAAAGGACACGGTTTTATTGGTGGCATTTATGTCATAAACATCAGCATCGCTTAGCACAGCAATACCGCTTTCACGTATTTTTTCGAAGCTTTTCAGAACAATCGTCTGTTCAATATCGGCTTTGGTGAATCCGCGGGAGAGCATGGGTCTGGAGTAATAGCCGTCATTTTCACGGGTGATCAGCGTAATGGCTTCGTCAGCGTTTAACGAGCGGTATTTTTCTGCAAAATTAACGCCCGCTATACCCGAGCCAATAATTAAAACGGCCATGATGCTCTCCTGTGAACGTTAACCCAACTGAAAAAAATCAACTTTTGAAGCACCACAGACAGGACAACACCAATCTTCCGGCACATCTTTCCATAAAGTGCCTGGAGCAATGCCGGAATCAGGATCACCCTCAGCTTCGTCATAGATATGTTCGCAAATTCCACATTCGTATTTTTTATAGTCGGTCATGGCCTTACCTCTTGTTTCAAATTGAGTTTAAATTAACAGCTGAAGTTTCCCAGTTTTTTTTTAACGTTCTTCAGGTTTGCAGGAGTATTAATTAAGGTTATGTTCGAATGAGTAGTTGAAAGTAAATCAACACCGTCATTCCGGCATGGATTGCCGGAGCCGTTAGACCGCGTAAGCGAATCCAGGTCACAAGGATGTGAAAGCCCAACGCCATCCATGGCTTCTGGACCCCGGCAATCCCTGCCGGGGCGACGCCTACTATTAACGCGAACATAGCCTTATTTAATGGGGTTTCAGCCTTTTACGATGACCCTTTGAATAATCCTACGACCCAACCATAATGACAGCCTGTTTTTAAACTGATTGGCAAATTTCAGATTAACAGATCGTAACTATTCAGTGAAAACGCTGAAGGATACTTGTGGGGCTTACGTAGGTTGGGTTAGCTCGATAGAGCGTAACCCAACAATCGAAGCCATCAGCACCAGATAAACCGTTGGGTTACGGCTATCGCCTAACCCAACCTACGCTGAATAGATACAACAGGTCTTTATCAAATTCGAGCATTATTGTGACGCTCATTATAAAGCGCTGCAATCAAATTAGCCTGATACACCATGCCCACCAGCCTTTTTTCGTTATTGACAATGGGTATCTGCCGATAGCCCTGATTGGCCATCAACGGCACCAGTTCGGCAATATGCGTGCTTTCAGGAAGAACGCTGACAGTGCTGGTCATAATATGACCGACCGATTCCGGCTTGCTGGTCGATACATCCGGGGTGCGGCGGATGAATGTTAGAAATTTTTCATGAAATGTTTCATTAACAGCCACGTTGATGAATTTAAAAAAATCATTCCGGGTGATGATGCCGATTACACGCTTGGCTCTGTCGATAACCGGTATGGCTTTGAGTTGTTGACCCTGCATAATTTGCCAGGCGTCTTCCACTTCTGTTCCGTATTCAACCGAGACGATGTTTCTAACCATAATATCCTTGCAGGTTATGTTGCCTTGGTAGCGTTTAAAGCGTTGCATCTGAACGTCTGTGAACAATTTGCTTAAGTCGGTCGCTGTGACGTCCATAAACGCATTCATATTCTCTAGCGCTTGCTCCATATCTTGCTCTGAAAATCCGGTGCGCTGCTGCTCAACAACCGGATTCAAACGAATCTTCTTACTGGCCAGGTGTTGAGAATGAACAGGATAATTATGCCCCAACAACCAACGGTTAAAAGCAATCGCCAATATCAGCATAATGACAACGTTTAAACCAACCGGCATCAGCACAAAACCATACCCAAGAGAAGTGATGGGATCGCCTGCCATCACGGGCGTCAACGCTGTTGCCGCACCCGGCGGATGCAAACACCTGAGTAATAACATGACCAGCACACTGCCGGCCACTGCACACGCCGATGCTAAAACCGTATCGGGAATAATTTGGGCGCTAAACATACCGGCAAGAGCAGATACCAGCTGCCCTCCCACCAAAGGCCAAGGCTGGGCAAGCGGACTGTTGGGAATAATAAATAAAATGACCGCAGACGCGCCCATGGAAGCAACAATAATGGGAGAAACCGAACTCGAACTGAAAAATCGGGTTACCCAGGCGACCAGCAAAATGGTGCCGAAACAGGCAATAATGGAAAGCAGCTTCCCTTTGATGCTTAAGTTGACAGGGTCAATTGTTACAAAATGAAACCATTGTTTAACGTTTATCATCATGTCGGCGCGGCTCATCTCGTTGAGATAAAAAGTCGTCGAAGTATATATCAGATGGAAATACCCTGTATTCTCCTTGTGGGAAAGGCTAGGGTAAAAACTGTTAATCGATGGTCAGCCGTGTAGGAGCGGCACTTGCCCGCGACCGAATTTGGTTCAATCGCGGGCAAGTGCCGGATGCAGAGAGATGATTGATTTATCACTACCCGTTTTACCTTTGGTAAATCATTTTGGCGAAATTCTCAGCGATTGATGCAATGTTCGCTTTCTTTGGAAACAAGATAAGGTCCAGCCAGAAAACCCTCGTTGGGATTATTGATCATGTCTTGGTTTGCAACTCTGGAAAGATCATGCGTGAAGTCAGTCATCGAATCTACAATCTGAACCACAACAGCATTAATGAGCATCACCAATGGATGACCGCCTCCGGATCCCTGGCTTATCGATTGGGTCCCGTGCCAGATTACTTCCCCGGATGCCGTATCGACAAGCCGTGCGCTGGTTTTAATAGTCGTAATAGATTGCAAAACGATATACTTTTGACCCCATTCTTCAATGGTCACATAGAGAACCGCGTCGGCACCGATAATATCTTTAATTTTTTCCAGCGAAACGGCATGCATTTCTTCCGATGAAGGCAGACCGTTCTCCTTCATATAGGCATCTATCACGGCAACCGGAAATACATAATAACCACATTCAGCCAATGGATTGCTGATCGTCGATAAATAGCTGTAGGGCGCATTGACATCGGTTGTTAGATTCAAAGGCGGTAACACCAGGATGGATCGGGGACGGTGGTTATAAAAAGCAGAATAATCGAAGGGCAATTTCGAAGGACAAGCGGTTAAAAAAGCAAGTAGCAAAACCGGTAGCAATCTGTAAATAAAGGATGCGAGGTTCATTGTTTGACTCTGCTCATCAAGTTATCAATAAAAACCGCTGATTCGGGGAACAGTTGTTTTTCTACTGCAAATTCAAGAAAAGCTGATTGAGTATCTCCCTGCAAATAATACATATAGCCGAGATGCGCATGAACGCCAGGGGGTACCCGCTTGCCTGAATTACTGGCGATACCCATGTCTTCTCTTAATTGTGCAACTTGAGTCGCCGGGTCCGCCGAACCCGGTTCACTGTACATTTCATAAATGATGTCTTCATAGTCTCCCCAATGATACAGGGGCGGGGTTCCACACCCGGAGACCATCAAACAAGATAATGCCACTATCCTTTTGATTAAAGCACTGGTCATTAATTTCCTGGCATTGGATTCCATTCGCCACGCTCCAAACCATTAACTAAATTGTTGACAGCCTCCATAATCGCCAGATTAAGGACTTTGCCATTCAGTGTCGAATCATAACCGGCGCTTGATCCGAAGCCGATAACTTCGCGGTTACTGAGTTCATATTCACCGGCGCCCTGAACTGAATAGATGATTCGTGAAGTTTTGACATCGACCACGTTTAACGCAACTTTTGCATAAGCCACCTGATTCTTTCCATAACCCAGAATTCCGAAAAGCTGGGTATCGCCTGTTGTGCGCCGCCCGAACTCGGTAACATTGCCGGTCAAAACGACTTGTGCGCCTTGAAGTTGCTGCTGAGCACCGCGAATTTTAGCCTCCTGGGCAATTTCCTCCATATTTTCCCTATCGACCACATCGAATCGGCCTGATTGCTGCAAATGCGTTTTCAATATGGTCTTGGCTTGACTGCCTAGCTGATCAATACCGTCTGAGAAGATACCTCGCATATAGGCCGATCGATTATCAAACTTTCCGACAACCAGAGAATGTTTTATTCCTTGATAAACAGTCGTTGAAGAAGGAACGGATTCTGGTACTAAAGCGCGATGAGATTCGGTTGCGCAACCGCTTATAACAAGGCCACATGCAATAGAAACTATGCACCAAAAGCTGTGAACATAATTTTTGCGGATATTGAATAATTCTGGCATTGGGCTTCCCCTGGTTGACTTAAACGGGATAGGACTAGATCATTTGAAGCTATTAGCTGGATTTACATTTTAAAGCACAGTAAGGCGAATCATAAGAGCCCCGGTTTGTTGAATCGATCCTTAATAGCTTCAAGTTCTGCCGGTTAACAGGCGTGATCATTTTTTAGCAGCGGCAATTATACTACCGAGCTAACTCAGTTGACATCAATCTATCTCTTGCCGATCTCTCTTTAGAAAACCCACCTGTAGACTACCGAACAATTATGGACAACAAAAAACCCGCTAAGCCTTTCAACTTGCGGGTTTCTGTTCTTCTTTGGGCTTCAAAAAACCCTTATTTGGTGCCGATGGCCGGACTTGAACCGGCACGACTTGCGTCACCACCCCCTCAAGATGGCGTGTCTACCAATTTCACCACATCGGCTTGAATTCAGTTTATCGGGTTACCCGCTTATTGGGCTGCCGGTACATCTAACTGATTTTGTTCAGCCGGAGCAGGAACTGGCGAATCAGTCGCTGATTTAGGCGCTAGATTAGGTACTTCGGATAATTCAGCTTCGGGCATATCCAGCAGATCTTTTACTTCGGTTGTCTTGCCGCTTAAAACTGCAAGGCCCAAACTGGTTATAAAAAATAATGATGCCAATATAGCTGTCGTTCTTGATAAGAAAGAAGCAGCTCCCTGAGCTCCGAAAATAGTTCCTGATGCGCCGCTACCAAAAGCAGCACCTGCATCCGCACCTTTTCCTCGTTGCATTAAAACCAAGCCTATAACACCCAGACCCAGCAAAACATGAATAACGATAATAGCTTGATACATAACGATTAATTAGCCGCTTGATAAATCTTTAAGAAACCTTCAGCATCCAAAGAAGCGCCGCCAATCAAGCCACCGTCAATATCAGGCATACCAAACAAACCTTTGGCGTTATCAGCTTTGACGCTGCCACCGTACAATATTTGCAGCTGGCTGGCTATTTCAGGGTTTTGTTTGGCAAAGCGCTCACGGATGTATTTGTGAACTTCTTGTGCTTGCTCATCGGATGCCGTTTTGCCGGTACCGATCGCCCAAACGGGTTCATAAGCAATCACAGCACTTTTAAATGCTTCAATTCCGGCTGCAGCTAGAACTGCATCCAGTTGTTCGTCTATTACGCTGAACGTCTGATCATTTTCACGTTGTTCAAGCGTTTCGCCTACACATAAAATCGGCAGAATGTCCTGTTTCTGAGCCTGACAAAAACGTGCTGCAACTGATTCGTTGGAATCGCCGTAGTAGGACCTGCGTTCAGAATGACCTACGATGGCATAGGTGCAATCAAATTCTTTCAGCATGGCTGCAGATATTTCGCCGGTATAAGCGCCTGATGTCTGATCCGCCACGTTTTGTGAACCCAGCTGAAGATGAGTTCCCTTAAGTGCGTTAGCAGCGTCAGATAAATAAACATAGGGCACACAAATCGCAATATCTGCTCCTGTTTGAGTCAACCCTGAAATAATGGATTTACATAATGACGCGGTCATTTCTTTGGAACCGTTCATTTTCCAATTTCCAACTACTAGTTTACGACGCATTTTCCTCTCCGGCGAAAATAAGCTGGGTATCATATATGCATAACTTCACTAATTCAAGCACCGATTGCGTTCCTAACTTGATCAGCCAGATACTGTGCCAATTCATTCACCAATGGCTCGTTGCTGCCTTCCACCATCACTCTTATCAAGGGTTCAGTCCCTGATGGCCTCAGCAAGACACGGCCGGTATCGCCCAATTTCTTCTCAGCATCCTTGACCGATTTCTGCAAGCCTTCATGCGTATCGGGATTAATTTTCTGAGCGGTTTTGACATTGATCAATACTTGAGGGTATTTCTGCATGCCTGATTTCAGCTCGTGCAGTGATTTTCCGGTAACGTGAATTTCAGCCAGCACCTGGAGCGCCGCAACAATCCCATCGCCCGTCGTTGTCCGGTCCAGGCAGATAATATGCCCCGAATTTTCCCCACCGAGGATGCCTTGTTTATTCGTCATCATTTCCAAGACATAACGGTCTCCGACATTCGCACGGAACAAGGGCACACTGAGGTCTTTCAATGCGTGCTCCATTCCCAGATTAGTCATTAACGTCCCAATCACGGGCCCAGTTAAATGACCGCTTTTGAGTCTGGACTTGGCAATGATATAAATTAATTCGTCACCGTCAACGATCTCGCCTTTATGATCAACCATGATCAACCGATCACCATCGCCATCCAAAGCAATGCCTAAATCAGCGCGATAAGCCTGAACGGCGGCTACGAGTTTATCCGGCTTGGTTGCGCCACATTCTTCGTTGATATTCAAGCCATCCGGCTCGACACCGATTGAAACAACTTCCGCACCTACTTCGCTGAACACATGCGGGGCGATATGGTAAGTGGCTCCGTTCGCGCAATCCACGACAATTCTCATGCCGTTAAAATCCATGGAAGTGGGTATGGTGCCTTTACAAAACTCGATATAGCGACCGGCAGCATCGGCCACTCTTTTGGCTTTGCCAAGCTCCGATGACTCCACTGTGGTCATTGGAGAATCAATATAGCCTTCTATTTTTTTCTCTATTTCATCGGGTAGCTTGGTGCCTTGAACAGAAAAGAACTTGATGCCGTTATCGTAGTAAGGGTTGTGCGAAGCACTGATGACAATGCCCGCCTGAGCCCTTAAAGTCCGAGTCAAATAAGCGATACCCGGCGTGGGCATCGGCCCCAATAAGCGCGTATCGACTCCGGCAGCAGTCAATCCTGCTTCCAGCGCCGATTCAAACATGTAGCCGGAAATACGGGTGTCTTTGCCGACCAACACAAAGCCATGACCCTCATTCGCAAATACGCGCCCGGCCGCCCAACCCAACTTGAGCATGAAATCTGCAGTGATTGGCGGCACACCCACTTTGCCCCTAATACCGTCTGTTCCAAAATATTTTTTTTCCTTCATCGTTCAAGCCTATTCTGAAATAAATTATCTTTAAAAATCATCACAACCGGGCAAACTTTAATTCTGAATGACACAACTGAGCTTTGCCGGGTAATTTTGGCCAATGGTTTGCATTAGGGAAATTGTAGTAGCGAGAGGCTTATAAAACAAAAAAGGAGCGGTGAAAATATTCACTGCTCCTTTGTTTGACTTAGCCTTTTCAATGGCCGCTATTCAAGTCGCTGAAAAAACTACCTTTATTTAGTGACTTCCTTCGGCGGGATCACCCACTGAATCAACGGGTTTATCACCGGTGGAACTTGGGCTTTCTTTGCCTTCGTTTTGCGGAGGATTCCAGTCGCCCCAGCCTTTGGGCGGGCCCACAGGTTTACGATTCATTAAGTCGTCTATCTGATACTTGTCGATAGTTTCATACTTGATTAACGCTTCGGCCATTGCATGAAGAATGTCGATATTCTCTTTCAGAATTTCTTCGGCTCTCGCGTAATTCTTGTCGATGATGGACCTGATTTCTTCATCGATCGTATGCGATGTTTCCTCGGAAACCGATTTATGGCGCGTCACGGACCGACCCAGAAAAACCTCGCCTTCTTCTTCACTGTAAGCCAAAGGCCCCAAGCGCTGAGATAATCCCCACTTGGTCACCATGTTTCTTGCCAGTTCGGTGGCTCTTTCGATATCGTTGGATGCGCCTGTGCTGACTTGTTCCCAGCCGAATATCATATCCTCGGCTATACGGCCGCCAAAAAGACTGGAAATCATACTGTCCAGCTTACATTTGCTGGCGCTGTATTGATCGGCCTCCGGCAGGAACATGGTCACACCCAAAGCGCGGCCTCTCGGCATGATGCTGACTTTATAGACAGGATCATGTTCGGGAACTGTCTTGCCGACAATCGCATGACCCGCTTCATGATAAGCCGTCATGCGCTTTTCTTTTTCACTCATCACCATGGAGCGGCGCTCTGCACCCATGATCAACTTGTCTTTTGCGCTTTCGAGGTCGCCCATGCTGACCGTATTTTTATTGGTCCTGGCGGCAAATAATGCAGCCTCATTGACCAGATTGGCTAAGTCGGCGCCAGAAAAACCGGGCGTACCCTGAGCAATATACCTGACTTTGACATCGTCTGAGGCAGGCACTTTTTTCATGTGCACATTCAATATCTGCTCTCTGCCTTTCACATCCGGCAGACCTACAGTCACCTGGCGGTCAAATCGACCTGGACGGAGCAAGGCTTTGTCCAAAACATCCGGACGGTTGGTTGCGGCAATGACAATGATGCCTTCGTTACCTTCGAAGCCGTCCATTTCAACCAGCAGCTGATTCAGAGTTTGCTCACGTTCATCGTGTCCTCCGCCGAGACCAGCACCACGCTGTCTTCCAACGGCATCGATTTCATCGATAAAGATGATGCACGGCGCATGTTTCTTAGCTTGTTCAAACATATCACGAACACGCGAAGCACCGACACCGACAAACATTTCAACAAAATCAGAACCGGAAATACTGAAGAAAGGCACTTTTGCTTCACCGGCAATGGCTCTCGCCAGCAAGGTCTTTCCGGTACCCGGCGGTCCGACCATCAGCGCGCCGCGCGGAATTTTGCCGCCCAGTTTCTGATATTTGGCCGGATCTTTGAGGAAGTCGACCATCTCCTTTACTTCTTCCTTGGCCTCATCGCACCCGGCAACGTCGGCAAAGGTGACTTTAATCTGATTTTCTTCGAGCATTTTGGCTTTGCTTTTGCCAAAAGACAGGGCACCTTTACCTCCGGCTCCGCCTCCCTGCATCTGCCGCATGAAAAATACCCAAACGCCAATCAGCAGCAAAATAGGGCCGAACGACACCAATAATTGCATCAAGAAAGAGGGCTGCTCAGGCGGAACGGCTTTAACCTCAACGCCGTTTTCCAAAAGATCATCAACCATGTGGGGATCGTTGGGGGCGTAAGATCTAAATTGTTCACCGCTTTGCATTTTGCCTTTGATGACACGGTCATCAATGATAACGTGCTGGACCTGCCCTGATTTTACAGCTTGTATAAACTGTGTATAAGACAGCGAGGCGTCGCCTTTGGCTCCTTGTGGCGCGAAGTTATTGAAAACTGACATCAGCACAACAGCGATGACAACCCACAAAATTACATTTTTAAGCATATCGTTCAAACTTTTCGCCCCTGACCGGAACGGTCCTCTTTTGTATAAATCGTTGGCATTATAGCAGGAATAGTCATTCCCGGCCCTCGTTATTGGTTGACAATCTTATTTTTTGACCCTAGAGAGTGATATGGTTGTGTATTTCATTTTTTAAACCCTTTGGCCAAAATATAAACTTCATTACTGCGAGACCTTGAGGCTTTTGGCTTTCTGACCACTACCTTTGAGAAAGAACTGCTTACATCACGAAAGAACTCATCAAAGCCCTCGCCCTGAAAAACTTTGACTAAAAAACCGCCTCCGGGCATTAACACAGAACGGGCTGTATCTAATGCCAATTCGCATAAATAAATGGCGCGAGGTAAATCAACGCCTTTATTACCGCTCATATTCGGCGCCATATCGGAAAGGACTACGCTAACAGGAGCGCCTTCCAGCACTTCGAACAACTGATTGAGAACAGCCTCTTCGCGAAAATCACCCTGAATAAACGAAACATCTTCCAGTGGTGTCATCGGCAAAATATCCAAAGCCACGATTTTGTTTTTCTTGCCAAGAATCTGCCTGGCATATTGAGACCAACCGCCCGGGGCTGCGCCCAAGTCAATGACATTCATCCCAGGCTTGATCAGCTGATCCTTTTCCTGAATTTCAATAAGCTTGAACACCGCTCGAGAACGCCATCCTTGCTGCTGAGCCATTTTGACATATTCATCATGAAAATGTTCCTGTAACCACTGATTGCTGCTTTTGCTTCGTGCCATTGTTGAATTCGTGTATTATTTCGCCTTTTTTACGAAGGAATTAAGAGTGATCGCAGCCGACAAAAAGAAGCTAAAGGCTCAAGCCCACAGCTTGAAACCTGTCATTATGATAGGTCAATCCGGATTAACAGAAGCTGTCTTGGCTGAAATAGAACTTGCTTTAGACAGTCATGAACTCATCAAAGTCAAGGTTCGCGCCGAACGCGAAGAACGTGTTCGTATTCAAGAATCTATCTGCAATAGAACCGGCGCCGACTTTATTCAAAGCATCGGGCAGATTCTGGTCATTTATCGTTTAAATCCAAAAAAATAAGCCTTTGCGAGGGAATCACATTCCCTCGCCTGTCACTTCTGACTAGATATACTGAATGGAGATGACTTCGTACTCAACATCCCCGCCTGGCGCTTTGACAATGACCGTATCACCGGCTTCTTTACCTATCATGGCTCTTGCAATGGGTGAGCCGATTGAAATGCGCCCGGCTTTAATATCGGCCTCATCTTCACCTACAATCTGATACACCACGGATTTACCGGTATCTGCATCCTCGATCTCAACAGTTGCACCAAAAACGACTTTGCCATTCGCATCCAGCTTGGTCACATCAATGATTTGCGCATTTGAAAGCTTCGATTCAATTTCTGCAATCCGGCCTTCAGCAAAGCTTTGCTGTTCTCTGGCCGCATGGTATTCGGCATTTTCCTTTAAGTCACCATGCGCCCTGGCATCTGAAATTGCAGCAATGATTCTGGGTCTTACAACCGATTTCAATTCCTCTAATTCAGCACGCAGTTTTTCTGCTCCGACAATAGTCAGTGGTACTTTATTCATTTATAAACAACTCCAGTCAAATTCGTTCCGGTTTTATGTTTTTGCTTTAACCGGAATTATCATTTCATTAACAGACAAAAAATAAGCTGAAAAACACACCGCCTTTCACAAACTCATGCAGTAAAAAATGAGGTTATCAGATGCCTGTTACTAACTTATCGATCATCTTCAGAAAAAACGGGAAGACGCTCTTTATTCAAAGGTCTTATGTAAATCCTTAAGGCTGGAAACACTCCCCGCACTCAATTCACCCAAGGCATAACACGCCGCTTTCGCACCGGCCATTGTCGTGTAATAAGCCACACGATGCTGCAAGGCTTCTCGCCGCATGGTAAACGAATCATTAATGGCTTTTTTGCCTTCGGTGGTGTTAACAATCAATTGAATCTGATCATTTTTTATCATATCAACCGTATTAGGCCGCCCCTCGTTGACTTTAAAAACCTCTTCGCAAGGTATTCCAGCCTCCTTGATGACTCTGGCCGTTCCCCGGGTCGCAACAATCTGATAATTTTTTGCCACTAACAACCGGGCTATTTCCGGTAGCTTGGGCTTGTCTGCATCGCGAATACTGATTAACACCTTGCCGCTTAGATTCAGATCCACGCCGGCCGCTCTTTGCGATTTGGCAAAAGCTTCACCAAAGGTTTTTCCGACGCCCATGACTTCGCCGGTGGATTTCATTTCAGGCCCCAGCAAGGGGTCAACTCCGGGAAATTTAACGAAAGGGAAGACGGCTTCTTTGACAGAAAAATAACTGGGAATTCGCTCTTCAGTAACACCCTGCTCTGTCAGACTCTTGCCGGCCATGCAGCGCGCTGCAATTTTTGCCAGCGGATAACCCGTTGCCTTGGATACGAAAGGCGCGGTTCTGGAGGCTCTAGGATTAACCTCCAGCACGTAAACATCGGTGCCCTGAATAGCAAACTGAGTATTCATCAGACCAATCACACCGAGGGCTTCCGCCATTTTCTCAACCTGTTCGCGCAACTGATCCTGCAACTCCGGCGCCAGATCGTAAGGTGGAAGCGAACACGCAGAATCACCGGAATGAACACCGGCTTGCTCGATATGCTCCATCAATCCGCCGATCAAAATACGCTCCCCGTCATAAATCGCATCGACATCCATTTCCACCGCATCATCAAGAAAACGGTCCAGCAAAACAGGCGAGTCATTGGACACACTGACGGCCTCTTTCATGTAACGCTGCAAACCTTCTTCGTTAAATACGATTTCCATGGCTCGCCCGCCCAAAACATAAGAAGGCCGAACCACCAAGGGATAGCCCAATTCACGGGCTGAATTAATGGCCTGTTCTACCGAACGCGCGGTTGCATTGGGAGGCTGACGCAAACCCAATCGCTCGAGTAACTTTTGGAAACGTTCTCTGTCTTCGGCCAGATCGATAGAATCAGGAGACGTGCCTATAATGGGCGCGCCGGCAGCTTCCAGTGCGCGTGCGAGCTTTAATGGCGTCTGCCCGCCAAATTGGACAATCACGCCTTTGGGTTTTTCCAGATGGATGATTTCCAGCACATCTTCCAAGGTCAATGACTCAAAATACAAGCGATCTGAGGTATCAAAATCGGTAGACACGGTTTCAGGATTACAATTGATCATGATCGTTTCGTAACCGTCTTCACGCAATGCCAGCGCAGCATGAACACAGCAATAATCAAATTCAATGCCCTGACCGATCCGGTTCGGCCCGCCACCGAGAATAATTATTTTCTCTTTGTCCGTGACACGCGCTTCGCATTCTTCCTCGTATGTCGAATACAGGTAGGCTGTATCGGACGAAAACTCAGCCGCACATGAATCGATTCGTTTATAAACCGGACGAATGTTCTTTTTGTGGCGCACGCTGCGCACTTCCGACTCGTTGGCGCCCAGCAGTTTTGCAATTCTGGCGTCCGAAAATCCTTTTCTTTTTAGCTTGTACAATTCTCCTTCATCCATGGTGGCCAACGTTTTGGCCGCCAAAGACTTTTCAGTAATGACCAGATCTTGAACTTGCGCAAGAAACCAGGGGTCAATCTTACACGCTGAAAAAATCTCTTCCAGCGTCATTCCGATTCTAAACGCATCGGCCACATACCATAAACGATGAGCGCCAGGATGCCTGAGTTCGCGTTGAATTTTTTCCAATGCATCGTCTGCATTCAAATCGATGATTTCATCCAGGCCCGTTTTGTCGACTTCAAGCCCGCGGATAGCTTTCTGTAAAGACTCCTGAAAAGTCCGGCCAATGGCCATGACCTCACCCACCGACTTCATTTGTGTGGTCAGACGGTCATCGGCATCGGGGAATTTTTCAAACGTAAAACGAGGTACTTTGGTAACGACATAATCAATGGACGGCTCGAATGATGCTGGGGTTGCGCCGCCGGTGATTTCGTTTTTCAATTCGTCCAGCGTATAGCCAACCGCCAATTTGGCAGCGACTTTGGCAATCGGAAAACCGGTTGCTTTTGAGGCCAGCGCCGATGAGCGTGATACCCGTGGATTCATTTCAATGATCACCATACGGCCGTCTTCAGGGTTAATCGCGACCTGAACATTGGAACCGCCGGTGTCGACACCTATCTCCCGCAGCACAGCAAGCGAGACATTACGCAAAATCTGATATTCCTTATCGGTTAAGGTCTGGGCCGGTGCAACCGTAATCGAATCGCCGGTATGAACACCCATCGGATCGAAGTTTTCAATGGAACAGACAATGATGCAGTTATCTTTGGAATCGCGCACCACTTCCATCTCGAACTCTTTCCAGCCCAACACCGATTCTTCGATCAGCAATTCGTTGGTAGGCGAAAGATAAAGGCCCCGCTCGCATATTTCCAGGAACTCTTCCTTGTTATAGGCAATTCCACCGCCACTTCCGCCCATGGTAAAAGAAGGCCTGATAACCGTCGGATAGCCCACTTCCAACTGAGCAGCCAAAGCTTCTTCCAAACTGTGTGCCGTTTTAGAACGAGCCACTTCAAGCCCGATTCGGCCCATTGCCTGATTGAATAACTCACGGTCTTCTGCCATGTTGATCGCTTCTTTCGTAGCACCAATCATTTCAACACCGTATTTTTCCAGAACACCGTGCTTATCCAACGCCAGCGCGCAATTTAATGCGGTTTGACCGCCCATGGTCGGCAATACGGCATCCGGACGCTCTTTCTCTATGATTTTTTCGACTGTTTGCCAGTCGATAGGCTCTATGTAAGTGACATCTGCCATATCCGGATCGGTCATGATGGTTGCCGGATTGGAATTGACCAAGATGACCCGGTAGCCTTCTTCTCTAAGCGCCTTACACGCTTGTGTGCCGGAATAATCAAACTCGCACGCCTGTCCGATAACAATCGGACCCGCGCCTAGTAATAAAATCGATTTAATGTCAGTTCTTTTTGGCATTGTTTTTATTTAAGTCTGTTGCGTGGGGTTTAGTGCGAAGCGGCTTGTTTCATCATCTGGATGAAACGATCGAACAAAAATTCCACATCTTGAGGACCCGGACTGGCTTCAGGATGCCCCTGAAAGCCAAAAGCAGGACAATCAGTGCGTTCTATGCCTTGTAAACTGCCGTCGAAAAGCGATCTGAAAGTAGGTTTTAAATGCTCAGGAAGACTGGCCTCATCAACCGCAAAGCCATGGTTTTGACTGCTGATCATCACCTTACCCGTCGCTAATTCCTGCACCGGATGATTGGCGCCGTGGTGACCAAATTTCATTTTTTCGGTTTGTGCGCCGCTGGCCAATGCCAGTAACTGATGCCCCAAACAAATACCGAATACCGGTATTTTCCGGTCAAGAATGATTTTGATGGCTTCTATTGCATAAGTGCACGGCTCCGGATCGCCAGGGCCGTTTGACAAAAACACACCATCCGGCTTCATTGCCAATACTTCTGCAGCTGGCGTTTGAGCAGGCACAACCGTGACACGGCAACCCCGGTTGACCAGCAAGCGCAAGATATTGCGCTTGATACCGAAATCGTAAGCCACCACATGGTAAGTCAGATCGCTGCGTTGGCTGTAACCGGATTCCAACGCCCAAATATCTTCCCGCCATTCATAAGAATGATCGATACTCACGACCTTGGCCAAATCCATGCCTTTTAGACCTGGAAACTGACTGATTGCCTGCTTTGCCGCCGCTTCATCAACGGTCTCTCCGGCGATGATACAGCCATTTTGAGCCCCTTTGTCGCGCAGCAAGCGGGTCAATTTGCGGGTATCAATATCGGCAATCGCAACGACATTATTATCGATTAGATAACGTTGTAATGTTTTTTCACTTCGCCAGTTACTGGCCAATAGAGGTAAATCCCTGATCACCAGGCCACCGGCGAATACTTGAGCAGACTCGTTGTCTTCGGCATTGGTGCCCACATTGCCTACATGCGGATACGTCAATGTCACTATTTGCCTTGCATATGACGGATCGCTCAGAATTTCCTGATAACCCGTTAACGATGTATTAAAAACTACTTCTCCTGTTGAGCAACCATCAATACCAATGGATGCCCCCTTAAAGACAGTCCCGTCCTCCAATACCAGTAATGCAGGATTACTCAAAATCAGTCACCTCAAATGTGCAAAACGGGATGAGCCAATCGGCACATCCCGTTTGAAAATATAAAAAATCTGTCAAATTTTACGAGATTATCCGTATAAATTCATTAACAATTTTTGTCTGACACGGTTATAGGCTTTAATTTTAAGAAACAATGTATCTGAAAACCTTTGATATTATGTACCCTTAACCAAATAAACCTTCTTATTGGAACAGCATATTCAGCGCTTAAAAAGCACAGAATGGCGAACTCAATTTTTATGAGATGACATAGCGCTTTTTTGATCTACCGATTCTATTGAAAATCTATTATTTTTATGGTCTATTGATCAAAAAATAACAACGCCAAACCTATTGTAAAATAGGGACAGAAAGTCGCGGATCCTGACCAGAGGAAAGCCGGACTGCCGACAGTAACCTTCGTCAAGGTTGCAAGCAGCAGTCCGGCTTTTTTTTGCCCGCAATTTTAAATAAGCACAAATCAGCGTAACTATTTACCGGAGCAACAAAACAAAAGTGATAGACGTTTTAGGTTCTGGTGGGTGATAGCCAATCCAACCTACCCTTAATATCTGCATCAAAAAAACCACCGTACGTATTAATAACAATAAAAAAGTAGAGGTTTATATGAAAACTATAAATTGGTCGTCCATCACCAGAACCCTGACATTATTAGTTACATGTCTGGCCCTATCATTTGCTTCATTTGCACAGGAGAAACCGTTCGAAAGAATCGTGGTTTTCGGAACCAGCTTGAGCGACCCGGGAAATGGCTTCGTGTTGCTGTCCGACCCTTATGCTTTTGGATTTGACGAAAACTGCGAACTCGGCACCCCGGCCAATGTACCGCCTTATGATTCATTGGACGAATTGGTAATACCCGATGGCACTTACGCCAGAGGCGGCCATCATGTCACCAATGGCGCCACCTGGGTAGAACAACTGGCGCGCGGCCAGGGATTATCAGGCAATGTCCGTCCGGCATTAAGAAACCCCGGATTAAAAGCCAGCAATTATGCAGTTGGCGGCGCCAGGGCGGCATCTGATTATCCATGCCGATTTAACTTGGCAAACCAATTGGAAGAGTATTTTGCTGACTTCCCTGAAACATCGGCCAATGCGCTGGTGGTCATTGAAATGGGTGGTAATGATGTCCGTGATGCTTTGGTTGATCCAGACCCGCTGACAGTGATTACCGAAGCGATTACCCAAATTAACAATACTATTCAAGAGCTTCATTTAAAAGGCGCCAGACACTTTTTATTGGTAAATGTGCCCGCAATCGGACAAACACCGGCTATACAAACCCTGAATTATTTATACCCTGCCCTTGATATCGCAAACTCAGCGAATCTTCTAGCAAGGGGATTCAACGGCGCGCTGGCCGAGTTACAAGACGGTTTGAACTCTGGCCTGCCCGGAGTTGATATCCGGACACTGGATCTTTATTCTTTGTTGAATAAAATTATCGCCACTCCGGGTGATTATGACATCACCACCATTGATAAAGCCTGCGTAACGCCAAATGTGCCGCCTTTTGCCTGCAAGAAACCTGATACCTATTTGTTTTGGGATGGCATACATCCGACTAAAGCAGTGCATGGCTTTATGGCTGACGAAGCCGCTGAAGTCCTTGAAATCGATTAAATGGGCAAACAGGCCAGCATGCCTGCTCAAAGCGGGCTTGGCTGGCCGCTTCATTCATCCAGTAAGATGATTTCCTCCAGGACAAAGCCGATAGCAGTAAGAAGCAGACCATGACCGCGAGTGAACTCGCTGAGATCACGGGCATGGTCCTCTCCTGCAAAAATACGCCGAACTTAACGGACTGTTAATCAGGCAGACATTGATCGCCTTTGCAGAGGTTGATTTCAATCGTCATGTGATCCAGCTTGTGGAATTTACTCAATAATTTTTTGTAGTAACTCGGCGATTTGGGATAGCGCGTCACAATGGCCATGATCATTGCATAATGCCCCGAACTCATCCTCCAGATATGAAGATCGGTCACCCGATTGCCTGCTTTTCTTTCTATCGCTTCTATGACTTTTCTTTTGTAGGCGTCATCAATACTTTCATCGACCAGAACAGGTCCTGTCTCTTTAATCAAGGAATACGCCCAAACCAGAATGACGACCGCTCCGACAAGACCCATCAAAGGATCCAGACCGACCCAGCCGTAATATTTCCCGGCAACCAGTGCAATGATCGCAAGAATCGAGGTCAAAGCGTCCGCTAAAACATGCAGATAAGCGGCCTTTAAATTGTGGTCATGATGATGGTGGTGGTCTGATTCATGATCATGCCCGTGATGATCGTGATCATCCCTCAACAAAAAGGCGGAAATCACGTTGATTAACAAGCCAAACGATGCGACCAGAATAGCTTCATCAAAACGAATATCAAAAGGATCCAAAAATCGCTGAATGGACTCGATCATCATAATGACGGCCACCACAGCGAGCGCGATGGAACTGGCAAATCCGCCTAATACGCCAACCTTGGCAGGACTAAAGGCAAATGTTTGATCATGCGCATGAATACGGCTGTACCGGTAGGCAAAAATGGTGATCATGAAAGCCGCAACATGCGTTCCCATATGCCATCCGTCTGCCAATAAAGCCATAGAATTAAAGCTGAGCCCGGCTGCAATTTCTACCAGCATGGTCAAGGCGGTCAAGACCAGAACTAGACGTGTACGTCTTTCTCCTTTGGCATTGAAATGTAAAAAATCGTGATCATGCCGCCAATGACTGAGATTATGCTTGTGGGAGTCCATAGTCGAATTTCTTGATATCAATACTCAATGGGTTATGCGGGGTGATTACCGTGTTGATTAATCGTATTTCAAATACTTAAAGCGCGGATCGTCGGGCGTTCCCTCGAGGCTGGAACCCTCCTCTTTTCCCGGTTGCCACATAATCACTTCTTCAATTTTTCTTGCCAATTCAAAATCTTTATTGGTAATACCTTTTGCTGCATGATTCATCAGTTTGACGATCACAAACGCATAAGACACGGTCATATCCGGATGATGAAACGCCGCTTCTGCCAGATGTCCTACTGTATTAACCACCATCAACGTTGATTTCCAGCCGCTGGTTTTATATTTTCGGCGTATCCAGCCGTTTTCCAGATTCCAATGAGGCAGCTCATCCTCCAAGCGTTTTTGTACCTCTTGATCCGAATAAACTTCTTCGTGTTTGCGCTCTCTCCAACTCATCGTAAGCTCCTAAATCAAGTGAATAAAAAATCAATAGACCTGTAAAGCTATCAGTTTTTACTCAAACGGGAAAGTAATTTACTGCTGATCAGTATCATTGCCGGTCCGGTTTTAACGGATTATTTCAGTCGGATGCCCGCTTTAAAAAAAATGCCTTGCAAGTTTTCAATTTATTGGGCAATTTCCATGCTTTTAGAACGGCATCGGCTTTAGCTTAGCTGACGGGAATACATACCCCCCGTAACTTGGAGCACGAGAACTATGACAGAAAGACCTTTTCTATTGTTGAGAGGATTGGCACGGGAGAGCCGCTACTGGGGTGATTTTACCGGGCATCTGGCTAAAACATTTCCGGACCGCCCTATTCTGACCCCCGATATTCCCGGCAATGGCCCGTTCTGGCAAAAAACCAGCCCTTCGCGCATTGAGGACATGACTCAATCACTGCGCAGCCAACTGTCCATCACCGGACCTATGGACATAATCGGACTCTCCATGGGCGGCATGATCGCACTGGATTGGATGAACCGGTTTCCGGAGGACATTGCGTGTGGAATACTGATCAATGCCAGCGCCAGCCCCTTATCACCGTTCTATCAACGCTTACGCTGGCAGGCCTATCCGGCACTTTTCAGACCGGGCCGTCTGGACATAAACCGGCGAGAACAACTCTATCTGAACTTGACATCCCGCCGCCATCAACACGATGCTGAACTATTGAAGCAATGGCAGGCATGGCAACAAGAACATCCCGTTTCTCAAGTCAATACACTGCGCCAACTTAGAGCTGCGGCCTCTTTCAAATGGACGCAACGCACCCTTCAACCGGTGTTGATCGCCGCATCCCAAACAGACCAACTGGTAGACTTCCGCTGCAACACCGCTCTTGCCAGTGCCTTACATTGCGATCTCATCGTTCATCCGACAGCAGGACATGATTTACCTCTGGATGATCCAGGCTGGCTCTGCGAGCAAATTAAGCAATGGCTGACCCAGTTAGCTATTGACCGGATTAAGTAGCACCATCGGCCTAATTGTTTACGCTTCAGAGGTTTTGATCAATTTGATCAGTATTTTGGGGGGTGCTACAAGGCGATTAAACCCCATCATTATTTTCACAATAACACTTGACACGCGGATGTCGTTTTTACAATCAAACACCTGGGGCTTTTTCCACAATTCCTGTGGATAACTCTGTGTGTAACCTCAGAATAAGGCCTTCAGGACCCTATTTATAAAGGCCATGAGTTAACTTGTCGACTTTTTATACAATAACAATTTACCTTTTAATTTCAATAAGTTATTTATTTACATTGACTTTTTATTACAGCCCGAATCCTATGCAATCGTTAAATTTCAATCCCTTAATCAATCTGTGCATAAGAACATTCTAAAATTCAGAATCGTCAACCTGTTTTTTTAGTCTGGACTTTTCAAAGTAAGCGAATAGGCTGGCATAATGTTGGGCATTAAACTGCCCTTCATGCAGTTAAACCCAGTAATCGACTCGGACTTTTTTTAAACCAAACATACGTCAACGTCTCATGCCACTTTTTATATTGCTTTGTTTGTCACTGGGCTATCTCACCCTCAATGAGAATCCTCTGGTTGGCTATTTGATACTGCCGGAAACCATTTATATCGGCGCTAGCTTAATGGCTTTATCCGGCCTGCTTCTACTGATTAAAAAAATCCCGCAAATTGACTGGCACGATGGTTTTGCCAGCGCCACTGTTTTGGTCTGGTTTGCCGACTGGCATTTCGAGTTTCAACACGATGTGCCGATGTTTTATTTGTTCCCGTTCTATATGGCGCTAATGTCCGCTCTTGTATTTTTAGTGTTTATCAACCAAAGGCAGGCGATTGACGAGCAAACACTGCGCATCATGCATAAAATTCAACACTATAACCTCTGGGTAACGGGAGCAATCATGGCGCTTTCTATTGGCAGCCTGTTTATGATCGAACACTTTCTGATATTTCCAATAGCCATGACCTTATTTCACTTTAACTATGCGTTTAATCATTGTTTGGAAAAGTGATCATAAAATCCCCGCTTAATAATCAATATGGGCCGTAAGCTTTGCGGGGATGTTGGCGCCGTCGGCCCTTACGGTCGGTCCTGCGGAGTTCATAGTAAGGCTTACGCTACCCATCAAAGCCACGTTAACAGTTCAAACTGAGAATGGCCGGTTTTTGAATCTCACCTTGAACAAAATTCAAACGTTCTATTAAAATGCTGCCCTTTTTAACACGCATCGTTTATTCACTGCGCATCCGGACACTTAGTCTCCCATTCACATCCACCTGTTTTTTAACGGGTGTTTATTACGAAACTGGAATGAAATAACTTAGCTGCTGACACTGGGTTTTGCTCTACTTCAAGGCCGGTAACCCGGCGCATAGCCTGCTATGCGGCTTTTTGCGGGCCACTGAAGAAGCGCTAAAAGCTCCGTCAGTTGAGACAGTTATGAAATTCAAGTTCCCCCTATCAGGACCCATCCCATGCCAAAAATCGAGCAGCTATTCGAACACATACTGACTCACTACCGAGGAATATTCGCCACTATTTTCCTACTGCCCATTTCGGCCGCTTACAGCGCCTATATCAGTACTCTAAACTGGATTTCTTTTCGACTGAACAGTGCCCCCGCCAAACATGATGCCAGAGTAGAAGCCGTTATTCGGCAAATCGAAGACTGGAAAAATGAAGGAGCGGAACAAAAACTGTGCACCGCAAGGTCGGGCTGGAAAACCATGAGCGAGTTGGTGCCTAAATACAAGCTTACGCACCGGAAAATCGATATTGGAATGTACGATATCCTTGCTATTGACGAACAACGCGCCATTCTGAGGGTGGAACCTCTGGCGACCATGGGCCAGATTTCCCGCAGCTTGATATCAAAAGGATGGACATTGCCTGTCGTGCCGGAACTCGATAGCTTGACGGTTGGCGGATTGATCATGGGGTTTGGTGTGGAAACCAGCAGCCATAAATACGGGTTATTTCAGCATATTTGTGAATCCTTTGAAATCGTCACAGCGGAAGGAAAATTGGTCAAATGCAGCCCCTCGGAAAATGCTGAACTTTTTTATCAGATTCCATGGAGTCACGGTACTTTGGGCTTTCTGGTGGCTGCCGAGTTGAAAATCATTCCGGTCAAAAAATATATCCGGATTCACTATCAACCGGTTTATAACCTTGATGATATGGTCAGCGTTTTCGAACAAGCCTGCCGCGATACCGACAACAATGACTTTGTGGAAGGTTTGGTATATAGCCGCGATAAGGCGGTGATTATGACCGGCAAGTTTGCCGATACTATCGCTACGGACGGCGCTTTGAATGCTATAGGCCGATGGTATAAACCCTGGTTTTACAAGCATGTCGAAACTTATCTGGCGCATAAAAACGAAGGTGTTGAATATTTGCCGGTGCGGGATTATTTTCATCGTCATACCCGCGGATATTTCTGGGCCATGGAAGAAATCATTTCTTTCGGAAATCATCCTCTGTTCAGGGCATTGCTGGGCTGGGCCTTGCCTCCCCGCATCGAATTACTGAAATACACAGAAACTCAAACCACCCGGCGGCTCAGGGAAAAGCATCATGTGGTTCAGGATATGCTGATGCCGATCCGTTATCTGAAAGAGTCCATCGACTATTTCGACGAGCATTTCCAGCTATATCCGCTGTGGCTTTCACCGATGGCGATCAAGGATAATGGCGGACAGCCTGGCTTTGTCCATCCGTTCAGAACAGCGGAAGGAACCCACGAAGAGCTCTACGTGGATATCGGTGCTTATGGCACCCCCAGCAAACAGGGCTTCGATAACGCCACAGCGCTGCCGTTACTTGAAAAATTCGTCATCGACCATCAGGGTTATCAAGCCTTATATGCGAGAACCTCGATGAGCCGCGAGGATTTCAGAATGATGTTTGATCATACCGACTATGATCTATTACGGGGGCGATTGCCTTATTGTCGGCAAGCTTTCGATGAGGTGTATGACAAGGTTTCCTCGAAAGGGAGGGTTTCACCGGTGGAGATGAGACAACTGGAAAAGAAAAGTGTGGGTGTAGGTGGTTGATTGAAAAGGCTTCAGCAGCAGGGATGTTGTAGAGAGCTACAGGGACGTATTGATGCATCCTTTGAAATCAAGCACCTACAACCTTAATTCAAAGCGAGCGATTAGTTACCGTTCTCGACTTAGAAGTCCATAGCAAGAACTTACACAACGCACACATATCTTGTCGGCAGAACTCTCCGCACCACCTTCAATCCCCCTACCCTCTGGTTACAACAGTGCGGCAGAGGGATTTTGTGACGCTTACATTAAAAATCACAGGGTCACTACTCGCCCGCTTTGAAGTGAGGGCGTAAGCCGATAAGCCGGATGTTTCCTTCGGTCTTCCTGCAAACTACTATTGACGCTAAAGAATAAGCACTAATACCAATATGTATTATTCTTAAGTCAAACTTAATGTCCGCTTTGGCGAAGGTGACGTATCGCTCACTGTCGGCTATGAGCTCATTCGCACACACCCTTCGCATTTAAAGTGAGCCGAAATGGAAAACACCCGTTCCATCCAAACCAAAATTCTGTTGAGTATCGCCAGTGTTGTCCTGCTCCTGATGTCTGTCAGCCTGCTCTTCATGACTGACCGGCAAAAGCAGATGGTGCAAAGCCTGGCTACCGAAAAAGCCCGCGACACTGCCAACAGCTATTTCGATGGCCTCAATGCCATGATGTTGTCCGGGTCCATGGCACAAAGCCGGTTTCTGCGCGAAAAAATCCAATCACACGAAGACATCACCGAAATACGCTTGATCCGGGGAAAAAGTATCATCGACTTATTCGGCTCCGGCTCACCTGAACAAATACCTGCCGGCGACCTGGATCATAGAGCACTGGCCGGAGAAGCAATCACGGAACAAACCGGCAGCGATTCAATCACTGTTCTCGAACCGGTTATCGCCAGCAGCAACTTCAAAGGCACCAATTGCCTGACGTGCCATGCGGTTCAGGAAGGCACCGTACTCGGTGCGGTCCGGATTTCATATTCATTGACTAACCTGCATGCCAAAATCAACCAGGATTTGGTCATCGCCAGCACGATAGCGGCCGGTCTATTCGTTGCCGGAATGATACTGATCACGCTGATGATGAGAAAAATTGTTGTTAACCCGCTTGGCGAAATACGCAATACCATGAATCAGATCAGCCAAGAATCGGACCTGCAGCGGCGACTGGCGATCCATTCAGATGACGAAATTGGTCAACTCAGCACATCGTTCAACTCGATGCTGACCAGTTTTTCCAACAGTCTTAACCAGGTTTCTAAAACAAGCACTCTTTTAAGCCAGGCCACTGCGAAGATTTCCGGTGTCGCCAAGCAAACCAGCCTAGCGGCAAAACAACAGCATTATGAAACCGAGTCGGTACAGCAAGCCTTGTCTCAACTCGAAGCATCGGTGCGCGATGTTCGTTCGGGTGCGGAGGGCGCATCACAAGCATCAATCAATGCCGATCGTCAGGCTGCCAATGGAGCCGCCACCACTAAAAATGCAATCGATGGCATCTATGGACTGGTCACTGAAATTGAACTGGCATCCGACGTGATTAGACGCCTGGACGAGAAAAGTAAAGGTGTAGGCTCAGTTTTGGATGTGATTAAAGGTTTGGCCGAACAAACTAACTTACTGGCACTCAACGCCGCAATCGAGGCCGCGCGGGCCGGTGAACAAGGGCGAGGTTTTGCCGTGGTAGCCGACGAAGTCAGGACTTTGGCTAACCGCTCGCACAAAGCAACCGAAGAAATCGAAAAAATCATCGCTCAACTGCAACGGGAAGCGAAAGATGCCGTAGAGGTAATGGATAATGCCAAACAAAGCGCCGAACAACGCCGCTCACAAGTCCAATCCGCCGATAAGGAATTAACATTGATTGCGGAACGGGTATCGCATATCCGGGAGCTAAATGCTCACATGTCTGGGATTGCCGACAACCAAAGCCAGGTTGCGCAAAATGTCAGCCGCAGTGTCGCCACAATCAAACGCCTGACGGAAAAAACCGAGAAAGATGCCGAGCTAACCAATGCGGCGAGCAATGACCTGGTCAAATTGGCTGACCGGCTTAATGAACTCGTCAAACAGTTTAAACGCTGAAAAAGACCGGCCTGAATCAGCCTTTAAGGCTATGTTTAGGCCGGTTTTATAGGCCGCTAAAATCACTCAAAAAAGCTTGGGCACGAATTGATTGTACCCACGCCATTGATATTAACGAGTCTATCGAGAGGCCATACAAAGCGTAAATCCGCTTATCCTTAACCAAGCCCAGAAAATACGGATTTACTTTTATCGGCCAAAATAGACTGCTACTAGAACGAACAACGTTCAGCTTATTTGAAATAATCCCAAGGATATTCCGGTTTCAAAATAGGATTAAATCCAGCCGGGATAGGAAAAGGTGCGGTAATAAACTCATAAACGCCCACCAATTCACGCGTAACCGTCATTCCCAAGCCAATTGCCATTCCGACAGGAATACCGATAGGACCTTGCGCTTTGGCTTCTTTAACAATGTTACCCGGTATTTCGAGTACCCCACAGGTCATGCCGGCCAAACCTCTCGTGAATTTATCAGCGGCTGTGCCTGCTGATGCCGGTGCAGTCATAAAAAACATGAACGCGGCAATGATTGCTGCGATGTATTGGATTTGTTTTGTCATTGATCCCCCTGTTAACGCCAAGATTAAAAGAAATTCCGCGAAATAAATTTCACGCAATTTCTGTCAATGTACTGTTAGTCTAATTATTGATTTATAAGCACTCAAAAGGCATGCGTTTGACCCTGAAGCAAACTCATGTGCCGCCAATTATCTAAAAACTTGACGTATTCCGATTGTCAGCCCCAGAAAAATCGCCTCAGTGAATACAGGATTTATTCTGAAATTAAAACGATAACACCGTGATAGCGGCAAGATCATATTGTTTAATCGGCATTTAGACAAGTTGTATCAAGCAGCAAAGCTGACGGGATTTTAAACGCGTCAATCTTGAAGACCGATCTCTAAGCAAATGAATTGAATTTTTCATTAAAGTTTTTTAATGAGATGCCGATCACATAATCAACGTTGCATTCAATTCAATGGTGTCGTCATGTTTAGTTCTTCATTAAATCCATCCTTTCCAAAATTTGATTTGACCGGATTCGGCCGCCCACACATGTCTCATCATGATCGGGAACGGCAAATTGACACTGAGCGGAGGCCGACGATTGCCAGGGAAAAGCTGCCTAAAGGGGACGAACTGACATTAGGCCAGCTAACTGCCGATGTTGAAAAAACCTACAAATCAAACTTGAGTGGAAGCAACCAACTGGAATCAGGCCCAAAAAGCACTTCGACTGATATGTCATTTCAGGGCATTGCCATGCAAACCAGCCGTTCCGCTCAGATACAAATAGAAACTCAGGAAGGCGATATTGTTACGGTCAACTTTAATCAGGCAGAATCAGCCAGCCGCAGTGCTTTTAATATGTCTCAAGACGGTTCAAGCATCAGCGGGTACGAGGAAAGTTATTCGTTTAGCAGCGACTTCACTATCAGTGTTGAAGGAGAGCTAAATGAAGAGGAACAAAAATCATTAAAAGATTTGATGGAAAAAATGCATAAAGTCAGTCATGCCTTTTTTAACGGCAACGATAAGGCCGCCATGAAACATGCGATGAAACTTGGCTTTGACAATCAGCAAATTGCCGGATTTTCCATGGATCTTAACCGGCAAAAATCGGTACAAGCTGTAGCCGCTTATCAGCAAACCCTGACACCGGAACAAGCCGTCAATACCGATTTACTGACTCAAGCGAGTGATTTTCTGGATAAGGTCAAAACCATGCTGTCCGACGCCCAACAAAGCCTGCAAGCGATGTCTAAGCCGCAACAGACCTTCAATGACTTGTTTGCGGAAATCGGCCTGTTATTGAATGACAATCCCGATGAAGTGGAAGCCAGCGAGGACAATCAAGTATTTACGGGCTTGGTTGACAACATCAGCCAAAGTGTTTTCGCGGACGAAATACAACAGCAAGCAGCCTGAACCAAAGTTTATCCTCGCATTAAGAACAATCTCCGTTAAGAAAATGTGCGATGGGTTTCATAGCGTGCCCATCGGTAGGCATTGATGGGCACGTCGTACCTCCTTTGCCCATCATACTCACTGCCGACGTTCTCATTATTCAGCTCGTTAAATTCATCATCTAACAAAAATTTATGTAATCCACATACCGCCGCCAATCGTCTTCATTACGAATATAAAGCGACCAAAACCATCGCTGCCTAAAGCACCGGAGGCACAGCGCAAGTCAGTAATGCTAAAGCTAAAGACACGGCATTGCAGTGTATTTTGAATAGATGAGTACTGAACCGCTTTAAAAATTAACAGACTACACACCGCCTACGAATTTATAATGTGTGAACAATTCATTATGAGAGAGAACAATGGAAATATTATTAATTGGGGCGGTTATTATGATTTTTGCAGTTTTAGCTTCGGCTTGGCTGATGACGTTTGCCAAATGGTTCCCAATCCAGGGTATTGATGGCGTTTTTTTAAAAGACTACAAAACCTTGATCAGGGCTCATGTGGACTTTGTTTTAATGTCATTGTTTTGTCTGGCATTTTATGCGATCAAAATACCGCTACCTGCCCTGGCGTGTTGGTGTGTCGTGATTGGCGGAATGACTAATCCCGGGGTATTTGTAATTGCTGCCTTTGATACTAACTTTTGGGATAAACCGGTCTGGAAAGTATACACAGCGCTGAGTTTTGCAATCACGACCATTGGGTTTGTCTGGGTTGGCGCCACAATCCTCGCGTACGCCATTTAATCGACGCCTTGCCAGCTAAGCAGTGTATATGAATAGATGCAGCTGGGCGAGAGCCTCCGAATTGGAAATGCATTATCACGACCATGAATGGGGAGTCCCTGTTCACGATGATCGCATTTTATTTGAATTTTTAATTTTAGAGGGGGCACAAGCCGGTCTCAGCTGGTCAACCATTCTGAAAAAACGCGACGGCTACCGTACCGCGTTTGATGATTTTGACGCAGAACAGATTGCCGCTTACGACACCGATAAAGTTGCCGCTCTGCTGGCTAACCCGGCAATCATTCGCAATCGGCTCAAAATAAATTCCGCAATCACCAATGCCCGGGCTTTTTTAGAAGTCCAGGCAAAATACGGGCGTTTTGATCGATTTATTTGGCAATTTACCGACGGTAAAACGTTACACAATCACTGGCAAACTGCCGCTGAAGTTCCAGCTTATACTTCTGTTTCAGACGCAATGAGCAAGACTTTGAAAAAGCAGGGGTTTAAATTTACAGGCACCACGATTTGTTATGCCTTTATGCAGGCGGTGGGCATGGTCAACGATCATACGGTCGATTGTTTCCGGCATGATGCCGTCAAAAAGCTGGGGAGCTTGTAAACAAGAAACCCCTGGCTCGACACTGTCGAGCCAGGGGTTTTAGGGGGTATGATTGGCTTTGTTCTAAGCGGCCAACACAAAGGCAGCCTTGAGTTTGTTCATTGCATTTTTTTCCAGTTGCCTGATTCTTTCAGCCGACACGTTATAACGCCCGGCCAACTCATGCAAGGTCGCTTTTTCTTCAGCTAACCAGCGGCTGTTAAGTATATCCAGACTGCGTTCATCAAGGTCAGCCATGGCCTGAGACAATTTATCTTCCTCATGATCCTGCCACTCGGCATTTTCCAGCAAAGTCGACGGATCTGCGTTGTGTTGTTCAAGAAAACTGATGGGCGCCGAATAGTTTTCGTCGCTGGAATCGTCATGCGGCATATCTAATGCGACATCGTTGCTATCCAAACGCTTTTCCATTTCGTAGACGGTCTTTAAATCAACACCCAAATCTTTAGCCACTGCTTTGGCTTCTTCATTGGAGAGCCAACCCAAACGTTCTTTTGATTTGCGCAGATTAAAAAACAGCTTGCGTTGCGCTTTGGTGGTCGCCACTTTAACGATGCGCCAATTTTTGATCACGAATTCATGAATTTCCGCACGAATCCAGTGCACGGCAAAGGATACCAATCTGACCCCCACATCCGGATCAAAGCGTTTGACCGCTTTCATCAAACCGACATTACCTTCCTGAATGATATCGGGCAGCGGTAAACCATAGCCACTATAGCCTCGGGCGACATGAACGACGAATCTTAGATTGTATAAAACGAGCTCACGCGCGGCTTCAAGATCGCCGTTATCTCTGTAACGCAAGGCCAATTCCCGCTCATATTCAGGCGTCAATATCGGCATTTGACTGACAGCATTGAGATAAGAATCAAAAGACCCAACGGATAAGTTCGTTGGCAATGTGATTGCTAATGCGTTGCTCATGATTTCCCCTCTAAATTGGTTTGCAAGAATTTTAGCACTCGATACAAATGAGTGCTAATAATTTATTGCAGTAGGCCCATTTTGAGAAAAAAAGTTCCCGGACGGCTTGAACATCGAACGGAAAAAATCTCAAGCCAGACTTTTCATCAGGAAAACTGGACTTGTTATTGAAGAAGACCCCTTATCGATTTTTTCAGTGATTGCACCGTAGCACCAACTCGTTGCTTGAACTCGCTGAGACTGACTTTTAACCACGCTTTAAAGCGGTTTACCGTGGCGACAATACGTTGGTGAAATTGACTGGCTTTGATGCAGTCAATAAAGTAATCAAGGCGCTCATAGCTGAACTTAAACCAGGCAAACGCCATTAATATCTCTTTGGAAACACGAAATAACCAGAACGTGAAAGCAGCGATTGGCAGCTTGGCAATGTACAAGGCGATACCGGCGATAGGGTTTCCTTGTGCTATCAGACTTAAAGCCAGAATACTCAGACCTTCAACCAGAACGAACAAAATTAAAAATAAAATCAGCAGCGCCAGCGGCTCAAGGCTTTTTACCTTGATTTCTAGCGCAGACAGCAGTTTGAGGCCGCGCAGATACTGATAAACAGGCTTTGCAACCAGATCCCAAACCAGCTCCTCAAATATCACATAGAGCAAAATCCAGAATGCCAGAATTAAGTCGCTCAGTTTTTTCAGAACTTTTTTCATGATCTATTTACCGGCTATGGCTTAAAAGGTGTAGGCGTTTGATTTCAAAGGATGCATCAATACCTCCCTGTAGTTCTCTGCAACATGCTTGTTACAGAAGCCTTTTCAATTAACCACTTACACCCGCTATTCCAAGTGGGCGAGTAGTTACTATAAGAGAAGCCTTCCTGCTATGAAGTCTTCATTTGCTTCCTGTAAAACGGTATCAATAATGCGGTTTTCAAGAAGTTGCTCAGTTCCCACTTGACATGCAACGCGCATGTAGTTGGGCGAATAGCCGAACACTCTTTTGCTGCCATCACCCAAATCCTCACTGTAACCTTCCCAAAGCACTTGTGCAGTCTTACCCTGATTGGCTGAATAAAACGCCGCTTTCAGCTCACTGGCCAGACCATGCAATTGCTGACTGCGCAGCTTCTTGACCTCAGTTGGCACTGGATTGGGTAAGGTAGCGGCCTTGGTACCCTCGCGCTTTGAATATGTAAAAATATGGATATGACCGAAACCGGTTTGCCTGATAAATTCGAAGCTCTCTTCCCACTCCTGCTCGGTTTCGCCGGGAAACCCTACAATGATATCAGTAGTGATATTAAAATCAGGCACTTGATCTCTTAACCGTTTTACAATTGCGGCAAATTCCTCGGTTTTACAGCGTCTGGCCATTCTTCTTAGGACCGTATCAGAACCACTTTGCAGGGGCAGATGCAAATGCGGCATGACCCGTGGATTTTTAAACAGTTCGAAAAATTCTTCAGACAATTCCCAAGGTTCCAGTGAACCCAAACGAAGACGCTGAACGTCAGTTTCCGCCAGAACCGTATTGATCAGCTCAACCAAATCGGTACCGCGATCGTGGCCATAGCCACCCAGGTGGACGCCGGTCAAGACAATTTCCTGAATATTTTGGCGGGTCAGATTGTTGATTTCTTCCAGCACATCGGCGATCGGACGACTGCTCTCCTCGCCTCTGGCGACGGTAACGATGCAAAATGTGCAACGGTACCGGCAACCGTCCTGTACCTTGATAAACGCCCGTTGCCTGCCGCGCGCAAACAGCGACATTTCTCCGGGTTCTGCCGACATCACCGGCATACTGTCCATGTTCAATTCAGCCAGCGTTTTTTCAACCAACTGGTCTTTGTCCTGATTGCCGATTACCAGATCCACCCCCATCAGTTCTTCCGCTTCTTCACGGTTCAAACTGGCATAACAGCCGCTAACGACCAGTTTTGCGGTGGGATTATCACGGTGGATGCGACGGATCAGATTGCGCGATTTACGTGCGGCATCCTGGGTGACGGCACAGGAATTGATGACGATCAAATCGGCTGCTTCGGCTTGGCGGGTTACTTGATGACCCGTCTTTTGAAAGCCTTGCGCCCAGGATTCCAGCTCGGCTTCGTTCAAGCGGCAACCGAGTGTTTTGAGATGAACTAACATTATGCAAAAAACCAATAAGCAACAAAAATTGAGGCGACTAAGCCTGCGAAGTCGGCAATTATCCCACAAGCCGCCGCATGACGAATATGTTTGATGCCGACCGCGCCAAAATAAACCGCCAGCACATAAAACGTCGTTTCGGTACTGCCTTGCATGATACAGGACAAGCGACCGGCAAATGAGTCGGCGCCCAGCGTTTGCATGGTGTCAATCATCATGGCACGGGAACCGCTGCCACTGAAAGGCTTCATTAAACCGGTAGGCAACGCATCGACGAAACGATCATCCAAAGCCCATAAGCGTACAACAAACTTTACGCCATCCGCTATCCATTCCAGTGCCCCGCTGGCGCGAAATACGCCAATAGCCACCAGCATGGCCACCAGATAAGGAATAATGCCTACCGCAATATGAAACCCTTCTTTGGCGCCTTCAATAAAAGCACTGTAGACATCGACTCGCCGGTAAACCGCGCCAGCAATAAACGCAATGATTAAAGAAAATACCGTCACGTTGCTGAGCAATGACGATTGAGCCAGCATTTGCGCCTGTTCAAGCCGGAAAAAATAGGCTGAAAGCAAGCCCACAAACACGGTAAATCCACCCAGATAAGCCAAAATGACTTTATCGAATATATTAATTTTCTGAATCGCGGCAACGGCTAAAAAACCTATCAAGGTTGAAAAATAGGTCGCTATCAGAATAGGGATGAATACATCGGTTGGATTGGCCGCGCCGAGTTGAGCGCGGTAAGTAAAAATGGTGACCGGAAACAAGGTTACGGCAGAGGTGTTTATCACCAAAAAAATGATTTGCGCATTGCTTGCCGTATCGGGATTAGGGTTTAACGTTTGCAATTCATGCATGGCTTTGATGCCCAACGGCGTCGCGGCATTATCAAGCCCCAGGGCATTAGCCGAAAGATTCATGATCATAGCGCCCAATGCCGGATGGTTATCCGGTATTTCGGGCATCAGCTTTCGAAACAGCGGCGTCAGCCCCTGGGTGATTAATTGTATAAAGCCGCTCTGCTCCCCTATCTTCATGATGCCTAACCACAAGGTAAGCACACCGGTAAGCCCTAACGCAATTTCGAATGCCGCTTTGGACTGACTGAACAATGACGCCATGATGGCAGCGAAAACAGTGTCATCGCCACCCAAATAAAACCGGATCAACGCGGCAATAAAAGAAATGAAAAAAAAACTAACCCAGATGAGGTTAAGCACTGCGCTTAGCGGCGTGGCGAAAGACAGCTTCTCTGAATATCCTTTTTCAGAGAAATTGAGGTATCAGTGGACTCCAACTTAGATATCACGCGCCAGTTTTTCCGCATAACCCGTATAGCTGCGCGGTGTTAACTGCATGAGTTCGGCTTTGGCGGCGGCCGGCATATCCAGACTTTCAATAAAATGCTGCATTTGCTCCGGAGTAATTCGGTGACCGCGCGTCAGCTCTTTGAGTTTTTCATAAGGCTTTTCTATACCGTAACGGCGCATGACGGTTTGTATCGGTTCTGCCAATACTTCCCAATTGGCATCCAGGTCGGCTTCAATCGCCTGTGCATTGATTTCGAGCTTACTCAGCCCTTTCAATGTGGATTGCAAGGCAATACTGGTATGGGCAATACCGACGCCAATATTACGCAGAACGGTTGAATCGGTGAGATCTCGCTGCCAACGGGACACAGGCAGTTTTTCGCTTAAAAAATTCATGATGGCATTGGCAATACCCAGGTTACCCTCAGAATTTTCAAAATCGATAGGATTGACTTTATGAGGCATGGTTGACGAACCGACCTCCCCGGCAACGGTTTTTTGCTTGAAATAACCCAGTGAAATATAACTCCAGATATCGCGATTGAAATCCAGTAAAACAGTGTTAAAACGCGATAACGCATGAAAAAACTCGGCGATATAGTCATGCGGCTCGATCTGGATAGTATAAGGGTTCCAGGCTAATCCCAGAGACTCCACAAATGCTTTGGAAAACCCGGGCCAATCGACTTCGGGATAAGCGACGGCATGCGCATTGTAATTGCCGACCGCTCCATTGATCTTGCCCAACAGCTCCACCTGTTCCAGTTGCCTGGTTTGCCGCTGCATACGCGCGACAACATTGGCAAATTCCTTTCCCGTCGTCGTAGGCGTGGCCGACTGGCCATGGGTCCGGGACAACATGGGCTGTGCCGCAGTTGCATGGGCAATTTTTCTGATTGCGTCAATGCATTCGTTGATTTGACCCAGTAACACGCCCCGTCCTTCTTTTAACATCAAGGCGTAAGACAGATTATTGATGTCTTCAGACGTGCAGGCAAAATGGAAGAATTCGTTGACCGCTGTTAACTCGGCATTCTGGGCGGTTTTTTCTTTTAGCCAATACTCAACCGCTTTCACATCATGATTCGTGGTTTTTTCAATATCCTTGATCCGCTGTGCATCCTGTTCGGAAAACTGTTCCACCAGCGTATCGAGAAAGCTTAAGGTAGCTTTGCTAAACTGCTGCACTTCTTTAATCTGAGGATGTTCAGCCAATGCTTGCAACCAACGCACTTCAACCTGAACCCGGTAGCGAATTAAACCGTATTCGCTGAATATGGGCCGAAATGCTTCGACTTTGCCAGCATAACGTCCGTCAATGGGTGAGATGGCAGTTAATGCAAAATTTGTCATAAGTTACGTCCGGAAAAGATTTTAAAAAGTATTAGAGTGTCCGAATTCGTCAGCTGACAAACTCAGGACAAAGGGAATGTATCGGCTTTATCAACGCTTATCTCATGATCCGTATTAGCTCTCGATTCTATAATGCCGCCACCCAGACACGTTTCGCCCTCATAAAAAACCACCGACTGCCCCGGCGTTATGGCCCTTTGAGGCTGGTCAAATTGAACCTGATAGCGATCGTCACTCAGCAGTGTTACCAGGCAATCCTGGTCGGCTTGACGATAACGGGTTTTGGCTCGGCATTTTAAGGATCCAGCCAAAGGTATGTTGCTGCACCAATCCATTTTGGTTGCCACCAGCGTATTATGCAGCATTAACGGATGATCGTGACCCTGACCGACAATCAAAACATTATTCGTGAGATCTTTTTCCAGGACATACCAGGGTTCGTCCGGCGCATCTTTTACACCGCCAATCCCCAAACCCTGACGCTGGCCCAGCGTGTAATACATCAGCCCTTGGTGTTTGGCGATGAATTTGCCGTCAGGTGTGCGCATGTCACCCGGCTGGGTCGGCAAATAGCGCTGCAGAAATTCCTTGAATTTACGTTCGCCAATAAAACAAATCCCGGTACTGTCTTTCTTTTTTGCGTTATCGAAGCCGGCTTTTATAGCCATGGCCCGTATTTCGGGTTTATGAAGATGACCGATGGGAAACAGCGTTCTGGCCAGTTGAGGCTGCCCCAAAGTATAAAGAAAATAGCTCTGCTCTTTGTTGGGATCCAGGCCTTTCAGCAGATAGTAGCGGCCGTTGTGCTCGGACACTCTCGCATAATGACCTGTCGCAATGTAATCGGCGCCCAAATCATCCAGCGCATAATCCAGAAAGGCTTTAAACTTGACATGCTTGTTACACAGGATATCAGGATTAGGGGTGCGTCCGGCTTCAAACTCGGATAAAAACACTTCGAATACTTCGTCCCAATATTCACTGGCAAAATTGACCGTTTTAAGAGAAATACCCAGCTTATCGCAGACTTGTTGAGCGTCAGCCAAATCCTCCATCGCGGTGCAGTATTCGGTGCCATCGTCCTCTTCCCAGTTCTTCATGAACAAGCCGGTCACATCATAGCCTTGTTCAAGCAGGATGAGCGCAGTCACTGAGGAATCGACCCCTCCAGACATGCCGACGATAATTTTCTTGCTCATAAATCCAGATCTAGAAAGTTTTGTGTTATAGATAAGGGGAATTTTTGACCCTTGAGATACTCATTGATACAAATCATCACCAAAGGACTTCGCAACCGGCCCAACTTTTCAAGTTCAGGCTTAGTCAGCCAATGCGTCGCAACAATTCCGTCATCCAGGATCACAGAAGGATCAAAAGAATGAACTTTACCTGAAAAACACACTCGCAAAAATGTCGGATAATCAGAATTTCTGCTCCACAATTGAACTGCAACCAGATTTTCCGGCTCAAACAGCCAACCGGTCTCCTCATGGACTTCACGTTTGACAGCGGTGAGTAAATCTTCACCTTTTTCCAAGTGGCCAGCCGGTTGATTAAATGCCAGCCCTTTTGAGGTTTCCTCCTCAACCAGAAGAAAGCGATTATCTTCTTCTACGATTGCGGCAACAGTAACATGGGGTTTCCAAACCATTCATTCATACTCTGAATTTTGGGGCGGCCATTGTACTTCATTTACTAAAAATATGTGGTTAAAGATTGAAATTTACACTTGTAATCATTATGTTAAACTCTATGTCGAACTCACTTTGTTTTAGACTGTATTCAAATGTATGTCTGATTTAATTCCATCACGCGATAGCGATGTCGGGTTGGCTACTCAGGAGGCTAAGCCTCAACTGAAAAAACCCCCATTGTATAAAGTCATTCTCTTAAATGATGATTTCACCCCTATGGATTTTGTCGTAGAGATTTTGATTGAGTTTTTCAACATGTCACTTGAAAAGGCGACTCAGGTCATGCTTCAAGTTCATACCCAGGGCGTTGGCGTCTGCGGAACCTATTCCAAAGATGTCGCGGAAACAAAAGTTCACATGGTCAATAAATACTCGAGGGATCATCAGCACCCTTTGATGTGTTCAATGGAAAAAGCGTAGGGCGGAGAAATTATGTTAAGTAAAGAGCTAGAGGTCACGCTTAATAACGCATTTAAAAATGCTCATGACAAACGCCATGAGTTCATAACGGTTGAACATTTGCTGCTGGGATTGCTCGACAATTCAACAGCAAGGCCGGTTTTAAAAGCTTGCGGCTGCGACATCCCTAAACTTCAGAAAGAATTGATTCAGTATATAGACGAAACAATTTCTTTAATTCCTGAAGGCATTCAACGAGAAACCCAGCCAACACTGGGTTTTCAGCGGGTTCTGCAACGGGCCGTTTTTCATGTTCAGGCGACTGATAAAAAAGAGGTCACAGGTGCCAATTTGTTTGTAGCCCTGTTTAGTGAACAGGACTCTCATGCAGTTTATCTGCTGAACAAACATAACATTTCCCGGCTGGATGTCGTCAACTACCTTGCTCATGGCGTTTCCAAACTTGACTCGGATAATGAAAATGAAGCCGATGGTGAGTCCGATATGCCCAGCAGCATTTCTGAATCGTCAGAAAGTCCTCTGGACAAATACGCCACCAATCTTAATGAAGAAGCCAGACGCGGCAATATTGACCCTTTGATAGGGCGAGAAATTGAAGTTGAGCGTACCATTCAGGTTCTGTGCAGAAGACGTAAAAACAATCCCTTACTGGTCGGCGAGGCGGGCGTAGGCAAAACAGCAATAGCTGAAGGGCTTGCCAAACGTATCGTCGAGGAACAAGTCCCCGAAGTCCTGAACGGCTGCACGATTTATTCGCTTGATCTGGGCGCTTTAGTAGCAGGCACCAAGTACCGCGGCGATTTTGAAAAACGCCTGAAAGGACTGATCAATCAACTGAAAAAACAACCTGAAGCCATTCTTTTCATTGATGAAATACACACCATCATTGGAGCCGGATCGGCCTCAGGCGGCGTCATGGATGCTTCCAACCTGATTAAACCGGTGCTGGCATCGGGTCAGCTTCGTTGCATTGGCTCTACTACCTACAAAGAATACCGCGGCATTTTTGAAAAAGATCATGCCTTGGCACGCCGCTTCCAGAAAATTGATGTGGTAGAACCTACCGTCGAAGATACTGTTTTGATTTTGAAAGGCTTAAAATCGCGCTTTGAAGAACATCACGACATCAAATATTCTCACGAAGCCCTGCGCTTGGCAGCCGAACTGTCAGACCGCTATATTACTGACCGCCAATTGCCCGACAAAGCCATTGACGTGATTGACGAAGCAGGCGCAAAACAGCGGTTGCTTCCGGCATCAGAACGCAAACAAATCATTGATACCCTTGAAATTGAGGACATCGTGTCCAAAATTGCCAGGGTGCCTGCCAAATCAGTCTCATCCAGTGACGTTGAAAAACTTGAAGCATTGGAAAAAAATCTCAAGATGCTGGTCTTTGGTCAGGATGAAGCCATCTCTGCGCTTGCCTCTGCAATAAAACTATCCAGAGCAGGTCTTCGTGATACCCAGAAGACGATCGGTTCTTTCCTGTTTTCAGGACCTACCGGGGTAGGAAAAACAGAAGTCACCCGTCAGTTGGCAAAAGTTCTTGGTGTTGAATTGATCCGGTTTGATATGTCCGAATACATGGAACGACATACCGTTTCAAGATTGATTGGCGCGCCTCCCGGCTATGTGGGTTTTGATCAGGGCGGCTTATTGACCGAACAGGTTAACAAGCACCCTCATGCCGTATTGTTACTTGATGAGCTAGAGAAAGCGCACCCTGATGTATTCAACCTGTTATTACAGGTGATGGATCACGGCACGCTGACTGACAACAATGGCCGCAGGGCTGATTTTCGAAATATCATCCTAGTAATGACTACGAATGCAGGCGCATCCGAAGGCAGCAGGGCATCGATTGGCTTCACTCATCAGGATCATGCGACCGACAGCTTGAAAGCGATAGAAAAAATGTTCTCTCCAGAGTTTAGAAACCGGCTGGATGCCATCATTCAATTCAAACCACTGGACATCTCTATCGTGGGTCATGTCGTTGACAAGTTTATTTTTGAACTTGAAGCGATCTTGACTGAAAAAAATGTCACTTTGATGCTTGATACGGACGCCAGGCTATGGCTTGCCGAAAACGGATGCGACCCCAAAATGGGAGCAAGACCCATGGCCAGACTTATCCAAGAAAAAATCAAGAAACCGTTAGCAAATGATTTGCTGTTCGGCAAACTGGTGAAAGGCGGACACGTCCGCATTTTTGTGGAAAATAATGAACTTGCCTTCTCAATAGAAAGCAAAGAACTGGCTGTATCAGAGAGAAGTTAAGAGAGAAAGCTGCGCTTTCCCGTCGATGAAAGACGGGAACTAGCGCATGCGGAATGTTATTCTTCCTTTGCTCAGATCATAAGGCGTCATTTCAACTTTAACCTTATCACCTGTTAAAATTCTGATGTAATGCTTACGCATTTTTCCGGAAATGTGGGCCGTTACAATGTGCCCGTTTTCAAGCTCGACTCTAAACATGGTGTTCGGAAGGGTTTCAACAACCTTACCTTCCATTTCAATTTGATCTTCTTTTGACATCTACCTTTTCCAAGCATTTTAAAGCCGCGAATGATACCACAGCCTCAGTGGTTTTAATAGCTACATATGCTTGATCAATGGAGATGTGCGTGATTCTTAGAGAATGCCTATGCTGCTTTTTTTTGGCCGTAAGCCAGCAAACCAAACAATCCGGTTCCCATCAAGAGCATTGCACCGGGAACAGGAACAAAACTAGGCGTCGTTGTAATAAGCAGTGAATCGTAACCCGAGGTTGATTCAAAACCCATGTTGTCTTGAATAAATCTGACATCGCCTATCTTTTGGAAATTAGCTTCAGGATCAGCATTCCTGAAATCGAAGAACATTGAATCACCACCGCGTTTTAACATCACATCATATAGCAGAATGGCTGAACTAAAATCAACATCCACTATATCAACTATACCTAAACCCAAAGCATAAAGCCCTGCAGTAAAATCACTAGGCAATAACCATGAAACTGACCTTTCGTTCGTGTACTTGTCAAATTCTGAGGTGCCTACAGGAAAATCAGAATATTCAGTTTCAGCCTCCACATAATCCAATACCTGAACTCCACCACTTAAAGTCACATAAACATAATCGTTGTATGTTTCGTCAGGAACTGAAATATCCTCTTTCGTCAATAATCTGTATTTAAAAGAGAGTTCATCATTTGCCAGAAGATTGACACTGCCTTTGACAGCAGATCCCTCAACTCCAACTGCAACTCCCTCATCTACAAAATCATTAATCGGCAATTCGAAACCCAAATTAGCTATGGCACCAGGCGCTAAAGCATGAAACTCTTCAAGTAAAGAGACTTGTTGAGAAGGGTCTGACAGCACGTGAAAAGACATCAAGAAAAGGGCACCGCCTATCAATAATGACGAAGTAGATTTTAATTTCATGCCGGATCATCCTTATATAAAAATAATTTGGATTTTTAGAAAAATGAATTGCTTGCTTCGACCTAAGCCTAAAACAATCCATTTGGCCTTATAAAACAATACTCTAGGTAGAAATCGCTATTTTTTTAATCGTTTCAACCCAGTCATCGCCACTGTTTAAACTTTCCACCAGCTGTATCTTTTCTCCGCCGTGTTTATGAAATATCTCCTGGTATTCAGTACCAATTTCGTAAACAGTTTCAAGACAATCCGCAGTGAAAGCGGGCGAAAAAACCAGCAATTTTTTGGCACCTTTCAACGCCAGTTCTTCGATGACTTTATCACTGAAAGGCGTTAACCATTTATTGTCCAATCGGCTTTGAAAGCTCAGGGTAAATTTTTCTTCGGGTATGCCGAGCTTTTCAACCACGGCTTTTGTCGTTTGATAACAAGCCGCTTTGTAACAGTAATAATTAGACTCTGTTAAGCTCTCTTCGCAATCATGATCCTTGCATAAGTATCCATCATTATAGACCTTATCAACTTGCCTTTCAGGTAAACCATGATAGCTGAAGATAATGTGATCGTATTGATTAAGATCGTATTTTTTACCTCGATTGACAATGCAATTGATAAAGTCTTCGTTATCAAAATACTGGGAAATAATTTTAATCTCGGGAATCACCCACCACCGGCTGACGATTTCCATAAACCGTTGTAAAGCACTGCCTGTGCTGCTGGATGCATATTGTGGAAATAACGGAAAAACGATGATTTTGTGAAAGCCTTCCTTACGCATGCGTTCCAGCACAACATCCATACTCGGATTTTTATAGCGCATAGCCATTTCAACTTTTATGTCGCCGCCCACAGCTTTTTGCAGCTTATTTTGCAGATCAACCGTGTGTTTCAGTAACGGCGAGCCATATTCTTTGTCCCAGATTGCCTTATAAAGCTTCGAAGAACTGCCGGAGCGAAACGGCACAATAATACAATTGACCAGAATTTTTCTGGCTAACCAGGGAATATCAATCACTCGCGGGTCATTTAAAAACTGACTCAAATAGCTTCCTACATCCCAGCGGCTTGGACTATCAGGGGTTCCCAAATTCAAAAGCAAAATGGCGGTTTTTGATTTCACTGAATGTTTTCCTTTTCAAAACTGTAACTTAAAGTGGTTTTAAACAATTATATAACGAGAAAATTGAATACTGCACAAACTAGAGGCAATGCCTTTAAACCGAGCTTTGCTTCTATAATTCTGGACCATTTGTTACCGGCTCAAACTTTTTCATCCTCATCACCCGGATAATCGACCCATTGCTTGCCATCGAACAACTGTAAGGGCTGGTAATTGCTTTTATAAGCCATTTTTTGGCACTGTTTTATCCAAAACCCCAGGTAAAGCCAATCCAGTTTTAGCTGTCTGGCGTGTTCAATTTGCCAAAGGACCGCATATACACCCGGGCTGTAATCAGAAAAATCCGGATCAAAAAACGTGTAGACTGCGGATAAGCCATTTTCAACCTGATCGACAACCGCTACCGCAAATAATGCGCCCTCATTACGGAATTCTACAAAATGCGTATTACCCCAATGACTGCTGAGAAACCCCATAAAGTCATCTGCTTCCAATTCCACATTGCCGTGTTCGTTATGCCTGCTCGCCAAATACCGCTTGTACAAAGCAAACTGACCGGCATCGAATAGATCCGGCTTGATAGCAACTTCGGTCTTTTTGTTACGCGCAATACAGCGCTTTTGGCTGCGCTTGGGCAGAAAATCAGACACCTTGAGCCGTGTTGGAATACATGCATTACAAGACGTGCAACTGGGCCGGTAAACATTATCACCGCTGCGGCGAAAACCCAAAGCTATCAGATCTGAATACAATTCGTTGTTAATAATCTCGGCAGGATGCACAAACGCAGAACGCGCACTATGATTTTCAAGGTAACCGCAGGGATATTCACCCGACACATAAAGATTGATGGTTGTCATGGCGCTTGCCAGGCATCCGCCCCCGGTCCGAGATCACAAAACTCGTGTAAAAGACCAATGAATTGCTGCCGGTCTATTTCCTCTGCACCTAAACTGAGCAGGTGATGCGTCTTGACCTGACAGTCAATCAACCGATAATTCCATTGCCTGAGTTTTTCAATAATAAACGCAAAAGCCACTTTGGACGCATCCGTTCGCGTATGAAACATCGATTCGCCGAAAAAAACCTGTCCAATTGCAACGCCGTATAGCCCTCCTGTCAATTCTCCGTTACACCAGGCTTCAACCGAATGAGCAACTCCCAGATGGTGCAAATCAATATAAGCCTCTTTGATTTCATCAGTAATCCAGGTACCGGACTCATGACTCCGAGGCTCTGCGCATCCGTCCATAACTTGTTCAAACGCTTGATCATAGGTCACGACATAATCACCTTTTCGCAGCCTTTTGGCGAGGCTTCGCGAAACGCTCAACTTTTCCGGAAAGAGCACCAGACGAGGATCGGGCGACCACCAAAGGATGGGCTCGCCCGGGTTGTACCAGGGAAAAATACCTTGTCTGTACGCATTGACCAACCGAACAGGAGACAGGCAACCACCGACAGCCAGCAAACCATTCGGATCAGGCAAAGCAAGGTAAGCGGGCGGAAACGGCTCGTTGTCGTTTAAGGGATCAAGAACAGCCAGTTGCATGGTCACGCGTCACACATTGATCTTCATTATTTCAAGTACAGGTGACATTGGCAGCCCAATTCCATTTAATTATCCAACTCATCCAAAAACTTTTCCGCATCCAGCGCAGCCATACAACCTGAACCTGCCGAGGTAATCGCCTGTTTGTAGATTGAATCCATGACATCGCCCGCTGCAAAGACGCCCGGCACACTGGTAGATGTTGCATTACCCTGAATACCGCTTTTTACTTTGATATAGCCATGATCCATATCCAATTGACCATTGAAAATATCCGTATTCGGCGTATGCCCAATGGCAATGAAAACACCGTGCACGTCCAGCTCTTCAGTGGAATTATCCTGTGTGCTTTTTATTCTGATGCCGGTCACGCCCATGTCGTCGCCCAAGACCTCATCAAGGGTGGAATACCATTTGATCTCGACATTTCCGGACCGGGATTTTTCAATGAGCTTGTCGGACAGAATTTTTTCCGAGCGGAATTTATCCCGGCGATGAATCACAGTCACTTTTGACGCAATATTGGACAGATAAAGCGCTTCTTCAACCGCAGTATTGCCTCCCCCAATCACGGCAACCGGTTTATTCCTGTAGAAAAAGCCGTCACACGTTGCACAGGCTGAAACACCTTTACCTTTGAAGTCTTCCTCCGATTCCATGCCCAAATATTTTGCCGACGCACCCGTGGCAATAATCAATGCATCGCAGGTATAAACACCGGAATCGCCAGTGAGCTTAAACGGCCTTGAAGACAAATCGGCGGTATGAATATGATCAAACACGATTTCAGTTTCAAAACGCTCCGCGTGCTTAAGCATTCTCTCCATTAAATCAGGACCTTGTAACCCTTCAACATCACCCGGCCAGTTATCCACATCGGTAGTCGTGGTCAACTGCCCTCCTTGCTGCATGCCCGTAACAATCACCGGATTTAAATTGGCGCGCGCGGCATAGATTGCCGCCGTATAGCCCGCCGGACCGGAACCCAGGATGAGAAGCCTGCAGTGTTTAATGTCAGTCATTGAATGTTCTCCAAAGAGGATAGTGAATAATTTTGTCTACAGATTATCACTTGAGAATGTTTATTCTCAAATTTTTGCTGATTAAGCGCTAAAAGCTGAGCAAACTCCTACTGTGGACTGAGCATTTCCTCCGCTGAGCAACAGGGCAACTTTATAAAATTTTAACTTATTGATAAATATATGGCTTTAATAATAAGCAGCGTATGAAAATGCGAAAACAGCAGGTTCCGAGTCTCTCTGTTCGCGTGTGAATCCGACTAAATACTTTTAACCTGATGCTCTGATCTAGATTAATGTTATTTATCCAAATACTATTCTATAATCATGTTTTATCGAATTATTTTAGGGAACTGATTCATGTCTGCTGTGATAGAAGAAAAAACAATTCGTGGATTACGAGAAATAGCATTGCTGGGCCTGTCCACATTAGCCGTGTTTTTTTTAATTTCCCTGATTACTTTCAGCAATGAGGATTCAGGATGGTCTCATAGCGGAACGGGCCAAGCGATAGCCAACGCAGGTGGCATGGTGGGTGCGTGGATCTCGGATTTCTGCCTGAGTTTGTTCGGCATCATGGCTTATCTTTTCCCTATCATGATTGGCTGGCATGGCTGTTTGGTCTATACCCAGGGCCAATCGAACAACGGTAAATTCGTATTAAGCCTCAGATGGCTTGGCTTTATTGCGACCACTTTATCCGGAACCGCGTTACTTTATCTTCATCTACTAAGAGCACCGATTGAATTACCTAGAAACACCGGCGGCATTCTGGGCCAGGAAATCGGCGATTCATTGGTCGTGATATTCGGCGATTCCGGCGCAACGCTATTGTCCCTGGCGGTTTTATTGGCAGGAATCACTTTATTTACCGGCGTGTCCTGGTTAAAAGTCATTGACGATGTAGGTAAATACTCATTATTGCTTTGCCGTTTTTTGACTCGGCAATTATTAAAACTGACACCTGATGAGTTTGCCCCCGAAACCTATGACGAAGAAGCGTCACCCGCGCAACCACGCAAACCCGAAGCCAAAGTACGCAAAAAGACCGCGCCATCCGTTTTTCAACCTGAACACATCATCGAAAACAAACCCAAACCCGCCTCTAAACCAGCCATGCGAGTCGACCTTTCAACAGTCAGTTCAGGACAACTGCCTACTGTGGATTTGCTCGATGAGCGCGATACACGCGTTAAAGGCTATACCAAAAGCGAACTGGAAGACATGTCCCGCCTGGTTGAAGATATCCTGCAAGACTTTAACGTAGTCGTTGAGGTCGTTTCGGTTCATCCAGGCCCTGTCATCACCCGATTTGAATTACAACCGGCTGCGGGCGTCAAAGTCAGCCGCATCAGCAGTTTATCCAAAGACTTAGCCAGAGCCTTGTCAGTTTCCAGCGTCCGGATTGTCGAAATCATTCCCGGCAAATCTGTCATAGGCCTGGAAATTCCCAATCAAGAACGGGAAATAGTCAACCTAAAGGAATTATTAGCCTCCAGTGGCTTTGAGAAAGCCAAATCCGCACTGACCTTAGCGCTGGGTAAAGATATCTCCGGCATACCGGTGGTAGCGGATCTCGGCAAAATGCCACATGCTCTGGTTGCCGGCACCACAGGCTCGGGGAAATCGGTCGCAATCAACACAATGATCCTGAGCCTGCTCTATAAGTCGACGCCTCAAGACGTCCGAATGATCATGATCGACCCAAAAATGCTGGAATTGTCCGTGTATGAAGGTATCCCTCATTTGCTGACGCCGGTCGTCACCGATATGAAAGAAGCCAGTAACTCGCTTCGCTGGGCAGTGGGCGAGATGGAACGGCGCTATAAACTGATGTCCAAAATGGGGGTTCGCAATCTCGCCGGTTTTAATCAACTGATCAATGACACCGCCGAAAAAGGCGAAACCATCCGCGATCCTTTCTTCGTTCTGGAAAGACCTTTAGAAGATGGGGAGGAATTTCCTACGCTGACTACTTTACCCAGTATCGTTATTGTCATCGATGAGCTGGCAGACATGATGATGATTGTCGGCAAAAAAGTTGAAGAACTGATCGCCAGACTCGCCCAAAAAGCCCGGGCTGCCGGTATCCATTTGATTCTGGCGACACAAAGGCCATCGGTCGATGTCCTGACCGGTTTAATCAAAGCAAACGTACCGACCCGTATTTCGTTCCAGGTCTCTTCCCGTATCGATTCCAGAACCATTCTGGATCAAGGTGGAGCTGAAACCCTTTTAGGCAACGGTGACATGCTCTTCCTGCCTTCCGGCACCAGCATCCCGATAAGAGCGCACGGCGCTTTTGTCGATGACCATGAAGTTCATCGTGTCGTTGAATTCTTGAAAAAAACAGGACCGGCTAATTATCTTGATGAAATTACTCAGGAAAGATCCGATAGCAGTGACGGTTTCGGCGGTAACACCTCTGACGATAGCGAAACAGACCCGCTGTACGACGAAGCCGTCATGTTTGTCACAGAATCCCGCAAAGCTTCGATATCCAGCGTTCAAAGGCGCTTTAAAGTGGGCTATAACCGCGCAGCGCGCATGATAGAAGACATGGAAACGGCAGGCATTGTCAGTTCGGCCGAAACCAATGGCTCAAGAGAGGTTTTGGCGCCGCCTCCCCCTAAAAAAGATTAGCCCATGAACAATCCTGTCATCATTGGCTTGATAGCAATGCTGCTGCTCGCATTTTTGGGTGGATTGCTATTAGCTCGGCGTAAAAAGCAGGAAGAAAAGCAAATCAGGGTCATTTTTTTTGTATTTTATTTCTGGCTTCTCGCCTTTTTTCAACTCACCCTGTTTTCAATCATTTACTTTCTTAATTCAAAGTTCAGCTGGTATTAATTTTGAAATAATTATTTTAAACAATCACTTATTGTGTATTCCAAACCGTCCGGCTTAACCGTCACCTTATCAACCATTAAGTATTCTTACTGCATCAACTCACAAATCTGAATATTTTCAGCATAAATACTAAAAAGTTCAGCTTAAATCCTTATAGCGGCATCTATAATATAGGCTGAATTTGCCGCTTAATTTCCAGGAGACGTTTATATGTTCAGATACCAAACAATCACTTTATTGTTTTTAGCCTCGCTCGCTCTTTCAGGATGCGGGCCAATGTATTATTCCGATGAAGTTGATGATGATGATTTAGTTGAAGTCAGCTACGATGCGGTTGAGGATTTAATCAAAAATCTGAGGCAACCCTTACCGCGCGGCAGCCTTGTGGTGATTAATTCATTGGTCAATACCGATGATTTAGGCCAGACCCTCTCATTTGGCAGGATTATATCCGAACAGATTTCTTCAGCGTTACACCGGTCAGGTTATCAGATCATGGGAATGGAATTGCCTACTGAGATCTTCGTGAAAAATGACAGCGGCATTTTGCATCTATCCGACACGACCAAAGCCGATCTGAACAAAGTAGGCGCCAGCGCTCTCATTATCGGCGTATTCGCACCGGGTAAAGAAAATGCCTATATTTCTTTAAGAGCGGTTGACATTGAGACCGGGCACTTTATCTCAACGTCTGATTTATCAGTCGCTATGGGACCTGATGTTAAAAACATGCTCAAAGCCAAGAAAATTGAAAAAGTCGAAAAGGAAGCCGATAAAGCAGTAGAAGCCGAACCCGCAAAAGCGGATTCAGACGAATCAAAATCAGAGTTTGAGCCGTTAGAGTAAGAACACTTAAAATTCACTTCCCCGGTTTGATTTGGGGAAGTGGGTTGGGAATTTAAATCCGAATGAATAACTGCAAATGTCAGGGAATGGCAGGTTGACTTGGCGACACCGAACGAATTTTTTCAACGATGAATCTCAAGCTTTCAGTTTCTGCTTGCTGCTCACCCATCAATAACGGCATTAAGACATTATCTTGTAACGTCAACAATTCAACAAACCAGGCTTGTTCATCTGGAGACGCGCATTGGTAACATGCCTCCAGATACCGCATTAACATCAAATCCAGCTCCAGTGTGCCGCGGCGGCATTGCCACCGCAGTTGACTGATATTAGCCATTAGCCCAGTTTTCTTTGAGTCAGCAGCTTTTTGGTTTCCGCAATCGCTTTAGCCGGGTTTAACCCTTTGGGGCAGGTATCGGTACAATTCATAATCGTGTGACAACGATACAACTTGAAAGGATCTTCCAACTCGTCCAGACGTTCACCGGTATTCTCATCGCGGCTATCGACAATCCATCGATAAGCCTGCAACAAAATAGCAGGACCTAGATAACGGTCGCTGTTCCACCAGTAACTTGGACAACTGGTCGAGCAACAAGCGCAAAGCACGCATTCATAAAGCCCGTCCAACTTGACCCGGTCCTCTTTGCTTTGCAGTCTTTCGGAATCTGCCGGCGGTGGCGTTTGGGTTTCTATCCACGGTTTGATGGACGCATATTGAGCAAAGAAGTGCGTCATATCGGGCACCAGATCTTTGACAACAGACATATGCGGCAAAGGAAATATCTTGACGGTATCCGGATAATCGCTAATCGCTTTAGTACAGGCCAGCGTATTCTTGCCATTGACGGTCATCGCGCACGAACCGCAAACCCCTTCACGGCATGAGCGCCGAAAGGTCAAAGTACTGTCGATTTCATTCTTGATTTTCAGTATGGCATCCAGCACCATGGGCCCACAGGTATCCATGTCGATTTCGTAAATATCGATACGAGGATTCTCGCCACTATCAGGATCCCAGCGATACACTTCAAACCGGCGGATATTGGTCACCCCTGGTGCGGCTTTGAAGGTTTTACCTTCTTTTATGACTGAATTTTTGGGCAGCGTAAATTCTACCATTAGTAAACCCTCTCTTTAGGTGGAATGACATCAACTTCGTCAGATAATGTGTACATATGAACCGGCCTGTAGTCGATTGTGACTTTATCGTCATTCAGCCATGTCAGTGTATGTTTCATCCAGTTTGCATCATCTCGTTTTGTGAAATCCTCTCTTGCATGACCACCACGGCTTTCTTTTCTATTGGCCGCGGCGTTAATCGTGACGGAGGCTTGCGCTAACAAATTATCCAGTTCCAATGTTTCCACCAGATCAGTATTCCAAATCATCGATTTATCGGTGACTTTGACATCTTGAAACGTAGCGCGTATTTCCGCGATCTGCGTGGCACCTTCCTCCAGCGTTGCACCGGTTCTAAAAACAGCCGCCTTCGTTTGCATGGATTTTTGCATGTTCAAGCGAATTTCAGAAGTGGCAAGACTGCCATTGGCATTACGAATTTTATCGAACCGTTCCACTGCTTTATCGCAAGCATTTTTAGCCAGCGGCTTGTGAGACGAGCCAGGTTTGACTAATTCAGCACAACGAATCGCCGCAGAACGGCCAAAGACCACTAAATCCAACAAGGAATTGGAACCCAATCGATTGGCACCATGAACCGATACACAGGCTGCCTCGCCTATGGCCATCAAACCGGGAACAATGTGATCAGGATTGCCTTCTTTTAGCGTAACAACTTCGGCCTTATAGTTGGTGGGAATGCCGCCCATGTTGTAATGAACAGTAGGCAATACCGGGATAGGTTGTTTAGTTACGTCTACACCGGCAAAAATGCGTGCCGTTTCAGCGATTCCGGGTAAACGTTCATAGATGATAGCCGGATCCAGATGTTCAATATGCAGATAAATATGGTCTTTTAACGGACCCACACCACGGCCCTCATTGATCTCAATCGTCATTGCCCGACTGACCACATCCCGAGACGCCAAATCTTTGGCAGAAGGCGCGTAGCGTTCCATAAAACGTTCACCCTCGGAGTTGGTCAGATACCCGCCTTCACCTCTCACACCTTCGGTAATCAAACAACCGGAACCGTAAATACCGGTAGGATGAAATTGAATAAATTCCATATCCTGCAGCGGTAAACCGGCACGCAAGACCATGGCATTGCCATCACCGGTTACGGTATGCGCAGAAGTACAAGAAAAAAAGCTGCGCCCAAAACCGCCGGTTGCTAGAACCGTCATATGGCCTTTAAACAAATGCAATTGGCCGTCTTCCAGACACCAAGTCAGCACGCCCCGGCATTCATCACCCTCCATAATCAAATCAAGTGCGATATATTCGACAAAAAATTCGGCATTATGCTTGAGGGCTTGCTGATACAGCGTATGCAAAATCGCATGACCGGTCACATCGGCCGCCGCACACGTACGCTGAGCCTGACCTTTACCGTAATGCGTCGTCATCCCACCAAATGCACGTTGGTAGATTTTACCTTCAGGAGTCCGTGAAAACGGCACCCCGTAATGTTCTAGCTCAATAATGGCCGGTATTGCTTCGCGGCACATGTATTCAATGGCATCCTGATCGCCTAACCAGTCAGATCCTTTGACGGTGTCATACATGTGAAATCGCCAATCATCCTCACCCATATTGCCGAGCGCGGCACTGATGCCTCCCTGAGCGGCTACGGTATGACTGCGCGTAGGAAAAACTTTGGAAATACAGGCTGTTTTCAACCCTTTTTCAACCATGCCAAATGTTGCTCTAAGTCCTGCGCCTCCTGCCCCAACAACAACGACATCGTGAGAATGCTCAATTATTTTGTAACTTCCTGACATGATTTACCCTACCAATATAATTTTAAAAACGGCTATCAATGCGGCCAATGCAAACAACAGGAAAACCAAATTGACGGACCAGACAGCAACGATTTTGATGCCTTCCTGGGACACGTAATCTTCAATGACAACTTGCAAACCCAGTGCCGAATGATAGAAAACAGCCAGAACCCAGGCAATGATGCACACCGAGTGAAAAGGCTCATTCATCCATGCCACCGTCTCTTGATAAGGGGCATTTAAAGTCATATCAAGCAATATTACTAACCAGTATGACAACGGGACCAGCGCTACGGCTGTTACTCGTTGCAACCACCAATGTGAAGTCCCGGACTTTGCAGAGCCCAGACCTTTAACCTTTGATAAAGGGGTTCTAAAATCCATAATTAACAGCCTATCAAACAAAAATGAAAGTAAATAAGGTCAAAGAAAAAGAAGTGATCAGCTCTTTAATCGCCAAACTGTCCAGATTTTCTTTTTCATACGTTTTGCCCATATCCCATATCAAGTGGCGGACACCGTGCACCAAATGAAAAAACAAGGCGTAAATGAAGCCCCAATACATCAAACGAAATAGCCATATATCCATGACCTCCTGCATTGATGCATAAGAATCAGAACCGCCGGCTATGGCTGAAACTAAATAGACAAACAGGAACAAGCCAAACGACAGCATGACACCGGTCATCCGATGAGTGATGGACACTATGCCGGTCAGGGGTAGCCTGTAAACTTGAAGATGGGGTGATAAAGGTCTGTTGTTGTGATTCATATCCAATTCCGAATGGCTTAAGTTAAAAAAACGACTGTTTTATAAAATCACTTTTAGGGTGTGGTTTATAAAACAACCCGCCGAAAAATTTAGTTAAAAACTCAAATAGCATCCATCCATCTTTAAAATTCTCTGCTGGAAAAATAATCCTTGAATTTGGTGCTGTCCTGCAAAGCTTAAGAAACTTGAAATCGATAACGTCTCAATATTTTTTGTACTACTGAGCACATAAAAAATGTCATTAAGCCTTTAAAGCTAGGTTTTAATTGAATAGTGTAGGATTTGATAGGTATCAGCATGCACAAATATTGCCAAAAATATCACCTCACCCTTAAAGCTAAAGTAACCCTGTGATTTAAAAAGTAAAGACAGGCAAAAAAAAAGTCTGATGGGTTACGATAAAACCTTAAAGCATAGTAGACGCACCTTTTAAGTGCCGACTATTTCAAATTTCGCACCTAATGAAGCCATTATCCGCGTTTTGTGTCATTTTTACCGAAAAATAAACCAAAATACTGGTTGAAATCGGCTTATTAGCCGATAAAGGTTCTTGGCAAAAATCGCTTGAGAGAAGACGCTGACGAAATAAACCAGGCTTGTTAAAGCTGAGGCATATCACTCAGGCCCAACTCATCCAGATTAAAAGTCTATGCAGCGTCCTTTTTTTTCCCAATCGCCATACCGGGTTGGCTCCGGGCCATCACGGCCTCCGATTTCTTCAACATTATCAGTCTCAATCGTAGGGGTTGAGTCAGATAATGCCTCTGCTTCATTGATACTTTTCTCTTTTTCAGAGAGCTCTTTCATATTTATCTCCTGAATTTCGATTGTGAGGGCCTTAGCCCTAAACGACCACGACTATTTTACTCGGATCTGTCTCTAATAAGATGAGGAAATGCTTTATAAACTATTAGCATCACCTTTCTATTCCGGAATCGTCTTGAACAAGCGCAGAGGATTAGCTTCTCTGTCACGATAAAGGTGCCCTCTTCAAGATCCATGTTACTAACGCGGCCCGAATGAAGAACCCGGATGTATTTACACCTTTCGCACTTCAAATTTCGACAGTTCCTATGCAGGCAACGGGCTGTTCGGAAAAGGCTTAGCCTGCATGGATATATTTTCGGCGTCCCTTGACGGGCACCCCGGTGCCGAACTTCGATCTACGATGGGAATTTCTATCCGCCTGAATGATATTAAATGCGTATTTCAATTGAATGACAAGAAAATGAACTAACGGGAACAACGGCAAATAGTTGCCGCATGAATGGCGACATATTTTTGACAAAGGCCGGTCATCAGACCTAAAAATACAGCTAATACATTGTTTATGAAATATATTCTATTTTATGGCACGTTACTCGCTTTAGACAAGACAAGTTAAAGTCCTAGAGCAAGGGGTCTATCATGTCCAACAAAGTCGCCAATTTAGCCTTAGTTAGCAACGTTACTTTTGAAGCTTCAAAAGCGGTAAATCTCCAACATTATGATCTCAGCAGCGCTTTACAAACGAGTCTCGAGTTTAATCAGTTGGTTACCATTTTCAGCGAAAAGATTCAAAGCCTAATCCCACACAGCGGCTTCGAATATGTCAACGACGAATTCGGCATTGCCATAAAGAACGGCATTATAACGCGCAATTCCTGTTCCTATGCGCTGAAAGTAGAAGAGCAACAGTTAGGCGAACTCAAATTTATGCGCCGTCAGAAATTTGATCCCAAGGAAATGGATTTATTGGAATCATTGCTGTGCTGCTTAATTTATCCACTCAAAAACGCAACACTCTACCATCAAGCCATCGACATGGCCTTCAATGATCCGCTAACAAACACGCGTAATAGAACTTCATTTAATGAATGCCTGAAGAGAGAAATTCAATTGGCCCATCGCAATCATTTGGATTTAGCGGTCATTTTTTTAGATATTGATCACTTTAAAAGAGTCAATGACATCTACGGCCATCAATGTGGGGATTCTGCGCTGGTAGCCGTTGCAAAATGGATAAAAGAGAGCATTCGGGGTAGCGATATCCTTTATCGGTATGGCGGTGAAGAATTTGTCATTTTACTCAGTGATACCGACAAGGAAGGCGCCGCGTTATTAGCGGAGCGTATTCGCAGCAATATAGAAAATCACACCTTGGCCTTTGACATGGAGACCTTAAAACTAACGGCAAGCTTAGGAATCAGTCATTTACGCACTGACGATCAAACGGAACAACTTGTCAGCCGTGCTGATGACGCCATGTATACCGCAAAAAAACTTGGCAGAAACCGGGTAGTTATTCGTTGATGATCAAAAATCGCTTCACTGCCTGAATAGAGAAGCGATAGATCAATAAATCATCCAGGAAACTCGAATTCAGAATGGGAACATCAACCTTAAAAACGGGTTTTACTTTTACCTTTTGACGTCACAATGGGTCTGTTTTCCTTTTTTCGTGTTTTATCGTAAGAGGTGCTTTGGTCAACAGCCCGCTCTTTAGCCAAGCCAACTGAATCAAGCAAGTCATTCAGCTCATCCATGGTCAGTTCATAAAACGAATGGGCTTTAAGTCCATCCGGCATTCCGATGGCGCCATACCGTATCCGAATCAACCGGCTCACCGTAACGTTTTGGGATTCCCACAAACGCCGAACCAAGCGGTTACGGCCTTCAGTCACCACTACGTGATACCACTTGTTGGCACCTTCGCCACCCTGAAATTTAATATCGTTAAAACGAGCGATGCCGTCTTCCAACTCCACACCTTTTTTTAATTTTTCAAATACCGCTTCGTCAACATCACCCAGAATACGCACGGCATATTCGCGCTCCAATTCGGAGGATGGATGCATCAAGCGATTGGCCAATTCACCATTGTTTGTCACCAGCAGCAGCCCAGCCGTGTTGATGTCCAGGCGTCCGACAGCAATCCAGCGCCCTGTGTGCAATTTAGGCAACTGTGTAAAAATAACCGGTCGACCTTCGGGATCGCGACGAGTGACTACTTCGCCGGTAGGCTTGTGGTAGATTAAAATCCGGGTAGGTTGCTGGGCATATCGCTGCCAGTGAATGATACGTCCATTCAATTGCAGATGATCTCCGGGTTGCAGTTTATCCCCCTGCTTGACAATCACACCATTGAGCATCAAACGGCCTTCATCGATCCATCGCTCAATTTCCCTTCTTGAACCCACGCCTCCGCGAGCCAGCACCTTGGAAATACGTTCGTCACCTGTCGGCAAATTAGCCGACGGCGCTTTCAAGGCCGGTTTTTGTTTCGACGGCTTCGGTCGACTCTTCGTTGTTTGGGTTTTGCTGTGGGTTGGTTTCTTGTTGTTCACTGTTTACCTGTAAGACATGTTGATCGGGTTCTGCTAAAGCACTTAAATCCGCCATTTCCTGTAAGGTCGGCAATTCACTTAAAGCAGCTAAATTAAAATAATCCAAAAATTGTTTTGTGGTTCCGAATAAGGCGGGTCGGCCTGGAATTTCTTTATGGGCAACAACCCTAACCCACTCTCTTTCCAATAGCGTTTTGATGATATTCGAACTGACTGCGACGCCACGGATATCTTCAATATCACCGCGCGTAACAGGTTGCCGGTAGGCAATAATCGCCAATGTTTCCAATAAAGCGCGTGAATATTTGGGCGGCTTTTCTTCAAATAAACGCCCTACCCAAGGTGAAACATCCGCCTTGACTTGAAAGCGATAGCCGCTAGCCACCTTTTTTAATTCAATCGCCCGATGGGCATAATCATCTATCAATTGTTCCACTGCCGACTGGATATCGTCTGCTTCCGGCTGTTCCAGCTCGGGAAAAATCTGCTGCAATTGTTTGACCGACATTGCCTTGTTTGAGGCAAACAATAACGCTTCGATGATGCGCTTTAACTCCATAGAAATCTGATTAAGGCTGAATTGAAACTGCAGATCGTAATTTTATATGCACTGCATCAAAAGGCTCCGGTTGAATAATATCAATCAAACCTTCCTTGCTGAGCTCCAAAATGGCCAAAAACGAAACGACAACACCGTGACGCCCTTCGAATCGGCCGAAAAGCTGCGTAAAAACAAGACTTTTCATATCTTTTAAACTATCCAGAATCGACGTCATCCGTTCTCTCACCGAGAGTGGTTCTTTGACAATTTGATGGTGGCTCAATTGCTCTGCACGCTTCAAGACATCCTGAAAAGCCAGCAGCATTTCTTTTAAAGAGACATCCGGCAAAGGCTTGTTTACGGCGATCTGCGACGCATCCACGTCAATCTCGAACAAATCTCGCTCCATACGCGGTAACTGGTCAATCTCTTCGGACGCTTTTTTAATGCACTCATACTCTTGCAGCTTGCGAATTAAAAAAGCCCTGGGATCATCTTCTTCATTGTCTTCTTCAGACTGCCGGGGCAAAAGCATCCGCGACTTTATTTCTGCCAGAACAGCGGCCATAACGAGATATTCTGCAGCTAATTCAAGCTGAAGATTGCTCATCATGTCAATGTAAGTAATGTATTGCCGAGTAATTTGAGCAATGGGAATATTAAGAATATCCAGATTCTGCCGTCTGATCAAATACAGCAGCAAGTCCAGCGGACCTTCAAATGCATCGAGAAAAACTTGCAAGGCATCAGGAGGAATGTATAAATCTTCAGGCCAATCGACAAAAGGCGCTCCGCCCACTGATGCCAGCAGATCGCTATGACCGGAAGAACTCAAAGAGTCGGCCTGCTCCATTACATCAAACAAAAGCGGTTGTTGGCATTTGAATAAGCATCAGAGTGTCGAACCAATGTATGCATTACAACCCGGCCAAATCAAAAAATAACTTTTGGATAACAAACATCGGATAACCGAGCACCAGTTGCAAGACGCCGGTATACATCAACACAATAAGAATGATGAAGCCGTATCGCTCTAAACTGTTGTAATACCAGGCCCACCGGTTCGGCAGCATGCCGGTCAAAATTCGGCTTCCGTCCAGCGGCGGTATCGGCAGCAGATTGAGTAAGGCCAATACCAGATTGATCGTGATGCCGGCTATCCCGGTGTAGATCAGGGGCAGCGACACAAAGTCCAGATTAAGCATGACACCCAGCCGTGCCAATAAAGCCCAGCCTGTCGCCATCAAAATATTCGAGACCGGACCTGCCAGGGCTACGATGGCCATATTTTGTTTAGGATTTTTAAAATTTCTGGCATCGACCGGAACCGGTTTTGCCCAACCGAATATAAATCCTGTAAATGTCAGTAATAATATACCCGGGATTATGATCGTGCCCAGCCAGTCAATATGCTTGATAGGATTTAACGTCAAACGGCCTTGCAGAAAAGCCGTGTTATCCCCGTATTTCTTTGCCATCCAGCCATGAGCAACCTCATGCACGGTAATCGCAAAGACGACCGGCAACACCCAAACGACAAACCGTTGCACCATACTTAATTCGTTCATCATAACGGTATTCTCTTCTATTTTTCCAACATGGGTGCCTGGCCTTTACCCTGCCTGATAATTTCGGCAGTCTGTCCTGAAAAGGAGATAATGGTCGTAGGTTCGTACTTGACAACACCACCATCGATAACCAGATCGACCTCATGCTCCAGTCGCTCCCTGATTTCATAAGGATCAATCATCGCATCTTCTTCCCCCGGCAAGACCAGGGTCGAACTGAACAGGGGCTCATCAAGATTTTCAACTAACTGCCTTGCTATTGCATTATTGGGAATACGGATGCCTATGGTTTTTTTCTTGGGATGTTGCAAGCGGCGCGGCACTTCACGGGTGGCATCCAGAATAAAGGTAAAAGCCCCCGGCGTCAGCGCTTTGATTAGCCGGTGCGCATCATTGCTGATTTTCGCAAAGGTCGAAATTTGCGTCAGATCTTTACAGACCAATGTAAAGTTATGTTTATCATCTAACTGACGGATCCTGCGAATCCTGTCCAGTGCATGTTTATCGCCCATATGACAAGCTATTGCGTAGGATGAGTCAGTTGGATAAACGATGACCCCGCCGCTGTGAATAATATCGACCGCTCTCACAATCAAGCGTGCCTGGGGTGTTTCGGGATGTATTTGAAAAAACTGAGCCATGACGTTTTAATTTCGCCAATTCAAAAACACGGCATTATACCTCATTATCGCTCAGATTCTTTCTTTGCAACTTTGTCTCTGAGATAAACGGGCATCGCCTCTTCAACCGGAACGGCCTTTCCGGCAAGCATGCCCTGTACGCCCAACGAAGCCACTGCCGAAGCTCGCGGCAAACGATCCGCGTCAAAAGAAATAACACTTTGCGGTAATTTAGCCAGCAAGACCTCGGAATAAACGCGCCAGGCACTGCCCACTCCGACACCCTTTTGATGACAAGCGTCAGCCTGATCGGCGGGTATCACGCTTTCTTTACCTGACAATTGAGCAAAACCGTTTGCGTCACGCTGATAAACCGCCCAAAATATTTCGCTCAGCCGTGCATCCATGGCACTAAAAACCACCGATGCGTTAGTAGAGTCAAACGCATCTTGCGCTAAAGCAGCCAGCGTGGACACTGGCACAACCGGCAAGTCTGCGCCAAAGGCAATACCGTGAATGACACCGGTCGCAATCCTAACGCCTGTAAAAGACCCGGGGCCACAACCAAAGGCGATAGCATCCAATTGTTGTGGTCGTAAATCAGCCTCGGCCATCAGTGATTCGATCATTGGCAAAATGCGTTGTGTATGGATCCTGGGGGCCAATTCGAAGCGCTCACGGATTTCCCCATTAACCACCAAAGCTGCAGAACAGGCTTCAGTTGCCGTTTCAACTGCAAGTAATTTCATCGCGTATTCTCATCTTGAAAAAAAGCTTTCACGTCTTCAATAGCCCGGGTCCGCCGCATTGGTGGCACGCTGTCGAGAAAAATCTGCCCATACGACCTTTTTAAAAGCCTGGGATCACATACCATCAGTACACCCTTGTCATCCACATCCCTAATCAGACGACCTATACCCTGACGTAATGCAATCGCTGCAGCAGGAATTTGGTGTTCGAAAAATGCATTGCGGCCTTGCCGTTCCATTGACGCCAGCCTGGCTTTTAGGACCGGATCGCCAGGAGCTGCAAACGGCAGTTTATCAATAATCACACAAGATAAGGCATCCCCCCTGACGTCGACACCCTCCCAAAAACTGGAAGTGCCCAATAAAACCGCATTACCGGCTTGTTTAAACGCCTCCAACAACAGCCCTTTTGGCCGCGTTCCCTGAACCAGTAACGGATAGGGGATTTTTCCTGCCAGCAGCTCCGCCGCCTGATTCAGCGCGCGGTAACTGGTAAACAGAAAAAAAGCTCTACCTTTACTGGCTTCCAGAACAGGCAAGGCAAATTCAACGATACGCTCCGTAAAATCGGGCGTGGAGGGCTGCGGTAATCCCTTGGGGTGATAAAACAAGGATTGGTTGGCATAGTCAAACGGACTCTCCCAACGCTGACAGCTTGGCTCGGTCAGTCCGAGACTGCGGGAAAAATGATCGAATTTATTGGCGACACTCAGCGTTGCAGAAGTAAAAACCCAGGTAGCAGGATGCAACTTCATGAAGGCGCGAAACTCAGAGGCAATATCCAGCGGCGTTCGGCTTAACGTGAAGGTTTTTTTATGCGTTTCATACCAGCGTATCCATTTTCCATCATGGTCCTGCATGATCAGCTTAAATTGCTCGCTCAACTCCTGCGCTCTTTTGAAACAGCCTTCCAGTGTCTTGGTTTTAACTGAGGCCAGCTCCAACTGATCCTGCAAAAATTTCAGTTTTTGACCTAGCACTGCCAGCGCCTCACAGATCGCCTGATTATTCTCGATGTCCTGCCAATCTCCTTTTTTCAACTCCAGGCCAAATGACAATCGCGCCGCTTTAATCTGAAGATCCAGTTCTTCGCAAGCCATCCGTAAATCGGGCATATCGGTAGCATCTTTAAAATATTCAACCAACGCATCTTTAGCCAAATCATCTAATTGCCTGGCTCCGAATGAAATACCCAAAAAATTGGAGGCGGTATCGGCCAACTGATGCGCTTCGTCAATCACAACCAGTTCAGCATCGGGCAATAACTCGCCAAAACCTATTTCCCGTATCGACCAGTCAGCGCAAAGCAAATGATGATTGACCACCAGAATATCCGACTCTTGCGCCTTTTTTCTGGCTTTAACCAGAAAACACTGTTCATAGTCAGGGCAATCAACACCCAGGCAATTGTCTGCCGTCGACGTTGCTAAAGACCACACAGGATTAGCTTCACTCACATCCGGCATTTCTGCAATATCGCCAGATTGCGTACGTTTGGCCCATGACTGAATTTTTGTCAATGCCGAAGCATCTTCCTTACTGAAACCCAGAGCCGAATTCAGTGAATTATCAAGCCTAAAAGTACAAAGATAATTGCTTCTTCCCTTTAACAAGGCCGCGACAAAAGGCACTGTAACGGCCTGTCGAATCACAGGCAAGTCATTGAAAAACAACTGATCTTGCAGATTTTTCGTCCCGGTGGAAATGATGGATTTTTTGCCCGATAAAATAGCAGGAATCAGATAAGCAAATGTTTTGCCGGTGCCGGTGCCGGCTTCAGCAATCAAGTCTTTCTTTAGGTCTATCGATTCGGCAATGGCTAACGCCATTTCAATTTGCGCAGCACGAGGCTTATAGCCTTTAATGACTTTAGCCAGCGGCCCATCACTACCAAAAAATGTTTCCAGTTCGATCACTCTAATAACAGGCCGATAACAAAAGATGGAAGTGTACGCAGGAACATCGCCAGTATTCAAGCGTAATTAAAATGTTTATGTCATTCACTGATCTTTATTAAGGCTGCCATAGCCATTGATTTTTTCATGGCAGGTAAATAACATCCCACTCATTCTGAGTACCGGATCAGTCAAGTTCGGCGTCTTAATCCGTAACCCGTTGAATATTAATCTGTTTATTGGCTTGTCAGTTTGTTTCAAAAGCGTGAATTTGATACCAAATATCGGATTATTCAAACTTCATCACAAAAGATAGCAAAAACGACTTTACTTTCTAATGAGAATTGTTATTATTTACATAACAAACAATTCCAGGAGATTCAAAATGTATGTTTGCGTTTGTAAAGCCGTAACCGACAAGCAAATAAAATCGGCTATCAGCAATGGCTATTGTTCTCGTAAAGACCTGAATAAATGCTTGGGCGTTGGGACTGTTTGCGGCAAATGTTCGCCGCATGTAAAACAGTTGCTTGACGAACACCGCGTGCAAACACCTATAATGTGGGCTGCTGCGTAAGAGGCATTGGGCATGGTTTATATTTATCTTTCAGGTAAATTAGTAACGTTTAAATAGCTGAGCTTGAATGAAGTTTGCATGAAAACCTACCTTTCTGGAATTTGACTGCTACTTCTACCCTTCTCACATTAAAGCCCTCCCTGCGATATTGCCCTTGCGCGCCCATTTATTAAATCCACGAGGCAAACATGAAAGGTGATCCAAAGGTTATTGAATTTCTCAACAAAGCGCTTGAAAACGAACTGACCGCTATCAATCAGTATTTCTTACATGCTCGCATGTATAAAAACTGGGGCTTTTCCAAACTGAACGAAAAGGAATATCACGAATCGATCGATGAAATGAAACACGCCGATCGCTTGATTGAGCGGCTTTTATTTCTGGAGGGATTACCGAACCTGCAAAACCTTGGCAAACTGTTAATCGGTGAAAACCCTCAGGAAATGCTGGCTTGTGACCTTAAGCTTGAATATCAGGCCGTTCCGCTTTTAAAAGAAGCCATACTTTATTGTGAAACTGTCAAAGACTTCATTTCCAGAGAATTATTTGAAGCCATCCTCGAAAGCGAGGAAGAACACATTGACTGGCTGGAAACACAATTGGAGCTGATTGAACAAATCGGTCTGCAAAATTATTTGCAATCTCAAATGTAACCCCCCTCGTCTAATTCTACTTTGTAAGATTTCATGTTTCACATGACCGAAGGTCGTCATTCCGGCATTGATTGCCGGAGCCGTTAAACCGCGTAAGCGAATACAGACTCCATGGAGGGTTCGAAGCTCGCCATCCATGGCACTGGATACCCGCTTCTCGGCGGGTATGGCGGTCTTTCTTCTAATCTGACAAATAGAACTAAGCTAGGTGAACTCCATTCGCCCTTATTTATTACAAAATAAAAACCTCAAAAGCCTATTTGAACGGCTCTAGGCTAGCGTCTTGGCCTGCTGATTATATTGACGCTGTCATTGGTGATTCCCTGATTGACGCTGCGATTTTGATTTCTATCAATCACCGGCCCTTTATTATACTTATCACCGTAATGATCTTTGTGATGACGCCGCCAACCGTTGTCTCTATAAGGAATGGTTAGCGGATAATAGGGCTGATAGATATTGACTGAAGGTTGTTGCTGAAGAAGCTCGAGTTCCCGGCGCTTGATTTCAGCCAAGTCTTCCTGAGCATTGGCGCTACGCGTTAATGCTTCGACTTCTTCCAACCGGGCATTCTCAGCACGCCTTTCCTGTTCTGCTTTTTTTATTTGGGACTCTTTTTCGTCCTGCTCGAGCTGCCACTGCCTCAAACGCGTTTCGGACTCAACCCTCTGCTCGGGTGTCATTTCTTTAATTTTTAAAGAATCTTGTTGCGCTTCTGATGGACACTCATCATCTTGAAATAGCACTTTTCCGGATGGAAAAGTACATTTAAAAACCTGGGCCTGCGCAGATTGAATCGTCACAAAAACGGTGACGATCAATGCTATTAGGATGATCTTCATGGGACACACCTCATCGGCTTGAAGTGGCATTAAGGATCAAAGACCCTTTAAATATTAATCTTTCAACCCTAACACGTCCAGCATGTCATAGAATCCATTAGGTTTGCCTTGAAGCCAAACAGCGGCTCTGATAGCTCCGTTGGCAAACGTCATGCGGCTGGTAGCTTTGTGAGTTATTTCAACCCGTTCACCCTCATCGGCAAACATGACGGTATGCTCGCCGACAATATCACCGGCACGAATGGTAGAGAAGCCAATCGTCTTTCGATCACGTTCCCCCGTGACCCCTTCTCTTCCATAAACGGCACAGTCTTTTAAATCGCGCCCCAATGCTTCGGCTACCACCTCTCCCATGCGCAAAGCCGTTCCCGACGGCGCATCGATTTTATGGCGGTGATGGGCCTCGATAATCTCTATGTCCGTATAGGTTCCCATGACTTTCGCGGTCATTTCCAGTAATTTGAGCGATAAATTGACACCGACACTCATGTTCGGGGCCAATACCACAGGAATATGCTCAGATGCCGATTTAATCAGATTTTTTTGCGCATCATTAAAACCGGTCGTGCCGATCACAATACCTTTACCGGCACTTTGACAAATTTCAATGTAGCGTAATGTTGATTCCGGACGGGTAAAGTCAATCAAGATATCAAAATGCTCGGTCACAGAAGCCAGATCATCGGTCACCTGAACGGCCAAAGGACTTAAACCGGCCAATTCACCGGCATCTTTGCCAATTGATAAACTCTCAGGACGGGATAAAGCCGCAGTTAATTCAGCCGAACCGGACAACGCAGCGGCTTTGATCAAGCATAGGCCCATCCGGCCCGAGACACCCACAATTGCAACGCGGACCATAAATCTAACCTGTCAGTTTTTCGAAAAAGCTTTTTACACCGTCCAGCCAGGAATGTTCCTGCGGACTATGATGCTTACCACCACCCACCAAGGATTGCCCCAATTGTTCGATCATGTCTCTTTGGTCTTTGGTTAAATGAATCGGCGTTTCAATAATGACCCGGCAAAGCAAGTCACCTACCGCACCACCTCTAACCGGCTTGACGCCTTTGCCTCTCAACCTGAATAATTTTCCGGTTTGTGTCTCCGCCGGAATTTTAAGTTTAACCTTACCATCCAGTGTAGGGACTTCAAGCTCTCCGCCTAAACAAGCCGTAGGAAAACTAATAGGCACTTCACAATACAAGTTGGCACCATCTCGAGTGAATATCGCATGGTCTCTGACATTGATCTGAACATATAAATCGCCGGAAGGTCCGCCATTGAGTCCAGCCTCACCTTCCCCGCTCAACCTGATCCGGTCACCAATATCGACACCGGCTGGCACCTTGACCGATAGGGTTTTAGTATCCTGGACACGACCCTGACCATGACATTTGCGGCAAGGATCTTTAATCTGCTTGCCGGAACCGTGACAGGTAGGACATGTTTGCTGCACGGAAAAAAAGCCCTGCTGCATCCTCACCTGGCCATGGCCATGACAGGTGGAACAAGTAACCGGAGAGCTGCCTTTTTTAGCGCCCGTACCATCACATTCGTTACACACCACTAAGACAGGCACTCTGATTTTTGCTTCAGTGCCCCCGACGGCTTCTTCCAGACTTAATTCAAGGTTATAACGTAAATCAGCACCGCGCTGAACGCCGCTACGCTGACGTCCTCCGCCAAAAATATCCCCGAATACATCACTGAACACGTCACTGAAACTTTCGCCGGTAAATCCTCCCGATCTTCCGCCCATTGATCCGTCGACACCGGCATGTCCGAACTGATCGTAAGCTGAGCGCTTTTTCGGGTCCGACAATACCTCGTAGGCTTCCTTGATTTGCTTGAATTTCGCCTCGGATTCTTCAGGATTTTCTTTATTTCTATCCGGGTGAAATTTCATCGCTTTGCTGCGATAACTCTTCTTTATCTCGGCATCACTGGCGTTTCTATCGACACCGAGGAGCTTGTAATAATCTTCTTTTGCCATGTTAGTCTGTTCAATCCACTTCTAAAGTCACATTAGAAGATATAGCATTGCTGCAAATTATGAATACCCGCGCTCATTAGAGAGCTTGGAATTAAGCTTTTATACCCATCGTAGCTCGAAGTTCGGCACGGGGTGCCCGTCAAAGGACGCCGTAAATACATCCCTATAGACTCTATGCCAGCATCCATGCTGACAAAGCCTTTGCCGAACAACCCGTTGCCTCCTTTGGCACTGCCGAATTTGAAGTGCGAAAGGTATAAATAAAAGGTTTTCGCTTGTCAATCTCCGAAATCCAGGCAAACGCATCATCAAAACCTGAATTGATCCCGCACAACCTATTAGGAAAATGCCGAACCCGCTAAACAAACGTCACAGCCAGAAATCACAAAGGCACAAAGTCAATCACAACTTTGTGCCCTATGACTGCGTCAAAAAGCCGCACTATGAACCTTACAGGGCCATCTGTCCAACTTTTTGTCGGCGTGATGGCTCCATAAACTATTTTTTATCGTCTTCTTTAACTTCCTCAAACTCAGCATCGACCACCCCGTCATCCGCTGCCGATGAACTTGATCCGGAACTTTGTCCTTCGGCTTTGGTTTCAGATTCAGCTTTTTGAGCATAAACGCGCTCGGCCAGCTTACCGGAGAGTTCAGTCAGCGCATTAGTTTTAGCTTCAATGACGTCAATATCGCTACCTTTAATCGCATCCTTCAAATCTTTAATGGCGGACTCAATCGCTGACTTCTCTGAAGACTCAACTTGACCCTCCAATTCCTTCAAGGATTTTTCTGTCGCATGAACCATACCTTCGGCGTGATTGCGGACGCCTACGAGTTTGGCAATTTTGCGGTCTTCGTCTGCATGAGCTTCTGCATCTTTGATCATACGCTGCACTTCATCTTCGCCAAGACCACTGGAGGCTTTGATGACGATAGATTGTTTTTTACCCGTCGCTTTGTCTTTGGCCGAAACATTCAAGATACCGTTTGCATCAATATCGAACGCCACTTCAATTTGCGGCACACCGCGCGGTGCAAGTGGAATATCGGACAAATCAAACCGGCCCAACGATTTGTTGCCGCTGGCCACTTCGCGTTCGCCTTGCAACACATGAACAGTAACGGCCGTCTGGTTATCTTCTGCTGTCGAGAAAACCTGTGAGGCATTGGTTGGTATCGTTGTGTTTTTTTCAATCAGTTTGGTCATGACGCCGCCCATCGTTTCTATACCCAACGATAATGGCGTTACGTCCAGTAACAATACGTCCTTAACTTCCCCGCCTAACACACCCGCCTGTATCGCAGCACCTAAGGCAACGGCTTCATCCGGATTGACGTCTTTACGAGGCTCTCTGCCGAACAAGGATTTAACAAAATCCTGTACACGCGGCATACGGGATTGACCGCCAACAAGAATGACATCGTTGATGTCGGACGCCGACAGTCCCGCATCTTTAATTGCCATCAAACAAGGCGCTTTGGTTCTTTCAACCAGATCTTCAACCAGAGACTCCAGTTTTGCACGCGTCAACTTGACATTCAAATGCTTGGGCCCCGATGCATCCGCGGTGACATAAGGCAGATTGATGTCGGTTTGTTGCGTTGAAGACAATTCGATTTTTGCTTTTTCTGCCGCTTCTTTCAAACGCTGTAATGCAAGAGGATCATTATGCAAATCAATACCGGAATCTTTTTTAAATTCATCCGCCAGGAAATCAATGATTCGCAAATCAAAGTCTTCACCACCGAGGAAGGTATCACCATTGGTGGATAACACTTCAAACTGATGCTCACCTTCGATTTCAGCTATTTCAATAATTGAAATATCAAAAGTACCGCCACCCAGGTCATAGACAGCAATTTTCATGTCACCTTTGGGCTTATCCATACCGAACGCCAAAGCTGCCGCTGTGGGTTCGTTAATGATCCGTTTGACATCCAAACCCGCAATACGTCCGGCATCTTTTGTGGCCTGTCTTTGCGAATCATTAAAATAAGCGGGGACAGTAATGACCGCTTCTTTGACTTCTTCGCCCAGATAAGCCTCCGCATCTTTTTTAAGCTTCATCAAAATCCGTGATGAAATTTCCGGAGCAGCCATTTTCTTGCCATGGCACTCTACCCACGCATCACCATTATCAGCCGGTATGATTTTATAAGGCACCATTTTGATGTCTTTTTGTACTACATCATCTTTAAAGCGTCTACCGATCAAGCGTTTGATTGCAAACAAGGTATTTTCAGGATTGGTTACTGCCTGGCGCTTGGCAGATTGCCCGACCAGAACTTCACCGTCTTTGGTAAACGCGATGATAGAAGGCGTCGTTCTTGCACCCTCGCTATTTTCAATCACGCGCGCCGTTCCGTTTTCCAGCACTGCCACGCACGAGTTAGTGGTTCCTAAATCTATGCCAATAATTTTAGCCATTGAATTCTCCAGACTTGATATGAGATTGTTTAAGTTAGTTGTTATATAAGGGCTGTTTTGTTATCTTCAAGCCTGCTCATCTATTTTAGGCGTATTTTCAGGTGGCTTTTCTTCCGCCTTTGCAACCACAACCATAGCGGGCCGTAATAAGCGGCCGTTTAATACATAGCCTTTTTGAAATACGTTCAAAACGGAATTAGGTTCCGCATCTGCCGAAGGCTGCATAGCCATTGCCTGGTGTAATTCTGGATTGAAGGGCTGACCTATCGGATTGACGACTTCAATATTGAATTTTGTAAAAACAGATTCGAACTGTTTAATCGTTAATTCGCTGCCTTCACGGAATTTTTGGACTTCGGGACTCTCGCCACTCGCAGCCTGCAAGCCAAGTTCAAGACTATCCAGCACGGCTAATAATTCTTTTGCAAAACTTTCCAGCGCATACTTATGCGCGCTTTCCAAATCCTTTTGAATACGTTTTTTCAGATTTTCCATTTCTGCCTGAAGGCGCATAGCCCTGTCCCAATTTTCAGCGGCTTTTTGTTCGGCCTGTTCCAGCTTTTTCTGCAGCTCTGCCGATAAATCCTCCTGGACTTCAGGCGGCTGTACGGCAACTTCTTCGGTTGGCGGCTCCTGAATTTCGGGTGTGACTTCAGCCTCAATTTTTAGTTCTTCTTCTTTCGCTGCCTCTGGCAACTCCTGCTCGTTACTCATTATCTAAAACTCCGGTTTATATTTTGGTGTCACGCTTATGCAAACTGTCAATTAAGCGTAATCATGGGGCCAATGTTTTCGGATTCAAGGCTGCACCCAATAATTTTGCCGTCAGATCAACAAATGGAATCACTTTTTCATAAGCCATGCGCGTAGGACCGATAACCGCTAATACCCCCACCACTTCATCGTCTATCGAGTAAGAGGACGTCACCAAGCTGCATTGATTAAAAGGTTGATAGCCCGATTCCTCGCCGATAAATATTTGGACACCTTCGGCATTTAGGCATTGATCGAGCAGATGAATCACACTGTGTTTTTGGCTAAACGCATCAAAAAGCTGTTTAAGACGATCAATATCCGACAATTCGGAAAAGCCCATCAAATTGGTCTCACCGCTTATCACGCAATCTTCAGAATTCTCGTCCTGGTCTAGTGCCAATTTAGCCATTTGCACGACATCCAGCATTTCCTGATTCATCCGTTCCTGAGCGACTTTCAACTCCTCAATCACCGCTTTTTTTACTGCAGCCAAACTACGTCCGGAGTACACAGTGTTGATGTAATTGGCTATTTGCTGCAATTCCGAGGGAGAAAACTCGCGGGAGGTATGGATTATTTTGTTGTGAACCTCTTGTTCATTCGTTACCAAAATAACCAGTACACGGGTATTCGATAAAGGCAGAAATTCAATATGCCGCAAACTAACCAGTTCTCTTTTAGGCAACGTCACAACGCCGGTCATTCGGGTCAAATCGGACAGCAACTTTGACGCAACGCCAATCGATTGATTGATATCGTTTTTTGCAACCAAACTGCTTTGAATAAGATTGAGTTCACTGATTTCTAGCGGCTTCACGGTCAACAAGGAATCAACAAACAAGCGGTAGCCGCTGACGGTTGGTACTCGCCCAGCTGAGGTGTGCGGCGAATGAATAAGACCAAGATCTTCCAGATCGGCCATCACATTCCTGATGGTCGCGGGACTTAAATTAAGCGCCGGATCTTTGGACAATACTCTTGACCCCACCGGTTGACCATCATGGATATACCGTTCAATCAAGGATTTTAGTAACAGTAAAGATCTTTCGTTTAAAGCCTGACCTTTTTTCTCAACCATCTATTCGCTCCGATGTTAGCACTCTATAAAGCAGAGTGCTAACAAAAAATTATCAGCAAACCCTTTACTTGTCAACTCAATAAATTAACAAAAACATTCGCTTAGCGAAGCTTAATGGATAAATCAAATATTATTTTTGGTTTTAACCAAACAAGAAGACATATTTTGTATAATCTCGCAGTAACCCTACATCAATTTTTACAAACAGATGCTTAAAGTACCTGTACATTAACACTCTGCATTGAGTTAATTCGATTTTTCCGTAAAACGGCCAAAAAATGCAGGATTTCCATTTAGCTCTAAAACTGACTGAAACCAGTCTTTAAAATCCATTCAATCGATAAATCCAATTGTTTGGCCAAAACAACTTATAAGTGATTCGGCAAACCGGAGATCAATGCATACGCTGTTCAAAAAGATTGGCATTATTGGTAAATCAAGTGACCCGGGTATTGCTGAAACCTTAACCCTGCTTTTTCAATTTTTGCAGCGGTGCCAATACAAGGTCTTTGTTGATACGCAAAGTGCCGGATTTATTGACGAATCCGATGTCAATACCTGTGCCGCCGAAGAAATGGGCCTGCATTGTGATCTGGTTATCGCCGCAGGCGGTGACGGGACTTTTTTATCAGCGGCCCGCGCCATTGCGCCTTTCAACATTCCACTGATTGGCGTTAATTTAGGCCGACTGGGGTTTTTGGTGGATATTTCTCCCGATGTGCTTCTGGTTAAGCTCAACCAAATTCTCAACGGTGCATTCCGGGAAGAAAAACGCTTTTTACTGCACACCAAAATCATCCGGGACAATGCGATCATTCATGAGCAAACCGCTGTCAACGAAGTGGTTATCCACCGCTGGATTACGCCGAGCATGATTGAGATTGTTACCCATATTGACGGTGTTTTTCTTAATTCACAGCGCTCCGATGGCCTAATCGTCTCAACGCCGACCGGATCGACCGCCTATTCATTATCGGCCGGAGGTCCGATCCTGCATCCTTCGCTGAATGCATTGGTCTTGGTTCCGCTTAATCCGCATACCCTGACAAACCGCCCAATAGTCATCGACGATTCCGCTCATATTGAAATCAGCTTTTGCCAGACCAAGCAAATCAATGCTTTGGTCACTTGTGATCACCTGGAAATCCCTGATGTATTGATCAGCGATAAAATTTTAATCAACAAAGACCCAAAACCGATTAGAATTCTGCATCCCGAAGGACATGATTTTTATCATATACTCAGAAAAAAACTTAACTGGAGCAGCAGTTAACTCAAACCCATGCTATTAAATCTCACAATCAATGATTTGGCCGTGGTTCAATCGCTTGATCTGGCGCTTGAAAAAGGCATGTCGGTACTGACCGGCGAAACGGGGGCCGGAAAATCCATTTTGCTGACCGCGTTAGGACTTGCTTTGGGCGATAGAGCCGATTCGGGCTATATCCGGCCGCATTCAAAACGGGCGGAAATTAATCTGGAATTCGACTTATCCGATGCGCCCTTAGCCAAAACCTGGCTGGAAGACAATGAACTGGACCATGAGAATCAGTGTTTGATTCGCCGGGTGATCAGTCAGGATGGGCGTTCAAAAGCCTTTATCAACGACCGCCCCGTGACCTTGCAATCACTGCAAGATCTGAGCGAGAAACTGGTCGAAATTCACGGCCAACACGCCCATCTGACTTTGCTACACAACGACGAGCAACGCCGCCTGTTAGATGACTTTGCTCAAAACCAGGGCTTACTCGAACAGCTTCAGGCCTGCCATCAGAAATGGCTTAACACCAATAAATCACTCAAAGCGTTATTGAAAGCCAATTCGGATAAAGCCGAACGCGAAGAATTACTGAAATTCCAGATAGAAGAGTTACAGCAACTGGATCTGGTTCATTTCAATTACACGGAGTTGACGGAAGAACACAGCCAACTGGCGCACTTAGGTGAGATTTTAACTGTCGGACACCAGCAACTCGATGTGCTGTACGAAAACGACGAAATGTCGATTATCCGCCTGCTAGGGCATTCCATCAATGCGTTAACGGAGCTCAGCCGTTTTGCTCCGGCGCTTGAAAGCGTAAACACCCTCCTTTCTGAAGCGCACATTCAGATTGAAGAAGCATCTCAACAATTACGCAGATACATGGACAGCCTGGAAGCCGATCCTAAGCGGCTATCCTGGCTGGATAATCAAATCGGCATCATTCAGAGTCTAAGCCGAAAACACCAGGTAACACCCGAGCAATTACCCGAACTGGCGGTAAGGCTTGAAGAAGAATTGGCTAATCTGACGCACAGCAGTGAACGCATTGAAGAACTGAGTGCCGCATCCGAAGCATTACTGACCGATTACCGCAAATTGGCTGACCAGTTAAGCGAGGCACGCAGAGAAGGCGCGCTCAAACTGCAAACTCAAATCTCGACGATGATTAAAGAACTGGGCATGCCGCAAGGTGATTTTATGGTTAATATTTCGCCGCTTGAAGAAGAAACACCTCGCCAACTGGGTCTTGATAAGGTCGAGTTTATGGTTAGCGCAAACCCGGGATTACCCCCAAAACCCTTGGCCAAAGTGGCATCCGGGGGTGAATTATCAAGAATCAGCCTGGCCATCCAGGTGACGACGAGTAACGACAAATCGACACCCACTATGATATTCGACGAAGTTGACTCCGGCATTGGCGGCGGCATAGCAGAAATCGTCGGACAAAAACTGCGGCGCTTGAGCCATAACAGGCAGGTCATCTGCGTCACTCATTTACCGCAGGTTGCAGCTCAGGCCCATCATCATCTGTTTGTTGCCAAAAATAACCAGTCCGAAATGACGTCTTCTACCGTGTCACAACTTGATGAACAGCAACAAATAGAAGAAATCGCCCGGATGCTGGGGGGCGTCAACATCACAGAAAACACGCTTGCACATGCCAGGGAAATGCTGATGACCGGAAAAACGGAAAATCAATGACCTGACCAACCGCCAATCTTCCCATTTTCGATAAACTGACTGCTCATTAAAGCATTACCATTATGAAAACAAACCTCACTGTAAGCGCCGTTCAGCAGCCCTGCGATGCAGACAAACAGACCAATTTAAATTTATCCATTGCCAAGATTCACGAAGCCAAAAGCCTGGGCGCCGACCTGGTGGTTTTGCCTGAATTACATTTGGGGCCTTATTTCTGCCAAAGCGAAGATTACCAGTTATTCGCCACTGCAGAATCTATTCCCGGACCTACCACGGCTGTTCTTTCGGACGTAGCAAAAGAACTGGATGTGGTGATTGTTTCAACCATTTTTGAAAAACGGGCACCGGGGCTTTATCACAATACCGCTGTCATTTTCGATAAAGACGGCAGCATCGCCGGAAAATATCGAAAAATGCACATTCCGGATGACCCGGGATTTTACGAAAAATACTATTTCACTCCGGGCGACATCGGCTTTAAACCGATTGAAACATCCGTAGGCAAGCTGGGCGTCATGGTCTGCTGGGATCAGTGGTTTCCCGAAGGTGCCAGACTGATGGCCTTGGCGGGAGCCGAGTTATTGATTTACCCAACGGCAATTGGCTGGGATCCCGACGATACTGACGCTGAGAAAAAACGGCAACTGGACGCATGGATTACCATTCAGAGAGCGCATGCCGTTGCCAATGGCATTCCCGTTATCGCTTGCAATCGTATCGGTTTCGAACAATCGCCGATTGACAGTAATACCGGCATTGATTTTTGGGGTAACAGCTTCATTAGCGGCCCTCAAGGAGAGGTGTTGGTCAGCGCCAATGCAACGGAACAAAAGATACTCATGTGTGAAATAGACAAGGCCCGAAACGAAAAAGTAAGGCAAATTTGGCCTTACTTGAGAGATAGGCGTATTGATGAGTACGGAGATATCACTAAAAGATTTATAGATTAATCTAAACACATTGAATCCGGGCTTATTCGAATCATAAACCCGGTCCATTATTCCTTAACTGATTTTAGCCAGTGACAAAAACCTCAGTCACTGCACAGATCATCTTTTCAAGTCGATTAATGCTTCGAACATTAATAGCTTCCTGGATTTATCCGACTGAGACATTTAAATTGCCTTGAACATAACCGATTCATTTTTGATGCAATTAATCATCGGGATATTAAAAACCCTATCCTAAACTTGAATGGGGTTTACCTACTAACCTTTGAATACAATCAATAGTCTATTGAGCAACGAAATTTTGTTAATCCGGATTCTTTAAACTTCGAATTCAGACCGATCGCGCCCGCTATCCAGGAGTGTTTGCAACCATCTTGGCGTTACGCCTCTTCCTGTCCAGGTTTTGCTGGGATCCTGTGGATGCCGGTATTTAATAGGCACTTTCAATCCCTTACGGGTCAGTTTTTTATCGTTTTCTATTATTTCGACACTGACATCAATGGCAGCGGCCAATTCTTTAATTTGAGCAATAACGTCTTTACGCTTATTAGCTAATTTTGTTTTTAAAGCTTTTTCTGCGTTGAGTATAACCTCTTGCAATTCATTTTCAGAAAGTTCCTGATACTCAGTCATTAGTATTTCTCACCTTAAATTTCTAAACATAACAATATTATTTGATAAACCATCAATTATCTTAAACGGTTATCGACGGTTGATCATATCAAATACGGACGCATTATCCAAACATGTTCAATTAAAATTAAGACTGAATCGATATATTCTTCGACTACTTATTTAGAAATTTAAATTATCATGCTCTAAAAAAATTGCTAGGCTTAAAACAAAAAATTGATGTTAACAAAATAGTTTTACCTGGTTTTTACGGTGAAATTTAATTTGTGATAAATCTTGCCTTGCTGATCTATCAACCTGACCGACCAACTTCCCTCCGCCGCAGGAGTAAACAGCTTACTGGTAGAAACTCGCCAATGATCCTGTTTGACCAGCAAAGGAGTTCTTAATTTTTCTTTTCCATCGTGCAGCCATTGATGGTAAAGCTTTAAGCCTTTCATATTGACCAGTTCGGTATAATAGAAAATACCAGTGGCTTTACTTTTAGCCACTCTTATCGGAGAGACCACTTCATCCATGGGTTGATTATCGTGAATACCTGAAGTTAATAAAGCCCGCGCAACTTTATACTGTTTTTGAGAAGACGGGGCTGACGCCCTACTTTCAACCTGTGACTCTGAATTTTGATTTGCTGGGGACATATTAACTGGAGGGCTTATATCTGCCGCCTTATCTTGATCAAGCATACCCTTTTCAGCTTCAGACTTTGGCATCTCGCCATCAGTATCCCCTGAAAACGCGGATTCAGTTTTTACACCTTCACGCTCATTATTTTCCGGTTGACTGTTATCCAGATAAAGATAAGGTAAAACGATTAACAGTAAAATTAAAGACGATACAGTCAATATACGTTTAATGTTCCATTCTGTTATCTGAATTTCATCATTAAGCTGATATGTATCTCTACCGGCTTTATTAGGATGATTTATTTTTATGATTATTTTCTTTTGCTCTGCCATAACACCGCTCCTACCCATTACCTTTAGAGATTTGGCAACAGCCAACCCCTCCATTTTCTCTCAATATACCATCTATTCGTTAATACTCATATTGACCAAAATACAACGCTTATAAGCAAAACAATTGAATTATCAATAACCATGCATCCTAATAATCTCTCTATTTCTGATCCAGCGTTATAGCGTCGAAAAAATACTGTTTAGTACAACTCATTCTTCAACTCAAACATACTGACCGGCTATAAACAAATCTGCCTTTGAAATTCACTACTCTGTAAATAAATTTTCTGGACACTTAAAAATTAGCTTATATAAATAAGGTGAAATCTCTAAAAGATCGGCCAAAACCGGCCATCTTAACCTATTGTATTTTACAATCGACATTCAGTTAGGATCAGGATGATTTTAAAATCAAAAATACGCTAATCCATTCACTTGAAGCTGTAACTTTTTTCATCCGTTTATGGATTTTAACGTTTGTTAATATAACATTTTCGACCTAAGATAGGCCCAACTGCTAAAGAATTAACGGAATACACCAATGAGCGACCTCCTTAAACTGTTTCGAGAATCTTCATCCCTGTACGGCAGCAATGCCAATTTTATAGAAGAGTTGTATGAGCAATACCTTCAGGACCCGGACTCAATCGAAGATAGCTGGAAACAAAAGTTCGGCCATATTCGAAGCGACTCTATCCAGGAAACAGCACATAGCCCAATCATCGAACGCTTCGCCTCATTAGCCCAGCAATCTCAGGGCCGTCTAGCCAAATTACAAGGCTTTACGGAGCAGAGTGTCAAAAAGCAATCGGCGGTCGCACGCCTGATCAATCACTATCGGGTTCGTGGTCATCAGATTGCAACGAATAATCCGTTACACACTACAACGCCTTATTTTCCTGATTTGGATCCTGCCTACTATGGCTTGACTGAGCTGGACATGGACACCTTGTTCGACACAGGAACACTGTACGGCGTTGACCGACTCCCTTTAAGAGATATTATTTCCACACTGAAGGAAATTTACTGCGGCAATATCGGAACGGAGTACATGCATATTGTCGACACCGATATGAAGCGCTGGATTAAAAACCGGCTGGAAGGCGCCAAGATTCACCATAAACTGTCGCCCGATGAACAAATGTCGACACTGCTATTTCTGACCGCTGCAGAAGGCATAGAAAAATACCTGCACAACACCTTTGTCGGCCAAAAACGCTTCTCTCTGGAAGGAGGCGAATCATTGATTCCAATCCTGGACAACATCCTCCAACGCGCGGGTGAGAAGCAAACGAAGGAGGTTGTCATAGGAATGGCGCATCGCGGCCGATTGAATGTCCTGGTCAACATTCTCGGAAAGAATCCATCCAAGTTGTTTGAGGAATTCAAAGGCATACATATTCCCGCACCCGGCATGAATTCCGGTGACGTTAAATATCACATGGGCTTTTCTTCCGACATAGTCACACCTGGTGGACCGATTCATGTGACGCTGGCATTCAATCCTTCGCATCTGGAGATTATCAATCCTGTAGTGGAAGGATCGGTCAGAGCAAGACAAGACAGAGACCCCAGAACTGACAGCCACAACACTATTTTACCGATTCTGATTCATGGCGATGCCGCGTTCGCAGGACAAGGCGTGGTGATGGAAACACTCAACATGGCAGGAACGCGCGGCTTTTCAACAGGCGGAACCGTTCATATCGTAGTTAATAACCAAATTGGTTTTACCACCAGCAATCCGGCCGACGCCAGATCCACGCTTTATTGTACCGACGTGGCCAATATGGTTCAGATTCCTGTTTTCCATGTCAACGGCGATGATCCAGAAGCGGTTTTATTTGTCGCAAAAATGGCGCTGGATTTTCGCATGACGTTTAACAAGGATGTGGTGATCGACCTCATTTGTTACCGCCGACTAGGCCATAACGAAGCGGACGAACCGGCGACGACCCAGCCGCTGATGTACAAATACATCAGGAACCGGCCAACGACACGCCATATATTTGCCAATAAGCTGATTGAAGACGGCGTAATTTCCAAAGAAGATGCCACTCGAATTGAACAAGACTATGTCCGGAAACTCGAATCGGGCCAAGTCGTATCCAGACCGATTGCCAATGAAAAAGTCTATTCTTATTCGGCCATATGGGATAAATACCTGAATAAAAAATGGACACAAGCCTGCAAAACTGCGGTCTCTCTGGATGTGATACGTTTTTGCAATAAACAATTGCAACTGTTGCCCACCGGTTTTGAATTGCACCCTCGGGTTGGCAAGATAATGGACAGCCGAAGAAAAATGGCCGCAGGCGCGCTCCCGTTAGACTGGGGATTTGCCGAGAATATGGCTTATGCAACGCTGGCCATGGAAAAATACAATGTCAGATTAACAGGACAGGATGTGGGTCGGGGCACGTTTTTCCACCGCCATGCCGTTCTTCACAATCAAATCGACGGCTGCACTTATCAGCCCCTCAGCCATCTGGATCCCGATCAGGGCCGTGTTCAGATTTATGACTCTTTGCTTTCAGAAGAGGCGGTATTGGGCTTCGAATACGGTTACAGTTCAACCACCCCCGACTGTCTGGTCATTTGGGAAGCACAATTTGGTGATTTCGCGAACGGTGCGCAAGTGGTAATTGATCAGTTCATTACCTCCGGAGAAACCAAGTGGGGCCGCCTCAGCGGTCTGGTCATGTTGTTGCCCCATGGGTACGAAGGCCAAGGCCCGGAGCATTCATCCGCTCGACTTGAACGGTATATGCAGCTGTGTGCCGAACATAATATCCAGGTTTGCACGCCAACAACACCGGCTCAAATCTTCCACCTGTTACGCCGCCAGATGATCAGAACCTACCGCAAACCCCTGATCATTATGAGCCCTAAAAGTCTTTTGAGACACAAGCTGGCCGTATCTTCACTTGAGGATCTGACCAAAGGTAAATTCCAGACCATCATCAGCGAAACTGATTCGATAAACCCGAAAAATGTAAAGCGAATGGTGCTCTGTGCAGGAAAAGTTTATTTCGATTTACTGGAAACCCGTCGAGAAACTGATGTTGAGGATGTCGCGATTGTCCGCATCGAACAACTTTATCCTTTTCCTGACAAACGCTTTAAAGACGAAATCGCTAAATATCCAAACCTTGAACTGATGATTTGGTGCCAGGAAGAACCCAAAAACCAAGGCGCCTGGTATCAAATCAGACATCATTTCGTCGATACGCTTGCTACTCAAATCAACTTGCAATATGCTGGCAGAGCGGCCTCCGCTTCGCCGGCCGTTGGTAATTTTAAAAAGCATCTCGAACAACAAAAACAAGTCGTAGAATCCGCTTTATTCGGTAACTACAAAGGAAAATAACATGACCATTGAAGTACGCGTTCCCGCTCTTCCGGAATCAGTTGCCGATGCAACGCTTATAAACTGGCACAAAAAACCCGGTGATTGGGTCAATAAAAATGAAAACCTTGTTGATCTTGAGACAGATAAAGTCATTCTTGAAGTACCCTCACCCAACTCAGGAATCCTGAGTCAGATTGTCAAAGAAGATGGTGCTCTCGTTTACAGTAACGATGTCCTGGCAATACTGGACACTGAAGCTTCTGCAACCGCATCAGCCACTAGCCCTGCTGAAAACAAAGCCGAAGCCGTTGTTGCTGCTCCGGCATCTTCGGCAAGCGTTGAAAAGACGGTTGAACAACCTGCATCAACAGCCGCCCAATCTTTGGAGGCTCATTTGAGCCCTGCCGTTCGCCGCTTGATCGTCGAGAAAAACATTGATCCAGCACAAATCAAAGGTTCAGGCAAACATGGCCGACTGACTAAGAACGACGTTATTGAATATTTGAGTGATGAACCGCCTGTAGAGCAACGACCTATCCCGATAAGCCCTATTGAACCTGAAAAACCCATCGCACCGATCGAAGTGAAAACGGTAGCCGCTGCCGGCATTCGTCCCGAACAACGGGTACCAATGACCCGGCTAAGGGCAAAAATTGCCGAACGCTTATTGCAGGCTCAACAAAACGCCGCCATGTTAACCACTTTTAATGAGGTTAACATGCATAACGTTATGGAGCTTAGAAACCAATACAAAGGCCGTTTCGAAGACAAACATAAAATCAAGCTGGGGTTTATGTCATTTTTTGTTAAAGCCTCTATTGAAGCCTTGAAAAAGTTTCCAGCGGTGAACGCCTCAATCGACGGAAACGACATCATTTATCATGGCTATTATGACATCGGTATTGCTGTCTCAACCCCTCGAGGCTTGATCGTCCCTGTTTTGCGCGATGCGGATCAACTGGATTTTGCCGGCATTGAAAAAAGCATTGCCGATTACGGCAAAAAAGCCAAAGAAGGCAACATCAGCGTGGATGACCTCACGGGAGGCACTTTTACTATTACCAATGGCGGCATCTTTGGATCAATGCTCTCAACGCCCATCCTAAATCCGCCTCAATGCGCGATTTTAGGTATGCATGCTATAAAAGAGCGGCCAGTCGTTGAAAATGGTGAAATAGTGATCCGCCCCATCATGTATCTGGCCTTGTCCTACGATCATCGACTCGTCGACGGTCGTGAAGCAGTGCAATTCCTGGCTACTATCAAAGAATGTCTAGAATCGCCTGCTCATCTGCTTCTAAATATTTAAACGGTATATTGCCATGTCAAAATATGAATCAACGTACGATGTTATAGTATTGGGCGCCGGTCCTGCTGGTTATGTGGCAGCCATTAGAGCGGCACAATTGGGCTTAAAAACAGCTTGCGTTGATAACTGGATGAGCCCTGACGGTAAAACCAGTTTGGGCGGAACTTACATAAACGCAGGCTGTATTTCATCAATGGCACTTTTGGAATCTGCCAAAATCTACCATCAAATTCGCCATGACATCAAAGACCACGGAATATCCGTAGATAATATCAGCCTGGATGTTCCTAAAATGATTGCTCGCAAAGACAAAAAAGTCGACATGCTCAGCAAGCAAATCAAGCAGGTTTTTGCTGATAACGGCATTGATTTTATTCATGGATCAGGCAAACTGCTGACCGCCCGGCAAGTATCGGCGACGCCTCCTAATGGAGGTAAACCGATTATTCTTAATGCGAAAAATGTGATCCTGGCGACCGGGTCTTCACCTATTGAACTTAGCTGCGCCCCTATCGACAACGAAGTCATCATCGATTCGACTGCAGCGCTGAGCCTGCAAACCGTTCCAAAAAAGCTAGGCATCATAGGTGCCGGCATCATTGGCCTTGAAATTGGCGGAATCTGGAATAAATTGGGCTCAGACGTCACCCTGCTGGAAGCCCAGGAAATATTCCTGCATGTAACCGATCAACAAATATCACTGGAAGCCTACAAAATTTATTCTAATCAAGGTTTAGATCTAAGAATGGGCACCCGGGTTGTTTCTGCAAAACGATCCAGAGACAAAGTTATCGTCGAATATCAGGATCAAGAGGGTAATCACACCTTGAAACTGGATAAACTGATTGTCGCTTCCGGACGAAAACCCAATTCCGAAAATATTGCTGCACCTGAAGCGGAACTGGTTTTAGATGAAAATGGTTACATTCATGTCGATGAAAAATGCTGCACCACGGTTCCAGGTGTCTATGCAATAGGCGATTTGACCTTACTGGGCCCGATGCTGGCTCACAAGGGACTGGAAGAAGGCGTTTTTGTTGCCGAGCAAATTGCAAACATGGAAACACCTATCAACTACGACATTATCCCGAGTGTTATCTACACGGATCCGGAAATTGCCTGGGTGGGCCATACCGAACAGGCCGTTCAAGCCATGGGTATTAAATACAATACCGGAGTATTCCCGCTGAAAGCCAATGGCAGAGCGGAAGCCATTGACAAAACGGAGGGTTTGGTCAAAATCATTACCAACGCTGAAACCGATATCATCATGGGCGTCCACATCATCGGCATCAATGCATCCGAATTAATCGCAGAAGCTGTTTTGGCAATGGAGTTTTCAGCCAGCTCGGAAGATCTGGCCAGAACGATACATGCCCACCCGACCATTTCCGAGGTCCTCCATGAAGCCGCATTAGCCATTGACAACCGTTCACTGCACTTGCCTTAAGCTAAAACCCAAGCACTAAATACCTGTGATTCTGACCGTTTCACCATGACTACCGGTTGAGGAGAAGCCAATAGCCAGCTCCTCAACCACTTCTTACCCGCCGGTGAGCACCGCACTTCTGAAGCTTCAGACTGTGTTATTTCCATGAGTGACCAACCCCTACAAATCAAACTCAGCCAAAAGGCTCACAATACCTGCGTTCTGGCAGCGCTGATCAGTTTGATGGGAATTATTCTCAGCTTGAGTCCTTTGGGCGCTTATTTTGAAGAAGAATGGGGACTCACCTGGTTATTCCATATAAGAGGCCCTGTTACCCCACCCGAAAAGGTAGTGATTGTCAGCATTGACAAATCCTCTGCAGAAATCTTGCGCTTACCGGATGACCCTGAAAAATGGCCGCGTTCCTATTATGCCCAACTGATCCATAAACTGAATCAGCAAAAGCCCTCGATCATTGGTTTTAATATCATTTTTGAGGACAGCAGGGATGCCGAAAGTGATTTGATGCTTGCTCAAGCGATGAAAGAAGGCCGCAACATTGTGCTGAGCAATTATTTAAAACAAAGCTCACTTTCTTCCATCGGACCTTTAAACCAGTTCAGATACGAAACCATCATTGACCCGATTCCCATCTTGAATCAGGTCGCGTTGGGTACCGCACCCTTTCCTCTCCCCAAATCATCATCGAGCATCAAGCAGTTCTGGGCGTTTAAAAGCAGTGCTGGCGATATCGCCACATTCCCTGTCGCCGTGTTCCAGTATCATTTGCTGAAACAGGCTTACCCGGCAATTTTGGAACTGATCAAAACGACAGCACCGGAACTTTCCGATCAATTTCCTCCTGATTTTGAAGAACTGGTAAACACGCAGGACAATTTTGAAATCCTACAAATCGTCCAATCCCTATTAGGCAAACAGAAATGGACAGATAACGATTCCCAGTCATCATCGGCTATCAAAACTACTCAGAAAAATACCCACCTTCTAAAATCCTGGGCGGCCTTGCTTAACGAAAAGGACAGTCTGTTGCTTAATCATTATGGAAAAGCCGGCACTGTAACCACTATCCCTTTTTATCAGGCATTAGTCAGTGACATACTGAATCCTGACCTGTTTAGCAATAAGATTGTCCTGATCGGTTACTCAGAAAATATCATGGAAGAAAAAAACCGGGGATTTTACACTGTCTATTCTGAACAGGACGGCAGTACGATAAGCCCCATTGAGCTTGCTGCAACGGCAATTGCCAATCTACTCGAGCACAGCTGGCTTAAAGCCCTGCCCGTTGCGTATCAACTGGCTTTGCTGGTTTTATGGAGTACATTCTTAGCGCTGGCCTGCCGACTTTGTTCTTTTTCGGCCTTATTAGCCGTTATTGCATCATCCACCGCCGCTTACCTCAGCTTCGCCAGTTACTGCTTTAACCAGCATTACTTATGGCTGCCTTTATTCATTCCGATTGTGGTTCAAGCGCTTTCAGTCATCCTCACCGCGGCGGTTGGCCATTATTTAGCGGGAAAGCGCGAACACAAAAATATGTTTAACGCATTCAGCCGTTATGTACCGTCAGACATGGTCAATAAAATGGCCGGCCACGGGAGCCTTGACGGCTTAAACAGTCTGGGTGAACTGATCAATGGCGTCTGCATGGCCAGCGACGCCGGGCAATACACAACCTTGTCAGAGTACTTGCCCCCTAAAGCGCTAAGCACGTTGATGAATCATTACTACGGCACTTTATTCCCGGAAGTGCAGCAACACGGCGGCATGATTTCCGACGTGATTGGCGATGCAATGCTGGCAATTTGGGCCAAATCGGGTCATGACGACAAAGCGTTAAGAACCAAGGCCTGTCAAGCCGCTTTGGCCATTCAACAGGCGGTGGACAGGTTTAACAAGGCTCAGCCCCACACCCTTAATACTCGGCTTGGGCTGCATTACGGTGAAATGCACCTGGGCAACGTCGGATCCACAGATCATTTTGAATACCGGGCCGTCGGAGATGTTGTCAATACTGCAACCCGCATAGAAGGACTTAACAAAATTCTGGGAACCCGCATTTTAGTCACAAGCGAGGTTATCTGTGATCTTGATCTTTTTTTAAAGCGGGAACTGGGGCTTTTTATTCTCAAAGGCAAAACCCACCCTGTCTGCGTCTATGAATTAATCGGTTTAAGTTTATCCGGCCTTGGAAATACAGTAGCTAGAGCCAAGCATTTTGAAGAGGCCCTGCATTTATTTCAGTCTTATCAATGGACGCAGGCTCATGATTCATTTTTAGCGATAACCGAAAGGTATCCGGATGATGGGCCTGCTCGTTTTTATTTAAATTACCTCACCCATCAACCCGACCCATCAGACCATCTCATCATTGATTTCAAACAAAAAAGCGTCATCGACTTAGGTAATATTACCACTGCCTTGCATTAGGAAAGTTTATGAACATACAATGAACCTAAGCAAAATATTGTAATAAGGTTCATTTACTTTTTTGCAAATTACTGGGCTGTAAATTCATTTTTTAGACACGCTTTACGCCTCTCTATTTTGCTGCATTTGCATCAATCGTTTATACCGGACCAGTCTCTCCTTGTCATTTGCTGTAATCGACTCCGATTGACTTGAGAGATGGCAGGCTTAAGCGCCTAATTTATTTGCACTCATCTTAAAATGAACAGAATCGCTCAAGGTTACCTTTTATTAGTCCTTCTTGCTTGCCCTTGCATAACCTGGGCGAGTGGGGATTGCGAACAGTGGATCGCTAAACTGGCATCCGGACAGGGAAAGGTTGATATCCAGCATCCGAGTCAAACACAGTGGCTATCAGTTAAACAGGAAGAAATCTTTTGTCCTGGTGATAAAATCCGGACCGGCAAAAGAAGCCGGGCAACACTATTACTGAGTAATCAAACGATTGTCACGCTGGATCAAAATTCTACACTGATTTTTTCGCCGCCTGAAGAGAAAAATATTCCATGGCTTTTAAGGCTGCTCCAGGGTTCCGGATTTTTTAGAAGCCGGCAGACACAACAGCTGAATATCCATACGCCTTTTATCAATGCCGTCCATGAAGGCACAGAATTTCTGGTGGAAGTCGACGCAACCCAAACCCAAATCAGTGTTTTTGACGGACAAGTCGCTGCTCAAAATGAGTTTGGCAAGATTTCCATACGTCAGGGCTTTACGGGACTTGCCTCCGCTAATCTCCCTCCTCAAATTCAAGCCTTAACGATAAAGCCGGAAGATGCCGTGCAATGGTCGCTCTATTATCCGCCCATTATTGACGACTCATCCGATGGCCGTTTTGCCGCTGAGAGCAATTTGATTCCGGCTTTGGAGGCTTATAGACAAGGGCATAGTTTTCAATCTCTTGCCGCTCTTGATGCAGTACCAATTGATCAGCACAATGTCCATTATTTAACCTTCAAAGCCGCCCTACTCCTTACCGTCGGCAGAGTCGATGAAGCCGAGCCTTTAATTGATCAGGCACAACAACTAGAACCGACCAGCAGTGATGCTTTTGCGATAAAAGCTGTTATCGCTGTCGCTAAAAACCAGCAACAACAGGCATTGGAATGGGCCAATCAAGCCGTGACTGCCAATCCGGAATCCTCAATCGCAAAAATCGCCCAATCCTATGCCTATCAATCCTTGTTTAACATTGATGAGGCATTAAAATCGACTCAAGAAGCCGTTAAATTAGCTCCTGATAACGCCTTGGCCTGGGCAAGACTGACAGAATTACACCTCTCGATGAGCGATCAGGATGCGGCTTTTATAGCGGCTAAAAAATCCAATCAACTTAATCCCCAACTGGCCAGAACACACACTCTTTCAGGTTTTGCCAACTTAGCCCGGACCAACATAGAACGGGCAAAAGAAGACTTTGAACAGGCTTTGGCGCTTGACTCGTCGGACCCTTTGGCACGATTAGGACTGGGTTTATCGAAAATCAGGAAAGGTGATATTGAGGAGGGAAAAACCGATCTCGAAACCGCAGTCAATCTGGATCCCAACAATTCCGTTTTGCGCAGTTATCTCGGCAAAGCCTATTACGAATTGAGAAACTCAGACTTTGCGAGTACCGAATTTAAAATTGCGAAAGCAATGGACCCGAAAGATCCTACCCCCTGGTTTTATGATGCGATATTAAAACAAACCACCAACCGGCCGGTTGAAGCGCTTCATGATATGCAACAAGCCATCGAATTGAATGATAATCGGGGTGTGTATCGATCAAAATTATTACTGGACGAGGATGCCGCAGCCAGAACCGCAAATTTGGCGCGCATTTACAATGATCTCGGTTTTGGTAGAACCGCGTTGAAAGAAGCCTGGAAATCGCTGGGTTATGATTCAACCAATCACTCTGCGCACCGTTTTCTTTCTGATGCTTACATTGGCCAGCCGCGCTATAGAACAGCCCGAGCCAGCGAATTATTGCAAGCCCAATTGCTGCAACCGATTAACATCACTCCGGTTCAACCCCAGTTAACCAGTGAAAACATTGGCATTCTAAACAGCTTGGGCCCAGGCAACTTGTCCATGAACGAATATGACCCCATGTACACTTCGAATGGGGCGCACATACTATTAAACGGCGCTTATGGCAGCCACAATACTGTAACTGATAATGCCATACTATCAGGGGTATACAACAACTTATCCGGAAGCTTGGGTCAGTTTCACTACGAAACCGACGGGTTTCGACAAAACGACGGTTACCAGCAGGATATTTACAATGCTTTTCTGCAATATGCCCTATCGTCTGACCTTAGCGTTCAGCTGGAACTGAAGTCGGATGACGTCAGAGCGGGCGATGTCCCGCTTAGAGCAAACGGATTTCATCAGGAAAACCTCAAAAAAACTATTGAACACGACATCATCCGGGGCGGAGGACATTATCGTATAAACCCAACCCAGGATTTAATTGCTTCAGGATTTTATACGACATTAAAAGACGCTGAAACAAATACCAGCCCTATATTTTTTGCTTTAGAGGATAGTGTATCCCGCACAAAGGAACACGGTTATCAAACAGAGTTACAATATATTTTCCATCCTGCAGACTTTGATATCACAGCGGGATTTGGATATATGAATTTAAAAACAGACCAAAAAATTAATACCGAACAATACCTGGATTTTGATGGTACTCGCTTGAGCTTGTGTGGATTTCAAGATCCCGGAGAACCCGATACGCTGTGCACAAATTCAAGTTCACATAGAAATACGGATTACATAAACGGTTATGTGTATTCAAAACAGTATTTATTACCCAATTTAACAACACTCTTGGGCTTTAGTTACGATTCATACGATGATAGCCTCGTTAAAAGAAATCAGTTCAACCCGAAATTTGGAGTAACCTGGAACCCATTGGAGAATTTAACTGTGAGGAGTGCTGTTTTCAGATCTTTAACGCGACCTTTCGCCTCTAACCAAACCATTGAGCCAACCCAAGTGGCTGGATTCAATCAGTTTTTCGACAGCAATAACGGGACAACTGCCTGGCAAGGTGGGTTTGGCCTCGATTATACCCTGTTAAGTTCATTCTTCCTGGGAGGTGAAGTAACTTGGCGCGACGGTAATCAAACTATCATCAATAATAATCAAGTTGAGGATCAAGGCCGAAACGAGGCTTCACATTTAGCCTATTTTTATTGGGCTCCTGTTGAATGGATGGCTCTTCGTTCCGAATACCGCTTTGAAAAATTAAGCAGAGATTATATCGTAGGCCAGGGGGATCCAAGTAATCCCCGTTCTATAGAAACACAACAAGTCCCCCTAAGCCTGAATTTGTTCCATGACAGTGGTTTTTTTACCAAATTAAGTTGGACCCATGTATATCAGAAGATAGCCGAGGTTGCAGAACCTAGTGGAACCATCAAGAATAACGAGAATTTTTGGACTTTTGATGCAGTTGTAGGATATAGATTGCCTAAAAAAATAGGCCTGATTAGTTTAGAAGTAAGAAATGTGCTGGATAACGACTTCAACTTCCAAAGCACTTTTGATGCAAGCGGTCCACAGCTAAGTCCTTTTATTCCTGAGCGACAGTTATTCGGGAAATTAAGTTTGTTTTACTAAGATCAATGTCACTGCTCAACGGAGCGAAAAAGGTAATGCACCCCGAGGTTGCGGTTGGTAATAGCCAATCCAACAGTTCAAGGCCATGGCTTTAATTGTTGGTTGCGAAAAGCACGCAATCCAACCTACACTGAAGAATTGGAAAAAATGAAAAATTGATTTTGGTTTGTAACTATTCAGTATTTTTTGTCGGATTGGCGGAGACAATTGATTTTTCCGGACGCGTGAAGTCATTGCTGTAAGCTCTACTGCAACGTCCTGTTGCAGAGAGCCGGATAAATCAACAGTCTGCACCATTTATCTGGTTCGCTGAATAGTAACTTTGGGTTTAAATAAAAAAAGAGGAAATGGTTGCCATGAAAATAAAAAACATATTTTTTACCTGTTCGATAGCTCTGTTAACGTTAAATTCGTGCAGTTCTTCAGATACTGAAGCACCTATTGTTAATCTACTCAAACAAAACGCAATAGCTACCACAGGAATTGCCTTTGATACGGCAAAGCAGATTACATTGGATACTCTTACAGGGGAAGAAATTGAACCGTGCGGAACAACGGATGACATTTTTGTTTCCAATTCCGATGACAGACAACAAAAAGAAGGTGAACCCCGTAAAAAAAATGATCCCAAAAAATGCGAAACAAAAATCGTTAATGCCGATAATTTGCTTAAAGATGCTATAAAAAGCAGCGAGAAGCCCATAAAAGGAACCATTAGAATTAATGGAGAAGACAAAGAAGCAAGATTTGTAGTTACTGTAACTGCTTTGTACCAGGGCTCTCACTGCACGACCACTTATGCCGCTGGAGCACAAAGAACTAGCTGTATCAATAAAGAAATTCAATGTGCTGCAATCAGGAAGGCAACCAAAAATCCCACATATCCTTGCTAAATCGGATATATTCACAACGAAGGAAATTAATAGTCAATACGCGGATCGAACATAGAGCCCTAACTTCAAAACCTCAAGCAGCATCAAGTCCATGGGGAATGCAGGACAAGGCGTCTTTGTATCTTTTCAAAACCGCTATGATTTTAGATACTATCCACTTAATAAAACATCTGGCCGTGCATCAAGAACTCCTGAACACTTTACAAAAAATCCCTTTTCTGGCGAGTGTACCGCAGGAATCGCTGGCATCGCTTTCGGCGCATGCCAAAACAACGCACTTTCCTAAAGATGCTTTTATCATTACTGAGGGGGACGATACCCACTCGATGTTCATTCTGCTGAGCGGCAAAGTACGTGTATTTACCAGTGATGATGAAGGCAAGGAAGTCACATTGGCCATTCAGGAAGCCGGAGCTTTTTTCGGAGAATTGGCGTTATTGGGTGATGAACCCCGTTCCGCCTCAGTTGTGACTACCGAGAAATGTCTGTGCGGCATCATTTCCAAATACGATTTCAAACAGTGGTTATTACAAAATCCTGAAATTTGCCTGGCTCTTTTAAGCACACTCTCCGATAAAGTCAGACAACTGACCGACAAAGTCAAACAGCTGGCTTTATCCAATGTTTATGAGCGGACCATACGCGTCTTGAAAGATATGGCGGTTGATGAACAAGGTATTCCTGTCATTCGTGACCGACCCACGCAACAGGAATTAGCCAATATGGTCGGCGCTTCCAGAGAAATGATCAATAAAATCATGAAGGAACTCACCAAAGGCGGCTATGTAGAAATTGATCATAAGTCGCTTAAAATTATAAATAAACTCCCCGCATCCTGGTAAGACTTGATGGGGGTTTTATCTATGTTCCTTCAATTGGCCTGATGCACATTGATTAACTCATAGAAAAAACATTGTCATCATTAATTCAGTTCTTTAAGCTTGCCCACTTTCAAACACAATCGGTTAATCCATGAGCGCAATCATTATTGATGGCAAAAAAATCGCCCTTGAAGTCAGAAAGAGCTGGAAAGAAAGAGTCGATCAACTCAAGCAACGCGGCATACTGCCGGGCCTTGCTGTCATTATCGTCGGCAACAATCCTGCATCACAAGTCTATGTTCGCAACAAAATAAAAGCCTGCCATGAGGTCGGCATTCATTCCGAACTGATTGACATGCCAGAGGATGTCAGCGAAGCGCAGTTGTTGATGACGATAGAGAATTTAAACAAGACGCCGATTATCAATGGCATATTGGTTCAACTACCTTTACCTAAACACATTGATGTCAATAAAGTACTGGAAACCATCAGTGTCGAAAAAGACGTCGATGGCTTTCATCTTTATAATTTAGGCGCCTTGATGTCGGGTAATACCATTTTCCCCCCCTGCACACCCTTCGGTGTCCAATGCTTGCTTGAATATTCGAACATTCCCATTGAAGGGCAAAATGCAGTCATCGTGGGTCGCAGCAATATTGTTGGGAAACCGATGGCAATGATGCTGTTACAAAAAAATGCCACCGTGAGTATTTGCACCTCTAAAACGCGGGACCTTAAACAGTTCACCTCGCTGGCTGACATTCTGGTGGTGGCGACAGGAAAACCCAACCTGATTACATCGGACATGGTCAAACCGGGAGCTGCGGTCATTGATGTCGGGATTAACCGGCTTGAGGACGGTCGCTTGGTCGGTGACGTAGATTTCGAAGGCGTCAAAAAAGTCGCCGGTTACATCACGCCAGTTCCAGGAGGCGTAGGTCCCATGACCATTACGATGCTGGTAGCCAATACCGTCATTGCTGCAGAACAGGCAAACCAAGTCTGAGTTTTAAATTACTTCAAGTACGAGAACAGATGAATCGCAAGGCTGATTAAAATACTGACCACAATCATGGATGTGAACGGTATATATACCCCTTTATTTTCATCTTCTAATCGGATATCCCCGGGCAAGTGGCCAAACCAGCTGATTAATCCCGGGGCATAACTGACCAGAATCCCAAAAATCATTAGAATTCCGCCCATCAGTATTAATCCTAAAAAGAGCGGTTGAATCCACTAAGCAGGCGCTGGCAGGCATTCCGGCGGCTGCAATTGACGCCCCTTGAGGTACTTAACCAGCGCTAAACTCAAGATTCGGTACCAGCGCTGGATCGCGGTCA